>Ga0209901_1000107_pt1 | contig 57025 bp, 26 predicted proteins | sample OrgsoiDNA_201058_FD_185806 | JGI IMG/M metagenome (GOLD analysis project Ga0209901, IMG submission 185806) | Permafrost soil microbial communities from the Arctic, to analyse light accelerated degradation of dissolved organic matter (DOM) -... | ecosystem: Environmental > Terrestrial > Soil >...
CCTGCCTTCAGGAGTGGTCGGTCTCCCCCAGAACACATCTCTTTGGTGACAACCCCACGAGCATAACGGCTCTCGCAAGGGTGTGGTGAGAACATACAAGGAGCGAGCTTGCTCGCGATGGCGGCAGTCCTGATACATCGTCAATGACTGACACACCGCCATCGCGGGCAAGCCCACTCCTACACTGGATTTGCGTTCAGACCAACATCTGCGACAACACACAGGGCCTGATCTGACCCCAAAAAGTTGGACGGTCTATTGCCACACGCCCACAGATTGCCCCCAGATACAGCATCTCCCACATAACTTCGTCACCCTATGGCTTACCTCACTGGCATTGGGCCCAGCTATTTACAGCCCGTCGCCCGTCGATCAAATTTTTTGCTTTTCTTCACAACCTGTCATGGGTGCCCTGTACTAGGATACGGGGCGGGTCCCATGTGTCGCGCAGTTGGCCAGACGCTTCTGACCGTATCGTCAAGCTCGCCACCATGGGCCATACACCCGATCACTTCTCATGGATGAAATGATGAACGCACAATTACTTTTCCCGCGCCTGGGCAGGGCTATCACCAGTACCGGCAACCCCGGTTTCCTGCGCATGCTCCACGACGTGATCCTCACCAGCCTGGCGGTGGATGCTATCCACATCGCCCAATTGCCCTCGGGATCAACGAGCAGCGACCCAAGCCCCGTCTACACCGACTCGATAAGCAACCCCGGGGCTGACGGCCAGACCTGCGCGCAGTTGCACCTCACCGGCCACAAGGACGACTACAGCTACGTGATCTCCGTCTACCGATCAAACCCGTCTTGCGATTTTTCAGAACAGGAACGCATCACCCTGCAAGACCTTTCCCCGCTGTTGCTGACCATGGTGGAGAAGCACATCAGCGCCCTCCAGGGCCGCACTGACAGAGAAGACAACCCGAGCGCCGCACCGACCCCGGAAAGCCAGGGCATGGAAACCTTGCGGCTGCGGTTTGCCGATCGTCTGTCGCAATCGGGGCTGAGCCTGTCGAACCGCGAGATGGAGGTGTGTGTCGGGCTGCTGGCCGGGCGCACAGCCCCTGAACTGGCCGAGCAGTCCAACCTGAAGGTCAATACCGTGGAGAGCTACCTGAAACGCGCGGCCATCAAGATGGGTATCAGCGGCCGTCACTCACTGATTCGCTGGATGTACTCCTCGGATGACGACATCCAGACGACCAGCCCCTTGACGATGGCCTAGGCGACAGCAGGCCATGCGACGCAAAAGCCCGCCCCCTGCACAGGCGGCGGGCTTTTTCGTGGCTGGCTCAGTCCCGGGCCAGAGCCTGGATCGGGTCCAGACGTGCGGCATTGCGGGCCGGAACGAAGCCAAAGACGATGCCGATCAGCGTTGAGCAGGCAAACGCAGTGGCAATCGAACCCACCGAAAACACCATCTTCCACTCCTTGACCAGCAGCGAAAAAATGTAGCCGATGCCAAACGACAGCGAGATGCCGATCAGCCCGCCGATCAGGCACACCATCACCGCCTCCACCAGGAACTGCTGGCGGATGTCGGACTGACGGGCGCCCACCGCCATGCGAATGCCGATTTCCCGGGTTCGTTCCGTGACCGACACCAGCATGATGTTCATCACCCCGATCCCGCCGACCACCAGGGAAATCAGCGCAATCAGCGAGAGCAGCAGCGCCAGGGAGCGGCTGGTCTTCTGCACCGTCTGCATGATGCTGTCCAGGTTGTTGGTGAAGAAGTCCTTGGTGCCATGACGCTGTTCCATCAAGCGGTTGACGTTGTCTTCCACCACCTTGCTGGGCTGCCCGTCCTTGATGCGCACGGTGATGCTGTCCAGGTGGCGTTGTCCCAATAGCCGACCCGCCGCGGTTTCATAGGGCACCCAGACATTCAGCGCCTGGTTGGCGGCGAAGATGTTCTTGTTCTCTGCTGTCACGCCGATCACCGTACACGGCAGATTCCCCACCAGGATCACTTTGCCCAGCGGGTCAATGCCGGGGCCGAACAGTTTGTTGCGGGTGTTGTGATCGATGACCACCACCTGGGCCTGACGCCGGGCATCGCTTTCGCTGAAGGAAATGCCCCCCGCCATCTTCAGCCCGCGCACCTGGAAGTACTGGTCGCTCACGCCATTGACGGTAGCGTTGACGTCCACATTGCGATAACGCAAGAGCAAGGTGCGGCCCACCACGGGGGTGGCGCTGTCGATGTAATAAAGCTGGTTCAAGGCCGTGACATCAGCAGGCACCAGGGTTTCGATGGCTCCCGCGCGGCTGTCGCCAAAACTGGTGCCGGGGAAGACATCGATGGTGTTGCTGCCAATGGCCTGGATGTCCTTGAGCACGTAGCGTCTGGCACCTTCGCCGATGGCCACGATCGACACCACCGAGGTGATGCCGATAACGATCCCGAGCATGGTCAACAGGGTGCGCATCCGATGGGAGATCAGCGCGACCCAGGCCATGATGAACGCCTCCTTGAACAACCCCAGGCTGGCCACCAGACGACGTGCGCCGCTGGCCTTGGGCGTCGGCGCCTGATCGGCAGGCAAGGCCGGGCCGGCACGTTCGTTGACCAGATCGCTGACGATTTCGCCATCGCGGACTTCGATGATTCGCTCGGCGTTGGCCGCCACCTTCGGGTCGTGGGTCACGATGATCACGGTATGACCGGCCGCGTGCAGTTCCAGCAGAATGTTCATCACCTCCTTGCCGCTCACGGTGTCCAGGGCGCCGGTGGGTTCGTCGGCAAGGATCACCTCGCCGCCGTTCATCAAGGCTCGGGCAATACTCACCCGTTGCTGCTGGCCGCCCGACAGCTGATTGGGACGGTGGGTCATGTGCCCCGCCAGTCCCAGGCGGGTCAGCAGTTCTGCGGCGCGCTCATGGCGCCGGGCTTCCGGGGTGCCGGCATAGATCGCCGGGATCTCGACGTTATGCAGCGCACTCAGGTGCGGCAGCAAGTGGTAACGCTGGAAGATGAAGCCGAAGTAATCGCGCCGCAGGGCCGCCAGCTCCTGGTCACCCAGGGAGCGGGTTTCCCGGTCGTTGACCTTGTAGCTGCCCGCCGTGGCGTAATCCAGGCACCCCAGAATGTTCATCAGGGTCGACTTGCCGGACCCTGATGCCCCGGTAATCGCGACCATTTCCCCGGCATTGATCGTCAGGTCGATGCTCTTGAGCGCTGTGAACTCCCGCTCCCCGGCCATGAAACTGCGGGTGATGTTCTTGAGCTGCAACAGGGGGCGAGTCTGGGGCGGTTGAATCACCGGAGGCTGAACCATCGATAGCTGGGTCATGGTCAGTCCCCCGCCACGGCAGGCGCAGGGTCGCCTATCACCACCTTGTCACCCTCCTCCAGGCCTTTGGTGATCTGCACCTTGACGTTGTTGTTGATGCCCGCCTGCACGTCCCGCACTTTGGCATGCCCTTGCGCGTCGAGCACCCGCACCGGGAAGCTTTCGTCGGCGTTACGCGGCCCCAGGGCTGCCACCGGCACCATCAGCACGTCCTTGGCGGTGTCCAGCACGATGCGCACCTGGGCCGTCATGGAGATACGCAGGCGGTGATCCGGGTTTGGCACATCGAACAGCGCGTTGTAGAACACCGCCGTATTCTGCTTCGGCGCGCCAGCGGTCTGGGTTTCCAGGAAGTTCTGCGGCGCAGGCTCGGTGCCGCGCAACTTGCCGTAGTAGCGTTTGTCCGCCTCCCCGAGGATGGTGAAATACACCTCCTGGCCCGGTGTGATGTGGATCACGTCGGCTTCCGACACCTGCGCCTTGACGGTCATGGTGTCCAGGTCAGCCAGCTTCAGCAGCACCGGCGCCAGTTGCTGGGCGATCACGGTCTGGCCTTCCTGGGTCACGATGCCCACGACGTCGCCGTCAATGGGCGCCACGATGCGGGTATAGGCCAGGTTGACCTTGGCCGTGTCGATCTGGATATGCGCACTCTTGATCTGCGCATCCAGGGACAACAGGTTGGCCCGCTGGACCTGATAGTTGGACTCCGCCGTTTCGAAGTCCTGCCGGGAAATCGCGGCATCGCTTTGCAGGCTCTGATAGCGCTCGTAGACCGATTTGGCCTCCTTGAGTTGTGCTGCGGTCGCCAGCCGCTGCGCCTGGAGGTTTTCCTCATCGACCTGGGCTTGACGCAGGGTGTTCTGCAACACCACCGGGTCGATTTCCGCCAGCCACTGGCCTTTCTTCACCTTGTCTCCCAAGGCCACCTTGAGGGATTTGAGTTGGCCGGAAACCTGGGCACCGACGTCCACCTGCTTGATGCCCTGCAACAGACCGGTGGCCAGCACCGCATTTTCGATGTCACCGCGCTCAACCCTGGCGGTCAGGTATTGCGGCGGTTCTGCGGGGGCCTGCACCGCATAAAAGATCAACCCGGCCACCGCGACCAGCGCAACCCCCAGGCCAACCCGGCGAAACTTCGACTTACCCACGGATGCCGTCACGAGATCACCTCCCCGATCTGCAGCGACAGGCCGTCGTGCCACCAGGCCGCCAGGCTGTAGACGTTGGGCGCCTTGAGAATCGTGAAGTGATTGCCCGGGCCATACCAGATGCCCAATTCACCGACATGCTTGCGCCATCCACTGATCATTGCCTCCTGTTCTCGTTGATTACCCGCCGCATCCAGCGTCGGGTCTTGTGCCAACACCAGACGCACCAGGCCGCCATAGCGATGCTGTGGCTGATAGACCGTGCGCAGCGCCGTGCTGAAAGTCCGCGCCGGACCGGACATCGAATCGGCAGCGGCCCGCGGGGACAGCAGCCCCGCGCGCACCATGCCGGCGTGCAGCATGCGCAGTTGCGATATGTCGTCTTCTGCCACGAATTGCTCGGGGTCAACCCCCAAGGGTTTGCCCGCTGCCAGTTGCATGGATTCCAGCAACCGCTGTAGCGCTGCGGTGGCGGTGTAGGGTTTGCCCACCACGCCGTTGCCACCGGGGGCCTCGCTGTCGATCAGGGTCAGGGAAGCCACCTCGCGCCCTTGAGCCTGCAACCGCGCCGCCATCTCGAATGCCACCCACCCGCCAAAGGAGTGGCCAATCAAGTGCACCGCCCCCTCCGGATGCACCCGCGTCAGCGCCTGCAGATAGTGTGCGGCTGCCGTCTCGACCCGGCCGTGGGGCACCGCTTCGCCATCCAGGCCACGGGGCTGCAAGCCCAGAATCGGCCAATCTGGCCCCAGGGCTTCGGTCAGGCCGATAAAGCCGGTCACGCTGTCACCGGCCCCCGGCACACAGAACACCGGGGCATGCCCCGAGCGCCCGCTCTGAATCGTCAACACGGGCTGGTGATGTACCGCATCCGGTGCAGCAAATGGCTGGCTGATCGCCTGGCTCAGCGCCTGGCCCAGCACCTGGACATGGGGCGCCTGCATCATGCTCAGGTGATCCCCCGGCACGTCGATACGACGCAAGCGCGAAGCGGGCAACACCTCGGCCCAGCCCAGGGATTCGCTGAGGCGCGACAGCTCGGTCGGACGTTGCTCGGCGCTGAACAGGTGCACCGGCATGGGTATCGGGTGCAGGCTGTAATGCGCCAGCGCGTGACCATGGGCAACCTCTCGGCCAAGGAAATGGCCCAGCTCCGCACTTGAGGCCGCCGCCAGTTGCGAATAGAGCAACTCCTGCTCGCGGCACTGCTGCAACAGCGCCTCGAAATCGACCCGATCGATATCCCGATCCAGACGTTCCAGACGCGCCAGGGCATCAACGCCGGCGTTGCCCTGTGCCGTCCAGTACGCCTTGCATTGCAGCAGCAGGTGCAGCTTTTGCGCACGGCTGCCGGACCAGCGCGCCTTACCCTGATCGGTCATGCGCGGCACGTAAGAGTCGATCAGACCGAGGAACTCCACCTGCTCATCCAGGCCCAGCAACTGCTGGGCGACCTCGTAAGCCAGTACCCCGCCGAACGACCAGCCCGCCAGGCGATAAGGCCCCTGTGCCTGAACCGAGCGAATGATGTCCACCAGACGCGCCGCCAGGCATTCCATGGTCTGCAACTGTGCCTGCCCCAGGGCGATGCCTGGCAAGCCGTAGATCGGGAAGTCGCCGTCGATGTGTTTGCCCAGTGCCGGAAAGTACACATCCAGGCCACTGAACTCATGCACCAGAAACAACGGCGATTGGGTACCCGTGGTGCGCACGGCAATCAGTGATTCCTGTCGCACGGGTGCGGCTGTCCGCTGGTTCAGCATCGAAGCAACGGACTCGACGCTGGCATGCTGGAACAACTCGGCCAGCGTGACGTGCAGGTTGGCCTCCCCCAACAGGTTGACCAGCCGTATCGCCAGCAGCGAGTGGCCGCCCAGTTCAAAGAAGCTGTCGTGACGACCGACCCTCTCAAGCTTCAAGACCTCGGCCCACAGGCGCGCCAGGGTGTGCTCGAGCTCATTGACGGGTGCCTCGTAGGCACGGCCGACCTGGGTATCTGCACCAGGTGCCGGGAACGCCTTGCGATCCAGTTTACCGTTGGCGGTCAGGGGCAAAGCGTCCAGTTGCACATAGGCCGAAGGCACCATGTAGTCCGGCAACTGAGCCTGCAGATGGGCGCGCAGCGCATCGATGCTCACCCGGGCCGCTTGCGGACGCAGGGTGTAGTACGCCACCAGGCGTTTGTCGCCGGGCTCGTCTTCGCGCACCAATACCACTGCGTCCCTCAACGCAGGATGCAGGGACAGACGGGTTTCGATTTCCCCCGGTTCAATCCGGAAACCCCGGATCTTCACCTGATCGTCGGTACGCCCGATGCACTCCAGCTGGTCTTGCCCCAGCCAGCGCCCCAGGTCACCGGTGCGATACATCAAGGCGTCCGGCTGGTTGCTGAACGGGTCGGGCACAAACGTTTCGGCGGTCAGTTCAGGGCGGTTGAGGTAGCCCTTCGCAACGCCTTTGCCGCCAATGTAGATCTCACCCACAACGCCAAGCGCCACCGGCTGCTGACGGGCGTCCAGCACGTACACCCGGGTGTTGGAGATCGGCCCGCCCACCGGCACGCTTTCGGCGTCGGCCGCCAGCGCCTTGACCTCATGGGTGGTGGCATAGGTGGTGGTTTCCGTCGGGCCGTAGCAATGCACCAGTCGCAGCCCCGGCGCATGGGCCAACAGACGCCGGAACGCTGCCGGGTCGGCCCGCTCGCCACCGCACAGCAACATGCGCAGGCCCTTGAGGGCGTCCGGTATCAACTGCACGTACTGGTTGAACAGCGCCGTGGTCACAAACAGAATCGTCGCCCCCGACTCGCCCAAGGCCTTCGCGAAACGCGACGGATCAAGCAGGGTGTGATGATCGATCACCAGCACCTGACCGCCGTTGAGCAAGGCCCCCCAGACATCCATGGTGCTGGCGTCGAACGCCGGGTTGGAGGCGAATGCCACGCGGTCATCAGGGGTGAAGTCGGCATAACCGTTGTTGATCACCAACCGCGTGATCCCGCGATGGGGCACCAGCACGCCCTTGGGGGTGCCGGTGGAGCCGGAGGTGTACATGATGTACGCCACCGCTTCGGACGACTGGCTCAGCTGAGGGTTGTGATCCGGCAAATGGCTCAGCGCGGCGGTGTTTGAATCAGCGTTTAAATCAATGCGCCGGACGGGGTACTCAATGGCTGTGCTGGTGTGGGTCAGCAGTGCCACCGCAGCGCTGTCCTGCACCATGAAACCCTTGCGCTCGGCCGGCGCGTTGATGTCCAGCGGCACATACGCGGCCCCGCACTTGTTGATCGCCAACTGGCTGACCAGCAGGTCGATGGAGCGCTCCAGCAAAATCGCCACGTTATCCCCCGGTTTCACCCCGAGACCCAACAGGTGATGCGCCAGCTGATTGGCCCTGATGTTCAGGCCCGCATAGGTGACCGACTGCCCGCCCTGCACCGCCGCGATGGCGTCCGGGCGTGCCAGCACCTGGGCTTCGAACAGGCGCTCGACCCGTTGCTCGTGGGGGTAGTCGCGTTCGGTGGCGTTGAACGTCACCAGTAATTGGTGACGCTGCTCCGCCGAGAGAATCGGCAGTTCCTGGATAGCGGCCTCAGGTGTTTGCTCCAGGGCTTGCAGCAGATTTTGCAGGGCCACATGCATGTAGCCGCACACCCGTTGCGCACTAATGCCCGCGACGGTCTGCGCAGTGAAACTGAAGCCGTCGTGCAAGTCATCGACGCTCAGGGTCAACAGGTAATTGGTGCGTTCTTCGGCCTTGAGCAAGTGGATGCCGTGCCAGGCTGATGTGGCCTCGGCCAACGCCGCTTTAGGTGCGCTGTGTCGATAGTTGAGCAAGGCGCTGAACAACGGCGTGTTCGGTGCCACGGCGCTGCACCGCTGCACCAGTGCCAACGGCGCATGCTCATGCTCCAGCAATCGGGACAGCCGCTCATGGGTTTGCATCACCGCCACACGAACGCCCCGACTGCCCAGGCCGATACGCAGCGGCAGGGTATTGATAAAGACCCCCAGCGCCCGCTCGGCCCCTTCCCCGCCCTGCATCCGGCCCAGCAATACGGTGCCGAACACCACCTCGTCGCGACCTGAAACCTGGCTTAACACCTGCGCCCACGCCAGGTGCATCAGGCTCGCGGCACTGACGCCCAACTGACGTGCCTGGGCCCGAACCCGCTGCCCCAGGGCGTCATCAACGGCCAACTGCGCCTCGTCGATCTCGCTGCTGCCACCCGCTACTTCTTGCAAGCCGAACGGCAGAGTCGGCTCGTCGATGTCGCCCAGCATGTCGCGGAAGAAGGCTTCGTGTGCCTGCTCGCTGATGCCGCGACGGGTCTGGGCCACATAGTTTCGATAAGGCACGGCCTCGCCCAGGAGCTTCTGCTGGTCCAGCAGGCACGCCTGCATTTCATGCTGCAGAATCTCCAGCGCAACATGGTCCATGACCAGGTGATGAAACAGCAGCAGTGCAACCACTCGCTGGCTGGCCGCGTCCCAGGCGTGCACCAGACGAATCAGCGGCGCCTGGGTGATGTCCAGGCGGTAATGCCCGGTGTCAAAGCGCGCGTGCAGTTGCGTCAGCGCGTCCACGTCACTGGCATCCAGTTCAACGGCTTCGCACACCAGTGATGCATTGCGCCAGACCACTTGCACCGGCTCGTCGAGCCCTTCCCACAGCATCGCCGACCTGAGAATGTCGTTACGCTCGATCACGCTCTGCAAGGCCTGGGCAAAGGCTTCCAGGCGTGTGCCACCGGCAAAGGCAAACTGCGCCTGCAACAGATACGGATCACCCTGACGAGCCGAAACGTGGTGATAAAGGATGCCGGCCTGCAGCGGTGCCAGCGGGTAGATGTCCTGCACATTGGCCGCGCCACCGGGCACACTGGCGACGATGCGGTCGATGGCATGCTGGTCCAGGGTTACCAGCGGCAGCATGTCCGGGGTGATACGCGTGCAATCAGGCGCAATGGCGTTGGCCGGAACCTCCACCTCACCGCCACTGCCCACGGCAGCCGCCAGGGCCGACAGTGTCGGCTGACCAAACAACACCCGAACATCCGCCGACAATCCGGCCCGACGCATTTTTGCGATCAGGCTGACCGCCAGCAACGAATGGCCGCCCAGTTCGAAGAAGTGGTCATGGCGCCCCACTCGCGCCACGTTCAACAGCTCGGACCAGAGCCGGGCCAGGGTGATTTCGGTTTCGCCAACCGGAGCTTCGTACTGGCGCACAATCACCGATTCCAGGCCCGGTGTCGGCAGCGCCTTGCGGTCCAGCTTGCCGTTGGGGTTCAGTGGAAACGCATCGAGGCGCACAAAGGCCGAAGGCACCATGTAGTCCGGCAACTGCGTCAGCAAGTGCGTGCGCAGTTGTTCAGCGCTCGGGCCTTGGCCTTCGACCGTAGCTGCAATGAAATACGCCAGCAGCCGCTCGTTTCGTGCCAGCACCACGGCTTCTGCAACATCAGGATGCGCCACCAGCCGGGCTTCGATCTCGCCTAGCTCAATACGCAGGCCACGGATCTTCACCTGATCATCATTGCGTCCCAGGTACTCCAGGGTGCCATCAGGCAGGTAGCGCGCCAGGTCACCGGTGCGGTACATCCGCGCCTGCGACCCGGTGCTGAATGGATCAGGCAGGAATCGCTCGGCCGTCAGTTCGTCACGATTCAGATAGCCCCGCGCCACGCCCTCTCCACCGATGTAAAGCTCACCCAGGCAACCTGTCGGCGCCAACAGGCCGTGCTGATCCAGTACGTACAGCTTCAGGTTGCGGATCGGTCTGCCCAGCGGGACATCTCCGGACGGGTACACGTCGAAATCGGCAGCCACCCGATGCCAGCCCGCCACGTCACTGCATTCGGTGGGGCCATAGCTGTTGATGAACAACGGACGCGGCGCCGTCAGCTTCTGCAACTGTGCCAGCTTGATCGGTTCGCCACCCAGCACCACACAGCGCAAGCCGCTCAAGGCCGACGTTTCATCCACGTCGATCAAGGCATAGAAGGCGCTGGGGGCCAGGTTGATGAAGGTGATTTGCTGCTCGTGAATCTGGCGCACGATGCTGATCGGGTCAAAAGGCGTGTCTGCCAGATGCAAGGTCGCGCCCGCCGCCAGGCAACCGAAGATGTTTTTCTGGGTCAGGTCAAAACTGTGAGAGGTGAGCAGCAACACCGCATCGCTGTGTTCAAGCTGCACATCCTTGAGGTACCAACCCAGCATGTTGGCCACACCGTGATGCTCGACCATGACGCCTTTGGGTTGACCGGTCGAGCCTGACGTATAGATCACGTAGACCAGGTGCGCCGGGGTCAATGTCGCAACATGAGGGTTGCTGACAGCCTCATCCTGCCAGGTGCAGTTGTCGAGGTTGATCACAGGCACCCTGGCGTCGGCCAGCAATTGGCGGGTGGCGCCATGCACCAGCACTGCTGCCGGCGCGCTGTCCTGCAACATGTAGGTAATGCGCTCGTGGGGGTAGGCAGGGTCAATTGGCACATAAGCGCCCCCGGCCTTGAGAATCGCCAGCAGGCCCACCACCATCTCGGGGCTGCGCTCAACGCAGATCCCGACCCTGGAGTCCGGCCGCACGCCCTGCGCTATCAGGTAATGGGCCAACTGGTTGGCGCGCTCGTTCAGTTGTCGATAGCTCAGGCCTTGCCCGTCATGAAACACCGCCAGCGCCTCGGGTGCGCGCTCGACCTGTGCCTCGAACAGGCCATGAACGGTCTGTTCCAGGCCGGAGTCCACCGCTGTGGCATTGAAATCGAGCAGCAGGTGCTGACGTTCCTCATCGCCCAACACGTCCACATGCCCCAGTACCGCCTGATCATCAGCGACCATGGCCTGCAACACACGGGTGAAGTAACCCACATAACGGCGCATCGTCGACTCATCGAACAACGCCGTCGCATATTCAAGGGCACCCATGATGACGCCCTCGGTCTCCCCCAGGCTCAGGGTCAGGTCGAACTTGGCAAAGTGGCTGGTATCAGCGATGCCCTCCAGCGTCAGATCGCCCAGCAGCAACGCCTGATCGTCATGATTGACCCACACCAACTGGGTCTGAAACAGCGGGCTGTGGGCCAGGCTGCGCGCCGGCCGAATGATTTCCACCACCTGCTCGAAAGGCAGATCCTGATGACTCTGGGCCGCCAGCGTCCGGTCCCTTACCTGTGCCAGTAACGCCTGGACGGTGGGTTCAGCCGAGGTGTCGATCCTGATCGCCAGGGTGTTGACGAACAGGCCGATCAGCCCTTCGATTTCAGCTCGTGTGCGGTTGGCCACGGGCGAGCCGATCACCACATCGGTTTGCCCGGCAAGTCGACTCAGCAGCAGCGACCAGGCCGCCATCATGGTCATGTACAGGGTGGTGCCGTGACGTTGGCTCAAGGCCTTGAGCCCAGCGGTCAGGCGTTCATCCAGGCGGATGTCGACGCTGGCCCCGGCGTAGTCCTGTTGCGCGGGTCGTGGCCGATCGGTCGGCAACAGCAACAACGCGGGGGCACCGGTCAGCGCTTGCTGCCAGTAGGCGGTCTGCTGCTGCAAAATGTCGCCGCTCAACCAGCGCCGCTGCCAGCGTGCAAAATCGCCGTACTGCAGGGTCAAGGGCGGCAAGGGATCGCGCTGCCCAAGTCTGAACGCCTGATAAAGTGCCATCAGCTCTCGCGTCAGCACGCCCATGGACCAGCCATCGGCCACGATGTGGTGCAGGGTCAGCAGCAACGCATGCTGATCATCAGCCAAGGCGATCAGGCGGCCGCGAATCAGGGGGCCATGCGCCAGGTCAAAAGGCGCCGAGGCTTCAGTGTGAATCCAGTGCTGCAACGCTTCCTGTGCCTGGACCTGGCCGCGCAGATCATGGCGATGCAGGGTGAACGCCCGTTCAACTGGCTCAATCAGCACCTGAGGCTCGTCGTTGCCTTGAGCGTCATCCAGGGCAAACCGACTGCGCAGGGTTTCATGGCGCTCGACGATACGCCCCAGCGCCCGTTGCAGCGCGTCGCTGTCCAGACGGCCATTGAGCCTAAGGCCCACGGGAATGTTATAGGCCGTGCTGGCGCCTTCCAGCTGCGCCAGGAACCACAGGCGCTGCTGGGCAAACGACAACGGTACGTCTTGATCATCGGCAGCTGCCTGAATATCCGGCAGCGTGCTGCGCCCTGGCCGGGCCAGCGCCTGCACCATCGACTGATCCAGTACCTCGGCCACAGCGGCCAGTTCGGCGTTGGCAAACAGGTCGTTCAGAGCCAGTTCCACCCCCAGACGCTGACGGACCTGGGACACCATGCGCATGGCCAACAGCGAATGGCCGCCCAGTTCGAAGAAGTGATCATGCCGTCCCACCCGCTCGACATGCAGCACGTCAGCCCAGATCTGCGCCAGTGTGGTTTCGGTGTCGCCTTGTGGCGCCTGGTATTCGCGGGTAAACAGCGCGGCCAGATCCGGTTTGGGTAGCGCCTTGCGGTCCAGCTTGCCATTAGCGGTCAGCGGCAAGGACTCAAGCTTCACAAAGGCCACCGGCACCATGTAGTCCGGTAGCCGAGACAGCAGATGCGCCCGCAGCTCGCCGGCTTCAAGCAACACTTGTTCGGTGAAATAAGCCACCAGTTGCGGATGCCCAGGCTGATCTTCACGGACCAGCACCACCGCTTCGCTCACCGCCTCATGGTTACTGAGTGCAGCCTCGATTTCACCCAGTTCGATCCGCACGCCGCGAATTTTCACCTGATCGTCGTTACGGCCCAGGTACTCAATGTTGCCATCGGCGAGCCAGCGCGCCAGGTCGCCGGTGCGGTACATCCGCGCTTGCGGCTCGGGGCTGAATGGATCGAGCAGAAAGCGCTCGGTTGTCAGTTCAGGCCGGTTCAGATAGCCCCGTGCCACGCCGCTGCCTCCGACATACAACTCGCCGGCCACGCCGATAGGCACTGGTTGTTGTTGCTCATCCAGCAGGTAAACACGGGCATTGGCCATGGGTTTGCCGATGTGCAAGGTTTGCCCGACTTCGACTGGCCCTGAGGTGGCGACCACTGTGGCCTCGGTGGGCCCATAGTTGTTGATCACCTTGAAGCTCTGCGCCTCGGCGAACTGCCGCAGTCGATCCCCGCCGATGAGCAGCGTGCGCAAGGTCGGGTGTTCCAGCTGTTGGCTGAAGGCGTATTCGGCCACGGGAGTGGGCAAAAAGCTCACGTCCAGCGGTTGTGCGCGCCACCACTCCAGCAGTTCATCGATATGGGCGCTGCCGATGCTGGCGGGCGGCAAGTGCAAGGTCGCGCCGACGCACAATGCCGGCCAGACCTCCCAGGCCATGGCGTCGAAACCAAAACCGGCGACGCTGGAGGTGTGACCGCCCTCGCGCAAATCGAAGGCATCGCAATGCCAGTTCACCAGGTTTTCCAGGGTCTGGTGCTCCACCATCACGCCCTTGGGCAGGCCGGTGGAGCCTGAGGTGTAGATCACGTAGGCCAAGTGCGCCGGGGTCAGATGCACGATAGAAGGGTTAGCAACGGACTCGCCCTGCCAGTCGCCGCCATCAAGGTTGAACACCGGAACCAGAACCCCGCCCAACAAATCCCGGGTCGAGGCCTGCACCAGCACTGCCACCGGCGCGCTGTCCTGCAACAGATAGGCAATACGCTCCAGCGGATACGCCGGATCAACCGGCACATACCCGGCACCCGCCTTGAGAATCGCCAGCAGCCCCACCAGCATCTCTGGCCCACGTCGGCTGCAAATGGCAACCCGGTCGTCCGGCTGCACATCCAGCTTGCGCAGGTGGTGGGCCAGCTGGTTGGCACGCTGGTTGAGCTGTTCATAGTTCAGGCTGTGAGGCCCCTGCACCACGGCAATGGCATCGGGCAGGCGTCGGGCCTGGGCTTCGAACAGGCCGTGAATCGTCTGGCCACGCGGGTAGTCGCTGGCGCCGGGGTTGAATGCCAGCAGTTGGTCCTGTTCGTGCTGCGGCAGGATCGACAATTGGCTCAGCGCACGTTGCGGTGTCTGTTCCAGCGACTGCACCAGATGCTCCAGCGCGCTATGCATGTAGCCGCAGACCCGCTGGGCAGCGATGGGCGAGACGGCCAACACGGTCAGGCCAAAGCCATTGCCCAGGTCATCGACGCTCAAGGTCAGGGGGTAATTGCTGCGCTCTTCGCCGCCCAGTACCTGGATGCCCTCCCAGATATCCAGCCCCTCTTGCGCGGCCTCATCCGGGGCGCTGTGCCGGTAATTGAGCAACGCGCTGAACAGCGGCGAGGACGCGGCCACCCCGCTGCAACGTTGCGCCAGGGCCAACGAGGCGTGTTCGTGGCCCAGCAACGCAGTCAGCCGCGCATGGGTCGCCTTGACCCCGGCCTGTACGCAGATGCCGGACACATCGACGCGCAACGGCAAGGTGTTGATGAACATCCCCAGCGCCCGGTCGGCCCCCTCGCCCCCCTGCATGCGCCCCATCAGGACGGTGCCAAACACCACCTGCTGACGGCTGGACACCTTGCCCAGCACTTGCGCCCAGGCCAGGTGCATCAGGCTTGCCGCACTCACGCCCAACTGTCGGGCCTGTTTACGCAGGCGCAGGTTCAGCGTCGCGTCCACCGCCAGTGTGGCCTCTTCGACATGACGGCCATCACCCTGCACATCGTGCAAACCAAACGGCAAGGTGGGTTCGTCGATGTCACCCAGCATGTCGCGGAAGAACGCCTCATGCTCTTGCTCGCTCACGCCCAGACGCGCCTGGGCCACGTAGTTGCGGTACGGCACCGGGGCGCCGAGGGTGTGGTGCTGGTTGAACAGAAAGGCGCGCATTTCCTGCCCCACCACGTCCATGGCTGTGTGGTCCAGGGCCATGTGATGGAACAACAGGATGGCGACCACCCGCTGATGAATCGGGTCATGGCCATAGACCAGTTGAATCAGTGGCGCACGGGTCAGCTCCAGGCGGAACTGTCGGGCATCGAAGCGTGCGTGAAGTTGCTCCAGCACATCGCCATCGGCCGGGTTGAGCGGTATTTCCTGCACCGCCAGTGGGGCCTTGCGCCACACCACTTGCACAGGGCTTTGCAAGCCTTCCCAGACCACGCTGGTGCGCAGGATGTCGTGGCGTTCACTGACTTTTTGCAATGCCTGGGCGAAGGCCTGCAAACGCTCAAGACTGTCGAACGCCAGTTGCGATTGCAGCAGGTACGGGTCGCCCTGTTCGGCGGTGATGTGGTGGTAAAGGATGCCTTCCTGCAAGGGCGCCAGCGGGTAGATGTCCTGCACATTGGCCGCGCCGCCTGGGACCGAGGCAACAATCCGGTCGATGGCGTCCTGATCCAGAGCCACCAGGGTCAGCAGCTCTGGCGTGATCCGCTGGCAATCGGCCGGAATCAGGTTGGCGGGCACCTGCACTTCACGACCGCTGCCCACCGCCGCTGCCAACGCCGCCAGGGTCGGCTGGCTGAACAAGGCCCGCACATCGGCGCTCAGGCCGATCTGACGCATGCGTTCGATCAGGCTGACCGCCAGCAACGAGTGCCCGCCCAGCTCAAAGAAATGGTCATGACGCCCCACTCGCTCGATCTTGAGCAGGTCTGCCCAGATTTGCGCCAGCACCACTTCCACATCGCCCTGTGGCGCCTCGAAGCCACGGCTGAGCAAGGCTCCATGATCCGGTGCCGGCAAAGCCTTGCGGTCCAGTTTGCCGTTGGCGGTCAGCGGCAGGCTGTCCAGATGAACATAGGCCGACGGCACCATGTAGTCCGGCAGTTGCTCCTGCAACCAGCCCCGCAGCAGCTCTACACCCAGAGCATCCGATTCAGGGTGCCGGGTGTAATAAGCCACCAGCCGCTTGTCACCCGGTTCGTCTTCACGAACCAGTACAACGGCGTCCTTCACTCTGGGGTAGCTCGCCAGCCGGACTTCGATTTCACCCGGTTCGATGCGGAAGCCACGGATTTTCACCTGGTTATCGTTGCGCCCCTGGTACTGCAGGGTGCCGTCTGCGCGCCAGCACGCCAGGTCACCGGTGCGGTACATCCGCGCCTGGGGCTGGTCGCTGAGCGGGTCTGCGACGAATGGGGCAACAAGGAACGGATCGTCCAGAAACTTCTCGGCCGTCAACCCGGGCTGGTTCAAGTAACCCTTGGCCACACCGGCGCCGCCGATGTACAGCTCACCGGTCACACCCACCGGTACCGGTTGCTGACGCGCATCCAGTACATAAGCGCGGCTGTTGCCAATCGGACGCCCGATAGGGATGCTGCCCTCACCCACGGAGGTGATCTCGAAGGTGGTGGAAAAAGTGGTCGCTTCGGTCGGGCCGTAGCCATTAAGCAGGTGCTGTGGCGCGCCCTCTTGCAGCACCCGTGCAATCACCGCCGGGTCCAGGACATCGCCACCCACGATCAGATAGCGCAACCGGGTGAACAGGGTCATAAAGCCGTCGGCGTACTGATGAAACAGGCCCGCCGTCATCCACAGCACGCTGACCGACTGCGCCTGCAACAGCGAGCGCAGGGCATCCCGTGACAGCAACACCTCCTGCTCGACCACCACCACGCACCCGCCATTGAGCAACGGCGCCCAGACATCCAGCGTGCTGGCATCGAACGCCGGATTGGAGGCGAACGCTACGCGGTCGTGCTCATTGAACTCGGCGTAGCCGTTATTGATCACCAACCGGGTGATCGCCCGATGGGGCACCAGTACACCCTTGGGCGCGCCGGTGGAGCCGGAGGTGTACATGACGTACGCCACCGCCTCAGACGACTGTGCCAGCAGTGGGTTATGAACCGGTTGATGAGCCAGCGCCAGGGTATCGACCTCAACACACCGGGTGATGTCACTCACGGCGTCGGTGCTGAGGGTCAGCACCACCACCGCCCCGCTGTCCTGCACCATGTAGTGCTGACGTTCGGCAGGCGCGTTGATATCCAGTGGCACATACACTGCCGCGCATTTGTAGATGGCCAACTGGCTGACCAGCAAGTCCACCGAGCGACCCAACAGGGTTGCGACGCTGTCACCGGGCTTCACACCCAGGCCCAGCAGATGATGGGCCAGGCGGTTGGCGCGGATGTTCAGCTCGGCGTAACTGACTGTCACGCCGTTATGCACCACTGCGCTGGCCTCTGGTCGCGCCACGGCCTGGGCTTCGAACAGCGACTGGACCGTGTGTTCGTGGGGGTATGGGCGTGCGGTGAGGTTGAAACCCTGCAGCAGGCTGTCGCGCTCCTCGACCGAAAGAATCGACACCCCATGCAACGGCGTCTCCGGGGCCTGCTCAAGTGCGGTCACCAGGTGCAGCAACGCGGTCTGCATGTACTGACCGACACGCTCGCCATCGACTTCGGCCAGGGCCTGGACAATCAGTTCGAATCCCTGCCCGCGATCATCGACGTTGAGCACCAGCGGATAGTTGCTGCGCTCCTGGGAGTTGAGTATCTGGATGCCTTCCCACCCAAGGGTGCCATCGGTAGCTGTGTCCGCAGCACTGTGCCGGTAGTTGAGCAAGGTGCTGAACAGCGGCAACGACGCAGGCACGCCACTGCAACGTTGCGCCAGAGACAACGACGCATGCTCGTGCCCCAGCAGGCGGGACAGTCGCGAATGAGTGGCACGCACGCCCTCCAGCGCACCCATCGCCCCCACACTGACCCGCAACGGCAGGGTATTGATGAACATGCCCAACGCACGATCAGCCCCCTCGCCGCCCTGCATGCGCCCCAACAACACGGTACCGAACACCACCTCGTCACGGCCCGAGACCTGGCCCAGCACCTGCGCCCAGGCCAGGTGCATCAGGCTCGCAACACTGACGCCCAGATGTCGCGCCTGTTGGCGTAAACGCAGGCAGAGCGGAGTTTCCAGTACCAGGTGGGCCTCTTCGATACCGCGGCCATCACCCTGTACATCCTGCAGACCGAACGCCAGCGTCGGCTCATCGATATCGCCAAGCATCTCGCGGAAAAACAGTTCGTGGGCCTCGCGATCAACCCCGGACCGGGCCTGGGCCACATAGTTGCGGTACGGCACGGCAGCGGCCAATGACTGCCCGCTACCCGTCAGGCTGGCACTCATCTCATGCACCAATACCGCCAGTGCCGTGTGGTCCAGCACCAGATGGTGCAGCAGCAGGATGCCGACCCAACGGTTGTTCGGCAGGTCCTGGCTGTAGACAAAGCGCAGCAGGGGCGCCTGGGTGAAGTCCAGGCGGTAGTGACGCGGATCGAAACGCTCGTGCAGTTGCTGCAACACATCGCCCGTTTGCCCGTCGATCTCTATCTGCTCAACCGCCAGCGGCGCGTGACGCCAGACCACCTGCACCGGCTCGTCCAGGCCTTCCCAGACCACACTGGTGCGCAGGATGTCGTGACGCTCGACCACGCTTTGCAGGGCACGGCAAAAGGCCTGGACCTGACTCGGGCCCTCAAGGCCGAATTGCACTTGCAGGACGTATGGATCCCCTTCGGTTGCCGTCAGGTGGTGGTACAGAATCCCGGCCTGCAAAGGCGCCAGACCATAGATGTCCTGAACATTGCCCACACCGCCGGGGACAGTGGCCACAACGCGGTCGATGGCCTGCTGATCCAGGGTTGCCAGCGGCAGTAGATCCGGGGTGATGCGGGTGCAGCCGGGGGTAATCCGGTTGGCAGGCACGACCACTTCGGCCTGCCCGCCCGCCGCGGCTGCCAGCGCTGCCAGGGTGGGTTGGCCGAACAGCACGCGCACGTCGGCGCTCAGCTCGATCTGACGCATGCGCTCGATCAGCTTGACCGCCAGCAGCGAATGGCCGCCCAGCTCGAAAAAGTTGTCGTGGCGGCCCACCCGCTCAACCTGGAGCAGATCTTGCCAGAGCGCGGCAATCAGGGTTTCGGCCTCGCCCTGAGGCGCCTCGTATCCGCGCCGGGCAACGGCATCGGTGTCGGGTGCAGGAAGTGCCTTGCGGTCCAGCTTGCCATTGGTGGTCAACGGGAAAACGTCGAGCATCACGAACGCGCTTGGCACCATGTAGTCGGCCAGGGAAACCCGCAACTGGTCGCGCAATCGGGCCGCGTTCAATTCGACAGCCTGACTGGCGATCACGTACGCCACCAGACGCTTGTCACCCGGCGCGCCTTCACGGGCAATGACAACTGCTTCGCGCACGCCATCGCAAGCGGCAAGACGGGCCTCGATTTCACCCAGCTCGATGCGGAAGCCGCGGATTTTCACCTGGTCGTCATTGCGGCCCAGGTACTCGACGCTGCCGTCTGCCAGCCAACGGCCCAGGTCGCCGGTCTTGTACAACCGGGCATTGCTGCGGCCGCTGAACGGGTCGGCAATAAAACGCTCGGCCGTGAGTTCATCGCGGTTCAGATAGCCACGGGCAACCCCTGCACCGCCAACGTACAACTCACCGATAACCCCTGCCGGTACGGGCTCGCGGTGGGCGTCCAGTACATAAAGCTGCAAGTCGGGAATTCGCCCACCGATGGGGCTGACACCGACCAACCCGGCGTCTGCGGCGTGCAGTGCCCGATAGGTCACGTGCACCGTGGTCTCGGTGATGCCGTACATGTTCACCAATTGAGTACCGGCGTTGATCGCACGGCCATACCAGGGCTTCAGGATGCCGGGCTCCAGGGCTTCGCCACCAAAGATCACCTGGCGCAACGAGTGCTTGAGGTCGCTTTGACCTTGAACAGCAATCAACTGGCGGAACGCGCTCGGGGTCTGGTTGAGGATGCTGACACGGGACTCGCACAGCAGTGCGTAACACTCGGCAGGCGAGCGGCTGACCAGTTGCGGCACCACCACCAACTGGCCGCCGTGGATCAGCGCACCCCAGATTTCCCAGACTGAAAAATCAAATGCAAAGGAATGGAACAGCGCCCAGACGTCCTGGTGATTGAAGCCGAACCAGCTCTGGGTTGCCGTGAACAAACGGGCCACATTGCGATGTTCGATCATCACCCCCTTGGGCAGCCCGGTGGAGCCGGAGGTGTAGATGACGTAGGCCAGGTGCGAGGCGTTCAGCCCCGGAACCTGCGGATTGCCGGTGTCCTGGGTTTGCAAGGCGCGATCATCCAGATCGATCACCGGCACCGACACCTCATTGACCAGTTCCTGAGTATCCGCCTGTACCAGCACGGAAACCGGTGCGCTGTCCTGCAAGGTGTAGGCAATCCGCGCCCGGGGGTGAGCCGGGTCAATGGGCACATAACCGGCACCGGCCTTGAGGATGCCTAACAGCCCGACGATCATCGGCAAGCCCCGCTCGACGCAGATCGCCACCCGGTCATCCGGGCGAATGCCCAGAGCCAACAGTCGATGGGCCACCTTATTGGCGCGTTCATTGAGTTCGCCATAGGTCAGGGTCTGGCCCTGATAAAGCACCGCCGTGGCGTCGGGCCGGGCAGCGGCATGGGCCTGGACCTGATGGTGGATCAGCGCATTATCAGCGAACTGTTCCTGGGTGGTATTCAAGGTCTCAAGCAAATACTCGCGCTCGGCAGCGGGCAAAATGGTCAGCCCTTGCAGGGGTGCATCCGGCGTTTGTTCCAGCGCGAGCACGAGGCTTTCCAGGGCAGTGTGCAGGTAGGCGCCAATACGTCGGGCACCGATGGAGCTGTCTACCAGCACGGTGATGGAGAAGTCTTCGCCCAGATCGTCCACGTTCACGGTCAACGGGTAGTTGGTGCGTTCCTCGGCCCCCAGTACCTGAATGCCTTCGGCGACCGTTACCACCTCGGCGTCATCCCCGGCATCGCTGTGGCGGTAGTTGAGGATCGCGCTGAACAATGGCGTTGGCGCGGTTACCCCACTGCAGCGTTGTGCAAGGGCCAGTGACGCATGTTCGTGCCCCAGCAGCGCGGTCAATCGCGCATGGGTCGCCTTCACGCCGTCACGTACGCTTTGCTCACCCACGTCCACGCGCAACGGCAAGGTGTTGATGAACATGCCCAGGGCCCGGTCGGCGCCCTCGCCTGCGTCCATCCGGCCCAGCAGCACAGTGCCAAACACCACGGCGGTACGACCGGACACCTTGCCCAGCACCTGCGCCAATGCCAGGTGCATCAGGCTCGCGGCGCTGACGCCCAGCTGCCGCGCCTGGCCTCGCAGGCGCTGGCTCAGGTTGCTGTCGATGGCAATGCGAGCGTCGTCAATGTCGCGGTCGGCGCCTTGCACCTCCTGCAAACCGAACGGCAAGGTCGGCTCGTCAATATCGCCCAACATGTCGCGAAAGAAGGCTTCATGGGCCTGTTCATCCAGCCCCGACCGCGCCTGGGCAACGTAGTTACGAAACGCCACCGGCTGGCCCAGTTCCCCGGCCTGCCCCAGCAGGTGCGCCTGAATTTCACGGCGAACTACGTCCAGGGCGGTGTGGTCCAGGGCCATGTGATGAAACAGCAGGATCGCGGCAATGCGCTGATTGGCAGGGTCCGGGGCGAACGCCAGCCGCAGCATCGGGGCCTGGCGAACATCCAGGCGATAGTCCCGGGCGTCGAAACGGGCGCGCAACGCTGCCAGGACATCACCCGCAACGGGCTCCACCGGTATCTGCTCACACACTAGCCGAGCCTCGCGCCAGATCACCTGCAGGGGCTGATCCAGTCGCTCCCAGACCACCGAGGTGCGAAGGATGTCGTGGCGATCGATGACGCATTGCAGCGCCTCGGCAAATGCCTGCAAACGCTCGTGGCTATCGAAGGTGAATTGCGCCTGCAAGACGTAGGGGTCACCCTGCTGCGCGGACACGTGGTGGTAGAGCATGCCCTCCTGCAACGGCGCCAGCGGGTAAATATCCTGAACGTTGGTCACGCCGCCCGGCACGCTGGCGACGATCCGGTCGATGGTTGCCTGGTCCAGTTGCACCAGCGGCAGCATGTCCGGGGTGATCCGAAAGGCCGGGCTCAGCCAGTCGCCACCGTTTTGCGCCACCAGGTCGAGCAATGCCGGTTTATGTTTGATCAGGTTGTCCCACAGCGCGTCATCCAGTTCATCGTCATCGCCAAGGATGATCAGGTCGTCATCTTCTAGCTGAAGGCGGATTGCATAGGTGGAGAGAGCTGCCATCAATTCGCTGAACTGCATTGGGTAACCTGCTTAAAATTCGGTAACGGTTAACGAGAAAATCCATTTTCAAATGCCACGAACTGCTTCAACGGGCGCCCCGCCCCGTAGCGCTGAAAAACTAAAACATCCGGCCAGACGTGTCTGACATGGGAAGCAGGGACAAACCGGCAAGCCGTGCAGGTGTTAACAGGAACGGCAGAACACCGGTCGCGGGACCGGTGTTCCTGTCAGGAGGGAGGTGGGCGAACTCAGAGGCGACGTTTGCGCTTGAGCGTGGGGATGGTGGTTGCCGGGGCGTCCAGGTGTTGCACAAGGGCCACCGTGGTGGCGGCCAGCGCTGAAAGCGTGGGCTGGCTGAACAAAGTCCGCGCATCGGCGCTCAACCCCGCCTGCCGCATGCGCTGTACAAGGTTGACTGCCAGCAGCGAATGCCCGCCCAGTTCGAAGAAGTGATCATGACGCCCCACCCGCTCGATCTTCAGCACATCGCCCCAGATCTGCGCCAGTGTGGTCTCGACTTCGCCCTGGGGCGCTTCGTAGCCACGGGTCACCATGGAGCTCAGGCCCGGCGTGGGCAGCGCCTTGCGGTCCAGCTTGCCATTGGGGTTCAACGGCAGCGCATCGAGGCGCACAAAGGCCGAAGGCACCATGTAGTCCGGTAACTGCGCCAGCAAGTGCGTGCGCAGTTGCTCGGCGCTCGGGCCTTGGCCTTCGACCGTAGCTGCAATGAAATACGCCAGCAGCCGCTCGTTTCGAGCCAACACCACGGCTTCTGCAACATCAGGATGCGCCACCAGCCGGGCTTCGATCTCGCCCAGCTCGATGCGCAGGCCTCGGATCTTCACCTGATCATCGTTGCGGCCCAGGTACTCCAGGGTGCCATCCGCCAGATAGCGCACCAGGTCACCGGTGCGGTACAGCCGCGCCTGCGACCCAGTGTTGAATGGATCAGGCAGGAATCGCTCGGCTGTCAGTTCGTCACGGTTCAGATACCCTCGCGCCACGCCCTCACCGCCGATGTAAAGCTCACCGACGCAGCCTGTCGGCACCAGTTGGGCATGGGAGTCGAGCACGTACAGCTTAAGGTTGCGGATCGGCCGACCCAGGGGGATATCGCCGGACGGGTAGACGCCGAAATCGGCAGCCACCCGGTGCCAGCCCGCCACGTCACTGCATTCGGTGGGGCCATAGCTGTTGATGAACAGCGGACGCGGCTCCGCCAGTTTTTGCAGCTGTGCCAGCTTGATCGGTTCGCCACCCAGCACCACACAGCGCAAGCCGCTCAAGGCCGACGTTTCATCCACGTCGATCAAGGCATAAAAGGCGCTGGGTGCCAGGTTGATGAAGGTAATTTGCCGCTCGTGAATCTGGCGCACGATGCTGATCGGGTCAAAAGGCGTGTCTGCCAGATGCAGGGTCGCGCCCGCCGCCAGGCAGCCAAAGATGTTTTTCTGGGTCAGGTCGAAGCTGTGGGAGGTGAGGACCAACACCGCATCGCTGCACTTAAGTTGCACATCGTCCAGATACCAGCCGAGCATGTTAGCCACACCGTGGTGCTCGACCATGACGCCCTTGGGCTGGCCGGTGGACCCCGAGGTGTAGATCACGTAGGCCAGGTGCGAGGCGTTCAACTCCGTGACCTCAGGATTGTTTAAGGGCTGATCCTGCCAGGTGCCGTTATCCAGGTTGACCACCGGCGTCACCGTGTCAGCCAGCAGCGCCGCCGTGGCGCCATGCACCAGCACTGCTGCCGGCGCGCTGTCCTGCAGCATGTAGGTGATGCGTTCATGGGGATAAGCGGGGTCAATCGGCACATAAGCGCCCCCGGCCTTGAGAATCGCCAGCAGGCCCACCACCATCTCAGGGCTGCGTTCAACACAGATCCCGACCCTGGAGTCCGGCCGCACGCCCTGCGCTATCAGGTAATGGGCCAGCTGGTTGGCGCGCTCGTTCAGTTGTCGATAGCTCAGGCCTTGCCCGTCATGGAACAGCGCGATGGCCTCCGGCACTTGTTCGACGCGGGCCTCGAACAGACGATGGACCAGCGCTTCACCGGCAGTGTCCTGGTGGGTGGCATTGAGGGTCACCAGCAGGCGTTCGCACTCGGCCGCTGGCAGCACCGGCACATTGCACACCGGCGTTTGCGGGGCCTGTTCCAGAGCGGCCACCAACCCTTCCAGGGCGGTATGCATGTAGTCAAAGACCCGCTGCGCCCCTACCTCGGACGGCGCCTGGGCACCCAGCCGGAAACCATCACCCAGGTCGTCCACCGATAGCATCAGCGGATAGCTGGCGATCTCCGGGCTTTCCAGTTGCTCGATGCCTTGCCAGGCGCTGGCATGCCGCTCACCTGCCGATGCGGCCAGGTGCCGATAGTTGAGCAACGCATTGAACAGCGGCGTGGTGACCGCGATGCCGCTACAACGCTGGGCCAGGGCCAACGGCGCATGTTCGTGAGCCAGCAAGGTGCTCAAGCGCTCATGGGTGCTGTTGACGGCAGCCACGACACTTTGCTCCCCCAGAGCGACCCGTAACGGCAGGGTATTGATGAACATGCCCAACGCACGATCAGCGCCCTCACCGGCCTGCAATCGCCCCAGCAGCACGGTGCCGAACACCACATCGTCCTTGCCGGACAGCCTTCCCAGGACCTGTGCCCATGCCAGGTGGCACAGACTCGCCGGGCTCACCCCCAGTTGCCGGGCCTGAACCCGCAGGCGCTGGTTGAGGGCGTCCTGTAGTATGCCGCCGGTTTCTTCCCGGACGCTGTTGCCGGGCAAACCCTGCAGACCGAACGCCAGGGTCGGTTCGTGGATGTCACCCAGTGCATCACGGAAAAACGCTTCGTGCTCCTGCTGCCGGTTTGCCAGACGGGCCTGAGCCACGTAACGGCGGTATGGCACAGACGCCCGCAAATGCTGTTGCTCACCCAGCAGATGGGCTTCGATTTCTGTCAGCAGTACCGCCGTGGAGGTCGCGTCGTTGACCAGATGGTGGAAGCGCAGCATACCGACCCAACGCTTGTTGGGCTGATCCTCGGCACAGGCCAGGCGCATCATCGGTGCCTGACGAATGTCCAGCGGGCTGCGCTGCGAATCAAACTGTTGGCGCAACTGCCCGACGATGTCGCCCGCCTCAGGGTTCAGGGCAATGGTTTCAACCGTCAGGGGCGCATGACGCCAGACCACTTGCATGGGTTGCTCGATGCCGTCCCAGACCAGACTGGTACGCAGGATGTCATGCCGTGAGATGACGGCCTGCAACGCGGTGGCAAACCCCTGCAAACGTTCGCGACTGTCAAAGGCGAAGATTGCATGTTGCTGATAGGGATCACCCTGCTCGGCCGTCATGTGGTGATAGAGAAGCCCTTCCTGCAAGGGGGCCAGCGGGTAGATTTCCTGCACATTGGCCGCGCCACCGGGTACGCCTGCCACAACCCGCTCAATGGCGGCCTGATCCAGCGTTGCCAGCGCCAGCATGTCCGGGGTAATACGGGTGCACCCGGCTGGGATTCGATTACCGGGCACCTGAACTTCCCGGTCATCCCCCACCGCCGCCGCCAGCGCCGCCAGGGTCGGCTGGCCGAACAACACGCGCACATTCGCACTCAGGCCCATTTGCCGCATGCGCTCCACCAGCCCTACTGCCAGCAACGAATGCCCGCCCAGTTCAAAGAAGTGGTCCTGACGCCCGACCCGCTCAACTTGCAGCACATCGGCCCATATCTGCGCCAGGGTGGTTTCGATTTCACCCTGGGGTGCTTCATAGGCACGGCTGATCACCGCGCCCAGCCCCGGCGCCGGCAATGCCTTGCGATCCAGTTTGCCATTGGCGGTCAGCGGCAAGGTGTCCAGCCGAACGTAAGCTGAAGGCAGCATGTAGTCCGGCAGGCGGGTTTGCAGGTGGGCCTGCAGATGCTGGATGTCCAGCGGTTGATGCTCAGTGAAATAGGCCACCAGGCGCCCGTCGCGAACATGAACCACCGCTTCCTTGACCGCTTCATGGGTGGCCAGCCCGGCTTCCACCTCGCCCACCTCGATGCGCACGCCACGGATCTTCACCTGATCGTCATTGCGCCCCAGATACTCAATATTGCCATCAGCCAGCCAGCGCGCCAGATCACCGGTGCGGTACATCCGTGCATGTGGCTCGGCGTTAAAGGGATCGGGCAGGAAACGCTCGGCAGTCAGGTCCGGGCGGTTCAGGTAACCCCGCGCCACGCCTGCACCGCCCACATACAATTCACCGGCCACGCCGATGGGCACCGGGCGCTGTTGTTCATCCAGCAGGTACACCCGGGCGTTGGCCATGGGCTTGCCGATATGCAAAACCTGCCCGACTGCGACTGGCCCCGATGTCGCGACGACCGTGGCTTCGGTCGGGCCGTAGTTGTTGATCACCTCAAAGCTCTGGGCCTGGGCGAACTGCCGCAGGCGATCGCCGCCAATCAACAGCGTGTGCAGTGTCGGGTGCTGGATGTTCTGACTGAACGCATATTCGGCCACGGGAGTGGGCAGGAAGCTCACGTCCAGTGGTTGTGCGCGCCACCAGTCCAGCAGTGCATCAATGTCTTCACTGCCGTCGTGGGCCGGAGGCAGATGCAGCGTCGCGCCCGCACATAACGCAGGCCAGACTTCCCAGGCCATGGCGTCAAAACCGAAACCGGCGAGGCTCGACGTATGACTGCCCTGATGCAGTTTGAAGGCTTCGCAATGCCAGTCCACCAGGTTGGCGACGGTTTGATGCTCGACCATCACGCCTTTGGGCAGCCCCGTTGAGCCGGAGGTGTAGATCACGTAGGCCAGATTCGTCGTCAGCCCTTGAGGCTGAGGGTTGTCGACAGCGTTGCCCTGCCAAAGCGGGCTATCAAGGTTGAGCAGCGGCACGTCGAGGGCCGGCAAGCGCTCAAGCACATTGGCTTGGGTCAGCACCGCCACCGGGGCGCTGTCACTGAGCAAATAGCTCAAACGTTCAGCCGGGTGCGACGGATCGATGGGCACATAGCAGGCGCCGGACTTGAGGATTGCCACCAGCGCTACCAAGGCATCCAGACCACGACGGGCGACAATCGCCACACGGTCGTCGGGCTGCACACCCAGCTCACGCAGGTGATGGGCCAGCGGGTTGGCTCGCTGGTTCAGTTCGCCATAGGTCAGGCGTTGCCCTTGGTACACCGCCGCCAGTGCATCGGGGTTAGACGCGGCCTGGGCCTCAAAACGAGCATGGAGGGTCTGCCCCTGGGGGAACGCCACGTCTGTCGCGTTCCATTGCTGCAACTGCTGCGTCTCAGCCCCCGTCATCAGGGCGAAATCGCCGGGCGCCAACTCCGCATCCTGCAGCCCCTGTTCAAGTACATGGAGAATACGGCCAGCCAGCGCACCGACCTCGGAGCGCTCGAAGTACGCCTCGTTGTAGACGTAATGAATCCACACCTTGTCGTTGTAGCTATTGGTCCTGAGATGGATCGAAAGCGGCATGGACTCATGCCCGTTGGAGACTTTGACGGCATGGGCCCGGGCCTCGCCGTAGCGGTAGTCATGGTCGTCCTGTTCGTAGGAAACAGACACGTCAAACAACTGGGCGCGACCATCGCGCAGCAGCCCCAGCGCGCGGTTCATCTCACTCAAGGGGAAACGCTGATGACGGAAGTCGTGCTTGAGTTCGTCGCGTACGGCACGCACCAACTGGCCGAATGAGAGGTCACGGTGCAAAGCCAATCGCACCGCACTGACCTGGGTGAACAGCCCCAATGTGGACCTGAACCCCGCGTTGGAGCGGTTGAGGATGGGCACCCCGACAACCCACTCGTCGCGCTGGGCAGTGCGCGTGAAATAGACATGCATCGCTGCCAGTAGCACATGGAAAGCAGAGGCCTGACGGGTTTTTGCCCAGTGTTTCATCCGCTCGTGCAATGCAGTCGGGAATGGCAGCACAAGGGTGTTGCTCGGTGCGCTGCCCTTGACGTGGCGGTCCCGATAACGCGGTATCAGCAGGGGTTCAGGGATCGACTGGTACTTATCCAGCCAGTACGCACGGTCCCTGGCATAGCGGGCCGAGTCCCGGTAACGGACATCATCGCCGATGAACTCCACATAGGAGGCCGCCGACAGGTCCGGTTGCCGACCTTGCGCGAGTGCGCTGTAGAGGCTACCCAGCGATTGCAGCATCTGGCCGAACCCCCAGCCATCCAGCACAAGGTGATGCGCCTGGGTGCCCAGCAGGTGGTGCGTCGCATCAAGCCGGACCAGAAAAAAACGGAACAACGGTCCGCCATCCAAGGCATAGGGCTGCTCCATCTGCTGCTGCATGAAGGCCTGGGCAGCACCCAGCGGGTCGGGTTGCAGGGAGAAATCGTGCAGCGGCACCTGCACCGGCATCTGCGGCGCAAACGTCTGCCGTGGCAAGCCGTCAGCGGCGCCATCGGTCACCAACACCGTGCGCAACGCATCGTGCGTGGCTACCAGCAATTGAACCGCACGCTCAATGATCGAGGGACTGACCGGGCCCGTGAGTTCGACATAGCCGCCGATGTTGTAAAGCGGCGAATCGCTGCGACTCAGTTGGTCCAGCCAGATGTCTTGTTGCGGCGCGGTCAGGGGGAACGTCTGCACCGCACCGTCTGAAGGGTTCGCGTTCGCCGCGGCATCGCCCACAGCAGCAGGAAAAAGCTTCATAAGATCCCTCTCATGTGATGTACCCAAGCGTGCGCACCGGTCATCAACGCTTGGATGCGCTGGCTTCTGACACCATCGATGACGTGAGGCTATCCGCGGATTTAAGCAGCCACCCGGCGGCCTGTATGTCACCTGAAACCCGGACAGCCTTCTTTTGCGACGCTTAACGCCAAATTAATAGCGCTGTTTTCATGGAATTTGTCCCCTTTTTCCACTACAGACGTAGGACAAATGCTTGGGATTAAATAAAATTTCTGCACGCTAATCAGGTTCAAGGAGAACCGAGCGCCTGCGGATCGACATCAGGTAAGCGTTTGGCAAGTCGTCTACATCAAGGATGAACAAGGATATGGGTCTGACCAGCAGTATTCGGAATATCGAAAACCCGGACTTTTATTTCGAATTGGGAAAGTTGATTTCAAGCTCTGGCAATGAACACTTCGCAGGCAACATGCTCGACCTGGTGGACAAGCTGGTGCCTGTCAATCTGGTCGACCTCAGCGAGTGGACCATTGATGAGCGTCAGGCAAGTCTTCTCGATATCAAGTGCCTGGGGAGCGCAGGCTTGAAGGAAGAGCGGTCGGCAGCCCCTGCCTCACCGCCGCAGGACGATCACCCGCTGTTGAAAAAGATGATCGAGATGGACGACTCGCTGCTGATTCAAATGAACGGGCAAACCGACAGCCCGTTCGCTCGCGATACCTTCCACCAGTGCAGCCTGGTTTCGCGCAAAGCCAACCGACGCTGCGTCATCTCCTTCTACCGGCTGCCCACGCAACGGGTTTTCTCCCTGTCAGAGCTGTCATTTCTCAAGAGCCTTTCGGAAACCTTGCTGCCGCTGATGGAGCGTCATGCTCAACTCAGCCGACAACACACTTTGAAAGCACGTGCTAAACGGGGTAAAGGCTCGGTGACCGTCCTGCGGCAGACCCGGGTGCAACGCGAGTTCCATGAACGGCTATCCCTGAGGGACGTCACCTTGTCGGCCCGAGAGAAAGAAGTCTGCCTGGGGTTGCTGACGGGGGGCACGGTGCCGGAAATGGCCGAAAGGCTCAGCGTCAAAAACAGCTCTGTCGAAACCTACCTCAAGCGCGCCGCCGCCAAGCTGGGGGTCAGTGGCCGGCATGGGCTGGCCAAATGGATGGTCGGGATGTAGGCCGGCAGCCCTTTGCAGCCTGGCCCCGACTCAAACAACTGCACTTACCCTTTTCCGATGAGACTGATCAATGCGCAAACCTGCGATCTCTTTGCTGGCCGCGGCGTCAGTGCTCGGCGGTTGCTCGCTGATACCTGACTACCAGCAGCCTGCCGCACCAACAGCCGCGTACTACCCCCAGGGCTCAGCCTATGAGGTGTCGCCGCAGACGGCGCCTTTTGCGGCATCGGGGCCAGACTGGCAAACGCTGTTTCGTGACCCTGCGTTGCGCCAGTTGATCCAGAACGCGCTGATCAACAACCGCGACCTGCGAGTGGCGGCCTTGAACGTAGAAGCCTTCCAGGCGCAATACCGCATACAGCGCGCAGACCTGCTGCCCGCCATTGGCGCCAGCGGCAGTGGTAATCGCCAACGCGTGCCGGGGAACGTGACAGGCACCGGCAAACCCGCCATCAGTTCGGTCTACACCGCGACGCTGGGCATCAGCGCCTATGAACTGGATTTTTTCGGTCGCGTGCGCAGCCTCAGTGAGCAGGCTATGCTGACCTACCTGTCCACCGAAGAGGCTCAACGCAGCGCCCGAATCAGCCTGGTCGCCAACGTCGCGAATGCCTACCTGACCTGGCGCGCCGACCAGGAACTGCTGGCCCTGACCCGCAAAACCCTGGCAGCCGATGAAGAAAGCCTGCGGCTGACGTCACGCAGCAGCGCAGCCGGTAAAGTGTCGGCGCTGGACGTGATCCAGGCCCGAACCAGTGTCGAAAGTGCCCGCGCCAGCCTGGCACGCTATGAACGCCAGGTAGCCCAGGACCTGAACAACCTGACCTTGCTGGTGGGTGCTCCCGTGCCCGATTCCCTGCCCGCCCGCCCGCTGGCCAGCGACATGCTTGCCCAGGTGCCTGCCGGGCTACCGTCAGACCTGCTGCAGCGTCGCCCGGATATTCTCCAGGCCGAGTACCGGCTCAAGGCCGCCAACGCCAACATCGGCGCCGCCCGCGCGGCCTTCTTCCCCAGCGTCAGCCTGACGGCCAACGCCGGTACCTCCAGCACAGAACTGTCCGGGCTGTTCAAGGGCGGCTCCGGCAACTGGACCTTCCAGCCGCAAATCAACCTGCCCATCTTCAACGCCGGCAGCCTGAGGGCGAGCCTGGACTACTCGAAATTGCAGAAAGACATTTCCGTGGCCCAGTACGAAAAATCGGTGCAGACCGCTTTTCAGGAAGTCTCCGACGGCCTGGCCGCCCGCAAAACCTACAACGATCAACTCAACGCTCAACGCGATCTGGTACAGGCTAACCAGGATTACTACAACCTGGCTGAGCACCGCTATCGCATCGGCGTCGACAGCAACCTGATATTTCTGGACGCACAACGCTCACTGTTCAGCTCGCAACAAGCACTGATCAATGACCGGCTGGCGCAATTGGTCGCAGAGGTAAATCTGTACACCGCGCTGGGCGGAGCCTGGACCCAGGACACCAGCCAACCGGTCCCCACGCAGGCGAATCGCCGTTAGGTGGTGAAAGCTCTGCAGCAAACATAGATTCAGTAGGAGCCGAGCTTGCTCGCGAAGGCGTCAGGCCAGGTACATCGTGGTTGGCTGACACACCGCATTCGTGAGCAAGCTCACTCCCACCGGGTTCGGTGCAGACCACGATCTTTGGTCACCACAGACTATTGGAGCAAACACAGATCCGGTGGGAGCCGAGCTTGCTCGCGAAGGCGTCAGGCCAGGTACATCGTGGTTGGCTGACACACCGCATTCGTGAGCAAGCTCACTCCCACAAGGTTCGGTGCAGACCACGATCTTTGGTCACCACAGATTATTGGAGCAAACACAGATCCGGTGGGAGATTCCCCGTCGTCCAGACGCCGCGCTGTCGCGCAGCAAACACGGTCTGTGTAGGAGCGGACTCGTCCGCGAAGACGTCGGCACAGGCGATATCTTCCGCGCCTGAGACATCGCCTTCGCGGACAAGTCCGCTCCTACAGTAGATTCTCGTCGTCTGAAATCATCAGTTAAATCAACGAATTAAATTTTGTTTGATGAGAGCGAGCTTGCTCGCGAAGGCGTCAGTTCAGATGCTTTCCTATCGCCTGCCCCACCACAGTTTTTAAGCGATCAGGCAACGCCCACCACAACCCCAGCCTTCCCCACCGCTGCGTCATGCAACGAAATTTTCGACGTCTCCGGTAACGCCAGCCCGCCGACCAAGGCCATCACGGCAATCGCCACCAGATAGAACGCAGGCGACAGGTTGCTGCCCGTCGTGGTGATCAGCCAGGTCGCCACCAGCGGCGCGGTGCCGCCAAACAGGGTGTAGGCCATGTTGTAGGTGATGGCCGACGCGGTGTAGCGCGTACGGGTTGGAAAGGTCTCGGACAGCAGCGCCGCCGTCACCACGCCGCACAACACCGCACCAATGGCCAGCAGCATCACGCCAATGATCGATGCCACAAACGAGCCGGAACTGGCCATCAGGAACGAGGGGTACACCACCACGATCAACAGCAGGCAGGCGCTGACCACCGTGGCGCGGCGCCCGACCTTGTCGGAGAACGCTCCGGCCAGGGGGCAGATGGACGCCGCGAAGATCAGCGCGATCAGCGACACCAGCAACGCCGTCGCCCGATCCAGCCCGCCCGCCACCTGCAAGTAGGTCGCGAAGTAGGTGGTGAACATATAGAAAGACAAGGCCGTCAGTGAAACGAACGCCCCCAGGCAACAGATCGCCGCGCCATGGTTGCGCAAGGTTTCCTTGAGTGGCGAATGGGCCACCGCGTGTTCCTGGGTGACAGCCTGGAACGCCGGGGTTTCGTCCAGTTTCCAGCGCAGGTACAAGCCCACCAGGCCCAAAGGTGCTGCAACCAGAAACGGCAAGCGCCAGCCCCAAATGCCCATGGCCTCTGCCGACAAGGAAGCTTCCAGCGCGTACGCCACCACCGCCGCTGCGGCAAAGGCCGAGAAGGTCGAAACGGGCACGAAGCTGCCGTACCAGGCACGTTGGGTGCGGGGCGCATGCTCCATCAGATAGGCACAGGCGCCCGCGTATTCGCCACCTGCGGAGAAGCCCTGTGCACAACGGATGATGGTCAACAGGATGGGGGCGGTTACGCCAATGGCCACATACGTGGGCAGCAAACCGATCAAGGTCGTGGCCCCCGCCATCAGCAGAATGGTCAGCGCCAGGGTTTTCTTGCGTCCAACCCGATCACCGAGCATGCCAAAAAACACCCCGCCTAAGGGGCGAAAGGCGAACGCCACGGCGAAGACCGCGAAGGTCTTGAGCAACGCGGCACTGGCATCGCCGCTGGGGAAGAACTGCTGGGCGATGGTGGTGGCGAGAAAGCCGTACACGGCAAAGTCGAACCATTCCACAAAGTTGCCAATGGCCGCCGCAACGATGACCTTTTTCAACGTGGCGGGATCAACCTGCTCGATTGCTGGGGTGGGCATAAGGACCTCGACGCGCGCAGGGAAAGATACCGATTATCGGGACAGCACGGCGGGCGACATATCTGAGAGAGGCTTCCACGTAGTCAGGGCCGACTTTTCAGGCGCAAAAGGCCGATCTAGAGGCCTTTTAGAGGTTTTGGCTACGCCAGCCCTGAAGACCGCCCGTGTGGACGAAAATAAACCGCGTACCTCGTGGGAACAGCCCGGACCTGATCTGATCATGCAACGCCAGCAGTGCCTTGCCGGTGTACAGCGGTTCGAGGGGGACACCGCTTTGCGTCTGACTGGCGGCGATGAACGCCAGCAAGTGAGCATCGGTTTTGGCGAAGCCGCCGCGGCTGGCGTCGAGCAGGTGGTAGGCGGTGAATCCCTCTTCGCGGACAAGTCCGCTCCTACTGGCCCCTACAATCGCCGCCACATTCTGCGCCACGCCATGGTCTTCAGGCACCGCAAGCGCGCCATACACGAGGTGCGCGCCCGCCTCGGCCAGCACCAGCCCGGCCAGGGTCGTGCCGGTTCCGGCTGCCAGCCACCAGGCGTCGTAATCATCCCAGCCCAGCCCCTTGAGTTGACGCTGCACCTGCCACAGAAGGTCGGCGCAACCAAGAGCGCCCTCCACCCCGCCGCCACCTTCCGGGATTGGATGCAGATCGGGGTACTGCGCCTGCCACGGCAACCAGAAATCCGCGTCGTGCCGAGCCCGATAACCGGCGTAGCCCAGCCAGTGCAGTTGCATGCCGAAGCGTTGCAGGTCCGTCACCGTTGGCGTTTCCAGGGGATGCCCCCGCAACAGCCCCACCGTGGCAAAACCGAAACGCTTACCCGCAGCAGCCAGGGCATGCAGGTGATTGGAATGCGCGCCACCCAGGCTGATAACGCCCTTTGCGCCAGCCCTGGCAGCCGCGGCGAGATGATGATCGAGCTTGAACCACTTGTTGCCCGAGATAAGCGGATCAATGAGGTCCAGACGCAGGATCGCCACATCGATGCCAGCACTTTCAAGCCAGGGCAGATGCAGGGGTTGCAGAGGAGCATGGGGTTGCCAGTCCGCGGGGGTGAACATCATGAGATGGACCGACAGGGAAAGGTGCGCAGTTTAACACTCCCTCTTCGCAGGCAAGCTCGCTCTCACATTCCTAAAGGGTCGTTCCCACGCTCTGCGTGACAGCTACTCAATCACAACTGCGCCGCCAGCCTCGACCCCTGGTTGATCGCCCGCTTGGCGTCCAGCTCGGCCGCGACATCCGCGCCGCCGATCAAGTGTACGTTCTGACCCGCCTCCAGCAGCCCGTCGTACAGCTCACGCAGTGGATCCTGCCCGGCGCAGATCACGATGTTATCCACCGGCAGCACTTTCACCTCGCCGCCCGCGATGCGGATGTGCAGGCCCGCGTCATCGATCTGCACGTACTCAACGCTGTTGAGCATCTGCACCTGTTTGTTTTTAAGCCCCGTGCGGTGAATCCAGCCGGTGGTCTTGCCCAGGCCATCGCCGACCTTGGAGTCCTTGCGCTGCAACAGAAACACCTTGCGCGCCGGCACGTGGAGTTCCGGGGAAATACCCGCCACGCCGCCGCGCGCCTGCAACGCCGTGTCGATGCCCCACTCCTTCCAGAAGGCGTTGCGATCAAGGCTGGTAGACACGCCCTGATGCACCAGAAACTCCGACACGTCGAAACCGATTCCGCCCGCGCCGATCACCGCCACGCTATGGCCCACCGGCTTGCGCTCGAGAATCACGTCCAGGTAGTTCAGCACCTTGGGGTTGTCGATACCCGGAATCGCCGGGGTACGGGGCGCGATGCCCGTGGCCAGGATGATGTCGTCGTAACCGGCGCCCAGCAGATCCTTAACCGCTACACGGGTATTGAGGCAGACCTCGACGCCGGTGGTCTGCAACTTACGACCGAAGTAGCGCAGGGTTTCAAAGAACTCTTCCTTGCCCGGCACGCGCTTGGCGATGTTGAACTGGCCGCCGATCTCGCTGGCCGAATCGAACAACGTGACCTGATGCCCACGCTCGGCAGCCACCGTGGCCGCAGCAAGGCCCGCAGGACCCGCACCGATCACGGCGACTTTCTTGATCTGTTGGGTCGGGACGTAATTGAGTTCGGTCTCATGGCAGGCGCGTGGGTTAACCAGGCAACTGGTGAGCTTGCCGCCAAAAGTGTGATCCAGGCAGGCCTGGTTGCAGCCGATGCAGGTGTTGATCTCGTCACTGCGTCCGGCAGCGGCCTTGTTGACGAAATCGGCGTCGGCCAGAAACGGCCGGGCCATGGACACCATGTCGGCATCGCCTTCGGCCAGAATCTGCTCGGCAACTTCAGGCGTGTTGATGCGGTTGGTGGTAATCAGGGGAATCTTCACCGACCCGCGCAACTTGGCCGTGACCTTGCTGAACGCTCCACGAGGCACCTTGGTGGCGATGGTGGGGATCCGCGCTTCGTGCCAGCCGATACCTGTGTTGATGATGGTCGCGCCCGCCTGCTCGATGGCTTTGGCCAGTTGCACGATTTCTTCCCAGGTGCTGCCGCCCTCCACAAGGTCAAGCATCGACAGCCGGAAGATGATGATGAAGTTCGGCCCTGTGGCTTCCCGTACGCGACGCACGATTTCCACCGGCAGGCGCATGCGGTTCTCGTAGCTGCCGCCCCAGCGGTCCGTGCGATGGTTGGTGTGCGCCGCCAGGAACTGGTTAATGAAATAACCTTCGGAGCCCATGATCTCGACGCCGTCGTACGCGGCCGTCTGGGCCAGGGTCGAACAGGTGACAAAATCCTGGATCTGCTTCTCTATCCCGGCATCGTCCAGCTCTCTTGGCTTGTACGGGTTGATCGGCGCCTGGATGGCGCTGGGTGCGACCTGGTGCTTGCTGTAGGCATAACGCCCGGCGTGCAGGATCTGCAGGCAGATTTTGCCACCCGCGTCATGCACCGCCTGCGTAACGATGCGGTGTTGGTTGGCCTCTTCGACGGTGGTGAGTTTGGCCGCACCGTCATACACACCGCCCTCCTGGTTGGGTGCGATGCCGCCGGTCACCATCAACCCGACGCCACCCCGGGCACGCTCGGCGAAATACGCGGCCATGCGTTCGAAGCCGTTGGCTTTTTCCTCGAGGCCCGTGTGCATGGAGCCCATCAGGGTGCGATTGCGCAAGGTGGTAAAACCCAGATCCAGCGGGGCCAGCAGGTGCGGATAGTGAGCGGCGGTCATAGGAACTCCATCGAGCGTCATCACGGAATGCAGGCCACTCAACGGTGGCCTGTCGATTATTCAAGTCGGACGTGAAGCACCGGCTTGTTCATTGCATAGACAATAAACAGGCATCGGGTCACGCTCAATGACCGAAAATGACAACTTAATGATCCAAACGCGCAGCAAAGATGAGTGCCGTCGTCGCGGGGGTTTAAAACCTGCTTAATCAGGAGGGCGCCCTTCTACGTTGGGGCAAACAACGTAAACCCTGTGCAAAGTCTTTCAGTAAACCCTTGTTTTACCGTAACCTGCGCTCAGCTTCGAATTCAGCCTCATGCTCAATAAACACCCTGTTTCCGGACCCCATGCGCAAATTTTTCGGTTATTCCTTCGCCCTGACACTGGTGGTCCTGCTCATCGTCTATGGGGTCTGGACCGGGCAGCGTCCTGCTGGCCATTACCTGTCCGACCTGCGTATCCAGTTGGTGATCGACGAAGGCCAGCCGGGCGAGCGCGGCAATCTTCTGGGGATCCAGCCAGAACTGTTCCCCGCCGACTACCAAAGCCTTGACCGCCTGCACCGCAAGCTGGCGGCGTACCTGCAACAGGCTCGCGATCAAGGGCTGATCAATTCCAGAACGATTGTGGTGCTGCCAGAGCACATTGGCACCTGGCTGTTCGCCCTGGGCGAGAAGGAAGAGCTGTATCAGGCCACGACCATCGAAGAGGCCATGAACTGGCTGTCGGCAAGCAACCCGCTGCAATTCGTGACGGCCATGCTGCGCGCCAAGGGCGACAGTCGGGTGGACGATGCGCATCTGCGGATGAAGGCGCGATTCATGGCCAAGAACTATCAAACGCTGTTCGGCGGCCTGGCCCGGGAGTTCGGCGTGACGCTGGTGGCGGGCTCCATTGTATTGCCCGATCCCCATGTCGATGAGGGCCGCCTGAGAATCGGCTCAGGCCCGCTGTACAACAGCACTGTGGTGTTCGGCAGCGATGGGCTGCCCATGGGCCAACCGCAATGGCAGCTGTTTCCGGCGCTTTACCAACGCACTTACATCCAGCCCGCGGTCAACGCCCCCTTGAATGTGATCGACACACCAGCGGGTCGGCTGGCGGTGCTGATCGGCAACGACAGCTGGTATCCGAGCAATTACGCCCGTCTGAACGACAGCGGTGCCGAACTGATCGCCGTGCCGGCGTTCCTGGCTGGCAGCGGTAGATGGTATGCGCCCTGGCGCGGCGCCAAGGCCGATCCATCCTCCCCGCCCATCGGCCTGAAACCCGAGGTCGTCAACACCACCAGCGTCATCACCGAAGGCAACGCGTGGCGACAACTGGCACTCAGCGGCCATGCGCACAGCAGCGCCCGGGCGGGCATCAGCGTATTCATGCGCGGGCAGTTCTGGGACCAGGGCAGTTCTGGCCACAGTTTCACCAGCCATGACGGACAGAACAGCGCCGAACTGCAATTCATCGCCAGCCCTCCTGGGGTCAAGCCCGGCCATGGCGCGCGCATGATCAACCTGTGGTTATGAACACCACACCGCCACGGGTACGCCTCGGGGATCTATCCGTGGGTTTTGTCCACAGCCTGACCGATGCCGTCAGCTTTTGCGGACAAGACCCTGCGCCGCTGCTGGAACAATTCGGCCTGGACCCGGCGCGGCTGGCTGAGGCCGGCGCGCGGCTGTCGATCCCGCGCTACATGCGCCTGGGTCACGCCGCCATCCAGCTGACCGGCAACCCCGCCCTGGGCCTGCAAATGGGCCAGGTGAGCCGCATCAGCCAGTTAGGGCTGGCAGGTGTGACGGCGGCCCAGGCGCCCACGGTCCGCGAAGCGGCGCGCACCCTGATTCGCTTTGAAGCCTTGTATGGTTCCAACTACCGTGGGCAGTCGAGTTTTCACGAAGATGCCGACGGCGCCTGGCTGCGTTTCTATTCGATCAGCCCGTACAACGCTTACAACCGTTTCGTGGTGGACTCGCTCTTCAGCGGCTGGCTCGCGCAGTTGTCGACGCTGGCAGGGCAACGGTTGAAAGCGCAGCGAGTCGAGATTGAGTTCCAGGCCCCTTCCTATTCGGCTGATTACGTTTTTTTAAGCGACGATCCTGTTGTTTTCGATGCCGGTATCAACCAGTTACGCCTGGACCAGCGAAACCTGGGCCTGCGCAATGCAGACCACTGCCCCAGCACCTGGCGGCATTTGCTGGAGCTGTGCGAAAAGGAACTGGAACAACTGACCCGCACCCGAAGCCTGCGTGAACGAATCACTCAGTTGCTGGGGCCGTTATTGAACGGAGGGAGAGAACCGGATCTGGAGGAAGTGGCCGCACACCTGAAACTGCCGACGTGGACCTTGCGCCGCAAACTGGCCGAAGAAGGCACCCATTTTCGGGCAATTCTCAATGACACTCGTCGCGACCTAGCGATGACCTACATCCGCGATACGGAGCTGGCCTTCGGCGAAATCGCCTATCTGCTGGGTTTTGCCTCGGCCGAAGCCTTTCAACGTGCCTTCAAACGCTGGAACGGCCAGACTCCTGGGGAGTTCCGCCGCAGCCAACGTCGAACTGCCTGATACTTTTCATTTTCGATACTGCAACTGCTTACGGGTGCTTACAGCTCGGTAGCATCATCTGCCGGTTCCAGCGGATCGAGTTCCGATGCGTGGTATTCGAGCCATTCTTCTTGATAATCGTCCATTGCGCGTGCCCTCTGGCGGATAGTTTTCTATAGCTCTTAAAAAGTGTTTTTCAAAACAGCTGAAACACTGACCACGAACACCACCCTAAAGTGCCAAGGTGAAGAAAAAATGAACGAGGTCTACTGGAGGACGAGATTCATCGAAAAAATTTACTCCCGATTGAGGCCCGCTAAACCTGTCTCAGCTGACAAGTTTTTTAGCTCATCCGGTTACATTCCGCAAGTGGACCCAGCGGCGGTGTGATTACCATTCGCGAGCAAGCTCGACCAGCAATGGAGACTTTGTTGGAGCGAGGCTTGCCCGCGAAGGGGTCGGTGCAGCCAGCGAATATTTGCGAACCTGGACCATTACATTCGCGGGCAAGCCTCGCTCCAACAGGTTTTAAGTCAATCACATCAACACCCCGCTTGACGCCAATCCCCTAACCGAAATAATCTTCACGCCATGAACGTAACCAAGTATTTCTTCGGCCAGATTATTATTACCGTCATTCCAGTCATGGCGGGTTAGCCGACGTTTGCAAAAAACCCGCCCTGGAGGCGGGTTTTTTTATGTCTCCTGGGCAACACCACTCGAACCAGGAGTCAGACATGATCGATTTTCGCCTCGCCATCCGCCGCCCACTCTGCCCCTCTTCGCACCTGCCCTCGCACCTGATCGCTACGACCCGCTGCGAGGCCCAGACCCGATGAATGCCTTTACCAGCGACACCAGCCTGCTCCAGCGCTACGTCAAGAAGATCATCACCTCACGCGTCTACGACGTCGCCGTCGAAACCCCGTTGCAGGGCGCTCGCCAGCTGTCCGAACGGCTGGGCAATACCGTGCTGCTCAAGCGCGAAGACTTGCAGCCGGTGTTCTCGTTCAAGATCCGCGGCGCCTACAACAAGCTGGCGCAACTGAGCGAAAGCGAGCTGGCGCGCGGTGTGGTCACAGCCTCGGCGGGCAATCACGCACAGGGACTGGCGCTGGCCGCGAAGGTGCTGGGTGTTCCGGCGACCATCGTGATGCCCAAGACCACGCCCGAGATCAAGGTTGAAGGCGTGCGCTCCCGTGGCGGCAAGGTGGTGTTGCACGGCGACTCGTTCCCCGAGGCCCTGGCCCATTCGCTGAAGCTGGTGGATGAGCAAGGCCTGGTTTATGTTCACCCGTACGACGACCCCGACACCATCGCCGGGCAAGGCACGGTGGCCATGGAAATCCTGCGCCAGCACCCCGGCGACCTGGATGCGATCTTCGTCCCGGTGGGCGGTGGCGGGCTGATCGCGGGGATCGCGGCCTACGTCAAATACCTGCGCCCGGACATCAAGGTGATCGGCGTCGAGCCAGACGACTCCAACTGCCTGCAGGCGGCCATGGCCGCAGGTGAGCGCGTGGTGTTGAGCCAGGTCGGGCTGTTTGCCGATGGCGTGGCGGTAGCGCAGATCGGCCAGCACACCTTTGACCTGTGCAAGCACTACGTGGACGAAGTGATCACGGTCAGCACCGATGAAATCTGCGCGGCGATCAAGGACATCTACGACGATACCCGCTCGATCACCGAACCTGCCGGCGCGCTGGGTGTGGCCGGGATCAAGAAATACGTCGAGCTCAACGGCGTCAGCGGCCAGACCCTGGTGGCCATCGACTCAGGTGCCAACGTCAATTTCGACCGCCTGCGCCACGTGGCCGAGCGCGCCGAGCTGGGCGAAGGCCGCGAAGCCATCATCGCCGTGACCATCCCCGAGCAACCGGGCAGCTTCAAGGCATTCTGCCAGGCCATCGGCAAGCGCCAGATCACCGAATTCAACTACCGCTACCACACCGACCGCGAAGCCCACATCTTTGTTGGCGTGCAGACTCACCCGCTGAACGATCCCCGGGCTGCGTTGCTGGAAAGCCTGACCAGCCAGGGCTTCCCGGTGCTGGACCTGACCGACAACGAACTGGCCAAACTGCACATTCGCCACATGGTCGGCGGCCATGCGGCGCGGGTCAGCGATGAAGTGGTGTTCCGCTTCGAATTCCCGGAGCGGCCGGGGGCGTTGTTCAACTTCCTCGACAAACTGGGCGGCAAGTGGAATATCTCGATGTTTCACTACCGCAACCACGGCGCGGCGGATGGGCGAGTGGTGGCAGGGCTGGTGGTGCCGGAAGACGAACGGCACCTGGTGCCTGCGGCGCTGGCGGAAATCGGCTACCCGTACTGGGATGAAAGCGACAACCCGGCGTATCAGTTGTTTTTGGGGTAGGTACTGGAAAAGCGCTCTTTCCAACGCAGAGCTTGGGAACGATCATCAATTGGAATGCGATCACCTGTGGGAGCGAGCTTGCTCGCGAAGGGGCCGGCACATTCAGCATCAATGTGCCCGGCTCACCTCATTCATCACGGCGTTTTAGGAGCTTCCACAGGCGCTGGCGTTTCGGCCGGGGCTGGTGCTGGGGTTGCAGCAGGCTCGGCAGCCGGGGTCGCGACTGGCGCAGGCGTCGATGTCGGCGCTGGAGTTACTGCCGGGGCCGGTGTCGGCGCTGGAGTTGGCGCAACAACGGGTGCTGGCGTTGGCGTTGGCGTCACAGTCTCAGCCTTGAACGACGGCTCTGGTGCAGGTGCTGGCACTGGCACGCTGGTGTCAGCCGGTATCACAGCCGCAGGAGCAGGCTCCGGCGCTTTCTCTTGTGGCTGGGCAGCAACCGCCGCCGCAGGCGCCACCGCAGCAGGCTCTGGCATCCCCAGATCCGCCTTGGGTTTTTCCGGAATATGCGCAGCCTTCTTCACTTCAGGCGGCAGGAAGTTTTCCACCAGGACGAAGAAACGGTCGTAGAACTTGGGCGATGCAACCGTCTCGCTGGCGACCTTGACCATAGAGTCGTCGGTCGAGCCAATCGGCATCGACACCGAGCCCAATACGCCAACACCCAGGCTGGCGGAGTTGTTGACCTTCTTCAGCGCATAGCGATCCTGCAGGGCGTTGGCGAACATGGTTGCACTGTGATCGCCATTGCCATCGGCGGCACACACCACACTGAAGCTGATCTCCATGTGGGTATCGCCGGTCTGCTGAAAGCTCTTGTGCCCGCTGATGGCTTTCGGGTCACTGCTGGTAATGATGTAGCCCTGACTTAGCAAGGCACGACGCGCGGCCTCGCAGGACGCCGAATCGCTGACCGGGTAGTTTCTCGAGAACGTCCCGGAGTCCTTGAAACTCTCATGTTCGTAGATCGCCTGTTTCTGCGACGAACAGCCTGCAGCAGCCAGCAGGACGGACGCCCAGCATGCAGTACGAAAGGTCAATAATTTAGGCATCAAGGATCCTGGGGGAAAATAACTGTCAGCAACACTGCGGACCGGGAAAACCGGGCTAAGTCTGCAACAAGGCTGGCGCAGGATCAACGCAGACTTTGAATGGTATTCGATAATGAACCAGGGGTACGCCGAACTTCGACTCGTTTGGGCCGGTTCACAACCGAAAAATGTCGCACCCGAAAGCAAAAAACCCGCACAAGGCGGGTTTTCGCATATTAAGGAACGCACTCAGTCAGCCTGTACGGTCACCTGCCGCTGCTCCCCAAGCCCCTGGATCCCCAGGCGCATCTCCTGGCCAGGCTTGAGATAGACCGCGTGCGGCTTGACGCCCATGCCCACGCCCGGCGGCGTGCCGGTGGAGATGATGTCGCCCGGCTGCAGGCTCATGCAGCGGCTCAGGTAACTGACAATCTCGGCCACGCCGAACACCATGGTTCGCGTATTGCCGTTCTGATAGCGCTTGCCGTCGACTTCCAGCCACAGTTCCAGGTTCTGCGGGTCGGCCACCTCATCGGCAGTCACCAGCCATGGTCCAATCGGACCAAAGGTGTCGAAGCCCTTGCCCTTGTCCCAGGTGCCGCCGCGCTCGATTTGCCATTCACGCTCGGACACGTCGTTGACGATGCAGTAACCCGCCACGTAATCCAGGGACTGGGCGACATCGATATTGCGACCGGCCTTGCCGATGACCACGCCCAGCTCCACTTCCCAATCGGTCTTGCTCGAACCGCGAGGGATTTGCACTTCATCATTCGGGCCGCTAATGGCGCTGGTCCACTTGCCGAAGACCACCGGTTCCTTCGGCACTTCCAGGCCGGACTCTTTGGCGTGGTCGGCATAGTTCAGACCAATGCAGACGAACTTGCCCACCTGCCCCACGCAAGGACCAATGCGCGGCGTACCGGGCACCAGCGGCAAGTCCGCCGGGTTCAAGGCTGCCAGACGCTTGAGTTCAGCGGCTGTCAGCGTGGCGCCGGCAATATCGGCCACCTGGGCCGACAAGTCGCGGATCTGCCCCTGAGCGTCGAGCAAACCGGGTTTTTCCTGGCCCTTGGGGCCGTAGCGCAGCAGTTTCATGAACACGTCTTCCTGAGCAAAGGTGCTGAATAAAGATGATTAGCTGCGGCTGGTCACGCCTGCACGCACATCCGATGGTTCTGCCTCGCGAACACTGCCCATGCCCACGGCATCTTCGAGCAGGGTCAGGTCGCGCTCGCGGGTTTCGGTCGAAAGGTACGTGCCAATCAGCGTCAGGGTACACAGCACCGCCATATAAACACCCATGACCCAGAACGCACCACCGCTGGCACCAATCAGGTAGATACCCAGCAACGGCGCGATGCCGCCGGACAACACTGCACCCAGTTCGCGGGCCAGGGCAACGCCGGAGTAACGGTAACGGTTGCCGAACAACTCGGTGAAGTGCGCGCATTGGGCACCCAGCATGCTGTTTGCGCCAAATGCCAGGCCGCCGACCATGGCGATCGTGACCCAGACCGGATCGCCTGTACTGACCATCCACCAGGACGGCAGCGACCACAGCAGCAGGAAAATCGCACCGCCGCGATACACCGGGATGCGTCCGATACGGTCCGACAAGGCGCCAAACAGCGGCGTGGTGAAAATGCTGATCACGCTCGCAATCAACGCCCCGGTGGTGCCGATGGCCGCCAGATCACCACTCTTGGCGCCAATGTGCGGTGCCACGAAACCACCGAGAAAGGCGATGACGATGGTGTTGTAGATGGTCGAACCACCTTGTTCGGCAAAGCGCATCAGGGTTGCGGCCAATACCGGACGGCGGGCCGTGGTGACCACGGTTCTGATCGGTGAACGGATCACTTCCCGCGACGCTTCCAACTGGGCGAAAACCGGGCTCTCGCGCAGTTGCAGCCGAATCCACACGGCGACGCCGATCAGGATGATGCTGGCCAGGAACGGGATGCGCCAACCCCAGTCGAGCAACTGCTCGTGGGTAAGAAAACGCTGCATCATGCTGAAGGTCAATGTCGCCAGCCCAAGGCCGGAAAACACGCCCACAAACGGCAATGCAGCAAAAAAGCCCCGATGCTTGACCGGTGACACCTCGGCCATCAGGGTCGAGGCACCCGCCTGCTCGGCACCGGCACCAAAGCCCTGTAGCAAGCGCAAGAGCACCAGCAACACCGCGCCCCAGGAACCGGCAGGCAAGCAACCGATCAGGGTGGTGGAGATGCCCATGATGGCGATGGTCGCCAGAAGCACGAACTTGCGCCCTTTGCGATCACCGATAGAGCCGAAGAACAGCCCGCCAAACGGACGCGACAGGAAGCCCGCACCGTAGGTGGCGAAACTGGCCAGCAGACCGGCCGTGGTGCCCAGGGTCGGGAAAAAGATCTGGCCGAAGATCAGTGCGGACGCCAGTCCATAGATGGCGAAATCGTAATACTCAAGCGCGCTGCCGATGGCTCCGGTCAGGGTTGCACGGCGTAATTGTTCGGTGGATACCACGGGCTGCGCACCATCGGTCGATGTTGATGCGCCCGGTGCAGAGGCTGGGGTTGGGTTCAAGGGTGTCTCCTTATTATTTTGGTTTCGGCGGCTACCGATTGTTACGACACGGTGTTCAGACTTCCCTGCCCCGGTTACGCCCAACGTGCAGGCACAGGCGATATTTCACCGCCGTCAGCCAACACGTCAGAATCCTTCTGTTGAAATCTCTTGCTCAGCGGGTGCGGCGTTCGAACTCGCGCATCAGGCCACTGTGATCAATATCGCCATCGTGGCGGATCAGTTCGTCGAACAACCCTGCCGTGAGGTGCGCATAAGGTGTCGGGCTGCCGTTCTGATCGGCGGCAATGATGGCGTTGTTCAAATCCTTGAGCTGCGTCTCGGCGCGACCTCGGGTTTCGTAGTCACCATCGACCATGCGCTGGCCATGCAAGCGCAGGATCGGGCTGTCGGCGAAACCGCCTGCCAAGGCCTGGATCACGCTGGCCGGATCAGCACCGCCACGGCGCGCCAGCAGCAAGGCCTCCGCCACTGCGCCGATGGTGGTGCCGACGATCACCTGATTGGCCAGCTTCGCCAGTTGCCCTGCGCCATGAGGACCGACCCGCACAGGTCGCCCCAACGCACTGAACAGCTCCTGGGCCTGGTCGAACGTCTGTTGCTCGCCACCGCACATGATTGCCAGCGATCCGCGTTCAGCCCCCAAAGTGCCACCGGAAACCGGCGCATCCAGGTGCTGCACGCCAAGCTCAGCGAGCCGTTGGGCATGGTCGCGAGCCTCCTGCGGCCCGATCGAACTCATATCGATCACCACGGCACCGGGCTGCAATGCCCCCGCCACGCCTTGTTCGAACAGTACGTCGCCCACAACCCGGCCGTTTTCCAGCATGAGGATGACAAATTGCGAGTCCCGCACGGCCTCGGCAGCGGTCAGGGTGACACGCGCACCATGGGGCACCAGGGCTTGGGCTTTTTCGGGGGAACGATTCCAGGCAGTCAGGGAATAACCGGCGGCGAGCAGACGCACGGCCAGCCGTTCACCCATCAGACCAATACCCAGAACCGCGACGGACACGTCTTTGTGACTGTGGACTTGCTTCATGGAGCTGCCTCATTTGTAAGCCCGGCACGTTGTTCTCAACGCCATCCGGCACTTCTAATTATTCTGGACAGTACATTTTGCGCTTGTTATGTTACCGGTAACAACAAAACCAACCTAGCATGAGGAAACGACATGCGCAAGCCAGAACTGTTAGTGGTCACCCGTTATTCCGACGAAGACATGCTCGAACTTGAACGCCACTACACCCTGCATGTGTTGTCGGACGCCAGCGATCCAGAGGCGTTTCTTGCCCAGGTCGGCCCAGGCATTCGGGCGGTCGCCACCAACGGTGAATCCGGTGCCAATGCACGCCTGATCGACGCCCTGCCCGACCTGGAAATCATCGTCTGCTACGGCGTGGGGGTGGATGCCATTGATCTGTCTCACGCCCGCAGCCGCAATATTCGCGTCACCAACACCCCGGATGTGCTGACCGGTGACGTAGCAGATATGGGCTTTGCGCTGATGCTGGGCCTGGCTCGGCAGATTCCCAAGGGCGATGCTTATGTGCGGCGCGGTGACTGGCCCAAGCAATCCCTGCCTCTGACCACTCGCGTGTTCGGCAAACGCCTTGGCCTGCTGGGCCTGGGCCGTGTGGGCCGGGCGGTGGCCAAGCGTGCGGCAGGCTTTGACATGTCCATCGCCTACTACGATCACGTGGAGTTCAAGGACGTCGATTACACCTACTACGCCGACCCCGTGGCCCTGGCGGCGCAAGTGGACTTCCTGATCGTGTGCGCTGCCGCAGACGCCAACAACAAATCGGCCGTCGGCGCGCCCATCTTCGAAGCACTCGGGCCGCAGGGGCGCCTGATCAACATCGCCCGTGGCAGCATCATTGATGAGCCCGAGCTGCTGCGCTGCCTGCGCGAAGGCCGCCTCGGCGGTGCGGCGCTGGATGTGTTCTGGAACGAGCCCTCCATCAACCCGGAATTCGCTACCCTCGACAACGTGCTGCTGCAACCCCACCGCTCCAGCGCCACGGTGGAAACCCGCCGGGCGATGGCCGATCTGGTGCGCAGGAACCTGCAGGCGTTTTATGCCGGTGAAGCGCTGGTGACCGAGTTCATCCCCCGCTAAAACCCGACCACACAAAAAGCGCGCCCGGTTAACCGGGCGCGCTTTTTTATGTGCATTGGTAAGGCAAGTCATTAACCTGTGGGAGTGGGCTTGCCCGCGATTGCGGCGTGCCAGTCACCCACACTATGTCAGGGCTGACGCCTTCGCGAGCAAGCTCGGCTCCCACTGGTTCTGCATTCGCTACCTATTTTGTTCCATACCCAAATCCCTTGTCATTGGATGGACTCACCCGCGATTGCGGTTTACCAGCCAATGGCTCTTCACATCAATGGGAATGCCGCGCCTCGCCCTTGGTCTCGATCACGCGCAGGTACAGGGTTGCAGGCTCCAGGCAGCCGCCTGTGGAGAGCTGACCCACCAGTTTGCGGTACAGCTCCTGCCACGGCGTCTGGGACGGGGGCACCTGTGGCAAGGCCTCGCTGCGACGCCGTTCCAGTTCTTCTTCCGGCACCAGCAGATTCACGTCACGGGCATTGAGGTCAACCCGCAGGCGGTCGTTGGTGCGCAACAAGGCAAGGCCGCCGCCCACCGCCGCCTCCGGTGACATGTTGAGGATCGACGGGCTGGCGGAAGTACCACTCTGACGCCCGTCCCCCATGCACGGCAACGACGTCACGCCCTGGCGAATCAGTTCGGAAGGCGGTGCCATGTTGACCACTTCGGCACTGCCGGGGTAACCCACGGTCCCGCAACCGCGAATCACCAGAATGCAGCGCTCGTCGATTTCCAGCGAGGGGTCATTGATGCGGGCGTGATAGTCCTCAGGGCCATCGAACACAATCGCACGGGCCTCGAAGCTGTTTTCCTTGCCGGGCTCGGACAGGTAGGTCTTGCGGAACGCCTCACCGACCACGGACATTTTCATGATCGCGCTATCGAAGAAGTTGCCGCTGAGCACGATAAAACCAGCGCCATGCTTGAGGGGTTCAGCGTAGGGAAAGATCACGTCCTGATTGCTGGTCTGGGCGGCCGACACGATTTCACCGATGCGTTTGCCGGAAACGGTTTTGCAGTCTTCGTGCAACACGCCAGCCTTCTGCAATTCGTGCATCACCGACGGCACGCCTCCCGCCCGGTGGAAGCCTTCGCCCAGGTATTTGCCAGCGGGCATGCAGTTGACCAGCAGCGGCACGTTTTCGCCGACGCGCTGCCAGTCGTCCAGCGTCAGGTCGATGCCGGTGTGGCGCGCGATGGCGATCAAATGCGGCGGGCAGTTGCTCGATGCGCCCAGGGCCGAGGCCACAGCAATGGCGTTTTCGAAGGCTTCACGGGTCATGATGTGCGATGGACGAATGTCTTCCAGCACCAGCTCGACCGCGCGCTTACCGGTCATGTAAGCCATCTGCCCACGTTCGCGGTAGGCCGCAGGAATACTCGCGCACCCTGGCAACGACATACCCAGCGCTTCGGCCAGGGAGTTCATCGACAGTGCCGTACCCATGGTGTTGCAGTGGCCGATGGACGGCGAGGCCGCCGTGGTCATTTCCATGAAGCCTTCGTAGTCGATTTCACCCGTGGCCAGCAGATTACGGGCGTGCCACAGCACAGTGCCCGAGCCGATCAATTCGCCTTTGTGGTGACCGTCGAGCATAGGTCCGCCGGACAACACGATAGCCGGCAGGTCGGTAGTCGCAGCTGCCATCAGGCAAGCCGGCGTAGTCTTGTCGCAGCCCGTGGTCAGCACCACGCCATCCAGCGGATAACCGTGCAGCACTTCCACCAGGCCCAGGTAGGCCAGGTTGCGGTCAAGGGCGGCAGTAGGACGGCGGGTCTGCTCGGCCAGGGGATGCACCGGGAACTCCATGGGAATGCCGCCTGCGTCACGAATACCGGCCTTGACCCGCTGGGCCAGCTCCAGGTGATGACGGTTGCAGGGCGCCAGGTCGCTGCCAGTCTGAGCGATGCCGATGACCGGGCGACCCGATTGCAGTTCTTCGCGCGTCAGGCCGTAATTCATGTAGCGCTCGACATACAGCGCCGTCATGTCGGCATGGCTGGGATCATCGAACCACTGTTGGCTGCGCAGCTTGCGGCGGGCTATTCCGGTCATGGGGGACTCTCTTCTTTGTTTTTAGATGTGAGGATGTCGAGGCGTCATTCACGAGCGCCGTTACGACTACAATGTTACCGATAACATACCCGTTGTAAAGCGCTCTCGCCATATTCATGGACAGCTGGACCGTCGCGACTGCTATTGCGCCTGACCCCGTGTATATAATCGGCACCGGCGCGCCAGAGCGGCCCGTCTTCGCCAAGTCACCCAGGAATCAATGCACTTTATGAGTCTCGAGGACACAGGGAAGCCCATCACTCCACCGCGGATGGCGGACGTCGCCAAACTGGCCGGTGTTTCCAAGATGACCGTATCGCGAGTGCTCGCCGGACGCGACGTCTCGCCACTCACTACACAGCGCGTCCAGGCGGCAATCGACAGCCTTGGCTACCTGCCTGACGCCTCCGCCGGTACGCTCTCCAGCGGCCGCTCAGAGTTCGTCGTAGCCCTGGTGCCGTCGCTGATGAGTTCCAACTTCGCCGACACCGTGCGTGGCCTCAACGACGTAGTGAGCAAACAGGGGCTTTGCCTGCTGCTGGGCGATACCGACTACCATCTGGAACAGGAAGCGTTGCTGGTGCGCACCATGCTGCGTCATCGTCCCGTGGGCATCATGCTCACCGGTAGCTCACACCTGGACAGCACACGCCAGTTGCTGCGCCAGGCCCAGGTGCCGGTGGTCGAGGCCTGGGACGTGCCGGACGAACCCATCGAGCAGTCGGTGGGCTTCTCCAACGCCGAAGCTGCCGCGACCATGGTTCGTCACTTGTATGAAAAGGGTTATCGGCGCATCGGCTTTATCGGTGGCGCTTCGATGCTCGACCACCGGGGCCAGCAACGTCAGCGCGGCTACCTCCTGGCCTTGACCGCACTGGGCCTGCAACCGCGCCTGATCGAACATGGGGAGTCGCCCATCACCATGAGCCACGGTGGAGAGTCTGTGCGCCTATTGCTGCAACAGTGGCCTGATACGGACGCCGTGATGTGCGTCAGCGACCTGTCCGCCTTCGGCGCGATCATGGAGTGCCATCGCCAGGGGCTGCGCGTGCCCAGCGACCTGGCTGTGGCAGGGTTTGGAGACTTCGAAGTCTCACGCTACTGCACCCCCACCATCACCACTGTGGCGGTTGATCCTTACGGTATCGGCCGCCGTGCGGGCGAACTGCTGCTGGCGGGCGCCAAGGCACAGCGCGAAGGCTCCCGGCTGACGGAAGTAGTGGTGACGGGGTATCAGATTATTTCGCGGGAAAGCACCTGACAGGCACGTTGATCAGACCCTTGAATGCCGAGGGTCTGGTTCACCGTATAAACGCCGGACAACAAAAAGCCCGCACCAGGCGGGCTTTCTGTTGCTTCAAGGAGTTCAAGGGCCTTGAAGCGGGATATGGCGCAGCGGACGGGACTCGAACCCGCGACCCCCGGCGTGACAGGCCGGTATTCTAACCGACTGAACTACCGCTGCTTGTCGCTCGGATTTGCATCCGATGAACTCTGTTGAGACAGGCTTTCGAGTTGCCTGTTTCGTTGTAACCCTGACTGATCAGCCTTGAGGCATTTCAATCCAGACCCGGCGAACCCGATCTGTAAAATATGGCGCAGCGGACGGGACTCGAACCCGCGACCCCCGGCGTGACAGGCCGGTATTCTAACCGACTGAACTACCGCTGCGCGTCGGTGGACTTTCGTCCTGTTCTCGTTAGAGAACCTCAAGAAGTGGTGGGTGATGACGGGATCGAACCGCCGACCCTCTGCTTGTAAGGCAGATGCTCTCCCAGCTGAGCTAATCACCCTTTGCTTCGTTGAGGCCGCGAAATTTACGCACCTAACGAACCTAAGTCAATACCCTGCTTGAAGTTTTTCTAAAAAAGACGATTTTGAGTCAATTGCAGGAGCGGGCTTGCCCGGGATAACGACGCACAAACGCCCAATGTTTTTCAGACAACTCCTGAGCTGCCGAAAAAGCAATCGCGGACAAGCCCGCTTCTACAAGGGGTATTGGTTGGTATCAGCCCTGATAAATCATCTTGCGCGTCATGCCGCCATCCACCACGAACTCTTGCCCTGTGACGAAACCGGCGTTTTTGGACAACAACCACGCCACCATCGCAGCCACGTCCTCTACCGACCCTACCCTGCCCGCTGGATGCTGGGCATGGTCGACGTCGGACAAAGGCTCTGCCCGGCGCGCTGAAGGGTCACGGGCGTCGATCCAGCCGGGGCTCACTGCGTTGACCCGGATCTCCGGGCCAAGGCTGATGGCCAGAGCGTGGGTCAGGGCCATGAGACCGCCCTTGCTCGCCGCATAAGCCTCTGTATCGGGTTCGGACTGCCGGGAGCGGGTCGAAGTCAGGTTGACGATGCTGCCGCCATGAGCACGCAGATAAGGCGCGCAGTGTTTGGCCAGCAGCATCGGCCCGCTGAGATTGACCGCCAGCACACGATTCCAGTAGGTAAGCCCGAGGCTTTCCAGGGTCGTGTTGCGTGGATCAGCCACAGCGGCATTGCATACCAGTGCGTCGAGGCGACCAAACTGCCCCAACACCTCCGCGACCCCTGCCGCAACCTGCTCTTCACTGGACACGTCCATGGCGATGAACCAGGCATTGTCGCCCAGCGCCTTGGACACGGCCGCACCACGGGCGCGATCCAGGTCCGTCAGCACCACTTGCCAGCCTTCGGTGATCAGCCAGGCAGCAATGCCCAGACCGATCCCCCGTGCTGCGCCCGTGACCAGTGCGACCCGGCCATTATGGGGGCTGGCGACTTCCATCGCCCAATCGTTCACAACGCCGCCAGACCGCGCGCCAGATCAGCTTGCAGGTCGGCAACGTCTTCCAGACCGACCGCAACCCGGATCAGGTTGTCGCGAATCCCGGCTGCCTCACGCTCTTTAGGCGAAAGACGACCGTGGGACGTGGTGCTCGGATGAGCGATCGTGGTCTTGCTGTCACCCAGGTTGGTAGTGATGGAAACCAGCCGCGTGGAATCGATAAAGCGCCACGCGGCCTCTTTGCCACCCTTGACTTCAAAACTCACCACAGCGCCGAAACCCTTTTGCTGACGCTTCGCCAGGGCATGCTGCGGATGGCTTTCGAGACCGGCGTAATACACCTTCTCGATACCGTCCTGCTGTTCGAGCCACTGGGCCAGGATCAACGCGCTTTCGCAGTGGGCGCGCATGCGCAGCTTCAAGGTTTCCAGCCCCTTGAGGAACACCCAGGCATTGAACGGGCTGAGGGTCGGCCCAGCAGTGCGCAGGAAACCCACGACTTCTTTCATGTGTTCGCTGCGACCGGCAACCACGCCGCCCATGCAACGGCCCTGACCGTCGATGAACTTGGTGGCCGAATGCATGACGATGTCGGCTCCCAGCAACAACGGTTGTTGCAGCGCCGGGGTGCAGAAGCAATTGTCGACCACCAGCAGCGCGCCCTTGGCGCGAGCGATCTCGCCCAAAGCGGCGATGTCTACCAGCTCGGCCAGGGGGTTGGACGGCGATTCGACGAACAGCAATTTGGTATTGCTCTTGATCGATGCATCCCAGCCCGACAATTCGGCCAGGGGCACGTAATCGACTTCCACGCCAAAACGCTTGAAGTACTTCTCGAACAGACTGATGGTCGAACCAAACACGCTCTGCGACACCAGTACATGGTCGCCAGCGCTGCACAGGCTCATGACAATCGCCAGGATCGCCGACATGCCAGTGGAGGTGGCGACCGCCTGCTCCGCGCCTTCCAGCGCAGCGATGCGCTCTTCGAAGGCCCGTACCGTCGGGTTGGTGTAACGCGAATAGACGTTGCCCGGCACTTCACCCGCGAACCGCGCAGCCGCATCGGCGGCTGTGCGGAACACATAGCTGGAGGTCAGAAACATCGCATCGCCATGCTCGCCTTCCGGCGTGCGGTGCTGGCCGGCACGTACGGCCAGGGTGTCGAAACCCACGCCTTCGAGGTCGCTGTCCAGCCGACCGGCATCCCATTCCTGAGTCATGCCGTCACTCCTTGGTTTAGTTGTTGTACAGATCGATGATGGCGCTCACAGCCTGAGTCTTGACCTTGGAGGCGTCGTTACGCGCCTGCTCGATCTTGTTCAGGTAGTGTTCGTCCACATCACCGGTCACGTACTTGCCATCGAATACCGCGCAGTCGAAATTGTCGATCTTGATCTTCTTGCTGCCGCTGACCGCCTCGATCAGGTCATTGAGGTCCTGATAGATCAGCCAGTCAGCGCCGATCAGGTCGGCAACATCCTGCGTGGTGCGGTTGTGCGCGATGAGTTCATGTGCACTCGGCATGTCGATGCCGTAGACGTTCGGGTACCGCACAGCTGGCGCCGCCGAGCAGAAATAGACGTTTTTGGCGCCAGCTTCACGGGCCATCTGGATGATCTGCTTGCAGGTGGTGCCGCGCACGATGGAGTCATCCACCAACATCACGTTCTTGCCACGGAACTCGAGTTCGATGGCGTTGAGCTTCTGGCGCACGGACTTCTTGCGCGCAGCCTGCCCCGGCATGATGAAAGTACGACCGATGTAACGGTTCTTGACGAAGCCTTCGCGGAACTTGACGCCCAGGTGGTTGGCCAGTTCCAGGGCAGCGGTACGGCTGGTGTCCGGAATCGGGATGACCACGTCGATGTCGTGGTCCGGGCGCTCGCGCAGGATCTTGTCGGCCAGCTTCTCGCCCATGCGCAGACGCGCCTTGTAGACCGAGATGCCGTCGATGATCGAGTCCGGACGCGCCAGATAGACGTGTTCGAAAATGCACGGTGCATATTTGGGATCGGTGGCGCACTGGCGGGTGTGCAGCTTGCCGTCTTCGGTGATGTACACCGCTTCGCCCGGCGCGAGGTCGCGAATCAGGGTGAAGCCAAGCACGTCCAGGGACACGCTTTCCGAGGCGATCATGTACTCGACGCCTTCGTCGGTGTGACGCTGGCCGAATACGATCGGACGGATGGCGTTCGGGTCACGGAAACCGACGATGCCATAACCGGTGATCATTGCCACCACGGCGTAACCACCGCGGCAGCGGTTGTGCACGTCGGTCACGGCAGCGAAGACGTCTTCTTCGGTGGGCTGCAACTTGCCACGCTGGGCCAGTTCATGAGCGAAAACGTTGAGCAACACTTCCGAATCGGAATTGGTGTTGACGTGGCGCAGGTCAGATTCGTAGATCTCCTTGGCCAGTTGCTCGACGTTGGTCAGGTTGCCGTTGTGCGCCAGGGTAATGCCATACGGCGAGTTGACGTAAAACGGCTGGGCTTCGGCCGAAGTCGAACTGCCCGCGGTTGGATAACGCACATGGCCAATACCCATATGACCGACCAGGCGCTGCATGTGACGTTGATGAAACACATCACGGACCAACCCGTTGTCCTTGCGCAGGAATAACCGGCCATCATGGCTGGTCACGATACCGGCAGCGTCCTGGCCGCGGTGCTGGAGGACGGTTAGCGCGTCATACAGCGCCTGATTGACGTTCGACTTCCCGACGATACCGACGATGCCACACATGCGACGCAACCCCTACTTAGTGGAACTTGATTTACCGAACACTTCCTGCTGCATGGTAGGCGGCAGGAGGTGATCCTTGAACGGCAGATCAGCAGGTACGCTGATACCGCTGGCGAGCCACTTGCTGGACAACCCGAGAATCAGGTTTTTTGACCAGTCAGCGACCATGAGAAATTGTGGCAGCAACCTGGACTCTTGCCACCATTGATCCTGTTGTACCGGGCCCAGGCTCAGCAGCCCGACCGCAACAACGACCAGCAGGCCTCCGCGCGCAGCGCCGAAGACCATGCCAAGAAAACGATCCGTCCCGGAAAGCCCGGTGACGCGAATCAGTTCGCCGAGAACAAAGTTGACCATTGCGCCAACCAGCAACGTGGCGATGAACAGGATTGCACAGGCGGCAATCACACGAAATGAAGGTGTCTCTATGTAGCTGACCAGATACTGCGAAAGCGATCCGCCAAACATCCAGGCCACGACACCGGCAATGATCCAGGTCAGCAGTGACAACGCTTCTTTGACGAAGCCACGCTTGATACTGATCAAGGCGGAGATGGCGACAATCGCGATGATTGCCCAATCGACCGGAGTAAATGGCACGTTGCAGCCTACAGACGGATAAGGCGGCGCATTTTAGCAGAGCGCCAGCCTGCCGGTAAGCAGCGATTATCGGCAGGCGGGAGATAAATCAAAAGCCGCTTAGTTGCGCTCGGGCTGGAAGCGTACAACGATGCCCTGAAGTTTCTGCTGCTTGTTCAATTGATCACGCAGACGGTCAGCTTCGGCACGCTCGATCAGAGGACCGACGAATACCCGGTTAACACCATCGGAGCTGCGGATATAGGCGTTGTAGCCCTGAGTACGCAGGGTCTTCTGCAGGTTGTCGGCATTGGCCCGGTTGGACAGGCTCGCCAGTTGCACCGACCAGCTGACCGAAAGGCCATTGGCATCGACACGACTGGGCTCAGGTGCAGGTGCAGGCTTGGCAGGCGCAGGTGCCGGAGCAGGCTTGGCAGCAGGCGCAGGCTGAGCGATAGCCACGGCGGGCGCCGCAGGTTTGGGCTTGCTTGGAGCTGGCGTGACAACCGGTGCCGCTGGAGCAGGTGCTATCGGCATCGCCGGCGCCTGATCAGCCTGCGCCAGGTCATCATCCGAAGGCACGGGCTCTTGAGGCAACGCCTGCGCCTCGGGAACCGGGACCGGATCAACCTTGACCTGGGGCACCGTCGGGGCTTGCGGGGCGGCAGGCGCATCGACCTGTATGTGACGCGTTTCATCCTGACGCGAGAACAGCATCGGCAGGAAGATCACAGCCACCGCGATCAACACCAGGGCGCCAACCATTCGCTGCTTGAATACGTTATCCAGCAAAGCCATTTGCAGTTTCCTCTTGGGCATTCCGGGCCAACCACTCCAGGGCCTCGGCTACACAGTAAAAAGACCCGAACAGCAAAATCTCGTCATCGGTCGTGGCGTGTGCGCACTGGGCATCCAGCGCTTGCGCAACACTATGATAGGACGTCACATTTGCGCCAAGGTTCTGCAAGGCTGACTGCAGGGTCGCCACATCATGGGAACGGGGCGTAGGCAATGGCGCCACGGCCCAGCTGTGGACATGACCCTTGAGCTCGGCAACCACACCGCTCACATCCTTGTCAGACAGCATGCCAAGCACCGCCAGGCGCTTGCCACGGACTGTACGTTGCGCCAGACGCCTGGCCAGAAACGCCGCGGCATGGGGGTTGTGCCCCACATCGAGCATCAGGTTCAGCGCCTTGCCCTTCCAGGTCAAGGTACGGCGGTCCAGACGACCA
>Ga0209901_1000117_pt1 | contig 54288 bp, 53 predicted proteins | sample OrgsoiDNA_201058_FD_185806 | JGI IMG/M metagenome (GOLD analysis project Ga0209901, IMG submission 185806) | Permafrost soil microbial communities from the Arctic, to analyse light accelerated degradation of dissolved organic matter (DOM) -... | ecosystem: Environmental > Terrestrial > Soil >...
GGGGAGCGTAGCTATCCCATTACGATTGCTGCCGGATTGTTCCACGATCCGGCTTCTTTTATGCCTGTAAAGGCGGGTGATCAGGTCATGCTGGTAACAAACCAGACTCTGGCACCTCTCTATCTGGACTCCGTTCGCTCAGTCCTGGAGCAGGCAGGCGTTCGTGTTGATCAGGTGATACTGCCTGATGGTGAACAATACAAATCCCTGACTGTTCTTAATGAGGTTTTTTCAGCGTTACTGGAAAAACCTCATGGTCGTGACACCACGCTGATTGCCTTAGGTGGCGGCGTGGTTGGCGATTTGACCGGCTTCGCTGCTGCCAGTTATCAGCGTGGGGTACGCTTTATTCAGGTGCCTACCACGCTGTTATCTCAGGTCGATTCCTCCGTTGGTGGCAAAACTGCCGTCAACCATCCGCTTGGCAAAAACATGATCGGCGCGTTCTATCAACCCGCTTCGGTTGTGGTCGATCTCGACTGCCTGCGTACTCTGCCCGCCCGTGAGATGTCTTCCGGTATGGCAGAGGTTATAAAATACGGCATTATTTTGGATGCCGACTTCTTTGTATGGCTCGAAGACAACATGGATGCCCTGCTGGCGCTGGATATGAATGCGCTGGCCTATTGCATACGTCGTTGCTGCGAGCTGAAGGCTGAAGTGGTGGCTGCCGATGAACGCGAAAGCGGTATGCGTGCTTTGCTCAACCTTGGTCATACTTACGGGCACGCCATCGAAGCTGAAATGGGTTATGGCAACTGGCTGCATGGCGAAGCCGTGGCTGCGGGCATGGTGATGGCCTGTTATACCGCGCATCGTTTAGGCCAATTTAGCCTGGCCGATATTGCCCGGGTTAAAACTCTACTTCTGCGCGCCGGATTACCGGTAACCGGTCCTCAGGAAATGCCTGCCGGGGCTTATTTGCCGCATATGATGCGTGACAAAAAGGTTCTGGCCGGTGAGCTGCGTCTGGTATTACCGAAAGCGATTGGTCAGTCTGAAGTTCGCTCCGGTGTGTCACATGAAATGGTGCTGGCGTCGATTGAGGATTGCCGGTAACGCACAGTGTGTGGGTTATCTCACAGGCCTTGTCTTACCGATTAACCCTTTGCCAGCAAAGCGTTATATTTATCAGTCAGGATAGTTGCTCCGCATAAAGCCGCTTTTGCAGGCTTTTAGCCGGGTTGGAGGTTTTAGATGGATGATTTAACACCGGAAGACGATCTTAAGCCAGATACCAGCGATCGCCGTCCACCGCGCTCGCGTAAACCGGCGTCTTCTGCACCAAGACTTGCGGTCTCCCGTCAACATCTGATGATTGGTGTCGGCATTCTGGTGCTGCTGTTACTGATCGTCGGTATCGGCTCCGCTCTTAAAGCTCCAACTCAGCACGAAGCTACCCAACAAAACAACGGTCCTAAAGACATCAATCTGTCTGGCTCCGGCAATGATGCTGCCGCTCCGGCGCAGCCTTCTGCCCAGGCGCAGGGAAATACCGCGCAGGCGAGTAACAGTGCGCAGGCGAATAACGGTCAGCAGCCGCAGAACGTTGGCTTGCCACCAATATCCCCGACGCCAACCGAGGCTCAGCCACAGCCTGACAACGGTAACGCCAAAGAGCGTGTGGATCTGCCGGGCGACATGTCTGATGCCCTCTCCTCGCAGCAAGGGCAGGTTAATGCCGCCGTACAGGATGGTGTGAACGCGGGAACGCAGTCATTGACGTCTTTACCGACCTCTCCGGCCACGGTTGACGGTGCCGCGAAAGGTAAAGTGCCAGCGGCTACGCGTAATCCGCAGCAAACGGCACATACCAAACCCGCAGTAACCAAACCGGCTAAGACGCACACCACCGCGCCTGTGCAGGAGTCCAAAAAACCGGTACAGACGAAACCAGCGACAGCCGCGTCGCATTCGACGAAAGAAACCACTAAACCGGTAGCCACCACCAGCCCAGCAACGGGTACCGGCGGCGCGATTAAATCTGCACCGGGAAGCCATTTTACGCTGCAGCTGAGCGGAGCTTCCCAGTCGAATACTCTGAATGCGTTTGCTAAACAGCAGGGTTTAAAAAACTACCTGGTTTATCAGACAGCACGTGATGGCAAGCCATGGTATGTACTGGTGAGCGGCAACTATGCCTCATCGGCTGAAGCGAAAAGTGCAATTTCCAGCTTGCCTGCTGACGTGCAGGCGAAAAAACCGTGGGTTAAGCCTGTACATCAAGTACAGCAAGACCTGAAAAAATGAATCTGATCTCAACGCGATTTGCTGTCTAAAAACAGGATACAATCCGCGGCTGTGAATTGTATAAGTAGCTAACTGACGGCATGAAGAAAAACCGCGCTTTTTTGAAATGGGCTGGTGGCAAATATCCGCTGGTTGATGACATCAAAAGTCATCTTCCAGCAGGAGATTGTCTGATAGAGCCTTTTGTTGGTGCGGGGTCGGTATTTCTTAATACTGATTATAAATCGTACATTCTGGCCGATATCAACAACGATCTGATAAACCTTTACGACATTGTAAAAACACGTACCGACGAATTCGTGCGTGATGCCCGCGTGTTTTTTTCCCCGGAATTCAATCAGTCAGAGCGTTTCTATGAGCTGAGAGCGGAATTTAACCAAAGCAGTGATATCTATCGCCGCTCGGTTCTTTTTCTCTATCTCAACCGCCATTGTTACAACGGCCTGTGTCGTTATAATCTCAGCGGTGCGTTTAACGTGCCGTTTGGTCGCTATAAAAAGCCCTATTTCCCTGAGACTGAACTCTACTGGTTTGCTGAAAAAGCGCAAAATGCCCTGTTTGTGTGTGAGCATTACCAGCAAACTTTGTTGAAAGCGAAGTCTGGCTCGGTGGTCTATTGCGACCCACCCTATGCGCCACTGTCGGCGACGGCGAATTTTACGGCGTATCACACCAACAGCTTCAGCATGGACGATCAGCGCAACCTGGCCCGGCTGGCCTATCAGCTCTCGTCAGAAAATAACGTGCCGGTTCTGATCTCCAACCATGAAACGCCGCTGACGCTGGAGTGGTATGCACAAGCGACGTTGCACCGCGTTTCGGCGCGTCGAACCATCAGCAGCAACGCATCGCAACGCAGTAAAGTGAACGAACTTTTGGCGCTCTATCGCTGATTTGCGTACACAAGCGCAGGCCAGCTCGTAACCCTCTTGTCTGGAGAAGCGGATGAAAAAGTTTTTGATTGCCCCGTCCATTTTATCGGCTGACTTTGCCCGTCTGGGTGAAGACACGGCCAAAGCACTGGAAGCTGGCGGAGACGTCGTACACTTTGACGTAATGGATAACCACTACGTGCCTAATCTGACGATAGGGCCGCTGGTGTGTCAGTCACTGCATAATTACCTGCAAAAAGCCGGGATTAACGCACCGATTGACGTGCACCTGATGGTGAAACCGGTCGATCGCCTGATCCCGGATTTCGCCGCTGCCGGTGCCACCTACATCTCTTTCCATCCTGAAGCCTCTGAACATCTTGATCGCACCATTCAACTGATCAGAGAGCACGGCTGTAAAGCCGGTCTGGTGTTTAACCCGGCGACGTCGCTGAGTTATCTGGATTACGTGATGGATAAACTCGACGTGATCCTGCTGATGTCGGTGAATCCAGGCTTTGGTGGTCAGTCGTTTATCCCCGGCACGCTTGATAAGCTGCGCCAGGTGCGCAAACTGATCGATGACAGCGGTTACGATATTCGTCTGGAAATTGACGGTGGCGTGAAAGCTGAAAATATTGGTGAGATCGCCGCGGCGGGCGCGGATATGTTTGTTGCCGGTTCTGCTATCTTCAACCAGCCTGATTACCGCACAGTGATTGACCATATGCGCAGCGAACTGGCGAAGGTTTCCCATGGCTGAGTCAATGCAACCGCTGGGCGTTGCCTTTGATCTCGACGGCACGCTGGTCGACAGCGCGCCGGGTCTGGCTGATGCCGTCGATATGGCGTTGAAAGAGTTCGGCCTGCCCCCGGCAGGTGTCGAGCGTATCAGCACCTGGATTGGTAACGGGGCCGATGTCATGGTCGAACGCGCCGTACGCTGGGCCGAAGGTGATATGTCGCCGGAGTTTTGCCAGCAAGTACGCGACAGATTTGACCATCACTACGCTGAAATGGCCGCTGGCGGCAGCCGCTTATATCCGCAGGTGAAAGAGACGCTGGCCGCGTTGAAAACGCAGGGCATACCGATGGGGCTTATCACCAACAAGCCGACACCGTTTGTCGCACCGTTGCTGAACTCGCTCGGTATTGAGGCGTATTTTTCAGTGGTGATCGGCGGTGATGACGTCGTGCAGAAAAAACCGCATCCGGCACCGATGTACCTGATGCTGGCGAAGCTCGGTCTGCGGGCCAGCGAACTGGTTTTTGTTGGTGATTCGCGCAATGATATTCAGGCGGCACAGGCCGCCGGTTGCCGCTCGGTCGGTTTGACGTATGGCTATAACTACGGTGAAAGCATCGCGCTGAGCAAGCCCGATCGCGTCCTTGAACATTTCGCCGACCTCTTGCCCACTTTTGGGCTGTAATCCTTAAAAGATCAGGAAGCATAAAAATGAGTAAACCCATCGTATTTAGTGGTGCACAACCGTCTGGTGAACTGACCATTGGCAACTACATGGGTGCGCTGCGTCAGTGGGTGAAGTTGCAGGACGACTACGAATGCATTTACTGCATCGTTGACCTGCACGCTATCACCGTACGTCAGGATCCTGTGCAACTGCGCAAGGCCACCCTCGACACGCTGGCGTTGTATCTGGCTTGCGGCATTGACCCGCAAAAAAGTACTATTTTTGTGCAGTCCCATGTTCCTGAACATACTCAGTTGAGCTGGGCGTTGAACTGCTACACCTATTTCGGCGAACTGGGCCGCATGACCCAGTTCAAAGATAAGTCGGCCCGCTACGAAAATTCCAATAGCGAGAATTCCAGTATCACCGCGGGTCTGTTCGATTACCCGGTACTGATGGCTGCAGATATCCTGCTTTACCAGACCAATCAGGTGCCGGTCGGTGAAGACCAGAAACAACATCTTGAGCTGAGCCGCGATATCGCCAACCGTTTCAACGCGTTGTATGGCAACGTATTTAGCGTGCCTGAACCGTTTATCCCTAAATCTGGCGCGCGCGTGATGTCGTTGCAGGAACCGACGAAGAAGATGTCCAAGTCGGACGATAACCGTAATAACGTGATCGGCCTGCTGGAAGATCCGAAATCGGTGACGAAGAAAATCAAACGCGCCATGACCGACTCCGAAGAGCCGCCGGTGGTACGTTATGATGTGGCGAATAAACCCGGCGTCTCGAACCTGCTGGATATCCTTTCCGGCGTGAATGGTAAAACTATCGCCGAGCTGGAAGCCGAGTTTGAAGGCCAGATGTACGGCCACCTGAAAGGGGCCGTAGCCGAAGCAGTAGGCGGGATGTTGACCGAGTTGCAGGCGCGTTTTAACCATTTCCGTAGCGACGAAGCATTACTGCAGCAAATTATGCGTGACGGTGCTGATAAGGCCCGCGCCCGCGCCAGCGTAACACTGAAAAAAGTCTATGAAGCTATCGGTTTTGCCACTTTGCCGTAATCGTAAATAGAGCGTAAGAAACGAAAAGGCCAGCTGATTTGCTGGCCTTTTGCTTTTGTATTTTCTAAAGGCTGGCGAACCAGTTCAGTTTCTCCCGTAAGCTCACCACGCTGCCGACGATAATCAGGCTCGGACTTTGTACCTGTTTTGCCAGAGTGCCCAGTTCGGTCAGCGTTCCGGTGACCACGCGCTGCTGCTGGCTGGTGCCGTTTTCGATCAGCGCCACTGGCGTTGCTGCTGGCAGACCATTTTCCAGCAACCGGTGTTGGATTTCTCCGGCCTGCGTCAGCCCCATATAAAACACCAGCGTTTGCTGCCCCTGAGCCAGACAGGCCCAGTCGAGGTCACCGTCTTGTTTGGCATGCCCGGTGATCAGCCGCACACTCTGCGCGTGGTCACGGTGGGTCAGCGGAATGCCGCTGTAGGCCGAGCAACCTGACGCCGCCGTGATACCCGGCACGACAGAAAACGCGATGCCTGCTGCTTTCAGCGCCTCCAACTCTTCGCCGCCACGACCAAAGATAAAGGGATCACCGCCTTTAAGGCGAACGACGCGTTTACCCAGTTTGGCCTGCTCAAGCAGGATCTGGTTGATCTGCTCCTGCGGCACGCAGTGGTGGCCCGCGCGTTTGCCGACAAAAATCCGCTCGGCGTCGCGCCGTACCAGATTCAGTACTTCATCAGACACCAGCCGGTCGTATACCACCACGTCGGCCAACTGCATTTGCTGCAAACCTTTGAGCGTCAACAAACCGGCATCACCCGGACCGGCGCCGACTAAAATCACTTCACCATGATGCTCAACCGGCTCACTGAACAGCTCTTCGATATAGGCGTCACTTTGTTGCTGGTCACTGTTAGCCAGCGACTGCGCCAGACGGTGATGATTGAACAGCTTTTCCCACCAGCGGCGGCGTTCGGACATGTCGCTGAAATGCGTTTTGACCCTGGTGCGCAATTGGCCCGCCACCTGCGCCAGTTTGCCCAGATGCTGCGGCAAAATGGCTTCAAGACGTTCGCGCAGCAGCCGCGCCAGCACCGGCGCATTGCCCCCGGAGGAGACAGCAATCATCAGTGGTGAACGGTCGATAATCGACGGCATGATGAAACTGGCGCTTTCCGGCGCGTCAACCACGTTGCAGAACACCCGGCGACGCTCGGCAGCTTCGCTGACTTCCTGATTCACCAATGATGAATCTGTTGCGGCTATCACCAGCCATTTTTCATCCACCAGCAGCGGAGAGAACGGGCCTTTTAACAAGCTGACCTGACCTTCGGCGGCCCACACCTCGAACTGCGGTGTGAAGATGATAGCGTTAACGGTCAGCGTTGCTCCGGCATCAAGCAGCAGCCGTGCCTTGCGCTCAGCGACCTCCCCCGCGCCAACCAGCAGACAGGCTTTATTATGTAACTGGCAAAACAGCGGGAAGTAGTCCATTGCTCAGGCGCTCCTAAAGGTGAATGTGTACGTTGCCATCTTTTATACGGGTTTCAAACGCCGCGATGGAATGAGTGTCGTCTTCCATGCACAAACCGTCGGTCAGGCGGAAATGCTGTTTTTTCAGCGGGCTCGCGACCCACAGCTCACCCTGATGTTCGCCAATAATACCGCGCGACAGTACACTTGCCTGCGCAAACGGGTCAATATTTGACAGTGCGAAAATCTGCTCATCGGCATACGGACGGAACAGCGCAACCTGCTGCCCGCCTGCCAGTGCGCACACGCCGCAGCCCGGCAAGATTTGGTCGATGGAACAAAGTGTCAGCCACTGGCTCATAATATCTCCTCCCCGGCGTTAACGAGGGTTACCGGAATACGTTCGTTGGGACGAGCCGGACGATGCTGTTCGCGTTCTGCCACAAACTGCACATTCGGATCGCGCTGTTCGCTGTTGATAAAGTGCGTAAAGCGAGTTTGTGCTGCCGGGTCATTCAGCGTTTCCTGCCATTCGCAAACGGCGGATTCACGCAGGCGCGCCAGTTCGGCTTCCAGCTGATCGCTCAGACCAAGTTTGTTGTCGATGATGACTTTACGCAGATAGTCGATGCCGCCTTCGAGGTTGTCCATCCAGACCGACGTGCGCTGTAGCTTATCGGCGGTGCGGATGTAGAACATCATGAAACGATCGAGATAGCGTAGCAGGGTGGCGTTATCCAGATCTGCCGCCAGTAAATCGCCGTGGCGTGGTTTCATCCCACCGTTGCCGCAGACGTACAGGTTCCAGCCGTTTTCGGTGGCGATAATCCCCACGTCTTTGCCCTGTGCTTCAGAACATTCGCGGGTACAGCCGGAGACGCCAAATTTCATCTTGTGCGGGGTGCGGATACCCTTGTAGCGGTTTTCCAGGCTGATACCGAACCCAAGGCTATCGCCGACGCCGTAACGGCACCAGGTGCTGCCGACGCAGGTTTTCGCCATGCGTAGCGCTTTGGCGTAGGCCTGGCCGGTTTCGAATCCGGCGTTAATCAGTTTCTGCCAGATGGCCGGTAAATCGTCTTTCTGTACGCCAAACATGCCGATGCGCTGCGAGCCGGTGATCTTGGTATAGAGATTGTACTCTGCGGCAATTTCGCCAATCGCCAGCAAACCCTGTGGCGTGATTTCGCCACCCGGTGAGCGCGGAATAACAGAATAAGTGCCGTCTTTTTGTATATTGGCGAGGAAAGCGTCATTGGTTTCCTGCAACGGCGTGTGCTGTGCTTTCAGCACGTAGTCATTCCAGCAGGAGGCCAGCAGCGAGCCGACGGTCGGTTTACAGATTTCGCAGCCGTAGCCTTTGCCGTATTTGTTGAGCAAGTCGTCGAACGAGCGGATGCCTTCGACGCGGATCAGGTGATACAGCTCCTGACGCGAATAGGCGAAGTGTTCACAGAGATGATGATTGACTTCAATGCCTTGCTTGCTTAGCTCGGCGTTCAGCACCTGTGTGACCAGCGGAATACAGCCGCCGCAGCCGCTACCGGCTTTGGTGGCGGATTTCAGCGCCGCCACGGTGTGGCAGCCGCCTTGCACCGCTTTAATGATGTCGCCTTTGGTGACATCGAAACACGAGCAGATTTGCGCGCTATCGGGCAGGGAGTCAGTACCCATCGCCGCGCCGCTGCCGCTGCCTGCGTGCGCGGGCAGGATCAGCGCGTCCGGGTTCTCCGGCAATTCGATATTATTCAGCACCAGCTGCAACAGATTGCCGTAATCGCTGGTGTCGCCGACTAATACCGCACCAAGCAAGGTTTTGTTGTTTTCGCTGACGATCAGGCGTTTGTACAGCGCTTTGCTTTCGTCGAGATAGACATAACTACGTGCGCCTGGCGTGCGTGCGTGGGCGTCGCCGATACCGGCTACGTCAACGCCTAAGAGTTTCAGCTTGGCGCTCATGTCCGCGCCGGTGAAGCTGTTTTGACGGCCCAGCAGATGGTCGGCGGTAACCTGCGCCATTTTGTAGCCCGGAGCAACCAGACCGAAAGTGCGCTGATTCCACGACGCACATTCGCCGATGGCATACACTTCAGGGTCGCTGGTCTGGCACTGGTCGTTGATCACGATGCCGCCGCGCGGCGCGATCTCCAGATCGCACTGGCGCGCCAGTTTGTCCTGCGGGCGGATACCGGTGGAGAAGACGATGAAATCGACTTCAAGCGAGGTGCCGTCGGCGAACACCATGGTTTTGCGTGCGCTGCTGCCGCCCTGAACGATCTCTTTGGTATTTTTTGCGGTATGAACCTGCACGCCCATGCTTTCGATTTTCTGGCGCAGCTGGCTGCCGCCCATCACATCGAGCTGTTCGGTCATCAGGCCGGGGGCGAATTCCACCACATGCGTTTCCACGCCGAGGTTTTTCAGTGCGCCTGCGGCTTCAAGGCCGAGCAGACCACCACCGACCACCGCACCGCGTTTGCTGCGCCGGGCGCAGGCTTCAATGGCGTGCAAATCTTCGATGGTGCGGTACACAAAGCAGTCCTGACCGTCAGAACCGAGGATCGGCGGTACCCACGGGTAGGAACCGGTGGCGATAATCAGTTTGTCGTACACCACCGTACGGCCGCTGCTGGAGTGGATGACTTTCTCTTTGCGGTTCAGCGTGATGGCGCGTTCGCCGATCAGCACATTGACGTTATGCTTCTCGTAGAATCCTTCGCGCACCAGCGACAGTTCTTCAGCGGTATGGTGGGAAAAATAGGAGGAAAGGTGGACGCGGTCGTAGGCCACGCGCGGTTCTTCACACAATACCGTGATATCGAACTGATCCGCCTCGGCTTTATCCAGTAAGCCTTCGATAAAGCGATGGCCGACCATGCCGTTACCAATAATCGCGAGTCTGACTTTGCTCATAATTGCCTCAATATTGATTTTCTAAGGCTAAACATAGCGCGCGCGTAGCAGGGGATATTGATGCAAATCAAGCCGATCCCAATATACCTCTTAGGTGGTATTTAACTGATTTTATTGAGTTTTTGCGTAACCTTTCGATTTATAGACAGTTTCAGGCTATTGTTCTCTTATTGCATTCTCCCCACCGCCTTTCTGAAACCATGAGGTAGCGCGTGATCAAACCCCCTTTGCATTCCATTAAAAACGTACGGATGCCTGACCGTGAAGGATTATGGCAGATCGATATTGAAGATGGTGTCGTCCGCCAGATTATCGCTCAGCCGCAAAACAACGATCGGGGTGCACACCTTCTTGACGCCGAGGGCGGGCTGGCGATACCGCCGTTTATCGAACCGCATATCCATCTCGACACCACGCAAACCGCCGGTCAGCCTGCATGGAATCAGTCCGGTACGCTGTTCGAAGGTATCGAGCGTTGGGCTGAACGCAAGGCGCTGTTGTCGCACGAAGACGTCAAACAGCGCGCCTGGCAGACGCTGAAATGGCAGATCGCCAACGGCATTCAGCATGTGCGCACCCACGTCGATGTTTCCGACCCGACGCTCACCGCGCTGAAAGCCATGCTGGAAGTGAAAGCCGAGGTTGCGCCATGGGTCGACGTGCAGATTGTGGCGTTTCCGCAGGAGGGGATTATGTCGTACCCCAACGGTGAAGCCCTGCTGGAAGAGGCGCTGAAGCTGGGGGCGGATGTGGTGGGGGCCATTCCACATTTTGAATTTACCCGTGAATACGGCGTGGAGTCGCTGCATAAAACCTTCGCGCTGGCGAAGCAATACAACCGGCTGATCGACGTACATTGCGATGAAATCGACGATGAGCAGTCGCGTTTTGTGGAAACTGTCGCCGCGCTGGCACTGCGTGAAAACATGGGCGAGCGCGTCACCGCCAGCCATACCACCGCGATGCACTCTTACAACGGGGCGTACACCTCGCGGTTGTTCCGTCTGCTGAAAATGTCAGGCATCAACTTTGTTGCCAATCCGCTGGTGAATATTCATCTGCAAGGCCGCTTCGATACTTACCCAAAACGCCGGGGCATCACGCGGGTGAAAGAGATGCTCGACGCCGGCATTAACGTCTGTTTCGGCCATGATGACGTCTTCGACCCGTGGTATCCGCTTGGCACTGCCAATATGTTGCAGGTGCTGCATATGGGGCTGCACGTCTGTCAGCTGATGGGTTACCAGCAAATTGATGACGGCCTGAAACTGATCACCACCTACAGCGCACGCACCATGAATTTGCAGGGCTACGGCCTGGAATGTGGTCATGACGCCAGTCTGGTCATTTTGGCGGCAGAGAGTGGTTTCGACGCGGTGCGCAGGCAGACGCCGGTGCGCTATTCGATTCGTCGCGGCGTGGTGATTGCCGAAACGCAGCCCGCGCAGACGGTGATCCATCTGGATAAAACCGAGTCCGTCGATTTCAACAGCTGACAGGCTATCTTATTTGCCATTTTGGCGCAGGGTAGTGCTCAGACAACACTTTGGTTTTGAACGCCTTATTGGCGGCCCGAAGGGTGAGCAGAGCGAATCATCCTCACGTACCAGGTGTACGCTCCGGTTCCTCCGCGCTATCCGTGTCCAAACTGCCTGCAACGATTACGCCTATGATTGAGCTAATCAGCCCGGTGGCGGCGCGACCGAATCCCGGCTGACGATTTTCGGCGCGAACTGTTGGCGGGGAATTTCACCGTCCAGTGAGAGTTCGTTAAGCAGTAGACGGGTAGCGAACTGCGCCATATCGGTGATCGGGAAATGCACGCTGGTCAGCGCCGGGCGGACAAAGTCGGCGCGCTCACCGCTGTCATAGCAGATCAGCGAAATATCCTGCGGCACCCGCAGGCGGTGTTCACTGATGGCCAGCAATGCGCCAATCGCCATATCTTCGTTACAGCAGTAAATCGCTGTCGGTCTGAGCGGCTGGCGCAAGAGTGTATCTGTGTGGCGAAAGCCGCTGTCGATATTGTAATCCCCTTCCAGCGTCGCCAGCGGCGTGACCCCAGCCCGTTCCATGGCAGCGATAAACCCTTGCCAGCGCAGACGGGCGGAAAATCGACCCAACGGGCCGCTAATGCAGGCGATGTGGCGATGCCCGGCATCAAGGAGTGTTTGGGTGGCGAGCTGACTGGCGAGGGCGTGATCAAAACTGACGCAGTGTGATTCGAGCCCCGGCACCTGCCGGTCAAGCAGTACAAATGGATTACTGTCATGCGCCAACTGCCGCAGGCGTTCATCAGTAATGTAGCGGACATGCAGAATCAGGCCATCACAGCGCAGGCCAAACAGCCGCGAAATCGCCTGCTGCTCATTTTCCTCGCTGTCACGACCCTGCGTGACCACCAACTGTTTTCCCTGAGACTCGGCTTCAGTCTGGACCACGTCCATCAGCGAGCCGAAAAAGCCGCCACGATAGGACGTGGTGACCAGTCCAAGGGTATGGCTGTGACTTGACGCCAGCGCGCGGGCCGCCGGATGCGGGCTGTAACCCAGCATCGCGATGGCCCTGACCACGATTTCACGCGTGGCCGCCTTGACCTTCTGATCACCGTTGACCACCCGCGAAACGGTGGCCCGGGACACTCCGGCATAGGCGGCGACGTCTTCCAATGTCACCATACTGGCTCCTGTAGTCCCGCCAGTCAGGGGCAGGGAAAGATCATCTGAACTGAGGTAGGTACGGCGCGTTGAGCTGTAAAACCTCGTCAAAGAGTTGTTGTGCCAGTGCGGCATCGCCGACCAGCGGATTGGTCATCAGCGCCAGCAGGCCGCTTTGCCGGTCGCCATGAACGGCGCAGTCAATGGTCAGACGTTCGAAGGTTTTCACCTGATCGGCCAGCGTATGCAATACCGGTGGCAAACGGCCAAAGACCAGCGGCGTGGCACCATTGGCGTCAATAATACAGTTGGTTTCTACCACGGCGTCGTCCGGTAAGCCATGAATTGCACCATGATTTGAGGTATTTACTACCATTTGCGTGCCGAGATTATTATGGATTGAGCGGATCAGTTCCAGTGCCACCTCAGAATAGAACGAACCGCCGCGGAAACTCAGCTGTTCCGGCTTGGTGTTCAGGTGCGGATCGGCGTAGAGCGCAAACAACTCTTTCTCTACTTTCATCACTTTCTCTGCGCGGGTTCCGCCGTCGGCGGCCTGCTCCAGTTCTTCGGCCAGCATCGCGCGTGGCAGATAGAAATAGCGGTGATACGGGCAGGGAATAACGCCCAGCGCGCGCAGCAGCTCCGGCTTCCACGGCTGTTCTTTGATGTTGTTCATGGTCAGGGTCGCGCCATCGCACAGCATATCCAGCGCCGTTTGCGTGACGTCTTTGCCGTTTTGCAGCACGCGGTGTACCCAAACCATATGGTTCAGACCGGCGAATTGCAGGTGGATCTCGTCATCTTTTGCGCCGAGCATTTTGGCGATCATGTGGTGCATGGTGATCGGCACATTACACAGGCCGATAATTTTGGCTTTGCTGTGGCGGGCCACGGCTTCGGTGACAATACCGGCCGGGTTGGTGAAGTTGATGATAAACGCGTCAGGCGCCAGTTCTTCCACTTTGCGGGCGATGCCCAGCAATACCGGGATGGTGCGCAGCGCTTTAGCAAAACCGCCAACGCCGGTCGTTTCCTGGCCAATCAAACCGTATTTCAAGCCCAGGCGCTCATCGGCAGCACGGGCGGGCAACTGGCCGACGCGCAGCTGCGTCAACACGAATTTTGCGCCACGGATGGCGTCATCCAGCGTAAAGTGCACACTGACATTCACATGTTCCAGACCAGCGCGCGCCAGCATACGGCGGGTGAGGTCGGCGATGATGCCCACTTTTTCGCGCCCGGCTTCCACATCCACCAGCGCCAGTTCGGTAACCGGCAGTTCGTTACTACGCTGAATTAAACCTTCGACCAGCTCCGGCGTGTAGCTGCTGCCACCGCCGATAATGGCAATTTTAAACGGCTTCATGTGTACCTCCGATAAGCTCAAGCGCTTTGTTCAGTACTTTATCGCCGCGCATGGTGCCGTAATCCATCATGTCGATCACTGCCACGGTTTTACCCAGCGGCTGGGCAATGTCAGTCAGGCGCGCCAGTTCGTAACGCACCTGTGGCCCGAGCAGCACGACATCGGCCTGGTCAATAATGGCTTCAAACTCTGCCACCGGCACGGCGCGCACGTCGACTTCAAGGCCGCGCGTCTGCGCTTCACTCAGCATTCGCTGAACCAACATACTGGTCGACATTCCTGCGGCACAACAAAGGACAATCTTCTTCATGTTTGACTCCTGCCTGTTTTAGAAAGTGTGATTCAGTAAAATTCGATGGGTGAAACAGAAAATGAGAGCGCTCTCATTTTTTATATCTTAGCCTGAACACGAAGTCAAAAATTGGACAATATGCAAAAGCGCGATCCAACTCGAAATATTTGAGGTATAAACACGCGCTACTACGTAAATAAAAGTAAAGCTCTGGCGCTATGGTTAGAGCCTCTTTAGAATCAATCAGATCAGTTGTTTGTATTCTGGAGAAAGGAACCGTCATGTTTAAACGTACTTTAGTGACCTTCACCGCACTGCTGTCTCTGGCTGCGTTGTCGCCAGCTGCGTTGGCTGCTGCACAGCAACACGTGCTGCTGACTACCTCCGCAGGGAATATTGAAGTGGAACTCGACAGTGCCAAGGCACCGGTTTCTGTGAAGAATTTTGTCGATTACGCCCAAAGCGGCTATTACAACAACACCATATTCCATCGCGTCATCCCGGGCTTTATGATCCAGGGTGGCGGGTTTACTGCTGATATGCAGCAGAAGAAGACCAATGCGCCGATCGCCAACGAGGCGGACAACGGCCTGCGTAACCTGCGCGGTACTATCGCTATGGCCCGCACCGCGGAGAAAGACAGCGCCACCAGCCAGTTCTTCTTCAACGTCGCGGACAACGCCTTCCTCGACCACGGCCAGCGTGACTTCGGTTATGCCGTCTTTGGTAAAGTGATCAAAGGCATGGACGTGCTTGATAAAATTGCCCAGGTAAAAACCGATAACGTCGGTCCTTACCAGAACGTGCCGACCACGCCAGTGGTGATTCTTTCTGCGAAATTTTTGCCATAAACCGTTAAGCATTTTTCACTGGCTTATTGAAACCTCCGTTTTTTAACGGGGGTTTTTTATTGCCTGTTTTCCGCCGGTCACTTGACGCTTATTCGGCTGACTAATAGGTTTTAATCAGCGGGCGAGCACACCCGATCTCAAAGGACAATCAAATGAGTGAAGCACGTCTGATAGCCAAAGCCATGCATGATGGCCAGCCGACGCGGGATCTGGTCATTTTGCCTGCGCTGGCGAACCGTCATGGCCTGATCACCGGCGCGACCGGCACCGGGAAAACCGTCACCTTGCAAAGAATGGCCGAGCAATTTTCCCGCATCGGCGTGCCGGTGTTTCTGGCCGACGTCAAGGGCGACCTGTCCGGCATCGGCGCGGAGGGTGTCATCTCGGAAAAACTGAATGCCCGGTTGCAGGGCATTGGCGTCACCGACTGGCAGGCGCAGGCCTGCACGCTCATTCCCTGGGACATCTTCGGCGAGAAGGGCCACCCAATCCGCGCTACGGTGTCTGACCTCGGTCCGCTGCTGCTGGCCCGCCTGCTGGATTTAAACGACGTGCAGGGCGGCGTGCTCAACCTGGTGTTTAAAATTGCCGATGACAACGGCCTGCTGCTGCTCGACATGAAAGATTTGCGGGCGATGGTGCAGTTTGTTGGTGACAACGCCAAACAGTTCCAGACGCAGTACGGCAATATTTCACCGGCCTCAGTGGGCGCTATCCAGCGCGGGCTGATGTCGCTGGAAAGCCAGGGAGCCAATCAGTTCTTCGGCGAGCCGATGCTCGACATCCAGGACTTGATGAAAACCGACGCCAACGGTCACGGCATCATTAACCTCCTGGCGGCCGACAAACTGATTAACCAGCCGAAACTCTATTCGGTATTCCTGCTGTGGTTGCTGGCTGAACTGTTCGAACATCTGCCGGAAGTGGGTGACCCGGAGCAGCCAAAGCTGGTGTTTTTCTTTGATGAAGCGCACTTGCTGTTTACCGATGCGCCTGCCACCTTGCTAACCAAGATCGAGCAGGTGGTCAGGCTTATCCGTTCTAAAGGTGTCGGGATCTATTTTATCACCCAGAACCCGCTGGATATCCCCGACAGCGTACTCGGGCAGTTGGGCAACCGGGTGCAGCATGCCCTGCGGGCCTTTACCCCGCGCGATCAGAAAGCGGTAAAAGCGGCGGCGCAAACCCTGCGTGCCAATCCAGCGTTTGATGCTGAAACGGCTATTTCTGAGCTGGGTGTCGGTGAAGCGCTGGTCTCTTTTCTTGATGAAAAGGGGCGTCCGAACGTGGTTGAACGGGCAATGGTGATCGCACCAGAATCGAAAATGGGCCTGCTGGGTAATGACGGCCTGAACCGGGCGCTGAATAAGTCGCCGCTGTATGGGCGTTATGAAGATGCGATTGACCGTGAATCGGCGTATGAGAAAATTAACGCACAGGGTTTTGACACGGTAGCGCCAGCGCCAGGCAGTACCGCGCCGAAACCAGCAGAAAACCCGGCCAGCGGCGGCGGTCTGATGGGCGGCCTGAATGAAATTCTGTTCGGCTCGACCGGTCCGCGCGGCGGGAAACGTGACGGCGTGGTGCAGTCGGTGGCGAAAAGCATGGCACGTGATGTCGGGCGTCAGATCTTGCGCGGCATTTTGGGGTCAATAATGGGCGGGCGTAAGAAATAAACTGATTTTTAGACCCGCGTACACCCTGCTCCGGCAGGGTTTTTTATGTACATAACATAATAAAATTAGCTGAAGCGCGTCAGCTTTTGCTGTTTTTTCCTGCGTAGCATCACCTTGTCAGTGTAATTCCTCTTCTTCTTGCATGCAGTAATGTCAGATAACCGACAAATCCTTCCACTGAAACGCGTCAATGTCCCGCGAGTTGAAAGCTGTCACATTTTTACAGCGTGGCTGTTACTAGGCTTAGGCTGTTTCCGCTTAATCAATTCAGCAAAGGGTATGAAGAATGAAAAAAATCATCGTAACGGGCGTGGTAATGGGGCTGATGTCATGGCAGGTCGCGGCACAATCTTTCGTGCTGACCGATGCTGAAGCCGGGACTGACAAGGGTGATTGGCAAATTAGCAGCCAAAAGCTGAAGCTGGCGGGTGCCGATTTCAGCATTGAGCAGAAAGTGCTGCACGGCGGTAAGCAGGAAGGCTCCAAAGTCCTGACCATCACCAGTAAAGGACTGACGATTGCTCTCAGCCCGACGCGCGGCATGGATTTACTCCATGTGACCGGTGACAACATCCGGCTCGGCTGGGATTCCCCGGTCAATGAAGTGGTTAACCCGGCGTTTATCAATCTGGAAAGCCGCAATGGTGTGGGCTGGCTTGAAGGTTTTAATGAGATGATGGTGCGCTGTGGCTACGAATGGACCGGGCATCCGGTGGTGGCTGACGGCATGATTTATACGTTGCATGGCCGTGCGGGCAACACGCCAGCGTCGAAAGTGGTCGTGGACATTGCCGACACTGCGCCGTATCAAATCACCGTGCGCGGCTTGATCAAAGAACACACTTTCAAGAAAGCCAAACTAGAGACGTGGACCGAGCTGCGCTATGTGCCGGGCAGTCACTCGTGGACTATTCACGACACCCTGACCAACCAGTCTGACTACCCGCATGACTACCAGATCATCTATCACAGTAATTTTGGTCAGCCGATCCTCGAGCAGGGCGCGCGTTTCATCGCGCCGGTGAAATCAATTTCACCTTTTAATGATTACGCCAAAAAAGGCATGAAAGACTGGCAGACCTACGCCGGTCCGACCAAAAACTTTGATGAAATGGTCTTCAACATGGTGCCTTACGCCGATGCGCAAGGTAAAACCATTGCCGGCGTGGTTAACCAGGCGGGTAATAAAGGCGCATCCATTGAGTTCAATACCCATCAGTTGCCATTGCTGACCTTGTGGAAAAATACCGACACGCTGAAGCAGGGTTACGTCACAGGCATCGAACCCGGCACCAACTATGCTTATCCGGTGACCATTGAACGTAAACAGGGCCGTGTCAAACAGCTGCAACCTGGGCAGAGTACCGTGTTCGAACTGACTTACTCGCTGCTGCCGGATGCTGACGCGGTGAGTAAATTTGAGCAACGGGTGAAAACGATTCAGGGCACGCAGAAAACCGAAACCAGCGATACGCCTATCGCCGTTGAGTGATTTTCCTGAAATATGAATTTTTTCAAGGCGCCCCGGTGGCGCCTTTTTGTTGGTTTTTTCGCCCGTCTTTTCCCTGTCTATACTTAACCCCAGAAGACAGGTGTTAAAACCCATGCCAGAGGAGTTTAGATGAGTACTACACCGACCCTAAAACAGAAAGAAAAGTTGTTCCGTGAGCGTCAAAACCTCAATTTTATGGCCAGCAGTCAGCTGGACGGATTACAGATCGACCAGGTCAGGCTAAGCGACGAGCAAATTGCCCAACGGCTTGAAGATTTGAGGGCGCACTATGAACGATAAGCTGAACGCAGGCGTCGACCCCTATGTCTATCCCGGTATCCATGTACTGAAGAATAAGCTGGAAATCCACGAAGCCAACCGTCTGGCGCAGGCCGAGATGGCCTTTACTGCGCTGCGTGCCGCGACGATCACCCTCGGACAACCCGCGATGGGCTTACCGCATCTGTGCGCTATTCATCAGACGCTGTTTCAGGATATCTACACCTGGGCCGGTGAACTGCGCGAAATGGATATCTATAAAGAGGACACCCCGTTCTGCCACTTTGCCTACATCGAGAAAGAGGGCAATGCGCTGATGCAGGCGCTGGAAGGTGAGGCTTATCTGGCGGACTTGCCGCTGGACGCGTTGTGTAAAAAACTCGCCCACTACTACACCGGTATCAACCTGCTGCATCCGTTTCGCGAAGGGAATGGCCGTGCTCAGCGTATCTTCTTCGAACAGTTGATCATTCATGCCGGTTATGACATCCAGTGGTCGAAAGTGGGGCAGGTGCGCTGGCTGGAGGCCAACAAGGCGGCGGTATTTGGTGATGAAAAACCGCTGACCGAAATCTTTAAAAAAGTGGTCAGTGAAATCGACAGCGGCAACTAGCCGCGAAAGTGGGTAGAATTGGCCGGGTAATTTCATTGACTGAAGACCCGGACCGCCATGCTGCTGCTGATCGACAACTACGACTCGTTTACCTATAACCTCTATCAATATTTTTGCGAGCTGGGTACCGAGGTGCTGGTTAAACGTAACGATCAGCTCAGTCTCGCTGATATTGAACAGCTGGCCCCTTCCCATCTGGTGATCTCGCCCGGCCCCTGCACGCCGGACGACGCGGGCATTTCCATGGCGGCCATCACCCATTTTGCTGAGCGGCTGCCTATTCTCGGCGTTTGCCTTGGGCATCAGGCCATGGCGCAGGCTTTTGGTGGGCAGGTGGTGCGGGCGCGTCAGGCCGTCCATGGCAAAACCTCGCCGATTCGTCATACCGGACAGAGCGTTTTTAATGGTCTGAATAATCCCCTTACCGTGACGCGCTACCATTCGCTGATCGTTGCCGCAGAGAGCCTGCCTGAGTGCTTCACGCTTACCGCCTGGACCGAACGCGATGGCCAGCCGGACGAGATCATGGGTATCGCCCATAAACAGCTTCCTCTGCACGGTGTCCAGTTTCACCCTGAAAGCATTCTCAGCGAGCAGGGCCATCAGCTGTTGAATAATTTCCTTAAGATTTAACTGCTTAACCTCCGGGAGTAAATTACTTCCCCGCAAAGGCCGATTTTTGTTTGCCTGTGCGTGATTTATTATGCATATTTTATGACTATATTTTCACATTCAGCGCGAGTGTGGATGCTGTCTTATAACGACGGTTAACGTGTGATATCACGTGTAACAGATTGAAGAGGATAAGGATAATGGCAGAGAAAGCAGCGGTGAGTCGTGATGTATTTGATCGGGTGATTCTGCCTATTTTTGCACCTGCGCAGTTTATTCCTGTCAAAGGGAAAGGCAGCCGCGTGTGGGACCAGCAGGGTACCGAGTACGTTGATTTTGCTGGTGGTATCGCGGTGACCGCCCTGGGGCATTGTCATCCTGCGCTGGTGAAAGCCTTGCATGAGCAGGGCGAGACCCTGTGGCATGTGAGTAACGTCTTCACCAACGAACCTGCTCTGCGACTGGCGCAGAAGCTGATTGACGCCACCTTTGCTGACCGGGTGTTTTTCGCCAACTCCGGCGCAGAAGCCAACGAAGCCGCCTTCAAGCTGGCGCGTTATTACGCCTCGCACCGCCATAGCCCGTACAAAAGTAAAATCATCGCCTTTCATAACGCGTTTCATGGTCGTACGCTGTTCACCGTTTCCGTTGGCGGTCAGCCAAAATATTCTGATGGCTTTGGCCCGAAACCGGCTGACATTGTCCACGTACCGTTCAACGATCTCGCCGCCGTAAAAGCCGTGATTGATGACCATACCTGCGCCATCGTGGTTGAACCGGTTCAGGGCGAAGGCGGTGTAATGCCAGCCACTCAGGAATTCCTGCAAGGTTTACGTGATTTGTGCGATGAGCATCAGGCTTTGCTGGTGTTTGACGAAGTACAAAGCGGTATGGGCCGCAGCGGTAAGTTGTTCAGCTACATGAATTACGGCGTTACCCCGGATATTCTGACCGCGGCCAAAGCGCTCGGCGGCGGTTTCCCGGTCAGTGCGATGTTGGCGACGGAAGAGGTAGCCTCGGTCATGGAGCCGGGTAAACACGGCACTACCTACGGCGGTAACCCGCTGGCCTGCGCTGTTGCCGAAGCGGCGCTGGATATCATTAATACGCCAGAGGTGCTGGCAGGTATCAGTGAGCGCCGCGAGGCTTTCATTCAGGCGCTGGAAGCCATTAATCAGAAATACGGCGTGTTCAAAGAGTTCCGCGGTCAGGGGTTGTTGATCGGTGCCGAGCTGTCCGACGCCTACAAAAACCGCGCGGGCGAATTCCACAAAGCCGCCGCCGAGTGTGGCCTGATGATTCTGGTAGCCGGCCCGAACGTTATGCGGTTTGCGCCATCCCTGGTGATTGAGTTCGCAGACATCAGCGAGGGGATGAATCGCTTTGAGAAAGCGATTGGTAAAGTTTTGGGGGGCTGAGCGAGCCCCGGACGCTTTTAAATTCAAATTCAACTTCAAAGTCGTGGGCGTCGGCCCACACCGACCAGAGGGCCGCAGTCGCTCGGCCCTCTGGACTCCGAGCTTTTTTTAAAACAGCAGCTGCGCTGGTCACAATGGCCGTGTTTCAGGGATTTCCGTTATAGCCGCAAACTCCGCCGCTGCGCGGTACTCTCATTTCGGGTTCGGACCAGCTCGGAAAAACACTCTCGCTGTTTCTCACCACTCATTCGACGTCGTTTTGAACGCGGCCGAAGCTTCTTCAAATTCAAATTCAAATTCAAAGCCCGCATGGTGTTGACCTTTAAAATGTCGAGGCCGCGTTCAAAAATGTCACCGGCAAGTCGGTGGAGAGACAACATCTTTACCGTTGGCTCGAACCCGCAGCCGGGAAGCCCGTCAGGGCTGACATTTTGCGGCTATAACGGAAATTCCTGAAACATGGCCACCCCAACTTGCGCAGCTGCTGTTTTTAAAAGAGCCGGGGATTCTGAAGGGGTGTGGCGATAGACACCCCTTCAGGCCGGTTTGGGCGGCAGCCCAAGGTCTTCGGTGTGGGCGGCGAGCCCACGGTCTTGAAGCTGAAGCTGAAGCTGAAGTTGAATTGGCGATTGAACAGCCGAAACTGTTCAGCGATCCCTGACTCGCCGTGTCAGCCAGATCCCATGATGTGGCCTCTGCTTCCACGCCAGTGACGAAATAGTGTGCATGACACTCAAATGTGACAGCACCCGCCGCAGATGGCGTTCCATCTCGGTTATCGGCATGTCGGGGTGTAATTCGGGGGTGGCGAACAGGCTGTTTTCGCTGCTCGGGCCGTCGTAGGTCAGGCGTTGCTGACAACTTTGCAGGGCGATTTCGCAACGTTGCAGATAGTCCATCGCCAGCTGGGGCGTCAGCATGTAGTGCTCACGAGCCAGAATGGTCATGGCATTAATATGCTCGACCACAAACTGGCTGTGCGTCACCCATAAGCGCATGTCGGTCAGATAACGCGAGTTAAAGCCCGGTTCCTGCATCGCCTGATTGAGCGCCGTGAACAGGGCATTGTGCGCCTGCGTGACCTGCATGCGGGCGTAAGCCAGTTTCACAGGATCAGGATTTTCTTCCAACAGTAACCGGATGGCGTTCTGATCGCTTTCCAGCGCCTGCCAGGCATTCTGCCGCAACAGGCCACTCTGCCACTGCGGCCATAGCCAGAGCGTGCCGCCAAATGCCAGCGCGCAGCCAATCAGGGTATCGATAAGCCGGGGAACCAGAAAATGTGCGCCATTCATCGCCAATAGTTGCAGCGTATAGACCGCCGTGACCGTCATACCAATCATCGCCAGCCCGTAGTTTTTTCGCAGCACAGTGTATGAAGCCACGGTGATTAACAGCATACACATCAGCGTCACCCCTTCGGGCAACTCAAGTTGCAACAGACCGGCGGCGAGCAGTAAACCGATCAGTGTGCCGAGCGCACGGTGCTGGATCCGCACCCGCGTGGCGTTGTAGCCGTTCTGGCTGACCAGCATCACGGTGAGCAAAATCCAGTAGGGTTTTGGCAAATTGAAGAACAGCCCGAGGCTGCTGCCGATGGCCAGTGCCACGCCGAGGCGTGCGGCATTACGCAGCGCCACGGATTTAAACGACAGATAACTTTTCAGTGCCGCCCAGAAGGGCAGGCGGGTCTGCGTTTGCATCAGATCGCGGCGATAAAGCGGGCGCTGGGTGCGCAGCAGACGTGCGATGCGGCTGAAATGGTAATAACAGAACTGACCGACCGGGTTATCACGGTAGCGCGAGGCGATTTTCTCCAGTGCCGCCAGCTCATTGGCCATGGTGAAACGCTCGGAACGCCGGTGATAAAGAATGTCGTCCGCCAGCACCCGCAGCCGGGCGGCAATCACTTGTGCATTACGGCGGATCACCGCTTCGGCATGACTCTCCTCCACCAACTTTTGCACTTCTTCGGGCAGATGCAGGCTGACGGTAATGTGCTCCTGCAAGTCGAGGGCTACCTGAAACCGCTGGAACAGCCGTTTATGCTTATGTTGGTTGTCATGATGCGGCAACATATGCAACTGCTGATAGAGCAGGGCGATGAGGTCAATCACCTGCTGCTGGCGTTTGAGCAGCGGCGGCAAGGCTGTTTCGGGGTCGGTGTGTTGCGTCAGCAGGCTATATTTGGCTTCGAAGTAGTCCGCCAATTGCAGATAGAGCTGGCTCAGGCTTTCGCGCATGGGTTGTTCTTCGGACAAGCGGAACCATGCCCAGTTAAACAGCCCGTACCAGGCGGTACCGACGATGTACAGCAGCGGTGCATGCCAGATAGGCACCACGCCTGCCATGCTCAACGTGAAAATAGTGGCCACCAGCGCACCCGGCAGTAAACGCGCATGCAGCGGGCTGATTTCACCGGTGACGCCGAGCATCAGTGCCAGCGATAACATAATCAGCGGCAGCGGAACGTGCCAGTTCACCAGCATCAATTGCAGTATCAGGCTGCTGAAAGCAAACAGAGAACCGCCAATAATCAGGCGTTTGAAAAAGCGTTTATGCGGGGTATCGAGACCGGAGATATTGCAGCAGGCAGGCACCAGCGAGAACAGCAGGCCCATTTGTAACTGGCCGAACATCCAGGCAAGCGCCACGGGAATTGACAGCACCAGCGTCTGACGCAGGGCATAGTTGACTTCGGGATGATAAAAAAACCGACGCCACAACATCATCCGTTGCTTTTTCAGCCGCGCGATCATGTTTCCTATCGACCAATAAAAACGGCGCGACAGTTGCCTGCCGCGCCGTTTATCTGGGAATTAACGGGTGCCGTAAACGACAATCGTTTTACCGTGTGCGGAGATCAGACTCTGATCTTCCAGCATTTTGAGGATACGGCCCACCGTTTCGCGTGAACAACCGACGATTTGACCGATTTCCTGACGGGTAATCTTGATCTGCATACCATCCGGGTGGGTCATCGCATCCGGTTGTTTTGCCAGATTGAGCAAGGTCTGCGCGATACGGCCGGTGACGTCGAGGAAGGCGAGGTTACCCACTTTCTCTGACGTGACTTGCAAGCGTGTCGCCATCTGAGCAGAAAGGCGCATCAGAATGTCTGGATTTACCTGTATCAATTGGCGGAATTTTTTATAAGAAATTTCAGCCACTTCGCAGGCAGATTTGGCGCGAACCCATGCACTACGTTCCTGACCTTCTTCGAAGAGTCCCAGCTCGCCGATGAAGTCACCTTGGTTCAGGTAGGAAAGTATCATCTCTTTGCCTTCTTCATCTTTAATCAGGACGGCAACCGACCCTTTCACGATGTAGTAGAGCGTTTCGGCTTTTTCACCCTGGTGAATCAGCGTACTTTTCGATGGATATTTATGTATATGACAGTGAGACAGGAACCATTCAAGAGTAGGGTCTGTTTGTGGCTTGCTGAGAACCATTAGCTATTATCCTCTGTTGTTATCGCTGCCCAAAATCACAGGGCTCAGAGTTCCCTGTATGGCGTCTTAAAAAAATACGCGCCCTTTTAGCATAAGAACTGTCCAGTAATGCTGCAAGCGGGAGTCGGAGTGCAACAACTTATATATCTATATATTGCTGTTAACACCGTGGCTTCATTTTGAAAACCACAAACCCATCACCGCAATTTACTGAAAAGTGTGTATCGGCTTCGTTTGTAGCACAGGTTTGCCTGAGTGTCTTCTGTTGTCTCGCTTCAGCATGATGGCGATCGGGTTACGTTGCCGGTTTTTTCCTAAAAGGGTAGTCTGGAAGAAATTTTGGCGTAATAACGATACCGGGAGTAAAGCACATGCAGGCACGGGTAAAATGGGTTGAAGGGTTGACGTTTTTGGGTGAATCGGCGTCGGGTCACCAGGTTTTGATGGATGGCAACGCGGGCGATAAAGCCCCAAGCCCGATGGAAATGTTGCTCATGTCTGCCGGTGGTTGCAGCGCCATCGACGTCGTCTCTATTTTGCAAAAGGGTCGCAATGATGTGCAAAACTGCGAAGTGAAGCTGACCTCTGAACGTCGTGAAGAGGCGCCGCGCCTGTTCACGAATATCAATTTGCACTTTATTGTCACCGGCAAGGATTTATCAGACAACGTGGTGGAGCGTGCCGTGGCCTTGTCTGCGGAGAAATACTGCTCGGTATCGCTGATGCTGGGGAAAGCCGCCACTATCACGCACAGTTTTGAAGTGGTGGAACCGGAATAAAGGTTCACCAGCAGTACGCCTGGCAATGGGCCCGCAGTAAATCCAGAAATCGCCGCGCCGCAAAGGTTAGCGGCGATTTTTGCGAATAGAGTACGCAATATTCCGCCTGCGGCAGACTATCAATGGACAGCAGGTGCAGCTTGTCCTGCAAACCGAAGGGCGTGCCCATCGCCCGCGCCACAATGGTCAGATAGTCAGACTGCAATACCAGATTTAACCCGCAGACCACCGAGTCAGTGCGTACCGGCGTTTCCGCCGACTGCTGATAAAACATCCCCATCGACAGCTGGATCTGCTGGTAGTACCCCATATCCGTCTCGGGCAACACCCAGCGGGCGGTCTGTAACTCTTCGAGCGTGGTGGCGTTTTCCAGCGGATGCCCACGCCGCGCAAGAATACCGAAAGGTGCGCAAAATAACGGCTCGCGCACCAGATCCTCCAGCGGCAGCCCCGGACCAATCGTCCCCACGGCAAAATCCAGCCGGCCTTCGCGCAGCGCAGGCAGCAGCGTCGAAAGCTGCCCCTCTTTGACCATCAACTTGGCCTGCGGAAATGCCCCTTTAAACTCATCGGCCAGCGCCGGAAAAACCGTCATCGCAATCAGCGAAGAGCAGCCAATGGCGACCGCACCTTGTGTGTACTGATTCATTTGCTGAATTTCGTCGGCGGCCCGTTCCAGCTCCTCAAGAATGAACTGCATACGCTGCGCAAAAGCCCTGCCGGTTGAAGTCAGCGTCATCCCTTCGTTGCCGCGCACCACCAGTTGCGTATCGAGTGTTTGTTCAAGCTCACGCAGCGACCGGCTGACCGCTGGCTGAGACTGGTTCATCGCCCGTGCGGCACCGCGAATACTCCCACTGCGGATCACCTGCTGGAAAACCTTCAATTGCTGCAATTTCGGCAGATATCTCATCTCGCGCCCTATCAGAAAAAAGCATCACTCGTCTGAAAATTGCATCTTATGGCGCGGCTGTAAAGCTGGTAGCGTCATCTGGCTATCAATAACTTGTTGTAATTCAATCAATAAGTGATGTGCGTCGCATTTTAGCCTTCGTCCGACAGTGAATAAAACTGAGCGGGTGATAACAGAAAGGGATATCCGCTATGAAAAGTCGTTCCCTGATGATTTTTTTGCTGTTCGTCGGTTACGCGGTGGTTTATATCGATAAAACCGTGATTGGTTTTGCGCTGTTGCCAATAGAAAAGGAATTTAATCTTAAGCCCGAGCAATTTGGCTACATTACCGGTGTTTTTTTCCTCGCCTATTCCCTGTTTCAGATCCCTGCCGGGTGGCTCAATGATCGGGTCGGCTTCAAAAAGGTGCTGATCCTGTCGCTGTTTATGCTGGGCGGCTTTGCCCTGTGCTTTGGTTTACTGGGATTTGGATTCGGTCTGCTGGTGACGTTCCGTTTTCTGGCCGGCGTCGGGCATTCGGGGTATCCCACGTCCTGTGCGAAAGCCGTGGCGGCCAATTTCCCGCTTGAGCAGCGCACGTTCGCGCAATCTATTTTGCTCTCTTCGGCCGGTCTGGCGATGACCGCCGGACCGCTGATTGCGGTCTACAGCCTGGATTCTCTCGGCTGGCGCGGATCTTTCTCGGTATTAGGCATCCTGGCGTTTGTTATCGCCATTTGCATCGTGATTTTCGTCCCTAACCCCCCGCAGGCGCTTAATGCTAAATCGACTTCAACCCGTTGCGGCTATCGTGCCTTGCTGAAAAATCCGATTGTGCTGCTGCTGTTTGTTTCTATTTTCTGCATCAACATTCCTTCATACGGTCTGATGGCGTGGCTGCCGAAGTATCTGGTGCAGCAGCGCGGCATGTCGCTGGATACCTCGGGGCTGGTGGTGGCGACCGGCGGTTTAGGGATCTGGATCTCCTCCCTGGTTACCGGCTGGCTGGTGGGGCGCTATATGCAGGGTAAAGAGCCGAAAGTGGTGTTTTGCAGCTCAATGCTCAGCGCGCTCTGTATCTGGCTGGTGTACACCACGACGTCGGCTATGACCGCCGGGCTGTTCTTATTCCTCGGCTATATTTTCCTGATGGCTTCCTTTGTGACGGTGTTTACCTTGCCGATGAAACGCCTGCCTACGGATGTGATGGGCGCGGCGATGGGCATTATTAACACCGGCGGCACGTTAGGCGGCTTTGTGGCACCGATCGCCATGGGGTATTTGATCACCGTGACGCAAAGCTATTTTTCGACCTTTATTTTTCTGGCGATGGCCATGGTGGTTTCGGGTCTGGTGATCCTGCCGCTGGCCCGTCGCTCGCAGGCGCTGCTGCGCGATGCGGTTTAACAGAATATGACTGAGGAAATGATCATGACAGTGTGTTTTGAAACCTTACTGAACGATGTTAAACAGAAAGTGATCGGCTGGCGCAGACACATTCACGCCCATCCTGAGCTCTCTTTTCAGGAACAGGCGACCGCCGATTATATCGCCGCTGAGCTGGCCGCCTTCGGCCATCTTAAATTAACGCGGCTTACGCCAAACAGCGTGGTGGCGGATTTACAGGGCGCGCATCCTGGCCCGACCTATGCGCTGCGGGCTGACATTGATGCGTTGCCGATTCAGGAAGAAAACGACGAGCCATTCTGTTCGACGGTACCCGGTGTAATGCACGCCTGCGGGCATGATGCGCACGCCGCGATGCTGCTGGGGGCGGCCTGGATACTGAGCCAGTGTCAGGCTGATTTGCACGGTTCGGTCCGGTTCATTTTTCAGCATGCCGAAGAGCTGCCACCGGGCGGTGCGCAGGAGCTGGTGGATCTGGGCGTACTGGATGGCGTGGAGAAAATCTTTGGCCTGCACGTGCTGCCGAACTTCCCGACCGGTGAAGTGGGCCTGAAAGAAGGCGTCTTCTGCGCTTCAACCGATAATTTCGATATCGTGATCCACGGCAAGGGCGGCCACGGTTCGATGCCGCATCTGTGTATTGATCCGGTGGTGATTGGTGCTGAAGTGGTGACGTCGCTGCAAAACGTGGTGTCGCGCCGGCTGGATCCGCTGCTGGTGCCGGTACTGACCATCGCGACTTTCCAGACCGGTGAAAGCTACAACGTGATCCCGGAACGTGTACGGCTGGCCGGTACGTTGCGTACCCATAACAATCTGGTGCGTGAGCAGGTGCCGAAGCTGATGGAGCAAACAGTAGCGGGGATCACCGCAGCCTATGGCGCAACCTATGAGATTCGCTGGACGCGTGGCTACGTTAATGGCGATAACCACCCGGATGCCTGCATGATTGCGCGGCAGGTGATTGCCGACACCCTGGGCCAACAGGCGCTGAAGGAGATCGCCCAACCGATGTTTGGCGGCGAGGATTTCTCTTCTTATCAGCAGAAAATCCCCGGCTGTTTCTTGTTTATCGGCAGTGGCAACGAGGCGATCGGCGCGACCTATGGCGTGCATCACCCGCGTTTCAAGCTCGACGAAGAGGTGTTACAGATTGGCGTTAACCTCCATGTCGGTTTTATCCGCCAGTTGCTGATGAACAACGCATAACGCAGTTATTCGATCTTCTTCCCTTCAAGCAGGCGCTGCACCAGCGGCGCCATGATCAGCTCCATCGCCAGCCCCATTTTCCCGCCCGGCACCACCAACGTATTGATGTGCGAGATAAACGAGCCCTGCAACATCGCCAGCAGATAGGGGAAATCGATATCGTCGATGCCACGGAAATGGATCACCACGAAACTTTCATCCAGTGACGGAATGGCTTTGGCGGCGAACGGGTTGGAGGTATCCACCGTCGGCACGCGCTGGAAGTTGATATGCGTGCGGGAGAATTGCGGCGTGATGTAGTTGATGTAGTCGTCCATCGAACGCACCACGGAATCCATCACCGCTTCACGCGAATGCCCGCGTTCGCCGGTGTCGCGCACCAGTTTCTGGATCCACTCCAGGTTAACAATCGGCACCACACCGACCAGCAAATCCACCTGCGCGGCGACGTCAATCTTGTCTGCCACTACACCGCCGTGCAGCCCTTCATAGAATAAAACGTCGGTCGGTTCCGGCAACGCCTGCCACGGCGTAAAGGTGCCTGGCACCTGGTTATAGGGCACGGCTTCGTCATAAGTATGCAGATACTTACGCGACCGGCCGCTGCCATTTATGCCGTACTCTTTGAAGCTCTGTTCCAGCAAACCAAAGTCATTGGCTTCCGGCCCGAAATAGCTGATATGGCGACCGAGGTCACGGGCTTTGCGGATCGCTGCGTCCATTTCAGGGCGGGTAAAGTGGTGGAAGCTGTCGCCTTCCAGCTCGGCGGCACGCAGGCCAAGCTGTTGGAATATCTTACGAAACGCCAGACTGGTGGTGGTGGTTCCTGCACCGCTCGAACCGGTGACCGCAATAACGGGATGTTTGGCTGACATAATGCGCTGTTCTCCGTAAAGGTGATGCTGGCAGTCGTGCGGCGGTCTTTTCTTTGGTCGAAGACGTGGCGTCAACGCTGCGCATAATTACGCCTATTGTTACCATATTTATTCGAAAAGTGACAGATCTGACGCTTGCAGAAAAGAGCGCAGACGGCGTTCAACTGATGCCTGAAACGCAACGCAATGACGCCTTTTTGATGCTTTATTCTCCCCGGGTTTGCTCTAGACTGAAACTCACATTTGCCCGACATTTCGGAGTCACTTCGCCATGAATATGCCGTCATCCCGCTGGTGGTGGGACCTTTCCACGCTGGAATTCAGTCAGCTCGATATGCAAAACGTCGTGGCTATCCTGCCGATTGGCGCTGTGGAACAGCATGGGCCGCATCTGCCAGTACGGGTGGATGCCGCGATTAACGCCGGTATTGTCGCCCGCGCGGTGGAACTGCTGCCCGCCGATCTGCCGGTTTTGGTACTGCCCGCATTGCCGGTGGGGAAGTCAGATGAACATCTGGAATATCCCGGTACGCTGAGCCTGCCTTATGACGTGCTGGGTAAAGTATGGTTTGAAGTGGCAAAAAGCGCATGGCGCGCCGGGGTGCGGAAACTGATTTTCTGGAATTCCCACGGCGGTCAGCCGCAGTTGATGGAAATCGTCTGCCGCCAGTTGCGCATTGAGCTGGAGATGTTTGCCGTCGGCGCCAGTTGGTTTGCGACCATCGACAGTTCTGATTTATACAGCGCCACAGAAAGGGCATTTGGCATTCACGGCGGCGAATCAGAAACCAGCGTGATGCTGCATCTGCACCCTGATTTGGTGGCGATGGGCAACGCGGAAAACTTTATCTCTGCCGCCGCAGCACTGGCGGCACAGGGCGGTATTCTCACGCCGGAAGGCGGCGTGAGTTTTGGCTGGCAGGCGCAGGATTTACACCCCGCAGGGGTAACGGGTAACGCCGCCGCCGCCGACGCAGCACGCGGTGCCATCGAAGTCGAACGCGCCGCGCAGGCCCTGGTGCGGCTGGCGCAGGAAGTGTATGACTATCCGTTGGCCTCGGTCACCCAGACCACCCGCTTCAGGCAATAAACAGCCTGATAAGCGTAATGACGCGCAATGATGCAAACCCGTCAGGCGGTTTGCGTCATCATGGCTTTTACCGTTTCGGCCAGCACGCTGCCAATGGCGCTGGTGCCACGGTCGTGCCCTATCAGCATCAATTGCTGAGTCTGCTGCCCCAGTTCCCGCACCGGAATATAGATAAGCCGCCCGGCGCGCAGGTCGAATTCAATATCGAACGGCGTCAGGAAGGTCAGCCCCTGATCTTCCATCGCCGCATGGCGCATCACTTCAATCGAATTGGTTTCAATCACCGGATGCGCCGTGACTAACGCCTTGGCGAAAACGTCATTGAGGTACGGGCGGATCACGGTGGATTTATCGGCGATAACAATCGGGTAAGCGATGCAATCGCTGATGCGCAGGCTGGTTTTATCCGCCAGCGGATGGCCTGGTGCCACCACGGCGCCCAGCCGCCCGACGGCGCTTGATAACAGGCGCAGCGTGGGCGGCAGCACGAAATCAAAGCCCAATCCCAGATCCGCCTCGCCTGATTCAACCGCGGACATAATGTCATCGCCGTTGGTCAGTTGCCGCAATATCAGCTTCACGCGCGGGTTGGCGCGGCGGAATTCGCCCGCCATGCGTGGGATCAGGTTCGCCGCCAGCCCGCTCATCATCGCCACCGTCACTTCGCCGCGCCGCAACCCTTTCAACTCCTCGATTTTTACCTGCGCCCACTCCAGCTCTTTGAATGTCTGGCGGACATGATGGATCAGCACTTCGCCGGCAGCGGTCAGCACCATTTTACGCGGCAGACGCTGAAACAGCGGGGTACCGAGTTCATCTTCCAACGCCAGAATCTGCCGGTTTATCGCTGATGCGGAAATGTGTAAACGCGCCGCCGCTTTGCGGATCGAGCCCGCCCGCGCCACCTGATCGAGATACATCAACAGCCGGTGCTGCAACATAAGAAAACCTCCGTGAACGAGCGTTGCTTAAAAGGCATCGCAGAGTGCGAAAAACTGTGCTTTTAAGGTAACGAAAAAATCGGCATAACTGAAGGACTGTTATCGGGGGAGTAAAGGCTATGTCTGGTTTATCGCGCCGTAATTTTGCCAAGGCTCTGGCAAGCATGATGTTGATTCCGTTGGCTGCACCACTGATGTCCCGCAAAGCGTTTGCTGCGGGTGAAACCATCAAAGTGGCGCTGTTATTACCGGGTTCTGTCGCCGATGGCGGCTGGAGCCAACTGGCGTATCAGGGTTTGCAAAACCTGAAATCGCAGGGATTTAGCGTCGCCAGCAGCGAAAGCGTGCCGCAGGCGCAGATGGAGCAGGTGATTCGGGGTTATGCCGATGACGGCTACAACCTGATCATCGGTCACAGCTTCGAATACGGTTCGGCTTTTAATGAAATCGGGCCGGAATATCCCGACACCTATTTCTTCGCCACCACCTTCAAACCGTCAGAAAAAGCGCCGGGCAACGTCGAGTTTGTTGATCTGGCTTATTTGAACGCCGCGTACGGCGCCGGTGCGCTGGCCGCGCTGATTTCTGAAAAGGGCAAAGCGGTGGGCTACGTCGGTGGCGGGGATAACCCGACGCAGCAAGGCATGATGCGCGCCTTTATTGCGGGGGCAGAGAAAGCGCGTCCGGGGGTGAAAGGACTGGGCATCGCCACCGGTGATTATGACAACGCGGCCAAAGGCCGCGAAGCCGCCAGCACCATGATCGGCAACGGCGCAGACGTTATCTGGCACAGCGCCGACGTGACTGGTCTCGGTGCAATTCAGGGCGCGGCGGCGGCCAAAGTGAAAGCCATCGGCTGTTATTCCGACCAGAAAAGTATCGCACCCGAGTTCGTGGCAACCAGCTTTGAAACCAACCTGCCGTGGGTGGTCGAGCAAGTGGCACAGAGCGTGCGTGACAAGAAATTCCTCGGCGGCCAGGAGTGGAAACCGAAAGTCTCGCAGGCGTGGTTACCGCTGTATGGCAGCGAGAAGTACAACAGCAAGTTAGTCAGCGCAGCGGCGTGGGCGACGTTCCAGGAAATCTGGGCACAGCTCGCCAGCGGCAGTATCGATGTCGCCAGTTTGATTAAAGCGAAATAAAGCCTGAGGACGTTGCATGACGCGATTTACCCCCACTGGAGCTAAGACCGACGCCGTCGTTGAACTGCGCGGTATATGTAAACAGTTCGGCAAAGTTCAGGCCAATGACCGGGTTGATATGACCATTGCGGCCGGTGAAATTGTCGCCCTGCTTGGGGAAAACGGCGCAGGCAAAAGTACGCTGATGCAAATTTTGTACGGTTTATATCAGGCCGACACCGGGGATATTTTTGTGGAAGGGCAGCGGGTCAGTATTAAGGATCCGGGCGACGCAATACGGCTGGGCATCGGCATGGTTCATCAGGAGTTCATGCTGGTTCAGCCGATGAGCGTGGTCGAAAACGTGATTTTAGGCCTGAAAGAGACCCGCAGCGGCTATCTGGATTTGCGCTCAGCGGCCAAACGCCTGCAAGAGATTTCAGACCAACACGGACTGGCGGTGGATCCCTGGGCGAAAGTCCAGCATTTGCCGATCGGCGTGCAGCAGCGGGTGGAGATCCTCAAGCTGCTGTACCGCGACGCCAAAGTGCTCATTCTCGACGAACCCACCGCCGTACTGACACCGCGTGAGAAAGAGGGGCTGTTCGCCACGCTCGACTCCTTGCGGGTCGAAGGGCGTTCGGTGGTGATCGTCACCCATAAACTGTATGAAATCATGGCAGTGGCCGACCGCGTCTGCGTAATGCGCAGCGGGAAAATGGTCGAAAGCGTCGCCGTTAATGACACCTCAGAAACGGATTTGGCCCGCCGCATGGTGGGGCGCGATGTTTTATTGCGGGTAGAGAAAACAGCACAGGCGCCGGGTGAGGAAGTGCTGCATATCGACAACATCGCCATGCGCGACGAAGCCGGAAACCAGAAGATCTGGCGCGTGGCGCTGAAAGTGCGGGCTGGGGAAATCCTCGGTATTGCGGGGGTGGACGGCAACGGGCAGTCGGAGCTGGCTGATGCCTTGCTCAATCTGCGGCCTATCGAGGCTGGCCGTATTGTGCTGGCCGGCGTCGATATTTCTGACTACACGCCCGCACAGCGTCGTGCGGCAGGCATGGGGTTTATTCCCGCCGACCGTCGCGGTGTTGGATCGGTGACGTCGATGTCCATCAGCGATAACGCGATTCTCGGTGCGCCGCGTCAGCATACGCGAGCGCGCGGCTGGCTGTTTCGCAAGAAAGCCATCACCGCCAAGGCGCAGGAGATCGTGAATCATTTTCGCGTGGTGACGCCGGACCTGGAATTTGAAGCCGGAAAACTCTCTGGCGGCAATCTGCAAAAACTGATTTTAGGCCGCGAAGTGCTGCGCCGCCCACGGGTGTTGGTGGTCGAGCAACTAACGCGGGGTCTGGACGTCGGCGCAGTGGAGGCGGTGTGGCAGGCCTTGCTGGAGGCGCGTCAGCAGGGCTGCGCGATTGTGATGATTTCCGCTGAACTGGAAGAAATTATGAATTTATCTGACCGCATTGCGGTGATGTACGCCGGGCAGATTGCGGGCGTACTGGATGCTGTCGCTGCCACCACCGAACAGATTGGCGAACTGATGGCGGGCGGGCAACTGACTGATAAGCCGCTGAACACCGGAAAAAGCGCGGCTATGCGGGAGGCATCATGAAAGCCTTTCTCGAACGCCGCCATGCGCCGGTGGATTCCACGCTGGCATTAGTGCTGACTACGGTTCTGGCCCTGGTGGCTGCTTTTATTCTGGCCGGTTTGCTGTTTATTCCGTTCGGGGCCAGTCCGTTGTCGGCATTCGGTTCGCTCTTCGCTGAAGCGTTTGGCTCGCTGCGCGGCTTCAGCCAGACGTTAGTGCAGGCGACACCGCTGATTTTAATTGCCCAGGCCACCATCGTTATCTGGCGTGGTGGACTGGGGTACATCGGATTCGAGGGCTGCTTTTTAGTGGGGGCCGCTGCGGCATCTTATGTGGCATTGGGTGGCACGCCGCAGGGCATGTTCATCATGTTGCCGGTCTGGGCATTCTGGCCGGTGGTGATCGTGGCCGCCTTTGCGGCAGGCGCTCTCTGGGCTGGCATGGTCGGCATCATGCGCGTGCGGTTTGGTGGCAACGATGTGCTGATCTCCCTGATGGCGAACTATGTGGCGGCATTCCTGATTCAGTATCTGGTTTCCGGCCCGATGCGTGCCACCGGTGATTTACCGCAGACGCCGCGACTGCCGGTCGAAAGTTGGCTGCCGATGATCATGCCCGGTATGCGGGCGCATATGGGGCTGCTGATCGCGCTGGTCTGTTCGGTGCTGGTGTGGATTTTGATCCGCGCCACCCCGGTCGGTTACGAAATGATGGTCAGTGGCCTGAACCCGAAAGCGGCGCGCTATGGCGGTATTAACGTGGTACGCCGTCAGATGCTGGCGGTATTTCTCGGCGGCGGCATGGCGGCGCTGGCCGGGTTGTGCACGGTGCTCGGCGTGCAGCACCGTCTGATGGACGGCCTGGCGGGCGGCGTCGGTTTCGTCGGCGTGGTGGTGGCATTACTGGCGCGGCTCAACCCGCTGGTTGTGATCCCGACGGCCATTCTTTACGGCGGTCTGGAAGTTGGTGGCAGCGCGATGCAGCGTCAGACCGGCTTGCCGACGTCGGTCATTTTTATTCTGGAAAGTCTGGTGGTGCTGTTGATTCTTGCCGGGGACATTCTGCGTTACTACCGCATCAACTGGCCGGGGCGCGTTGCCCCGACGTTTACGGCACCGGTCACGGAGAATAAATCATGAGTCTGTGGGCGCATCTTGATACGGCATTTTTCATTACCTGGCTGGCGGCGGCAGTGCGTCTCGCCGGACCGGTATTGCTGGCGTCGCTGGGTGAGATTTATGCGGAACGTTCCGGCGTACTGAATATCGGCATCGAAGGCACGGTGCTGATGGGCGCGCTGTCGAGTTACCTGGTGGCGGTGTGGTCGGGTTCGACCGTGCTGGGTTTCTTCGCCGGTGGCGTGGGCGGGTTAATCGTCGGGCTGTTTCTGGCATTTCTCTATCTGCGTGCGCTGGCCAGTCAGGTGGTGGTCGGTATTGTCTTCAATATTCTGGCGGCCGGTGTGGCGACTTACGTCTATAGCTTAGTGATTGGCAACAATACTTCGCCGACCATCGCGATGTTCAATGCGTTGCCGCTGCCGTGGCTGTCGCATTTGCCGGTGATTGGCAGCATTTTCTTCAACCAGCCGTGGCCGCTGTACCTCACGCTGATTTTGGTGGGGGTGGCGCAGATCGGTCTGTTTCATACCCGCTTCGGGTTAACGCTGCGTGCGGTGGGTGAAAACCCCCGCGCCGCCCATGCCGCCGGACTGAACGTTCAGCGTGTCCGAACCTATGGCGTGATGCTCTCCTGCCTTGGCGCAGGGCTGGCGGGCGGGTATCTGGTGACGGCGCAGATTGGCCTGTTTCGCGACAACATCGTCAGCGGGCAAGGGTTTATCGCCCTGGCGATTGTGATTTTCGGCCGCTGGAGCCCGGTGAAAGCTTTGCTGGCGGCCTTTATTTTCGGCGCTGCCGATGCGCTGCAACTCTCTTTGCAGCTGTTCGACAACGCATTACCGGCGCAGGTGCTTCTGGCCCTGCCTTACCTGCTCACCATTCTGGCGATGTCCGGCATTGTCGGCAAAACCGTTCAGCCGGGCGCACTGACCCAGCCTTATCGCAAGGAGTAGTAAACGATGTTGCACAGTTTCCGTGGTACCGACGCTAAGTCAGCGCAGGCTTTCCGTATCAGCCCGCAAGACACCAACTATTTCGCCATTCTGTTCGACAAAGAACAGGATCAGATCGAAAACATTTTCGTCATCGAAATCTTCAAAGTCGGCGGTGCGACGCCACCCAATGAGCACGCGACGGCGCACGAGTTCTTCTATGTCCTGCACGGCGAAGGCATTGCCCGTTGCGATGGCAAAGAGAGGGCGCTGAAGAAGGGCGACGCGCTGTTACTCGCGCCGGGCAATGAGCATCTGATCCGTAATACCGGTACGTCGAAGCTTTACACCCTGACGGTGATGACGCCGAACGAAGGCTTCGCCGAACTGATCCGGGGTGGCGAGCCCGTCGAATTAGACCAAGAAGATTTACGCATCCTGAGCGGGGCGACGGGGAGCGAGACGGCATGATGTCGAAGCAGTCTGATCTTATTCCACTGGGCGCCAGCCCGCGTAATCAATGGCATGTCTCGGCGCAGCAGGTTGATCTGGTGCGCGAGGGTGTTCCGCCACAGACCATTACGGTGGCTGACGGCGAGCGGCACATCCGGCTGGATGTACGGCGCACGGCGCTTATCGTGATTGATATGCAAAATGACTTTTGCCATCCCGACGGCTGGCTGGGGCACATCGGCGTAGACGTCACGCCTGCCCGGGGTCCGATTGCGCCATTGCAGCGCTTGCTGCCCGCGCTGCGCGAGACGGATATTCCGGTTATCTGGCTGAACTGGGGCAACCGTGCCGACAAACTCAACCTCAGCCCGGCGGTGTTGCATGTTTACAAACCGACGGGGGAAGGGGTTGGCCTGGGCGATCCATTACCGGTTTCCGGTGCACCGGTATTGCAGCAGGGCAGCTGGGCGGCGGCGGTGGTCGATGAACTGACGCCGGTGGAGGGCGATATCAGCGTCGACAAATACCGCATGTCCGGTTTCAAGGACACCGAGCTCGATAGCATCCTGCGCAATCTTAACGTCACCACTTTGCTGTTCGCCGGGGTTAATGCCGATCAGTGCGTGCTCTGTACCTTGCAGGATGCCAACTTCCACGGTTATGACTGCCTGCTGCTCGAAGACTGCTGCGCCACCACGTCGCCGCAATATTGTCTGGACGCCACCTTGTACAACGTTCGCCAGTGTTTTGGTTTTGTCACCGGTTCGGAACAATTGCTGACGCAGCTGGAACGTTAATTCTCAGGAGAAAGAAGATGTCTTACATTCTGGCCGACGGCTGGGTTATCACCATGAACCCGCAGCGCGAGGTGCTTGAGCACGCCAGCATTCTGATTGAAGGCGACCGCATCAGTGCTATCGGGACGCGTCAGCAACTGGTGGCCAGCCATCCTGAGTCGGAAGTGGTGGATTGCCGCGATGCGATCATTATTCCCGGCATGGTCAATACCCATACGCACCTGTTCCAGACCTTACTGAAAGGGTTGGGCGACGATATGGTGCTGAAAAAGTGGTTCACCTGCATGACTGGGCCGAGTGCGGTAGAGCTGACGGAAGAGGATGTGTTCGCGGCGGCGATGCACGGCTGCGTTGAGTCGCTGCGTTCCGGCGTCACCTCACTGGTCGATTTTATGTATGCCCATCCGCGCCCTGGCCTGACGGCCAAAGTGGTCGAAGCGTTTGAGCTGACCGGTATCCGTGGCCGCGTATGTCGTGGTTTCCTGACCACCGGCGCAGAACACGGCATCCCGGAACAGTTAATCGAAGCGCCGGAAGCTGAGCTGGCCGATGCCCGCAAGCTGATTTACCAATACAACCGCGAGGGCGGACGGGTGAAGGTCGGGCTGGCGCCGAGCATGATCTGGGCGCTGGATGAAAAAGTGCTGCGCGGTACGCGGGAACTGGCCAACGAAACCGGCGTGCTGATCACCACGCATGTAGCAGAAACCGATTTTGAAATTGCGCAGTCACAGCTGCGTTTCCAAAGTACCGATACCGAATTCCTCAGCGAGATTGGTTTTCTCGGCCCTGACGTTCTGGCGGTGCATTGCGTGCAGTGCAGCAGTCGCGATATCCGGGCGCTGAAACATCATGATGTGCGCGTGTCGCATAACCCGTGCAGCAATATGTATCTGGCCTCCGGCGTTGCGCCTATTCCTGAAATGCTGGCGGCAGGGCTGACGGTAGGGCTGGGCTCAGATGGTCCGGCGAGCAGCAATAATCACAACCTGTTTCAGGCCATGAAAATGGCGGCACTGGTGCAAAAGGGCGTACATCGTGACCCGACCATCATGACGGCGGAGAAAGTGCTGGAGATGGCGACCATCGACGGTGCGCGGGCGATTGGCCTCGAAGATGAAATCGGTTCGATCGAGGTGGGTAAAAAAGCGGATATCGCGGTGATTAGCACTGACCATCCGGCGATGACGCCGCTACATCATCCGGTTTCTGCACTGGTCTATTCAGCGCTCGGTCATGAAGTGACGGACGTGTTTGTTGATGGTCAGCCGGTACTGCGCAACGGCCAGCTGACGCGGGTGAATGAGCGCGACGTCATGGTGCGTTCGCAACAGGCGGCCAACAGTCTGGCGGCGCGGGCGGGCAGTGACCGGTTTAAACGCCGTCCATGGCGTTCGGCGTCATTCTGATTGCAGCGAATTCAGTTCCAGTCGTCCTGCCGCTCTTCTTCGCCCGCACGGAACTGACCGCGCGGCATAATGTTCAGCGTTTCGTGCAGTTCCGACCACACCAGCACCACGTCACCGCTTTTTAACTGGCGTTTGACGTCTTCTACCTTCTGTTCCAGCGTGCGTTCCTGCTCGCCGTAATCGGTGCCTTCACGCAGTACGAAGGCTTCAATCACGCTGTTGAGGATCTCAGCGTCCAGTTCTTTCCAGGGAATAATCACAAACTTTGTTCCTTTATATACGGGGCGATCCATGCCGGAATGCGTTGCTCGAGCCATATTTTCGGGTTGCGCAGGCTGCCGGAGACGAAACCCACGTGGCCGCCATGTTCGGTTAATTGATACTCGACGCATGCCGGTAAATCAGTGGCTTGTGGGATCACTTCCGGCGTCATGAAGGGGTCATCTTTGGCATGAATGATCAGCAGCGGAATGCGTACCTGTGACAGCATCGGCAGGCCGCTGCAACGGCGGTAGTAGTCCAGCGCATCGGTGAAACCGTGGGCTTTCGAGGTAATGGCGTCGTCGAAATCACGGATGCGCCGCATCGATTTCAGCTCTGCCAGCGTCACCGGCAGGGTACCGGGGTACTTTGCCAGTTTACGCGAAGCGTTTAGCTTGAGTTGGTCGAGTAAATAACGCTGATAAAACCGCGATGATCCGCGTTCCAGCCGGTAGGCACAGGGTTCAAGCATCAGCGGGGCTGAGACCACAACGGCCGCTTTGAGTTTACAGTTTTCACCCTCCTGCCCGAGATAACAGGCCAGCATGTTGCCGCCGAGCGACACGCCGACGGCACCGGTCGGCACATCCCCGTAGGTGTCCCGCAGCCAGTTGAGAAAGAAGCGGGCATCTTCGGTTTCGCCGGAGTGGTAAATGCGTTGCATTTTATTGGGTTCGCCGCCGCAGCCGCGAAAATGCATCACCACGCCGAGCCAGCCCTGTTCACGCCAGGCGTGCAGCAGGCCGTGCGCGTAGGGGCTGTAGAAATTCCCTTCCAAACCATGAAACAGCACCATGCGGGGTTTGTGACGCGCCAGCGCCGGATCTTCGCTCCAGGCTAAATCAACGAAATCGCCGTCCGGTGTGTCCAGCCTTTGCCAGTGAGGTTTGAGCATCGCGTGCCGCCGGACCAGCCGTGGCAGCAGCGTTTGCAGATGCGGATTACTGGCTCCGCGCAGGGGGCGAAAGGATTCATGCATATGATGAATAATATTCTCGTCATGAGGTCTTGTGCGATCAATATCACACTGATAGCTTCAATCCTATCGCACATTCTTCGGGTCGGAGTACCCAATTAAATGGAACTTAGTTTATTCTTTTCGATGCTTGGTTTTTTGTGGGTCGCGGCCATCACACCAGGCCCGAACAATATGTTGCTCACCACGTCTGGCGCTAACTTCGGGTTCTTGCGATCACTCTGGCTGATGATGGGTATTATGCTGGGTATGCAAAGCATCTTGTTGCTGGTGGCGTTCGGTGTCGGCAGCCTGATCATGGTCTATCCCGCGCTGCACCTATTCCTCAAAATTGCCGGTAGCCTCTATCTGCTGTGGCTGGCGTGGAAGATTGCCACCTCGGTGTATGAAAAACTGGAAGTCGGTGCCGCACCGCCAAAACCGCTGCAATGGTATCAGGGCTGGTTATTACAATTTCTCAACCCGAAAGCCTGGCTGATGGGCCTGGGTGCGGTCGCCAGTTTCAGTCTGGCGGGTGCGGAATATAACCATTCCATCGCAGCGATTAGCGTCGGGCTCTTCATCGTCAATCTGGTGTCGGGCATTATCTGGCTGGGATTTGGTACGGTAATTGGCCGACTGCTCAGCAGCCGTCGCGCCTGGTATACCTTTAATGTGGCGATGGGGATTTTGACCGCGGCCTGTGTGCTGCTGATCTGGCGCTGATTTTCTCCCTTGTTACCAACGGCTTCCCATCGGAGGCCGTTTTTATGCCTCGTTATATTCCATAAAGTAATTAAAGATAATTTCTAATTACTTTCTATCTTTTTTCGCCTCCGCTAAAACTGTCTGACAAACAACAATCATTCCCCTGCGCGGAGCACCTTCTTATGGCGAGCAAGTCTTTCACCCGTTTCAAATTTCATGGCGTGGCCCTGGCACTGAGCCTGGCCGCGTTTGGTGCACAGGCGGCGGATGTCACCGTGGCGTATCAGACTTCTGCGGAACCGGCCAAAGTGGCGCAGGCGGAAAATACTTTCGCCAAAGATTCCGGTGCGAAGGTGGACTGGCGCAAGTTTGACAGCGGCTCCAGCGTGTTGCGTGCGCTGGCCTCCGGCGATGTACAAATCGGTAATATCGGCTCCAGCCCGCTGGCTGTGGCGGCGAGTCAGAAGCTGCCTATCGAAGTGTTTCTGCTGGCCTCCGAGCTTGGCAGTTCGGAAGCGCTGGTGGTGAAGAAAGAGATTAAAGACCCGAAAGATTTGATTGGTAAGCGCATCGCGGTGCCGTTTATTTCCACCACCCATTACAGCCTGCTGTCGGCGCTCAAACATTGGGGCATCGACCCTAAACAGGTCACCATCGTGAATCTTCAGCCACCGGCTATCGCTGCGGCCTGGGCACGCGGTGATATCGATGGCGCTTACGTCTGGGCTCCGGCGGTCAACGAGCTGGAGAAGACCGGCAAGGTGCTGACGGATTCCTCGCAGGTTGGCAAATGGGGCTCGCCAACGCTGGATGTCTGGGTAGTGCGCAAAGATTTCGCCAAAGCGCACCCGGAGATTGTGACGGCTTTTGCCCGCAGCGCACTGAAAGCGCAGGGCGACTATCTGCAACAGCCGGAGAAATGGCTGCAGGATAAAAACAATCTCGACACGCTGTCGCGCCTGAGCGGTGTGCCGGATGAGCAAATTCCTGATCTGGTGAAAGGTAACCGCTATCTGCCAGTGGATGAACAAATCACCCAGCTCGGCCAGCCGGTGAATAAAGCCATTAAAGACACGGCGGCGTTCCTCAAAGAGCAGGGGAAAATTCAGCAGACTGACGATGACTACAGCGACTACGTGACTAACGAGTTCGTGAAAGCCGTCAAGGCTGACCCGAAATCCTGAGGAGCCAACTATGTTAAACGTCTCGCATCTGTCGGCTGAATATCAGGGGAAACCTGCGCTGAAAGACATTTCATTGCAGATTGCCAGCGGTGAGCTGGTGGTGGTGCTCGGCCCGTCAGGCTGTGGCAAAACCACGCTGCTGAATCTGGTGGCCGATTTTCTGCCTGCGTCCGGCGGTTCCATCACCCTCGACGGCCAGCCGGTCAGCGGGCCGGGAGCCGATCGCGGTGTGGTGTTTCAGCATGAAGGTTTGCTGCCGTGGCGGGACGTGCAAAGCAATGTGGAGTTCGGCCTGCAACTGGCGGGCGTGAATAAAACCCAACGGCGCGACACCGCGCAACGCATGTTGAGCAAGGTCGGGCTGGCGGGTTACGAGAAACATTTTATCTGGCAGCTTTCCGGCGGTATGCGCCAGCGCGTGGGGATCGCCCGTGCACTGGCGGCGGACCCGCGTTTACTGCTGCTCGACGAGCCGTTCGGCGCGCTGGATGCCTTCAACCGCGAACAGATGCAGGAGTTATTGCTGACCATCTGGCGCGATACCGGCAAACAGATTCTGTTGATCACCCATGACATCGAAGAGGCGGTATTTCTGGCCAGCGAACTGTTGCTGCTCTCGCCGGGGCCGGGGCAGGTGGTTGAGCGGCTGAAACTCAATTTCGGCCAGCGTTATGCCGGGGGTGAGAACTGCCGGGCGATCAAGTCTGACCCGGAATTTATTGCCCAACGCGAATATGTGCTGAGTAAAGTCTTCCAGCAGCGCGAGGTGCTGATATGAGCCTGGATTCCACCTTGAAAGAAACGGTCCGCGCCGCCACTCCGCGCCGTCTGTGGCTGCCACGCATCCCGCGCAATGTGCGCCTGAGCATCGCCACGCTGACGGTTCTGCTGTTGGTCTGGTGGGCGGTGACCGCGCTGAAGTTAATCAGCCCGTTGTTTTTACCTGCGCCGCAGCAGGTGTTGCATCAGCTGTATGTGATTGCCAGCCCGCAAGGGTTTATGGACGCCACGCTGTGGCAGCATCTGGCCGCCAGCCTGACGCGCATCGTGATTGCACTGCTGGCCGCGGTGATCATCGGCGTGCCGGTTGGGATCGCGATGGGTCTTAACGATACGGTGCGCGGAATATTGGACCCGCTGATTGAGCTTTATCGTCCGGTACCGCCGCTGGCCTATTTACCGCTGATGGTGATCTGGTTTGGCATCGGCGAGACCTCCAAAATCCTGCTGATTTATCTGGCGATTTTCGCGCCGGTGGCGCTTTCCGCCGTCGCCGGGGTACGCAGTGTTTCGCAGGTGCGGGTTCGCGCGGCGCAGGCGCTGGGGGCCAGCAAATGGCAAGTGCTGCGTTATGTCGTCTTGCCGAGTGCGCTGCCGGAAATTTTAACCGGTATCCGCATCGGGCTGGGTGTGGGCTGGTCCACGCTGGTGGCCGCCGAGCTGATTGCCGCCACGCGCGGTCTGGGATTTATGGTGCAGTCCGCCGGAGAATTTCTGGCGACTGACGTAGTGATTGCCGGTATCAGCGTCATCGCGCTGATCGCTTTTAGTCTTGAACTCGGGCTGCGCGCCTTGCAGCGCAAACTGACCCCGTGGCATGGAGAACAACAATGAATGAACGTCTGGATATCACGCCGTTAGGCCCTTACATCGGCGCGCAGATTGAGAATGTCGCGCTGGCCCGCCCGCTGTCTGACGCCCAGTTTGAGCAGCTGTATCATGCGTTGCTCAAGCATCAGGTGCTGTTCCTGCGCAATCAGCCAATCACGCCGGTGCAGCAGCGTGCGCTGGCGGTGCGCTTTGGCGATCTGCATATTCACCCGGTGTATCCGCATGCGCCGGACGTTGAAGAGATCATCGTGCTGGATACCCATGACGACAATCCGCCGGACAACGATAACTGGCACACCGACGTGACCTTTATCGAGACACCGCCTGCGATTGCCATTTTGGCATCAAAACATCTGCCTTCCACCGGCGGCGACACGCTGTGGACCAGCGGTATCGCGGCCTATGAAGCGCTGTCTGCACCCTTCCGCCAGTTGCTGTCCGGGTTGCAGGCCGAACATGATTTCACCAAATCTTTTCAGGAGTTCAAATACCGTAAGTCTGAGGAAGAACATCAGCAGTGGCTGAAAGCCAAAGAGAAGAACCCCCCGTTATTGCACCCGGTGATCCGCACGCATCCGGTGAGCGGCAGGCAGGCGCTGTTCGTCAACGAAGGGTTTACCACGCGGATTGTCGGGCTGAGTGAGAAGGAGAGTTCGGCAATTTTGAATTTCCTGTTCAGCCACGTGACCAAACCGGAGTTTCAGGTGCGCTGGCGCTGGCAGGAAAATGATATCGCGATCTGGGATAACCGCGTGACGCAGCATTATGCTAATGCCGATTATTTGCCGCAGCGACGCATCATGCACCGGGCGACGGTGCTGGGCGATAAGCCTTTCTATCGATAGTCGCGTTTTTGTACGGGGCTGCGGCGGCGTTGCTGCGTCACCTTGGGTTGCTCACATACTGGAGTATGCTCCGCTCCCAAGGTGACTGGCGCCTTGCCTCGCTCCCGTACAACCACGCTCGGAAAGGGGATTGTGAGGGAAAAGAAAGGATCAACTTTCTAAATCAAATCCTTTCGCTGACTCTTCCAGTTGTTCCTGGGCGTCGAGCCAGGTCATTTCGGTATCGTCGAGTGCGCTTCTCACTTTGATTTGCTGTTGCAGGCATTCGGTCAGTTCGGCTTTGCGGCTGATGTCGTAAAGCGCTGAGTCGGCCAGTTTCTCTTCGATAACGCTCAGCTCTTTAGTGAGCTTTTCCATCTGTGATTCCAGCTTGGTGATCTGCTTGCGCAGCGGCTGGGTTTGATTACGGAAGTCGGCTTCGCGTCGCTTCTGGTCTTTACGCGATTGCGCACTGTTCACGCCATCTTTAGCGGGTGCTTCTTGCTGGCTCTCCTGACGCTGAATATCCACCAGCCATTGCTGATAATCTTCCAGATCGCCGTCGAACTGCTCTACTTTACCGCCGTGAACCAGATAGAGGTCATCGGTGGTGGAGCGCAGCAGGTGGCGGTCATGCGAGACCACGACCATGGCACCTTCGAAGTCCATCAGCGCTTCGGTCAGCGCCTGACGCATATCGAGATCCAGGTGGTTGGTCGGTTCATCGAGCAGCAGCAGGTTAGGGCGCTGCCAGACGATGAGCGCCAGCACCAGACGGGCTTTTTCGCCACCGGAGAAGCGTTCGGTCGGGTCTGTGACTTTGTCGCCGTGGAAACCAAAACCGCCTAAATAGTCACGCAGTTGCTGTTCGGTCTCTTTGGCTGCGATGCGCGTCAGGTGTTGCAGCGGCGACTCGTCGGCCCGTAAAAACTCCAGCTGATGCTGGGCGAAATAACCCAGTTTCACGCCTTTCGATAGCCCGATATCTCCCCGCAGCGGCGGCATGGTGCCCGCCAGCAGTTTGATCAGCGTTGATTTACCCGCGCCGTTACGGCCAAGCAGACCGATACGCGAACCCGGAACCAGATTGAGTTTGATGGAGTCCAGAATGGTGTTGTCGCCATAACCGGCGCTGACTTTTTCCATGCGCAGCAGCGGATCGGGCAAGTTTTCCGGCGAACGGAAGCTAAAATGAAAAGGATTATCGACGTGTGCCGGGGCAATCAGCTCCATACGCTCGAGCATTTTGATGCGGCTCTGCGCCTGTTTGGCTTTGGTCGCCTGGGCGCGGAAACGGTCAATGTAGCTTTGCAGATGCGCCACTTTTTCCTGCTGGCTTTCAAACAGCGACTGCTGTTGCGACAGTTTGGTCGCCCGCTGGCGTTCAAATGACGAGTAGTTACCGGTGTATTCGTTCAGCGTCTGCTGTTCGATGTGCAGGATTTTATCGACAATCGGGTCGAGGAAGTCGCGGTCATGGGAAATCAGCACCAACGTGCCGGTGTAGCTTTTCAGCCACTTCTCCAGCCAGATCACCGCATCTAAATCAAGGTGGTTGGTCGGTTCATCAAGCAGCAGCAGATCAGAGCGGCAGATCAGCGCCTGCGCCAGGTTGAGACGCATACGCCAGCCGCCGGAGAAGGATTTCACCGGTTGCTGCAACTGGCTCTGGGTGAAGCCGAGGCCGCTGAGTAAACTGGCCGCACGCGCCGGGATGGTCCAGGCCTGAATGGCGTCGAGTTTGCCATGCACGTGCGCGATGGCGTGGCCGTCGTCACGTTCGTTGGCTTGCTGTAATTCAGACTCCAACTGACGAAATTCGCGGTCGCCATCGATAACATACTCAATGGCAGGGACGTCAAGCGCAGGCGTTTCCTGATTTACCCAGGCTAATGCCCAGTTATTGGGAAACGTCAGGTTGCCCGCATCGGCGCTCATTTCGTTTTTCAGCAGTGATATCAGCGTGGATTTACCACAGCCGTTTTTGCCGACCAGACCGACTTTCTGGCCGGGATTAATGGTGGCTGACGCGTTGTCCAGCAGGACATTGGTACCGCGTCGGATTTGTAATGAGGAGAAAACAATCATAAAGCGCCGTGTTGAGAGTATGTTAAATTGTCATCTAAATTCGAGATGATTTATGCGGCGTCTGTACCGCTTATTTGAGCCAAAATTGTCACAATATTAAACAAGACGTATTGCGTCCTATTTTTAGTCTTTGCGAAGCATGGTAACGGAAAAACCGCACCCTGACGACGCTTTGGAGGTATTGATGTCGCAGCCACCCAAGGTTTTGCTGCTGTATGCCCACCCGGAATCGCCCGATTCGGTTGCCAATCGTGTTTTATTGCAACACGCCCGGCAACTGGAGCATGTCACGGTTCATGATTTATATGCCCATTACCCTGATTTCTTTATCGATATCCATCGCGAACAGGAGTTGCTGCGCGAGCATAAGGTGATTGTCTTCCAGCATCCGCTCTATACCTACAGTTGCCCGGCGCTGCTCAAGGAGTGGATGGACCGCGTGCTGGCCCGGGGTTTCGCCAGCGGCGCGGGCGGCAATGCGCTACGTGGCAAGTATTGGCGTTCTGTAGTAACGACCGGTGAACCCGAAGGGGCTTATAAGGCCGGAGGGTATAATCGCTACCCAATGAGCGACATCATGCGGCCGTTCGAGCTGACGTCTGCCATGTGCCATATGCACTGGATGACGCCCATTATCATCTATTGGGCGCGCCGACAGAAGCCTGATGTGTTGCAAAGCCATGCGCAGGCGTATGGCGAATGGTTACAGTCACCGATTGCACACGGGGGCCACAAATAATGGACGGTTCCAATCTACCGGCAGCCATTCTGCTGTTTCTGTTTGCGGCAGTCGTCGCGGTGCCCATCGCTCAGCGACTGGGGATTGGCGCGGTGCTCGGTTATTTGATCGCCGGTATCGCCATCGGCCCCTGGGGGCTGGGCTTTATCCGCGATGTGGATGAAATTCTGCACTTCTCTGAGCTCGGTGTCGTATTCCTGATGTTTATCATCGGGCTGGAGCTGAACCCCGGCAAACTGTGGGAGCTGCGGCGGCAAATTTTTGGCGTCGGTGCCGGGCAGGTGATATTGACCGCTGCGGTACTCGGCGGTTTGTTGTATCTGACTAAATTCTCATGGCAGGCGGCGCTGATCGGCGGCATCGGCCTGGCGATGTCATCGACGGCGATGGCGCTGCAGCTGATGCGCGATAAGAGCATGACCCGCAACGAAGGCGGCCAGTTGGGTTTTGCGGTGCTGCTGTTTCAGGACATTGCGGTTATCCCTGCGCTGGCGCTGATCCCGTTGCTGGCCGGTGGCTCGGAAGGGGCCAATAACTGGGCGCTGATTGGCCTCAAGGTGCTGGCGTTCGCCGGGATGTTGATCGGCGGGCGTTTTTTACTGCGGCCGATTTTCCGGCTGATCGTGGCTTCCGGCGTGCGGGAAGTGTTTACCGCCGCCGCGTTGCTGCTGGTGCTTGGCTCGGCGCTGTTTATGGACTCGCTGGGCTTCTCGATGGCGCTCGGCACGTTTATCGCCGGGGTATTGCTGGCGGAAAGTGAATATCAGCATGAGCTGGAAATCGCGATTGAACCCTTTAAGGGGCTGCTGCTCGGGCTGTTCTTTATCTCGGTCGGCATGGCGCTGAATCTCGGTGTACTTTATACCCATATTCTGCTGGTTCTGGCGGGCGTTCTGGCGCTGGTGGCGGTAAAAGGTGGCGTCCTGTACGCCCTCGCCAGAGTATTTGGCCTGCGCACCTCGGTACGGCTGCAATTTGCCGCCGTACTCAGCCAGGGGGGAGAATTTGCCTTTGTGCTGTTCTCGGCCGCCGGGGCGCAGAAAGTTATCTCTTCCGAGCAGTTGTCGCTGTTATTGGTGGTGGTGACCTTATCGATGATGACGACGCCGTTGCTGATGCAGGGCGTGGACCGGATTCTGGTTCGCCGCTACAACGATAAAGAGGAGAGTGACGAAAAGCACTTTGTGCAGGATGACGAACCGCAGGTGATCATCGTGGGCTTCGGGCGATTTGGCCAGGTGATTGGTCGCTTGCTGATGGCCAACAAAATGCGTATTACGGTACTGGAGCGTGATATCAGCGCCGTGGGCCTGATGCGCACCTACGGCTACAAAGTCTATTACGGTGACGCGACGGAGCTTGAGTTGCTCAGGGCATCGGGTGCGGAGAAGGCCAAATCCATCGTCATTACCTGTAATGAACCTGAAGATACGATGGAAATTGTGCATCTTTGCCAGCAGCATTTCCCGCATCTGAATATTCTGGCGCGTGCCCGCGGGCGTGTTGAAGCGCATGAACTGTTGCAGGCGGGCGTCACGCATTTCTCCCGCGAGACGTTCTCCAGCGCACTGGAACTCGGTAAGAAAGCTTTGGTGACGCTGGGAATGCATCCGCACAGTGCGTATCGTGCGCAACAGCATTTTCGCCGTCTGGATATGCGCATGCTGCGTGAACTTGTACCGCAAAACCGTGGCGACGTGGCGCAGATTTCCCGCCTCAAAGAGGCACGCCGCGAACTGGAAGAGATCTTCCAAAGTGAAATGCATAACGAACGCCGCCAGCTTGATGGCTGGGACGATGACGAATAACCGCCTTTTATTGCGGGCCGCTAAAATTTTTTTTGCAAAACGTTTCCGCTGCCCCCACGTTAAAAGCAGGCGCAAGACGCAACATTTCTGGAGAGTAAGTGATGGCTACAACCCGTAAGCGTTTCATTGCCGGGGCGGTTTGCCCGCAGTGTAAGGCGCTGGATACGCTGGCTTTATGGACAGAAGATCAGGTCGAAGTGGTCGAGTGCATCAAGTGTGGGCTGCACAAGCGCCAGACGGATGAGCAGGTCAGTAAGACGTTGCGCCCGGAAGAACAAGTTATCGGTATTTTTGATCCGAAGTAGCGTTCTTGGCCGCGTTTTTTTATGCTGTTCGGTACAGAGGCGCGGATTTCCGCTACACTCTTCGCCAAATTTATTCGGCACCGTTTTCGTATCCGCTCGTTTGTCTCAAGATACGGGTAACGCGCCGTAACTGAATTAGCCTGAAACGACGTGGCGTTCGTTACCCGAAGCGTTCGCAGACAATAAATTAAGTTTCCAACGGTAGGAGTTATCATGAAAGTATCTAAAGATCTGGTCGTCAGCGTGGCATACCAGGTACGTACAGAAGACGGTGTGTTGGTTGATGAATCTCCGGTGAGCGCACCGTTGGATTACCTGCACGGCCATGGTTCTCTGATCTCTGGCCTGGAAACTGCGCTAGAAAATCACGCCATTGGCGACGTATTCGACGTGCATGTTGGCGCAAATGACGCTTACGGCGACTACGACGAAAACCTGGTGCAGCGCGTGCCTAAAGACGTGTTCATGGGTGTTGAAGAGCTGGAAGTGGGTATGCGTTTCCTGGCTGACACCGACCAGGGGCCGGTTCCTGTTGAGATCACTGAAGTTGACGGTGACCACGTTGTGGTTGACGGTAACCACATGCTGGCAGGTCAGGATCTGAACTTCCACGTAGAAGTGGTGGCTATCCGTGAAGCAACCGAAGAAGAACTGGCTCATGGTCACGTTCACGGTGAGCACGGTCACGACCATGGTCACGATCACGAACATGGTGACGGTTGCTGCGGCGGCCACGGTCACAGCCATGATCACGAGCACGACCATGGCGAAGTGAAAAAAGGCGGTTGCGGTGGCAACGGCGGCTGCGGTTGTCATTAATCGCCAGTCATGAAGAAAAGGCATCCTGCGGGATGCCTTTTTTGTTTCTGCTGCCCGGCAAGACCCGTAATTAATAGTGTGGCGGAGGGGTTTCTTCGGACTGGTCAGCAATCTGCGATGGCTGCGAGGCACGCAGTTTGTCAGTCAGCAGACGCAGGTGGTCATGCAGTCGGCTCATCTCCAACTGATGAGACGTGACGATGGTGTTGAGTTCATCAATTGTCACTTCCTGGAATGCCAGGCGACTTTCCAGCATTTCCAGTCGGTGTTCCAATGTGTTCTGGTCCATAGTATTCCCCTCTAAGTGCGGCTGACAGGACAGTCAGGAGCGCGATTCTACCTGCAATGAAAGAGAATTGCCTGACCTCCTGATGTAGGACTTTTCGTAATATGTGCCTTTGCCGAAACTAATTGGATCAAAAAAGGTCCGAATAAGACGCTATTGGTTAGTATAGATATTGTCTTGTCTGAACAGGGACAGTTATAGTAACCGACGAATTTTCGTAATTGTTACCTGAGGTAATACGCTTCAGGTCTTGGAGAAATGGATGAAATCACTGTTTAAAGTAACACTGTTAGCGACCACGATGGCACTGGCTCTGAATGCTACGCAGGTTATGGCAGCCGACGCAGCGAAAGCCGCTGAGACGCCAGCTGCTGCACCAGCCGCCGCCGCTCCGGCCGCGACTGATACCGCAAAGTTTAAAAGTGATGACGAGCAGGCTGCTTACGCTCTGGGTGCTTCACTTGGACGCTACATGGACAATTCTCTGAAAGAACAAGAGAAACTGGGTATCAAACTGGATAAAGACCAGTTGATCTCCGGTGTTCAGGACGCTTTTGCGAATAAGAGCAAGCTGTCCGATCAGGAAATCGAAAAAACCCTGCAAACCTTCGAAGGCCGTGTGAAAGCTTCCGCTCAGGCTAAAATGGAGCAAGACGCTAAAGCTAACTCCGACAAAGGTGACAAATTCCGCGCTGATTTTGCTAAAACCAAAGGCGTGAAGAAAACGGAATCAGGTTTGCTGTATCAGGTTGAGAAACCAGGTACCGGTGAAGTGCCAAAAGACAGCGACACTGTGGTTGTGAACTACAAGGGCACCCTGACCGACGGTACTGAGTTTGATAACTCTTATACCCGCGGCGAGCCTCTGTCTTTCCGTCTTGACGGTGTTATCCCAGGCTGGACCGAAGGCCTGAAACACGTGAAGAAAGGCGGCAAAATCAAGCTGGTCATTCCACCAGAACTGGCTTACGGCAAAACCGGCGTTCCGGGGATCCCTGCTAACTCGACTCTGGTCTTCGACGTAGAGTTACTGGACGTTAAAGCGGCACCAAAAGCAGATCCAAAGGCAGTTGAACAACCTGCTGATGACGCAGCCGCAGCCGCAGCACCTAAAGCAAAATAAATTTGCCCGGTGTAGTGAAGAACCGTCGCTTAATGCGGCGGTTTTTTTTGTCTGATGGATTAATTGCATTCAGACCCTCATTTTACTGCGGTTACTCTATGATGATCACTTGACGCGTTTGCCCGTCGGGCATAACGTCACTATTCCACGTGATCCCAGCGTGTCTGCCTGTGCAATTGTTACAGTAACGGACCTGGGATATTGATTGATACGTATTGCTGCTGTCAGGCAAATGCGATGTAGAGGGTGGTAGCTTCGATGTCTAATTCGCTTATATCTGGCGAAACCGGCGAACTGGATTTGCTGGACCAACGTCCTTTCAATCAGACCGACCACGAAATACTCACCTCCTATGAGGCAGTCGTCGATGGTCTGGCCATGTTGATTGGTGAACATTGCGAAATTGTTCTGCATTCTTTAGAAGATCTGAAATGCTCGGCGATTCGGATCGCTAATGGTGAACATACCGGACGGAAAATCGGCTCACCGATAACCGATCTGGCGCTGCGTATGCTGCACGATATGACCGGCGCTGACAGTAATGTCTCCAAAGCTTATTTTACCCGCGCCAAAAGCGGCGTCCTGATGAAATCTCTTACTATTGCTATCCGCAATCGTGAACAGCGAGTCATTGGGCTGCTTTGTATCAACATGAATCTTGATGTGCCTTTCTCGCAAATTATTCAAACTTTTATGCCGCCTGAAACGCAGGAAGTGGCTCCCTCTGTGAACTTTGCTTCATCGGTTGATGATCTGGTTGCCCAAACGCTGGAGTTCACCATTGAAGAGGTTAATGCCGACCGAAATGTGTCTAACAATGCGAAGAATCGTCAGGTTGTGCTGAATCTTTATGAGAAAGGCATTTTTGATATTAAAGATGCCATTAATCAGGTTGCTGACCGGCTGAATATTTCCAAACACACTGTTTATCTCTATATCCGACAGTTCAAAAGCGGTGATCTGGTGGGGAACGAGCGTTGAAGCTACGTTATTGTCTGCTGGTCACCGGCCCTGCATATGGTACGCAGCAGGCCAGTGCGGCCTATCAATTTGCTCTGGCGCTGCTCGCTTGTGGGCATCAGCTTGAAAGCATCTTTTTCTACCGTGAGGGCGTGTTGAATGGCAATCAACTTTCTACGCCTGCGTCAGATGAGTTTGATTTAGTGCGAGCATGGCAGCGCTTAGCCGCCGATAACCGGGTTGCACTGAATGTCTGCGTGGCTGCCGCTTTGCGGCGTGGCGTGATTGATGATGCAGAGGCGCGCAATCAGGGGATGGAGTTTGCCAACCTTCAGCCCGGATTTACCCTCACCGGTTTGGGCAGTCTGGCTGAAGCGTCGCTGACCTGTGACCGATTGGTACAGTTTTAAATGCAAGGTGTGAACCCACTATGAAGAGAGTCGCTTTTGTTTTTACGCATGGGCCACACGGGACGTCATCAGGACGGGAAGGGCTGGATGCTTTGCTGGCGACGTCGGCATTAACTGAGGATATCGGGGTTTTCTTTGTGGCCGATGGCGTATTTCAGCTGTTAGCCAATCAGCAACCGGATAAAATTTTAGCACGTAATTACATCGCGACTTACGGCGTTTTATCTCTGTATGACATCGACCAGTGCTTTGTCTGTGCGGCCTCGTTAAAAGTGCGAGGGTTGGCCGGTGAGCGCAACTGGGTACTGGATGCAGAGGCGCTGGCAGAAGATGAATTACGTGAAAAGTTGTCTGAATATGATGTTGTTATGACTTTTTAATGCAGGAAAACTCATGCTTTTTACCTTGGCTAACTCTCCGCAATCTTGTGATTTAACAGCACTTCTTCGTCTCATCGGTCCACAAGATGCACTCTTGCTTGTTCAGGATGGTGTGCTGGCGGCTGTGAAAAACGGCGAGGCTGGCGAACGTTTGGCGACACTGGGTCTACCGGTTTATGTACTGAGTGAGGATCTATCTGCTCGCGGGTTGGTTGGTCAAATTTTACACAGTGCGACCTTAATCGACTATACTGGTTTCGTTGCGCTGACCGAGAAGCACTCCCAGCATATGGCATGGCGATGACCGCTAATACTGTATATTTCTTGACACCCTCGTAGGTCAGCCCTAAAATTCTGCGTCCCCGTATTAGCTCATGCTTTTAGTGGGGCGGTTTATCATGCGTTTACAAAGTAGTTTATGAAACAAAATCCAGGAGCTTTTTAATGGCAACAATTAATCAGCTGGTACGCAAACCACGCTCTACGAAGGTTGCTAAAAGCAACGTTCCAGCGCTGGAAGCTTGCCCGCAGAAACGTGGCGTATGTACTCG
>Ga0209901_1000122_pt1 | contig 51870 bp, 37 predicted proteins | sample OrgsoiDNA_201058_FD_185806 | JGI IMG/M metagenome (GOLD analysis project Ga0209901, IMG submission 185806) | Permafrost soil microbial communities from the Arctic, to analyse light accelerated degradation of dissolved organic matter (DOM) -... | ecosystem: Environmental > Terrestrial > Soil >...
GCGCGTGCGTTTTTTGGTGATTCACTACACCGCCGAAGATTTCAGCAACGCATTAAACACGCTTACCGATGAACATGTCAGTGCGCATTATCTGATCCCAGCCAGCCCGCCGGTGGAAGAGGGTAAACCGGTGGCCTGGCAACTGGTCCCTGAGTCAGAAAGGGCATGGCACGCCGGTGCCAGCGGCTGGCGCGGGCGTAATAATCTGAATGACACTTCAATCGGTATCGAGCTGGAAAATAAGGGTTATAGCAAGCATTTGCTCGGCAAACGTTTCTATCCGTTCCCGCCGGCGCAAATTGACCTGCTGGCATCGCTGAGCCAACAGATCATCGCACGCTATCAGATTGAGCCGCGCAATGTCGTCGGGCATAGCGATATCGCGCCGCAACGCAAGGACGATCCGGGGCCGCTCTTTCCCTGGCAGGAAATGGCGAAGCGCGGCATTGGCGCATGGCCAGATGCACATCGGGTACAGGTAAACCTGGCCGGACGCGACCCGCATCAGACGGTGGATACCTCGACTCTTCTGGCTAAACTGGGGCAGTACGGTTATCCACTGGCCGACAACATGACGGCCAGCCAGCAACGCCGCGTGATTGCTGCGTTCCAGATGCATTTCAGACCCCGGGATTATCGTGGTGAAGCCGATGCTGAAACCGACGCCATCGTCAGCGCGCTGTTACAGCAATACCCGGACAGGAACTGAGAAGGGGGTCAGTCGCGATGTGGCCCGACGCCGTGCAGGCCTTGCAGGCGGCCGTGGTCGCGTAGCCAATTGGCGGTGCGGATGATGCCCTGATCGAGCGACACCAACGGGCGGTAGCCCAGTTCATCCTGTGCACGTTGGGTATCGAGGGTTAAATCGAAGTTAAGTTTTGCGACACTGTAGTGGGTCAGCACCGGCTCTTTGTGAGAGCTTTTGCTGATTTTCTCCATGCCGCGCGCCATCATGTCTAACAAAGGATAGGGCACCGAACGGATGCGGTACTTCATCTCCAGCGCATCCATCAGGAGCTGCACCAGTGTGCGTAGCGGGCGGGGTTGCTGGTTGGTAATATTGAAGGCACGCCCCGACTCGGTGATCGGCGCCTGGGATGCCAGCCACATGGCCTGCACCACATTTTCTACATAAGTCATGTCCACCAGTGCCTCACCACCGCGCGGCAGCATCAGCGTTCCACTGTATTTCAGCATCTGCAGCAGGCGTGGCAACAGAACGTTGTCATGCGGGCCAAATACCCCCTGAGGGCGCAGGATCGTGAACTGAGTTTGCGGATTTGACAGCGCCAGCGTGCTTATCACCTGTTCAGCCGCCGCCTTGCTGCGGGCAAACGAGTTGGCATAGCGATGTGGGCGGAAATCTTCTTTGATATTGCGATGGTGATGGAAATCGAAGTAAACCGCCGGAGAGGACATATGCACAAAGTTTCCGACGCCATACGCTGTAGCCCACTCACCCAGCCGCCGGGTAGCGCGTACGTTAGCCAGTTCGAACTCCTGTTCATTGCCCCACGGGGCAATCATCCCGGAGCAGTGCCACAGCGTATCGATATCGGCCAGCAGGGCTTTCGCCTGGGCGGAAACCAGCGTGGTGAGATCGGCGTGAATAAATTCAGCACCCATTTTCTGCAACAGGGGTCCCATGGCGGCATTACGGCCTGTCGCCCTGACTTTGATGCCTTTATTGAGCAGAAATTCCACCGCGTTGCGGCCTAAACCGCTGCTGGCGCCAGTAACAAGTACCTTCATTAGTAGATCAATTCCAAGGCTTTTTTTGGGGCTGACGGTCTGCCTGACACCCCTCAGCAAGAAGGGTGCCATTCTTTCGTGAAATTGTGCGGGTTGCAATGGGTAAGGTATGTCTGCTTGTCTGAAACTGTGCGACTGCGCGCTAAATGAGCCGCTATCAGCGGCCGCAGCGATCTTTTTGCCGTGCCAGGCTCGCGATACGTTTAGCCATGCCGCGAAAAATAAACTGATGCGCAGGCATCATGCTGAACCAGTATAGCAAACCGCTGAAACCGGCCGGATGCCACCACGCGCGAACATCGATACTGCGGCTTTCACCGTGGTCGGTGATGGTGAACGTCAGACGCCCCAGCCCTGGCGCTTTCATGCCGAAAAGCAGCGACAGTTCCCGTTGCGGTTTCAGACCAATCACTTTCCATCCGTCAATTTTATCGCCAATTTTTAACGAGTCCCGCGGCGGTCGCCCATAGACCACGCGCCCGCCGATCAGGTCATCTATCCGTGCGCGCAACTTCCAGAGCGCATTCGCGTAAAAATAGCCCTCTTTCCCCCCCAGTTGCTGCACGATCTGCCACAACGCGGTTTTAGAGGCTGAGGTTTCAAGGGTAAAACCGGCTTGTTTCGGGTAATAACCGTAGCCTGGCCGCCAACGCGCGCGGGCATCGGCGTCGTAGTGCCAGTCAGACGAGTCGAGAACCTGCTGTTCTTCTTTCGCCAGCGTTCGGCGGATAGCCTCTTCAACCGGAATCAGCTCCTGCGGGATTAAGGCTTCCAATGCGGCGCTGTCAGTCGGTAAATCATGGTTCAGTCCCTGAATCAGCGCCTTGGCCAGCGGCGTTGGCACCGAGGTGATCAGGCTGAGGAAATAGACTGAAATCATCGCCGTTGGCAGCGGAACAGGCACCAGCCAGCGGCGTTTTCCGCTGATGGCGATAAAGCGTTCGAACAGGGTCTGATAGCTGATGTACTCCGGTCCTGCCGCGTCAAACTGCCGGTGCGATTCAGCAGGCAGGGCGATCAGGCCGCTGAGATAGGTCAGCAGGTTTTCGAGCGCCAGCGGCGACGATTTGGAACGCACCCAGCGTGGTGGCGTGAGGATGGCGAGGTTGTACACCATGTCGCGCATGACTTCGAAAGCGGCCGAGCCGGCACCAATCACAATACCTGCACGCAGCTCGGTGACCGGAATATCGCCCATCCGCAGTAAATCACCCGTCAGTTTTCGGGCTTGCAGATGTGCCGATTGGCTCTCATGAGGTTGCATGGCACCAAGATAAACGATGTGCCTGATGGTGGAGCCTTTCAGCGCCAGCAATGTGTTTTGCGCCGCCTGACGCTCTTTTTCCAGCAAGTCATCTTCTTCTGCCATGGCATGAACCAGATAGACCAGAACCTCGGCGCCGTCGAAGGCCTCTTTCAGGCTTTTAGTCTGATAAACATCTGCAAAGCAGCAGCGCACATTGGGCCACTTTTGCTGTTGCAGCCAGTCGAGACGGCGGGCGGCAGCGGTAACCTGAAAGCCCTGTTGGCTTAAATGAGACGTCAGGTGTTGGCCAACATAACCGCTGGCACCGAGCACCACTACCCGTCCGTTACGTGTTGAAGCAGGCATCATCCATTTTGCTCATTGAGGGGGAAAGAAGTGGAAACCAGCGGCACATCGGGGCGTATTTAGCTGCCGAAGTGTGCCGCCAGAACTCTTGTCAGGCGTGATGGTGCAGGAAGTCCTGCCACAACGACACCACTTTCTGCAGGTCAGTGCGGCTGATGTCGATATGTGTAATGACGCGGGTAAGCGGACCGGCGCTGATAAGGACGCCTCGCTCACGCATCCACGGCCCCATTTTAGCAGCGAGATCAGCATCTTGCCTGATATACAAAATGTTAGTCTGCGCGCCCGGCTCGGCGATTTCCACACCAATATTGCGTAACTGCTGTTCCAGCCAGCGTGCGTTGTCGTGGTCTTCCTGCAGACGTGCGACGTTATTTTCCAGCGCATAGATGCCTGCTGCCGCGAGAATGCCCGCCTGACGCATACCGCCACCGGTCATTTTCCGCCAGCGGTTCGCGCGGTGGATATACTCTTTGCTGCCGCACAGCAGAGAACCGACCGGCGTACCCAGCCCTTTTGACAGGCAGATAGTCAGGGAGTCACAGTATTGGGTGATATCGCTCAGCGGCACATTCAGCGCGACGGCAGCGTTCATGATACGCGCGCCATCAATGTGCAGCGCCAGACCTTTTTCACGGGTGAAGGCGAAGGCTTTTTGCAGATAATCCAAAGGCAGGACTTTACCGCTGTGGGTATTTTCCAGACTGAGCAGACGGGTGCGAGCGAAGTGAATGTCGTCCGGTTTGATGGCAGCTGCGACTTTATCCAGAGGGATTGACCCGTCGGCGTCCATGTCCAGCGGCTGCGGCTGAATGCTGCCGAGCACGGCGGCACCCCCTGCTTCATACATATAGTTGTGCGCTTTCTGGCCAACAATATACTCTTCGCCGCGCTGACAGTGAGTCAGCAGCGCCACCAGATTGGCCTGGGTGCCGGTGGGTAAAAACAGCGCGGCTTCTTTACCGGTAAGCGTAGCGGCCATCTCCTGTAAAGCGTTGACGGTCGGGTCATCACCGTAAACATCATCGCCGACTTCAGCACAGGCCATTGCCTGACGCATTGCCGCACTCGGGCGCGTTACGGTATCACTGCGTAAATCGATCAACGTCGGTTTCCTTCTGCTGGGTGAATGTAAGTGCAGGAAATACGGGCAACATATTTAAGCAATAAAAGAAGCAATATGCCCCGTAGTCATCCTCCACTATAGCGCCGTCTGGGTTATCGCAGCCAGTTGGTTTTCGCCAGTTCCACCACTTCATCACCACGGCCGTTAATCACCGCACGCAGCATGTACAGACTGAAGCCTTTGGCCTGCTCGAATTTTATCTGCGGTGGCATGGCGAGCTCGTCGGTGGCGGTGACGACATCCACCAATACCGGACCCTGATAGGCGAAAGCATCCTGCAATGCGGCATCCACCTCCGAGGATTTTTCCACGCGAATACCTTTGATACCGGCGGCTTCTGCCATGGCAGCAAAGTTCGGGTTTTTCAGTTCGGTGCCGTCGGTCATGTAACCCCCGGCTTTCATTTCCATCGCCACAAAGCCCAGCACGCTGTTATTGAAAATAATGATTTTCACCGGCAATTTTTGCTGGGCCAGCGTGAGGAAATCTCCCATCAGCATGGTGAACCCGCCGTCACCACACAGCGCTACCACTTGCCGGTTGCGGTCGATGGCCTGTGCGCCCAGGGCTTGCGGCATAGCGTTGGCCATAGAACCGTGATTGAACGAACCAATCAGGCGGCGTTTGCCGTTCATTTGCAGGTAGCGGCAGGCCCAGACGGTCGGGGTTCCAACGTCGCAGGTAAACACCGCGTCGGCGTCGGCAAATCGGCTGATTTGTTGTGCCAGATATTGTGGATGGATCGCCTGTTTATCGTTGGCCGTTGCCAGGCCGTCCAGATCTTTGCGCGTTTCGGCGTAATGCTTCAGCGCTTTGTCGAGGAATTTGCGGTCAGCTTTCTCCTGCAACTTAGGCAGCAGGGCGGTCAGGGTTGATTTTATGTCGCCGACCAGCGCCATATCGACCTGACAATGCGCGCCGATGCTGCCTGGGTTGATATCAATCTGGATGATATTGGCATCGGTCGGGTAGAAAGCGCGGTAGGGGAACTGGGTGCCGAGCAGGATCAATGTGTCGGCATTCATCATGGCGTGGAAGCCGGAGGAGAAACCAATCAGGCCGGTCATGCCGACGCTATAAGGGTTGTCCCATTCGATATGCTCTTTGCCTCGCAGGGCATGTACTACCGGTGCTTTGAGGATTTCAGCCAGTTTCACCACTTCGTCATGGGCCCCGGCGCAGCCGCTGCCACACATCAGGGTAATATTTTTCGCGCCATTGAGCGCAACGGCCAGTTTTTCCATCTCGGAAGCATTTGGCTGCACCACCGGCAACTGCGGCGGATACCATTTGGCAGTGGCCTCTTCCGGTGCAGGTTTCAGCGCCACGTCACCCGGCAATACGATCACCGAAACACCCCGGTTGAGAATGGCTTTGCGCATGGCGATGCCCAGCACCTGCGGTAGCTGCTCCGGGTTGGTGATCATTTCGCAATAATGGCTGCACTCGCGGAAAAGTTCGGTTGGATGGGTTTCCTGAAAATAACCGCTGCCGATTTCACTGGAAGGGATATGTGCGGCGATGGCCACCACGGGGACGTGGTTGCGATGGCAGTCGAACAGGCCATTAATCAGATGCAGGTTGCCTGGCCCGCAGGAACCGGCACACACTGCCAGTTCGCCCGTCAGTTGCGCTTCGGCACCGGCCGCAAACGCCGCCACTTCTTCATGACGAGTACCCATCCATTCGATGGTGCCCATTTTATTCAGGCTGTCGCTCAGTCCATTTAATGAGTCGCCGGTAACGCCCCAAATCCTTTTGACGCCTGCCTGCTCAAGAGTTTTTGCCAGTAATGACGCTACGCTGTGTTTCATTTTTAGATCCTTACCGTGTATTCAAAAATAACTGCGTTAATCATAGTTCAATGATTACGGCGATGAATGCTCAGCGTTAAACCATACCTAAGTAGAGGCGCAAGGGATCTGTAAATTTGTAAAATTGCCCGCCCTGACTGTAAAAAGTCATGAACGGGCAGAGGATCAGGCGAGGGTGGCGTCGCCCTGAAGCTGACAGCTACAAGCCAGTACATACCCCTGAGCGATCTCGTCTTCGCTTAGTGTCATTTGACTGGTGGTGCGATAGTCGCCGGAGGTCAGGTGGGTTTTGCAACTGCCACACACGCCCGCCCGGCAAGCTGCTGTCACGGGTATGCCATGCTGCTCCATGGCGGCGAGCAGCGTGGTGCCGACCGGCACGCGATAGTGTTGAAGTGGCGTCAGGCGGGTAAGGGTGAGCTGATCATGGTCAGAAACCGGTGCTTCAGTGGCCTGAAACTGTTCTTTGACAATATTTTCCGTCTTTACGCCCAGCTCGCCTGCCCAGTTTCCTGCCAGTTGCATGTACGGCGCGGGACCGCAAATCATCACCCGGCGCGAACGGATATCGGGCACCTGTTGTTGCAGCAGATCCTGACTCAGACGCCCGGCGATCTGGTCGGGCTGGGCATCATGCTCGGCCAGAATGGTCAGGCTAAGTTGCGAATACTGTGCCAGCAGCTGTTGCCACTCGGCGGCAAAAATAATGTCCTGCGGAGTGCGTACGCTGTAAAACACCTGCACGCTTTGCGAAGGGTGATGAGCCAGCACGTCGCGCGCTATCGACATTACCGGCGTCACGCCGCAGCCTGCCGCCAGCAGTAACAGTGGCTGTTCGCCCGCATGGGTGAATTCCCCCTGTGCATCAGACAGCCACAGGTAATCGCCCGGTTTGACCTGCTGCGTCAGCCAGCCGGAACCTGCGCCGTTTTCAATATTTCGCACGGTCAGGGTGATAAAGCGACTGACACCCGGCGTGGACGAGAGCGTATAGGCGCGTTGCACATCACCGCCGTGGCCGGTATTGACCAGCGCAAACTGGCCGGGCTGGTACGGGTAAAGGACGTGGCTGAACAGCGAAATCGTCCAGACGTCGGGCGTTTCGCGGAGAATATCATGCACCTGCATCCGGTTCTGACACAGCAGCGTGGGTTGATCGGCAAATAAAGGAAAATTCATCGCGTATTACTCCGGCAACATCATTTTCAAATCCTGCTCAACTGAGCTGATGGCCCGCAGACCGAATTTTTCGTTGAGTATCGCCAGCAGGTTGTCCGTCAGGAAAGCCGGAGCCGTCGGGCCGGTGGCAATATTCTTCACGCCGAGCGAAAGCAGCGTCAGCAGGATCACAATGGCTTTTTGCTCGAACCATGACAGCACCAGACTTAACGGTAAGTCATTCACGCCGCAGCCCAGTTTTTCGGCCAGATTGACCGCCAGCATAATGGCGGAATAGGCGTCGTTGCACTGGCCGACGTCAAGCAGGCGCGGCAACGGACCGAGAGTACCGAAATCAAGTTTATTGAAGCGGTACTTGCCGCAGGCCAGCGTCATGATCAGGCAGTCTTCAGGCACGGCGCGGGCCAGATCGGTAAAGTAGCTGCGTTCGCCACGGCTGCCGTCACAACCACCAATCAGGAAGATGTGACGCAGTTGCTTAGTGGCCACCAGATCAATCACGGTATCGGCCGCGCCCAGCAAGGTTTCGCGACCGAAGCCGACGGTAATTTCCTGCTCGATTTCGTCATAAGGGAAGCCCGGCTGTTCCAGCGCCTGAGCAATGATCTGCGCGAAATCTTCCCCTTCGAGATGTTTCACACCCGGCCAGCCGACAATACTGCGGGTCCAGATGCGGTCACCGTAGTTGCCGACATTCGGGTCGATAATACAGTTGGAGGTCATCACCACGGGCCCCGGGAATTTGGCAAATTCGATCTGCTGATTCTGCCAACCGCTGCCGTAGTTACCGGCCAGATGCGAATATTTTTTCAACTGCGGATATCCGTGGGCAGGCAACATTTCACCGTGGGTATAAATGTTAATACCGCGGCCCTCGGTCTGTTCGAGCAGCATTTGCAGGTCTTTCAGGTCATGGCCGGAGATCAGAATGGCTTTGCCTGCGCGCGGGCGAACATTTACCACGGTCGGCACCGGATGGCCGTAGGCGTCGGTTTCACCTTTATCCAGAATCGCCATCACGTGGAAATTCATCTGGCCGATACCCATAGCGTTTTCCAGCAGGGTATTCATATCGGCCGGCTGAGTGCCGAGCCACGCCATCAAACGGTGATAGTCAGCATAGATACTGACATCAGATTGACCGAGAACATGCGCATGTTCCATGTAGGCCGCCGCGCCTTTCAGACCGTAAAGACACAGCAGTCGCAGGCCGTGAATGTCATCACCGACCGCCGCTTTGTCGCTGTTGAGTGCAAATTGCTGTGCCTGAAGCTGTAATTCAGCGAGGGCTTCGCCTGCCAGTGTCAGCTGCGCCAGCGGGTGATCCACCGTGATGGATGGGTCCATCAGACGGCAGCGTGCGGCCAGTGATTCACGGTGTGAAATAGCTTCGCGGGCATAGCCCACAATGCGTTCAGAGTCGAAATTCACATTGGTCAGGGTGGAGAAGAAGGCCCGTGGCGCAAAAGCGTCGATTTCAGCATCGACGATGTCATACCCTCGGGCGGCCAGCGCCCAGGCCGACAGACCTTGCAGCACAGCAACCAGCAGATCTTGCAGGTCTGACGTTTCTGCCGTTTTGCCACACATGCCTTGCGCATAAGCACAGCCATTTGCCGCCGGGGTGCGGACCGTTTGTTCACATTGCACACAAAACATCATCAGTTCCTTTTATAAGTTGCATTTTAAATGCGTGTTTTAAAATGAGCCTAGAACTGATGAGGCAAAAATTGAAGCGCTTTTTGGAATATGTGCGAGAGAGTTGATTTAACGCAAGTATTCGGCGGGCTGAAAACTGCCGGTCCGCAGACCAGCAGGGGGAGAATCAGGCAGAGAAGAAGGCCATCAGGACCGGTGCCAGCAGGCTCAGCAGGAAACCGTGCACCACGGCAGGCGGCACCATGTCCAGACCGCCGCTGCGCTGCAATACCGGCAGAGTGAAGTCCATGGAGGTCGCACCACACAGACCCAGTGCAGACGAACGGCTGGTGCGCACTAAGGTCGGGATGAGCATGATGGCGACCAGTTCGCGGGCCAGATCGTTAAAGAATGCGGCACTGCCGACCACCGGCCCGAAGGAGTCCGTCAGCACGATACCGGAAAGGGAGTACCAGCCATAACCGGAGGCCATCGCCAGGCCGGTTTTAACGGGTAAGCCGAGCATCACGGCCGCCAGCGCGCCGCCAAGCAGTGAGCTGACCGCCACGACCGAGGCCACCAGCATACCGCGACGGTTGAGGATGATCTGGCGCAGCGTCATGCTGCTATTACGTAACTGCATGCCCACCAGCGCCAGCAGGAAAATCAGCGCAGCTTCGCTGGCCTGAGACGCAAAGGTCAGCCAGTGCCATTGGGTCAGCCCGAGCAGGAAACCGGCCACAACTACGCCACATAACTTCAGCGAGTCCAGCGCCATGTTCAGACGTGACGGCAGGGATTCCTGCTTATGAGTGGTTTTCCAGGGCTTGCGGCGTTCGAGCAGCCACAGGGCCGCAAAGTTGATGATGAAAATACACAGAAAACAGACGGCGGCGTATTTGAATATCAGCACTAAGTTGGTGCTCAGATTGTCCAGAAATGCCAGGCTGATCCCCATAATGAACAAGATCACATACACCATCCAGCTCAGTAACCGGTTGATGATATGAAGAAGTGCTCTCTGTTTTATCGGGATGAGATAGCCGATGATCAGCGGCAGAAGAATGATCAACAAACCTGAGTACATGAGATGAATCCGTATAAGATAAAAATCCTGAATGGGCGGTCCACACGCTAACCAAAAGTTATCGAACTGTAAAGTCGCTTAAACACGCAGGCTGCTTGCAGAGTGCTTGACCGATAAGCGTTTTTACCGCCATGCTCATATCAGAGGAAAGCACAGGGGAGCGGTCTGATGTATCTGGAACATATCGACATTGCAGGATTTCGCGGTCTTAACCGGCTTTCACTGACGCTGACGCAACCCGTGCGGCGGGGGGCATCCATCACCGGCCCGCTCAACGAAGACAGCGTTTCTTCGGTCACCACCAATACCGTACTGATTGGTGAAAATGCCTGGGGTAAATCCAGTTTGCTGGATGCCCTGACGCTATTACTCTCACCGCAGCCGGAGCTTTACTGCTTTAAAGAAGAGGATTTTTACTTCCCGGCGGGAGAGCAGCAGGAAAAAACCAAATACCTGCACGTGGTATTTACGTTCTGTGAAAATCAGGCAGGACATCACACTTCGCCCCGCTTTAATCCGCTCTCTCCTTTATGGGTGAAATGCCCCGATAAGCTAACGCGGATTTATTACCGCCTTGAAGGCGAACTGGATGACGATGGCAGCGTACTGACGCTGCGCAGCTTTCTCTCCGCCAATGGGCAGATGTTGAATCTGCAAACTATCGATCCTCTGGCTCAGGCGCTTATCACCCTCAACCCCGTTTTACGCTTGCGCGATGCGCGTTTCATCCGCCGGTTACGCAGTGAAACGCTGGCACCGCGTTTGGCAAAAAATAACGAACAGATGGCCAAAGAGCTGGACGAGCTGACGCGTGGCCTGATCCACAATCCACAGAATCTGACTAACAGCGAGTTGCGCAGCGGACTGGCGGCCATGCAGCAACTGCTCGAGCACTATTTTGCCGAGCAGGGAACCAACAACAGTGTGTCGTGGCAGCAAAAGCGATACGGCAGGGCAGAGAGCCGCCGGGCGTGGCGGTCACTGGGTAATATCAACCGGATGATTGCCGAACCTAATAGCCGCAGTATGCGGGTCATGTTGCTGGGGATGTTCTCGACATTGTTGCAGGCGAAAGGCTCTGTGCTACTGCATCCTGATGCTCGTCCGCTATTATTGATAGAAGACCCTGAAACCCGTTTGCATCCGATCATGCTGTCGGTGGCCTGGGGACTTCTTGACCAGTTGCCTCTGCAACGCATTACCACCACCAATTCCGGCGAATTGTTGTCGTTGGTGCCGGTCGAGCAGATCTGCAGACTGGTGCGCGAATCGGGGCGGGTGGCGGCGTACAGCATCGGACCACAGGGGCTAAGTGCAGAAGACAGCCGCCGGATTGCTTTTCATATCCGCTTCAACCGGCCCTCGTCCCTTTTTGCCCGCTGCTGGTTGCTGGTGGAAGGGGAAACCGAGGTGTGGCTCCTGAACCAGTTGGCGCGGCTGTGCGGTTATCATTTTGAGTCGGAAGGGATCAAGGTGATTGAATTTGCCCAATCCGGGCTGAAGCCGTTATTGCGTTTTGCCAGACAGATGGGGATCGAATGGCATGTGTTAGTGGACGGGGACGACGCGGGCAAGAAATATGCCGCCACGGTAATAAGCAACGTTGAAGCCCATGACGACACGCTGCGTTACCGCCTGACAGCGTTGCCTACGCAGGACATTGAACATTTCCTGTATCGCGGTGGTTTTGAAGAGGTATACCGTCGGCACGCGGCGTTACCGGAAAACGTACCGATGTCACCGCGCCGGATCATCGATAAGGCCATCCACCGTACTTCAAAACCGGACCTGGCGATTGATGTGGCTCTGGCGGCGTCTCAGCGCGGCGTCAGCTCTGTGCCGCCTTTGCTGAAGCAGATGTTTTCTCGGGTAGCATGGCTGGCACGCGGGCGTGCGGACTAAGTCGCGTTGGCGTAGCTTCTTTCGATTATCTCTGCGAAAAGGCCTGACGGATCTGTTTTTCCAACTCGTCGAGCAGCAGGTAACGACGGCGATATTCTGAACGGCGCTTGCTGGCGATCTCTTCCAGCGGGCGGTGAGAAATTTGGCGCGGCAGATGGAAGTAGCCATCCTCGCCCAGTGTGCCGTTCAGGGTTTCCCAGAAGTTGTCGTAATCGGCAAAGATCATGCCCTTACGTTTTTTGTAACGCGGGTGCCCATAAATATGGGTGTCATTGCTTACGGCCACGATCTGCGTCATTTGGGTCAATTCGGCGACCAGCATTACCGCTTCCATGATCAGCCGTTTCGGAAACAACCCGTGACAGGCTTTGGTGACGCGCTGGATTTCAGCATGGTCAACATAGGCTCTAGGTCCCTGAATCGCCCCGATGAACAGCGTGGGTTGGCCCAGGTAATTAATCAACGAGAAGGTCACCGTGGCAACAGGCTCGTCGGTTTCATTGGTGAACACCAAAGAGACTTCACCCTCTTTGTCCTGCCGGGGGAGGGCGTTGAACCGAATTCTAAAGTGTTGCCCCTCTTTACCTTCCAGGCTGGCGATGTACAGAGGCTTTTCCGCCAGGAGTGCATGGTTTATCGCCGGTGGCACGTGTGACGTCAGGTGCTCATAATGCGCGATAATATTGTTCAGCGCCGTCTCGCGGCTGACGTTCACGGATTGATAGACTCGGTGCAGTTTGCAGGGCAGTGGTGGCATGGCATGTAGGATCTCATCACGCTGCGGGTGCTGAGCCACGTAGCCGAGTAAGCTTAGCGTCAGACGCGGCGAACACAGCGTGCGCAGCAAAAACTTCATGCGGTAGCGGGTTCGGTTCCATGCGCTGCCGGGCACCAGTCGATGTAAAACCAGCGCTGACAGCAGTTGTAAACCAGACAGTTTTTTATCGGTTTCGAAAGGGTAAACGAGGGTTGTCATTGTTAAGTACCTGTTCATCGCGGGCCTGAGAGGCCGAATGAGACTATTTGAACAGGTGGTTAATAAACCAAAATGCAACGGTGATTTGGTGGTGTAGAAATCCTTACAATTGTTTGGATTCTGTTTATTTTGGATGACCAGATGTCAATGAAGGTAGCGTTGTGCGCCAATTTTCCTCCGCTAAACCTGACAAATAAGTGCCTTTTTCCGCCTCAGGACTTGAAGCCCAGGCAATTCTCCCCCATAAATAAAAATGCCAGTCAATGTAAGACCGGCATTTGGAAAAGAATCTTTAGCAAGAGGGTATGACGATAAGCGTTATGCAGCTGGTTCGGCAACCGCTTCACTTTCCACTGGGATGATGAGGCTGGCATGATTTCCTTTTGGCCCTTCATGAACATCGAAGCTGACTTGTTGTCCGGCTTTGAGGGTGCGATAACCCTCCATTTGGATTGTAGAGTAATGCGCAAAGATGTCTTCACCACCATTAACGGGGCAAATGAAGCCAAAGCCCTTAGCATTATTGAACCATTTAACAGTACCCGTCTCCATGCTTCTACTTCCCTCTCATGACTATTGGGTGAGTTGAAAAGATTAAGCCAACTGGTGAGCACGAATGCCCGTACGTCGCTGAATGCAGGCGTTTCTGATAGGTATTCAGCCCACGAAATTACACTCTAGTGGAATTGATCCGGACGTCAAGGGAACGGCATTTGTCGGCTTGGGGCAGATAACCAAACTTTGAAGCAGGTAACGCTATTGAAATAATTAGGTCATTATTTAAACAGTGTCGCCGATAACAAAGAGAGGTTTATGTGCTGGGGCATGATGGTGTAAGAAATGGTAAAATGAATGATAAACGTTATGACTAAAGACAAAACACCACAGGTGTCCTTGTCATTTTGGTCACAATAGCCCCTCAGAAGGTGATGGACAGGCAATGGGTAAGAATCAAGACTGGCTGAATTTCGAACATTTAGCGGCGGATAAGTTAAAGGATGAGGTAAAACCGCCATCTATGTATAAAGTTATATTAAACAACGACGATTACACTCCAATGGAATTTGTGATTGACGTTCTGCAAAAGTTCTTTTCTTATGATATTGAACGTGCAACGCAACTGATGCTCCAGGTGCACTATAAAGGCAAAGCTATCTGTGGTGTTTACACTGCGGAAGTCGCTGAAACCAAGGTCGCACACGTAAATGAGTACGCCAAGGAGAATGAGCATCCGTTGCTGTGTACGCTGGAAAAAGCCTGATTAAGGCAATCTATTTGGGAGGTGCCTATGCTCAATCAAGAACTTGAACTCAGTCTCAACATGGCTTTCGCAAGAGCCCGTGAGCACCGGCATGAGTTTATGACCGTGGAGCACCTGTTGCTGGCGTTGCTCAGCAACCCTGCTGCCCGTGAAGCGCTTGAAGCTTGTACAGTTGATCTGGTGGCATTACGCCAGGAACTGGAAGCCTTCATCGAGCAAACCACACCCACCTTACCTGCCAGTGAAGAGGAACGTGACACCCAGCCTACGCTGAGTTTCCAGCGCGTTCTGCAACGTGCGGTATTCCATGTGCAATCTTCTGGCCGCAGCGAAGTGTCCGGCGCTAACGTACTGGTCGCGATTTTCAGCGAACAGGAATCTCAGGCCGCCTATCTCCTGCGCAAACATGATGTCAGCCGCCTTGATGTGGTGAACTTTATTTCGCACGGCACCCGTAAAGATGAATCGGGCAGCCAGGCGCCAAACAATGCGGAAAACCCAGTTAACGAAGAGCAGTCGGCGGGGGAAGATCGTATGGAGAACTTCACCACTAATCTTAACCAGTTAGCGCGTGTTGGTGGCATTGATCCGCTGATTGGCCGTGACAAAGAACTGGAGCGCGCCATTCAGGTGCTCTGCCGTCGCCGCAAAAACAACCCGCTTCTGGTGGGCGAATCCGGCGTCGGGAAAACCGCGATTGCTGAAGGTCTTGCATGGCGAATCGAGCAGGGCGACGTGCCGGAAGTGATGGCCGACTGCACTCTGTATTCTCTTGATATCGGCTCTTTGCTGGCGGGCACCAAATACCGCGGTGATTTCGAAAAACGTTTCAAATCACTGCTGAAACAATTGGAGCAGGATAAGAACAGCATCCTGTTTATTGATGAAATCCACACGATTATCGGTGCCGGTGCGGCGTCCGGCGGTCAGGTGGATGCGGCAAACCTCATCAAACCGTTGCTGTCGAGCGGCAAGATCCGGGTGATCGGCTCTACGACGTATCAGGAATTTAGCAATATCTTCGAGAAAGACCGTGCTCTGGCGCGTCGCTTCCAGAAAATCGATATTGTTGAGCCAACCGTCGAAGAAACCGTGCAGATCATCAATGGCCTGAAAACCAAATATGAAGCGCACCATGATGTCCGCTATACCGCGAAAGCGGTGCGTGCGGCGGTGGAGTTGTCGGTCAAGTACATCAATGACCGTCATCTGCCGGACAAAGCTATCGACGTCATTGATGAAGCGGGCGCGCGCAGCCGGTTAATGCCGGTCAGCAAACGCAAGAAAACCGTTAACGTCAGCGATATCGAAAGTGTGGTGGCGCGTATCGCCCGCATTCCGGAAAAAACCGTGTCTGCGACCGATCGCGATGTGCTGAAAAATCTGGGCGACCGCCTGAAAATGCTGGTCTTCGGGCAGGATCCTGCCATCGAAGCTCTGACCGAAGCGATCAAAATGAGCCGCGCAGGTCTGGGTCAGGATCGCAAGCCGGTCGGTTCGTTCCTGTTCGCCGGTCCTACCGGTGTGGGTAAAACCGAAGTCACGGTACAGCTCGCCAAAGCGCTGGATATCGAACTGTTGCGTTTTGATATGTCCGAATACATGGAGCGTCACACGGTCAGCCGTTTGATCGGTGCGCCTCCTGGCTATGTCGGTTTTGATCAGGGCGGCTTGCTGACGGATGCGGTATTGAAACATCCTCACTCCGTTGTGCTGCTCGATGAAATCGAGAAAGCGCACCCGGATGTCTTCAACCTGCTGTTGCAGGTCATGGACAACGGTACGCTGACCGATAACAACGGGCGCAAAGCCGATTTCCGTAACGTGATTCTGGTCATGACCACCAACGCCGGTGTGCGTGAAACCGAACGTAAATCTATTGGCCTCATTCATCAGGACAACAGTCCTGACGCTATGGAAGAGATCAAGAAAGTGTTTACGCCAGAGTTCCGTAACCGTCTGGACAACGTGATCTGGTTCAACCATCTGTCTACGGAAGTTATCCAGCTGGTAGTCGACAAATTTATTGTCGAACTGCAGGCGCAACTGGATGCCAAAGGCGTTTCGCTGGAAGTCAGCGATGAAGCCCGCGACTGGCTGACCGTGAAAGGCTATGATCGTGCGATGGGTGCGCGTCCGATGACACGTATCGTGCAGGAAAACCTTAAAAAACCTCTCGCCAACGAGCTGCTGTTTGGTTCACTGGTGGATGGCGGTTCGGTCTCGGTAGCGCTGGATAAGGAAGCCGATAAGCTGACTTACCACTTCATGAGTGCGCAGAAAAAAAAGCCGGAAGGCGCGGTGCATTGATCCGCTGCTGAGATAAGCTGAAAAGCTTCAGGCAAACAAAAGGCGATGTGAAAACATCGCCTTTTTTCTTTCTGAAAATTCTTTATGAAACGTGAGTTAGTGAGGAATAAGCAGAAAGAATAATGAAACAAAATGCCGAATTGCGGATACCACAAAACGCCCTTGCAACTGCAGGAAGGGCGAAGAGGGTATCCTCAGGTATCGCCGGAAAATCAGCGATGAGTGAGCCGTTTATTAGCGGCTACGGAAGACAATGCGGCCTTTGCTCAGGTCGTACGGGGTCAGCTCTACAGTGACTTTGTCGCCCGTCAGGATGCGGATATAGTTCTTACGCATTTTACCGGAGATGTGTGCGGTAACTACGTGTCCGTTTTCTAATTCTACGCGGAACATAGTGTTTGGCAGCGTATCAAGTACGGTGCCCTGCATTTCAATGTTGTCTTCTTTGGCCATCGAATCCTCTAGGTCTAACTACCATAGTTTTTAACCGGCAAGATAATGCCGAAAAACCCACATTATGTAAAGAAGTATGGTTCATGACCGCACCTATTCCCTATCCTTCGGGAACACCGGCAGGTCTTCATCATGTGGGGATAAGTCTTGTGGCAACCAGCAATCCGGTGCTAACGCGCGTTGCGAAAGTTCGGATAACTGCTGCAAAAATTGGCGGCGGGGGATCTCTCTCGCACCCAGCGACGCAGTGTGAGGGTTGAGCACCTGACAGTCAATCAGTTCTCCACCATTGCGGGAAAAATGTTGGCAAAACATCATCAGCGCGCACTTTGAGGCATTTTCACGGCGGCTAAACATGGACTCGCCGCAAAATAGCCTGCCGACGGAAACGCCGTACAAACCGCCAACCAACTCATTGCCTTCCCAGACTTCAAGTGAATGGGCGTGTCCGGCTTCGTGCAATTCCTGATAACCACGCTGAACCAGGGGTCCGATCCAGGTGCCATCTTCCCGTTCAATTGCACACGCGTGTATCACCTTTTCAAAGCAGCGATTGAGCGTAAAACGGAAAGGCATTTTACGCATAAATTTCTGTAAGCTGCGGCTGATATGGCGTTCTTCGGGCACTAAAATAGCCCGCGGGTCGGGTGACCACCAGAGGATCATTTCACCGGGTTCAAACCAGGGGAAAATCCCGTGCTGATAAGCGGAAAGCAGACGCGGCGACGTGAGGTCGCCGCCGATAGCCAGCAGGCCGTTGGGATCCTGTAATGCAGAATCAGGATCCGGAAAATGAACAGAACTGGCCTCGAGCTTAACTAACCGCATAGATCTCCTTATCCGGCGACTCACGGGTCGCCACATAATTCAGGGACAGACTCTCAGGTGCGCGCAAGAAAACGCGCGTACCGGCCTTGTGCGGCGGCTAACGTCTGATGATCGCCTTGTTCGATAATCTCGCCTTCCTCCATCACGCAAATCCTGTCGAGGTTATCAAGACCGTGTAAACGGTGCGTCACTAAGAGTAGCGTTTTATTATCACAATGCTTGTGCAACAGCGCCAAAATATGGTGTTCCGTTTCTGCATCCAGCCCCTCGGTCGGTTCATCGAGCAACCACAGCGGAGCATCATGCAGCAACGCACGGGCCAGACCCAGGCGACGCTGTTCGCCGCCGGACAGCTGACGTCCGCCTTCGCCCAGCCAGGCATTCAGGCCTTCGCCTTCGAGTAGCACGTGCAGATCCACCTGTTTCAGCGCGTCGGCAATTTGCTCATCAGAGCTTTGCGGCGAGGCCATGCGCAAGTTTTCACGCAGTGTGGTGTTGAAGATGTGAACGCGCTGGCTGACCACGGTGATCATCTGGCGCAGCGTAGCCTCATCATAATCTGCGATTGCATGGCCGTTAATGCTCATTGCGCCACTGTTGATATCCCAGCCGCGCGTCAGCAATTGCAGCAAAGTAGATTTCCCACAGCCGGTCTGGCCGAGCAGGGCAACGTGCTCACCCGCAGCAATCTCCAGCGTAATGTTTTTCAGTACCGGCAGCGGCTGCCCCGGATAAGTGAAATTCACGTGAGTGAGCGACAGGCTCACCTGTTGAGCGGCAGCCGGGCCTTGTGACGGGAAAGTCACATCGGCAGGCTGACTGATGATTTGGCTGACGCGCTGCGCAGAGGCGATAACTTGCCCGAGATGCTGGAATGCTGCCGCAACCGGCCCCAGTGCTTCGAAAGCGGCCAGCGGCGTAAACACGAACAGCGCAATCAGCGCGCCGGGTTGGGCGATTGTTCCGATCCCGCCTGCGGCCAGCCACAACATCAGCGTCACGGTCAGACCGGCTGCGGCAATCACCATCGCCTGCGACAGACCGGTCAGCTTCGCCTGCTGCTGCTGACGCAACATCCAGCGGCGTTCAATATCACTAAGTTGCTGACGAAAACGCGGCTGCGCGCCAAATACCACCAGCTCGGATTGCCCCTGTAACCATGAGGTCAGCTGCGTGCGATAATCGCTGCGCAAGGCCGTCAGCTCCCGTCCGGCAGGTTTCCCCGCACGGTAGAAAATCACCGGCAGAAGCAACATCAGAACCAGCATAATCGCCCCGAGTGTCAGTGCGAGTTTGACGTCCAGAAAGCTCAGGCCAAAGGTCACCAGAACAATCACCACCAGCGCGCTGACCAGCGGCGAGATGACGCGCAGATACAGGTGATCCAGCGTATCCACGTCGGCGACCAGACGGTTCAGGAGATCGGCCTGACGGAATCGCGCAATACCGCCCGGCGACAGCGGCATAATTTTGGTGAAAGTGAACACCCGCAAATGCGCCAGCACGCGGAAGGTCGCGTCGTGGCTGACCAGACGTTCAGCGTAACGACCTGCGGTGCGGAAAATCGCCGCACCGCGCACACCCGCGGCGGGCAGCATGTAGTTGAACGTGTACAAACCGGCGATACCGGCGACCGCAGAGGCCGCGAGGAACCAGCCAGAGAGTGTCAGCAGGCCAATGCTGGCCAGTAGCGTAACGATGGCCAGAATTACACCCAAAGACAGCCGGAACCAGTGACGGCGATACAAAGCGAGATAAGGCAGAAGAATTTTCATGATTACAGCTCCTTACTGCGCTGGGATAACAGGCTGGCGAAGAGTCCGCCCTGAGCAACCAGCTGCGCATAGGTGCCGCGTTCAGCAATCTGGCCGTGGTCCATCACCCAGATTTCGTCGTAGTCTCGCGTGTCCTCCAGCTGATGCGTGACCAGTATCGACGTCTGCGCTTTTGATGCTTCATTCAGTGCGCTCATCACGCGCTTTTCGCTGTGGGCATCGAGGCTGGCGGTCGGTTCATCCAGCAACAGTAATTCGCATGGCGAGAGCAGGGCGCGGGCCACGGCCACCCGCTGGGCCTGACCGACTGACAAACGCGCGGCACTGTCGCCGAGCTCCGTTTCCAACCCCAGCGGCAGCAGCGGTAAAAATTCGCTCACGTAGGCGCGATCAATGGCTGAATGAAGTTGCTGCCCGGTGACGTCCGGCTGATTGAGCAGAATATTGGCCCGCAGCGTTTGTTCCGGCAGATGCGGATTCTGGCCCACCCAGCTCAGCTGTTGGCGCCACGTGTCATTGCGTAAGGTTTTCAGTTCAATGCCGCCTGCGGTCATTGATCCCTGATACGGCAGGAAGCCGAGCAGGGCATTTAACAGGGAACTTTTCCCCGCACCGCTTAGCCCGACAATCGCAATACGTTGCCCCGCCTGAAGATTAAAGGTCAGCGGCCCGGCCAGTGTTTTACCCTGCGGGGACTGAATGATGAGGTTGCGGGCTTCCAGCGATACTTTTTGTCCTTGCGGCCAGCTCTGGTCGCCATCGCCCATTTCAGCACTTTCAGCGGTCAGGAAGGTCACCAGACTTTCCGCAGCACCCACCGCCTGCGCTTTGGCGTGATAAAACGCGCCCAAATCACGCAGCGGCTGGAAAAACTCTGGCGCGAGGATCAGCACCAGAAAACCGGCAAACAGGGTAACCGGCGTGCCGTAGCTGCCGAAATTCAGTTCGCCGAGATAAGAGAAACCGAAGTACACCGCCACCACGGCGATAGAAATAGAAGCGAAAAATTCCAGTACGGCTGAAGAGAGAAAGGCCAGACGCAGGACATCCATCGTACGTGCGCGGAAACTTTCGGTGGAGCGTTGGATCTGATCGATTTCCGCCGTGCCGCGATGGAACAAACGCAGGGTATCGAGACCGCGCAGGCTGTCGAGAAAGTTGCCGCTCAGACGTGCAAGCGCGACAAAATTACGGCGGTTGGCATCCGCAGCGCCCATTCCGACCAGCGCCATAAACACCGGAATAAGTGGCGCAGTGACCAGCAGGATCATGCCCGCCGCCCAGTTAATCGGGAAAATACTGACCAGAATCAGCAGCGGGATAATCCCCGCAAGGGCAATTTGTGGCAGATAGCGGGCATAGTAATCCTGCATATCTTCGATTTGTTCCAGAATGATGCTCGCCCAGCTGCCCGCTGGTTTGCCCTGGATCCATGCAGGCCCCAGTTTTTCCAGACGGTCGAGAACTAACTTTCGCATCTCCTGACGAATCACGCGTCCGCAGATAAAGCCCACCTGCTCACGCAGCCAGGTCACCACGGCGCGCAGCACAAAGGTCAGCGCCATCAGCAGGAAACTTTGCAGCAACGCCTCACGGGGGGTGTGCTGGATGATCAGGCTGTGCAGCAGACCGGCCATCAGCCACGCTTGCGCCAGAATCAGTAAACCCGAGAGTAAACCCAGCATCATAGACAGACGGATCCAGCCTTTGGCGCGTGAGCTTTGTTGTTTTAACCAGCGGATAAGTTCTTGTTGTCGTGTTTTATTCATCAGGCATCAGTCTGCGCAGCTATCCGGTTCGGAGGCTGAACATGTTACATGCTGAGTTCAAAAACTGAAAATATAAAGGCGGCACTGTGGCCGCCTTCCTGCAACTCGAATTATTCAGGATAATCGGAGAGGAGATTTAGAAAAGAATATTACAAATCCGGGGCTTGCGATAAGCCATCCAGATAACGCTCTGCGTCGAGCGCGGCCATACAGCCGGTGCCCGCAGAGGTGATTGCCTGGCGGTAAATATGGTCCATTACGTCGCCCGCAGCAAAGACGCCGGGAATGCTGGTTTGCGTGGCATTACCGTGCGAACCGGACTGCACTTTGATATAGCCGTCTTTTAGCTCCAGCTGGCCTTCAAAAATGCCGGTGTTCGGACTGTGGCCGATGGCGATGAACACGCCTGCAACGTCTACCTGAGATTTCTCGTCGGTACGCACGTCCATCAGGCTCGCGCCGGTGACACCCATCTGATCGCCAAGCACTTCGTTCAGCGTTTTGTGGGTATGCAGCACAATGTTGCCACTGGCGACTTTATCATTGAGGCGGTCAACCAGAATTTTTTCAGCACGGAAGCTGTCGCGACGGTGGATCAGATGCACTTCTGACGCGATGTTTGCCAGATACAGCGCTTCTTCTACGGCGGTATTGCCGCCGCCGACCACGGCCACTTTCTGATTGCGGTAGAAGAACCCGTCGCAGGTCGCACAGGCAGAGACGCCACGGCCTTTGAACGCTTCTTCAGACGGAAGACCGATGTAACGGGCAGAAGCGCCAGTGGCGATAATCAGGGCGTCACAGGTGTACTCGCCGCTGTCGCCGGTGAGGCGGAACGGACGGTTTCGCAAATCCACTTTGTTGATATGGTCGAAAATGATTTCAGTGTTGAACTTAGTCGCGTGCTCATGCATGCGATCCATCAGCGCCGGGCCGGTCAGGCCTTCCGGATCACCCGGCCAGTTTTCCACTTCTGTGGTGGTGGTCAGCTGACCGCCTTTTTCCACGCCGGTAATCAATACAGGATTCAGGTTGGCGCGCGCCGCGTAAACCGCGGCGGTGTAACCTGCCGGACCGGAACCTAAAATTAATAATTTACTGTGTTTAACCGTACTCATGGGCAATCTATCTCCGCGATGGGGACTAGCGATAAAGGGATTGTAGGGAAAAGTGCGTGTTAAAAAAAGTAAACTCAGATGTTGTTAGCGATTTGTCTGATAGTTTTTACTGCATAACCCGCGTAAAAAGGTTTTCGCGCATGACCATGCCTCAGGTAACTGATTGATGGTAAGCATAAAAAACCAGCATGTCTTCGCTATACGACATGTTGAATGTTGTCTACAACGCGTCAAGTTAGCCACATATCAAGGTAAGTTGTAAGGATTTGGCAGAAATAACGCGTGAACTGAATTGTTATTGTTCAAAGAGAAAACATAGCTAAAAAGGGGGCGCTGGCTTTTCAATCTGGCACGTTCTTCTGATTTTGCTTCTTTTACTTTGACAATCCGCTGTGCATTTGCGAAAACATCAGGGTAAGAAGAAATTAACTGCCTGTCAGTGACTTGAATTTATCCAAATGGCTGCTACCCGACCCGTTCTGGTGCCGCTGTTTGATTTTTTTGTTGCAGCAGGGTTTGGTGAATCAGATTGGCAATTCGCAATCTATTAATTCCACAGGGTTATTTCTTTTGAGTGTCCGGTTTTGGTCGTGTTCCTTATGACAGGGGATCAACGCGGCTTTTGGATGCGTAAACCTTAATAATCGGGTCTTCGCTTGGGACAACCCTTAGACATTGAAGTTGGCTGGGGTAGGCAGGTGCAGGGAAGGACAGCAGAGAGACAATAATAATGGTAGACAACAAAAAACGTCCGGGAAAAGATCTCGACCGTATTGACCGTAACATCCTCAACGAACTTCAAAAGGATGGCCGGATTTCAAACGTCGAGCTTTCCAAACGTGTGGGATTATCGCCAACACCATGTCTGGAGCGCGTTCGTCGTCTGGAACGACAGGGCTTCATTAATGGTTATACCGCACTGCTTAACCCGCATTATCTTGATGCATCGCTTCTGGTATTTGTTGAGATAACCCTCAACCGCGGTGCGCCAGATGTGTTTGAGCAGTTCAACGCGGCAGTACAAAAACTCGAAGATATTCAGGAGTGTCATTTGGTTTCAGGGGATTTCGACTACCTGTTGAAAACCCGCGTACCGGATATGTCTGCTTACCGTAAGCTGTTAGGTGAGACATTACTTCGTCTTCCAGGTGTGAACGACACCCGTACCTATGTGGTAATGGAAGAAGTGAAACAGACAAATCGCCTGGTCATTAAGACCCGGTAATTGTCAGGTGCAAAACCTTGTTTTTTTAGCTACACTCCTGTGTATCTATACAGCTATGGCGCCGGGGTCAACTCTCGGCGCTGTTGCTTTTTCTCAGTTCACAGGAACCTGGAGAGCCTTTCTTGAGCCAGGAATATACAGAAGATAAAGACGTTACCCTGAAAAGACTGAGCAACGGCCGCCGTATTCTGGAGGCTTTGCTGGTTGTGGTAGCGATTTTTGCTGCGTACTTGATGGCAGCATTGGTGAGTTTTAACCCCTCGGATCCCAGCTGGTCTCAAACCGCCTGGCATGGTCCTATTCATAACTGGGGTGGTGGCGTTGGGGCCTGGATGGCCGATACGTTGTTCTTCATATTTGGCGTATTTGGTTACGCAATTCCTCCAATTATCCTGTGTCTATGCTGGGCGGCTTTCCGTCAGCGCGATAATCAGGATTTTATCGACTATTTCGCCTGGTCGCTGCGTCTTATCGGGACGCTGGCGCTGATTGTCACGTCTTGTGGGCTGGCGTCGGTCAACATCGATGACCTCTATTACTTCGCCTCCGGCGGGGTGATCGGCAGCTTGCTAAGCACGGCGATGACACCTTACTTTAATAACGTCGGCGCCACGCTGGTCCTGCTCTGTGTCTGGGCTGCGGGTCTGACGCTGTTTACCGGCTGGTCGTGGCTAACCATCGCAGAAAAGATTGGTGGGGCAGTGCTTGGCGTGACCAACATTGTGACCAACCGTTCCCGACGTGATGATGATTACGACGACTACGATGAGCATGATGATCCGTTGCTGGAAGATGATGCTGAGAAACCGGTTGCGAAAGTAGCACCGGTTGCCGCCGCTGCAACGACAGCCGCATTGGCGTCAACGGCCGACGCTGCGCCATCTGACGTTGATGAAGATGATGTGCTGCTCTCTGCGCCGTCAGTTCATCAGCCCGCGGCTCAACCTGCGGCAGCGGTTGTTGCTGAATCTGCACCGGTAGCGCCTGCGGGCGTCGTCGATCCTTACGCGGCAGAGCCGCCGGTAGCGAACATTGCGCCACCGCCATCGGCACCTGAACCGGCAGCACCACCGTTATACAGTTTCGAAATTCCTGAAGAAACGCCGGTACCGCGACATCCTCAGCCTGTTCAGCAGTCACCTTCACCGGTGCGGGCTGAGCATAATGATGAAGACGGCCCGCGTATGGGTAACTGGCAGACAGCGGCAGAACACACTTCGCGTTCACCGTTTGATTTCAGTTCTCCGACGCCTGACAGCGCGCACGCGGCAAGTGTGGCAGCGACCGCTGCGCTGGCAACGGGTCTGGCGCAAGCGGGGCAGTCCGCCGCGTCTTCTGCGGGTAACACTTTCATGCCTGCGTTCAGCGCAGTCAGTGATGAAAATCCGCAGATCAAAAAAGGTTTTGGCCCGGAATTACCAAGGCCGAATCCGGTGCGCATTCCGACCCGTCGTGAGCTGGCCTCCTATGGGATTAAATTACCTTCTCAGCGACTGGCTGAACAGCAGGAACAGGAACAAAGCGCGTCCCAGCAGAACGCCTCTGTGCAACCTGTTTATCTGGATGAACAGGCTCAGGCGGATGAAGAAGCGATGCAAGAAGCCGCATTGCGTCAGGCGTTCTCTGATCAGCAGCACCAGCGTTATGGTGAGTCTGTCACCCAGGAAGAGCCTGACGACGAAGCCGCCTTGCAGGAAGCCGAATTGCGTAATGCCTTTGCGGCGCGCGAGCAGTCACGCTATCAGCAGGACGTTGAGCCGCACAGTGGTGTGGTTCAGCATCATCATTCGCAAAGTCCGCAGGTGGACGCGCAGACCTCAGCGGCCGATGATTTCGCTGCTGCGGCCATGAAACTCACTCAGCACGATGCGTTTAGCTTCTCACCGATGGCCGATCTGGTGGACGACATGCCAAGCGAACCGCTGTTTACGTTACCTGCTCAGGCAGAGGAAGAACCGCAGCCTGCAGAATTTGCGCAACAAACGTATCAGCGTCCGCAGTCTCCTCAGCCTGTGCAACACGCGCAGGAATATGAAGCGCCACGTCAGGCGCCTTCACCGGCTAAACCGGATATGGACAGTCTGATCCATCCGTTCCTGATGCGTCATGAACAACCGTTAGTGAAACCAACCACGCCATTACCTTCGCTGGACTTACTGACTTCACCACCGGCTGAAGCTGAGCCTGTGGATGAGTTCGCGCTTGAGCAAATGGGCAATCTGATTGAAGCGCGTCTGAACGATTACCGCATCAAAGCCGACGTAGTCGGTAAACTGCCGGGGCCGGTCATCACCCGTTTCGAGTTGGATCTGGCGCCGGGTGTCAAAGCGGCACGTATTTCAAACCTGTCGCGCGACCTTGCCCGTTCGTTGTCCGCCGTTGCGGTTCGCGTTGTGGAAGTTATTCCGGGCAAACCTTATGTGGGCCTCGAGTTACCGAACAAGAAGCGTCAGACCGTGTATCTGCGAGAAGTGCTGGACTGCGCGAAGTTTAAAGACAGTCCTTCACCGCTGACTATTGTGCTGGGTAAAGATATTTCCGGCGAGCCTGTAGTGGCCGATCTGGCGAAAATGCCGCACCTGCTGGTGGCCGGTACAACCGGTTCCGGTAAGTCGGTGGGTGTGAACGCCATGATCCTCAGCATGCTCTATAAAGCGACGCCTGAAGAAGTGCGCTTCATCATGATCGACCCGAAAATGCTCGAGTTGTCGGTATACGAAGGCATTCCACATCTGCTGACCGAAGTGGTTACCGACATGAAAGACGCCGCCAATGCGCTGCGCTGGTGTGTGGGTGAAATGGAACGTCGCTATAAGCTGATGTCGGCGCTGGGAGTACGTAATCTGGCTGGGTACAACGAACGTATTCAGGAAGCGGAAGCCATGGGCCGTCCGATTCCCGATCCGTTCTGGAAGCCGGGCGATGGCATGGCGGCTGAACCGCCATTCCTCGGTAAAGAACCGTTTATCGTCGTGCTGGTGGATGAATTTGCTGACCTGATGATGACCGTTGGTAAAAAGGTGGAAGAGCTGATTGCACGACTGGCGCAGAAAGCCCGTGCAGCAGGGATCCACCTGGTACTGGCGACGCAGCGTCCGTCTGTTGACGTTATCACCGGCCTGATTAAAGCCAACATTCCGACGCGAATTGCATTTACCGTGTCGAGCAAAATTGACTCCCGTACGATCCTCGATCAGGGCGGTGCCGAATCTCTGCTGGGTATGGGTGATATGCTGTATATGGCGCCTAACTCCTCGATTCCTGTGCGTGTTCACGGGGCGTTTGTACGCGATCAGGAAGTGCATGCTGTTGTGCAAGACTGGAAAGCGCGCGGTCGTCCGAAGTACATCGAAAGTATCCTTTCTGGTGGCGAAGATGGTGAAGGCGGCGGGCTGGGATTGGGGGATGATGAAGAGCTGGATGCGTTGTTCGATCAGGCGGTGGCGTTCGTCGTTGATAAACGTCGTGCGTCAATCTCCGGCGTACAGCGACAGTTCCGCATCGGTTACAACCGCGCAGCGCGTATCGTTGAACAGATGGAAGCGCAGGGGATTGTCAGCACGCCGGGCCATAATGGCAACCGCGAAGTACTGGCACCTCCTTCTCACGAGTAAGTGACGACTGATTTGCACATTTGTTATTAAGAAGGGTCGCGAATGCGGCCCTTGTGCAAAGATGCGTAAAACAGTGTTTTTTCAGATGATTGAGCTACCGCTGGCGTCCAGCCTCGGATAGAGTTCGCACCATACGTCTTTTGCCTGTGTGAAAGGCATCGTCTGAAGTTTATGGATTTCTGAGGTAATTATAAAAATGAAAAAACTGTTAATGGTAGGGTGTTTACTGACTGCATTTACCTCCGCTTCCGTTTTAGCGGACGCCAGCAGCGATCTCAAATCCCGCCTGGGTAAACTGAATACTTTCCATGCGAGCTTTACTCAGACCGTCACCAGTGACGACGGTGCTGCCGTTCAGCAGGGCGAAGGCCAGCTGTGGGTGAAACGTCCAAATCTGTTCAACTGGCACATGACCACGCCGGATGAAAGCATTCTGGTTTCCGACGGCAAAACTCTGTGGTTCTACAACCCGTTTGTTGAGCAAGTCACGGCGACCTGGCTGAAAAATGCCACCGGTAACACGCCGTTCATGCTGATCACGCGTAACGACAGCAGTGACTGGGCAAAATATAACGTGAAGCAGAAAGGCGATGACTTCGAATTAACGCCGAAAGCCGCTACCGGTAATCTGAAACAGTTCACCATCAACGTTACGCCAGCCGGCACTATCAAGAGCTTCTCTGCGATTGAGCAGGATGGCCAAAAAAGTGCTTATGCACTTAAAGGCGAGCAAAACGCGTCGGTTGACGATGCTAAATTTAAATTTACGCCACCACAGGGTGTGACGGTGGACGACCAGCGTCAGTGAGGTCCCTTTGAGTAATATGTCACTCGATTTTTCCCATAATGAATTTCAGCCACTGGCCGCCAGAATGCGGCCAGTCACTCTTGCAGAATATATCGGTCAGCAGCATCTTTTAGCGCCGGGCAAGCCTTTGCCACGTGCGATTGAAGCAGGGCAGCTGCATTCGATGATTTTGTGGGGGCCGCCGGGCACCGGGAAAACGACGCTGGCAGAACTGATTGGCCGCTATGCCAATGCCGATGTTGAGCGTATTTCGGCGGTCACCTCAGGTATCAAAGAGATCCGTGAAGCAATTGAACGCGCCCGGCAAAACCGCGATGCCGGGCGTCGTACCATTCTTTTTGTGGACGAAGTCCATCGCTTCAACAAAAGTCAGCAGGACGCATTTCTGCCGCACATCGAAGATGGCACCATTACGTTTATTGGTGCGACCACCGAAAATCCTTCATTCGAACTCAACTCCGCATTGTTGTCCCGCGCCCGCGTTTATCTGCTCAAATCGCTGACGGCTGAAGATATCGAAAAAGTCATCGATCAGGCGCTGACCAATGCAGAGCGTGGCTACGCCAATGAAAAAATCCGTGTCCCGCCAGAAACGCGTCGCATGCTGTCCGAGCTGGTCAATGGCGATGCCCGCCGTGCGCTGAACAGTATTGAAATGATGGCGGATATGGCTGAAATCGACGCCAAGGGATTTCGCACATTAACGCCGGAACTGCTGACTGAAATTGCCGGTGAACGCAGCGCGCGTTTCGATAATAAAGGCGACCGCTTCTACGATTTAATCTCTGCGCTGCACAAGTCGGTACGTGGTTCATCCCCTGACGCAGCGCTGTACTGGTACGCTCGTATTATTACCGCCGGTGGCGATCCGCTGTATGTCGCACGCCGATTACTGGCGATTGCTTCAGAAGATGTCGGCAATGCCGATCCGCGCGGTATGCAGGTGGCGATTGCTGCGTGGGACTGTTTCACCCGCGTCGGACCGGCGGAAGGTGAGCGGGCGATTGCTCAGGCTATCGTGTATCTGGCCTGCGCGCCGAAAAGTAATGCGGTCTACAGCGCATTTAAAGCGGCGATGCGCGATGCTCGCGAGAAATCCGATTTCGACGTGCCGGAGCATTTACGCAATGCGCCGACCAAACTCATGAAAGAAATGGGGTTGGGTGCCGAGTATCGCTATGCACACGATGAACCGAATGCTTACGCTGCCGGAGAAGATTATTTTCCGCCGGAAATGGCCCGTACCCAGTATTATTATCCCACCGCGCGTGGCCTTGAAGGGAAGATCGGCGAAAAGCTGGCATGGCTTGCTGAACAAGATCAAAATAGCCCGACAAAACGCTACCGCTAACTTTATCGTTGCGGTAAGGTTACCTTGATAACTCTTTGACACGCTGCCTTTTAAAGCCGCGTGCATCATCAAATTAACATTCAATAACGACACGTACAGGATTAGCATGCTCGATCCCAATCTGCTGCGTAATGAGCTAGACGCAGTTGCAGAAAAACTCGCTCGCAGAGGTTTTAAACTCGATGTGGAAAAGCTGCGTTCTCAGGAAGAGCGCCGCAAAGTCTTGCAGGTAGAAACGGAAACTCTCCAGGCTGAACGTAACGCACGATCGAAAACTATCGGTCAGGCTAAAGCCCGTGGCGAAGACATCGAACCCCTGCGTCAGGAAGTGACTACGCTGGGTGAGAAATTGGATGCAGCGAAAGCTGAACTGGACGCATTGCAAAATGAAATCCGGGATATTGCTTCCGCCATTCCTAACCTGCCAGATGATTCCGTACCTGCCGGTAAAGACGAAAACGACAACCTTGAAGTGAGCCGTTGGGGAACCCCACGTCAGTACGATTTTGACGTACGCGATCATGTTTCGTTGGGCGAAATGGCTGGCGGTCTGGATTTCGCGGCTGCGGTAAAACTGACGGGTTCACGCTTTGTGGTGATGAAAGGGCAAATCGCCCGCATGCACCGCGCGCTTTCCCAGTTCATGTTGGATCTGCATACCGAACAGCACGGTTATCTGGAAGCGTACGTTCCTTACCTGGTCAACCATGAGACGCTGTACGGCACTGGCCAGTTACCGAAGTTTGGTGAAGATTTGTTCCACACCAAGCCTCTGGACGAAGAAGCGGGCAGCAGTAACTATGCGCTGATCCCAACGGCTGAAGTACCGCTGACCAATCTGGTGCGTGACGAAATTCTTGAAGAAGAATCGCTGCCACTGAAGATGACTGCACATACGCCATGCTTCCGTTCCGAAGCCGGTTCTTATGGTCGTGATACCCGTGGCCTGATCCGTATGCACCAGTTCGATAAAGTCGAGATGGTACAGATTGTTCGCCCGGAAGATTCCATGCAGGCGCTGGAAGAACTGACCGGCCATGCAGAGAAAGTGCTTCAGTTGCTGAATCTTCCGTATCGCAAAATGCTGCTTTGTACGGGCGATATGGGCTTTGGTTCAAGTAAAACCTACGATCTGGAAGTATGGTTGCCAGCGCAGGATACGTACCGTGAAATCTCTTCATGCTCAAACATGTGGGATTTCCAGGCACGTCGTATGCAGGCGCGTTGTCGCAGCAAAACCGAGAAAAAACCGCGTCTGGTTCATACCCTGAACGGTTCCGGTCTGGCTGTTGGCCGTACTCTGGTTGCTGTGCTGGAAAACTACCAGCTCGCAGACGGTCGTATCGAAGTGCCTGAAGTACTGCGTCCTTACATGGGCGGTTTAGAATATATCGGCTAATCCCGTTATGTATTCTATAACATAGCGAAAAAGCGCCTCAGGGCGCTTTTTTTATGGCTTAAACCGTGCGCTGCACGATGATTCCACTGTTACCTCCCAGCCAATCCCTCCTTTTTTGATAGCAAACAAAGTTTCCTACCCCATCGTGAGTAATATCCATGCATTCTGAGTGGGTAAGTGAATACTCCCAGTCCTGCGCAAATCTGCCCGCTCAACTCTTCGTCAATGTCTGATGACGCCGGTGAACGCTGGTACGGATGACGGAGTCACTTACCGGAGCGGAAATATGTCGGAAATCAAACCAGAAATCGCTGCTAAACAATGCGGACTTAGCCGCCGGACGTTGATGAAAACCTCGACGCTGGCCGGTCTGGCAATCGCAGCGGGCGGCGTCTCGCTGCCCTTTGGCCGTACGGCACTGGCCGCTGCCGTAGGTGACGCAAAGCAATCAGTGCCTGAAGATAAAGTGGTCTGGGGCGCATGTTCGGTAAACTGTGGCAGCCGCTGCGCATTACGTATGCACGTGCGTGATGATGAAGTGTATTGGGTCGAAACCGACAACACTGGCGACGATGTCTATGGTAATCACCAGGTCCGCGCCTGTTTGCGTGGGCGTTCAATGCGACGCCGCATGAATCACCCGGAACGGCTGAACTATCCGATGAAACGCGTGGGCAAGCGCGGTGAAGGGAAATTCAAAACCATCAGCTGGGATGAGGCCTTCGATGCTATCGCGGATAATCTGAAGCGGATCGTGGCCAAATATGGCAACGAAGCGGTGTACATCAATTACACCTCCGGCGTGGTCGGTGGCAATATCACCCGCTCTTCGCCTTACGCCTCGCTGGTCGCCCGTCTGATGAACTGCTACGGCGGTTTCCTCAGCCATTACGGCACCTACAGCACCGCGCAAATTGCCTGCGCCATGCCATATACCTATGGAAGCAACGACGGCAACAGCACGTCTGATATCGAAAACAGCAAGCTGGTGGTGCTCTTTGGTAACAATCCGGCCGAAACGCGGATGAGCGGCGGCGGCATTACTTACTATCTCGAACAGGCCCGCGAGCGCTCGAATGCAAGAATGATCGTCATCGATCCCCGCTATACCGATACCGCAGCGGGTCGCGAAGATGAGTGGATCCCGATTCGTCCCGGTACTGATGCCGCGCTGGTCGCAGGCCTCGCGCACGTGTTGATTTGCGAAAACATGGTCGATCAGGCTTTTCTGGATACGTACTGTGTGGGCTACGACGAAAAAACGTTGCCAGCGGGTGCGCCAGCCAACGGTCATTACAAAGCCTATATCCTCGGGCAGGGCGCGGATGCAACAGCGAAGACGCCGGAGTGGGCTTCACGCATCACCGGTATTCCGGCAGATCGCATCGTCAAACTGGCACGGGAAATCGGGCAGGCCAAACCAGCGTACATTTCTCAAGGCTGGGGGCCGCAGCGTCAGGCCAACGGCGAGCTGACCTCGCGCGCCATCGCCATGTTGCCGATTTTAACCGGTAACGTAGGAATTAACGGCGGTAACAGCGGCGCACGTGAATCAACGTACACAATTACCATCGAACGTATGCCGGTGCTGGAAAATCCGGTGGAAACGCAGATCTCCTGTTTCAGCTGGACTGATGCTATCGCACGCGGCCCGGAAATGACGGCCAAAGCCGACGGCGTGCGTGGTAAAGACAAGCTGGACGTACCTATTAAGTTCATCTGGAATTACGCCGGTAACACCATTACCAACCAGCATTCTGACATCAATAAAACCCACGATATTTTGCAGGACGATACACAGTGCGAAATGATCGTCGTGCTCGAAAACTTCATGACCTCGTCTGCTAAATATGCCGACATTTTGTTGCCTGACCTGATGACGGTTGAACAGGAAGACATCATCCCGAATGATTACGCCGGGAACATGGGCTACCTCATTTTCATCCAGCCTGCGACATCCGCGAAGTTTGCGCGCAAAGGCATCTACGAGGTGATGAGCGAAGTGGCGCGACGTCTCGGGCCTGAGGTTTACGACAAGTTCACCGAATGTCGAACTCAGCGCGAGTGGCTGCAATACCTCTACGCCAAAATGCGGGTCAAAGATCCGGCTCTGCCTGCCTACGAAGAACTGCGCGAGATGGGGATTTATAAGCGTAAAGATCCTGCCGGGCATTTCGTGGCATACAAAAAGTTCAGACAGGATCCGCTGGCCAATCCGCTGAAAACGCCGTCAGGAAAAATCGAAATTTACTCTTCCGCACTGGCTCAGATTGCCGGCGAATGGGAACTGCAAAAAGACGAAACTATCAGTCCGTTGCCGGTCTATGCCTCCACCTTTGAAGGCTGGGATGACCCCAAACGCAGTCAGTTTCCTTTACAGATGTTTGGCTTTCACTATAAAGCGCGTACCCACTCCACCTACGGCAACATCGACGTGTTGCAGGCGGCCTGTCGTCAGGAAGTCTGGATTAACCCGCTGGACGCCAAAACCCGTGGCATTCAAAACGGCGACAAAGTGAAAGTCTTTAACGATCGCGGAGAAGTCCGCGTAGCGGCGAAAGTCACACCGCGCATTATCCCCGGCGTGGTGGCCATGGGGCAGGGTGCATGGCATCAGGCCAATATGAGCGGCGATCGTGTTGACCACGGCGCCTGTATGAACACGCTGACGACCCAACGTCCGTCGCCGCTGGCGAAAGGGAATCCTCAGCACACGAATCTGATTCAGATAGAAAAAGTCTAAAGAAGCTACGGACTAAGAGCCTGGCTCGATGAAACGATTGTTAATTTTCGCCTCCCTAACCGGAGGCGTAGCGGAGTAAGTCATGTCGGATTCAAAAAGCAGTCAACCAGATCAGAGCGGGATCTCCCGCCGCAGTCTGGTAAAAGGAACCACGCTCGCCGGAATGGCAGCGGCGATCGGCGGAATATCACTGCCGTTCAAATCATTGCGTGCAGAAAATATCCCTGCGTCAGCCAAAGTGGCGGACGAGAAAATCGTCTGGAGCGCTTGTACGGTTAACTGTGGCAGCCGTTGCCCGCTGCGCATGCACGTGGTGGATGGCGAAATTCGTTACGTCGAAACGGACAATACCGGTGACGATAATTATGACGCGCTGCATCAGGTTCGTGCCTGTCTGCGCGGGCGGTCCATGCGCCGCCGCGTGTACAACCCGGATCGTCTGAAATACCCGATGAAGCGCGTCGGTAAGCGCGGTGAGGGAAAATTCAAACAAATCAGCTGGGATGAAGCCTTCGATACGCTTGCAGGCAGCCTGAAAGATATCATTCATCGCTACGGTAACGAGGCGATTTACCTCAATTACGGCACCGGCACATTGGGCGGCACCATGACCCGTTCGTGGCCGCCGGGCAAAACGCTGATCGCTCGTCTGATGAACTGTTGTGGCGGTTATCTGAATCATTACGGTGATTACAGCTCAGCACAGATTGCGGCCGGTCTGAATTACACCTACGGTGGCTGGGCCGACGGCAACAGTCCGTCTGATATTGAAAACAGCAAACTGGTGGTGTTGTTCGGTAATAATCCAGGCGAAACACGAATGAGTGGCGGTGGCGTTACCTACTATCTGGAGCAGGCGCGTCAGCGTTCAAACGCGCGCATGATCATTGTCGATCCGCGTTATACCGATACCGGTGCAGGCCGTGAAGACGAGTGGGTACCGATTCGTCCGGGTACTGATGGCGCACTGGCTGCGGCACTTGCCCACGTCATGATCACCGAAAATCTGGTCGATCAGCCGTTCCTCGATAAATATTGCGTCGGTTACGACCAGAAAACCTTACCCGCTGGTGTGCCGGAGAATGCCCATTATAAAGCTTACATTCTGGGGGATGGCCCGGATGGCATAGCCAAAACGCCGGCGTGGGCGGCAAAAATCACCGGTATTTCGGCGGATAAAATCGTCAGGCTGGGGCGTGAAATTGGTCAGGCAAAACCGGCGTTCATCACTCAGGGCTGGGGACCGCAGCGTCACTCAAACGGCGAAGTAGCGACCCGCGCTATCGCGATGCTGGCGATCCTGACCGGTAATGTCGGTGTGAACGGCGGTAACTCCGGCGCACGTGAAGGTTCGTACGAAATCCCGTTTGTCCGTATGCCGGCCTTTGATAATCCGGTGCAGACCAGTATTTCCATGTTCATGTGGACCGATGCTATCGCGCGTGGGCCTGAAATGACCGCGACCAAAGACGGTGTGCGCGGGAAGGAGAAACTGGATGTGCCGATCAAGTTTATCTGGAACTACGCCGGTAACTGCCTGATTAATCAGCATTCTGATATCAACCGTACACATGACATTTTGCAGGATGATAAACAGTGCGAAATGATTGTGGTGATTGATAACCACATGACGTCCTCGGCGAAATATGCGGACATTATTCTGCCGGATTGTACGGCGTCTGAGCAGATGGATTTCTGTCTCGATGCGTCCTGCGGCAACATGGATTACATCATTTTTGCCGATCAGGTCATCAAGCCGCGCTTCGAATGTAAAAATATTTACGAGATGACCTCCGAGTTATCACGCCGAATGGGCGTTGAAGAGAAATTTACCGAAGGCCGTACGCAGGAAGAATGGCTGCGTCACCTGTATCAGCAATCCCGCGAAGCCCTGCCAGAATTGCCCGATTTCGACACCTTCCGCCAACAGGGCATGTTCAAGAAACGTGACCCCGAGCAGCATCATGTGGCTTACAAAGCCTTCCGTGAAGATCCGATAGCCAACCCGCTGACCACGCCGTCCGGCAAAATCGAAATCTATTCCGCTGAACTGGCAAAGATTGCCTCGGAGTGGGAACTCGCGAAAGAGGACGTAATCCATCCACTGCCGGTGTACGCCGCGGGCTTTGAGAACTACGACGATCCGCTTGCCAGCAAATATCCGCTGCAACTGACCGGTTTCCACTATAAAGCACGCGTTCACTCAACTTACGGCAACGTAGATGTACTTAAGGCGTCCTGCCGGCAGGAAATGTGGATCAACCCGCTAGATGCCGGTCAGCGTGGTATCAAAAACGGCGACATGATCCGTATTTTTAACGATCGCGGGGAAGTGCATATTGCGGCGAAAGTCACGCCGCGCATGATGCCTGGCGTTGTCGCGCTGGGCGAGGGTGCCTGGTATTCACCGGACAGCAAGAAAATCGACCGTGCGGGTAGCATCAACGTACTGACGTCTCAAAGACCTTCACCGCTGGCGAAAGGTAACCCCTCTCACACCAACCTTGTGCAAGTGGCTAAGGTTTAAAGGAGTAAAACATGACTACTCAATATGGTTTTTATATTGATTCAAGCCGCTGCACTGGATGCAAAACGTGTGAGCTGGCCTGTAAAGATTTCAAGAATTTAACCCCGGACGTCAGTTTCCGCCGCATTTATGAATATGCCGGTGGCGACTGGCAAAAAGACGGTGACGGCTGGAATCAGAACGTGTTTGCCTATTATCTGTCGATTTCATGCAACCACTGCGCCGATCCGGCCTGTACAAAAGTCTGCCCGAGCGGTGCTATGCATAAACGCGAAGACGGATTTGTAGTCGTGAACGAAGACGTATGTATCGGCTGTCGTTACTGCCATATGGCCTGTCCTTACGGCGCACCACAGTACAACAAAGCTAAAGGCCACATGACCAAGTGCGACGGCTGCTATGAACGCGTTGCCGACGGTAAAAAACCTATTTGTGTCGATTCCTGCCCGCTGCGCGCGCTGGATATGGCTCCTATTGAAGAGTTGCGTGCGAAATACGGTGATCTGGCGGAGGTAGCACCGCTGCCAGCTGCTCATTTCACTCACCCAAATATCGTCATCAAACCCAATGCGAATTGCCGTCCTGTAGGTGATACCACGGGTTATCTGGCTAACCCTAAGGAGGTTTGAGATGGGAAACGGATGGCATGAATGGCCTTTAATGGTCTTTACTGTATTGGGGCAGTGCGTTGTAGGGGCCTTTATCGTGCTGGCCATTGCGCTGCTGACTCACCGCTCCGTGGAAGAACATCGTCGTATTCATCTCTCGATGTTCTTTCTGTGGGTGCTGATGGCGGTGGCGTTTATCGCCTCTGTTCTGCACCTCGGCTCGCCGCTGCGTGCTTTCAATTCGCTTAATCGTCTCGGTGCTTCACCGCTGAGTAATGAAATCGGCAGCGGTTCACTGTTCTTCGCGCTGGGTGGCATTTACTGGCTGCTGGCAATCATCAACAAAATGCCGCGTGCGCTGGGCAAAATCTGGCTGGTGATCACCATGCTGGCGGGTGTCGGTTTTGTTTACGCGATGTGCCGTGTTTATGAAATCAGTACGGTGCCTACATGGGATAACGTCTATACCGCGTTCCACTTCGGCCTGACGGTGCTTATTGGCGGACCGGTGCTCAGCTATTTGCTACTGCGCGGTGCCAACATTAGTGGCTGCGGTTTGCGTTTGCTACCGGCGATCAGCCTTATTGCACTGGTGGTGAGCATGGCGGTGGTCGTGATGCAAAGCGCCGGTCTGGCGGACATCAACAGCTCCGTTCAGGCGGCTTCCACACTCATCCCGCAATACGGCACATTATCTGCGTGGCGGCTGGTGCTGATTGTTCTGGGCCTGGGTTGTTGGTACTGCCCGCTTATCCTGCGCAAGCGCCCGGCATTAGCCTCAATGATACTGGCCTTTGTGCTGGTCTTCGTCGGTGAGCTGATCGGGCGTGCGATTTTCTACGGGCTTCATATGACTGTGGGTATGGCCGTCAGCGGTTAATGACCGGCCAGTAATGAGTGTCAGGGAACGCGTTGCCGCAGGTGGCGCGTTCTCACAACAATGAGTGAATTATGTCAGCAGAATCTATCAGTTTAACCGGAAAGATTTTAGGCGCGACGCTGTTCTATCCGCCAGGATCGCAAGAAGTTCAGCCCCTCGTCGCCTTACTGAAAAGCAGTGACTGGGCACCGCTGTGGCCCTGTGCTACAGAAGATGCGAAAGCACAGGCCACGGAAATGTTAAGTCAGACTGAAAGTGCAGAAGAAAGTATCGACGATGCCTATCAGCGCCTGTTTATAGGGCCGTATGCCTTACCGGCCCCACCGTGGGGTTCAGTGTATCTGGATAAAGAATCGGTGGTGTTTGGTGATTCCACGCTGGCATTACGTCAGTGGATGCGCGAAAACCATATCGGGCCGCAGCTTACGCAGGCAGAACCTGAAGACCATATCGGACTGATGCTGATGATGTGTGCATGGCTGGCGGAGAATTCACCGTCATTGCTGAACTCGTTTCTGACGGTGCATTTACTGCCGTGGGCAGGTCGCTATCTCGAATTATTGCGTCAGAAAGCAGATCATCCGTTTTATGTCGGTGTGGCAATTCTCGCTGAATCGACGTTGGCTGGCTGGCAACAGGCGCTGGCGATTGAAACACCTGTAGCTAAGCTCTATTTCTGATGAGCGATTCACAAGGCCGGATGGGCAACCGTAACGTCAGTCGTCGCGGATTGTTTCGCGGCCTGCTGGCGTCAGGAAAGCAGACAATTGAACAGGCTGCGGTGCCTGCGACGCCACCGTTGCAGCGCCCGTTACCCCGTCCGCCGCAGGCGCTGGCAGAGCCTCAGTTCCTGCTGCTTTGTAATGGCTGCGGAAAATGTACTGAAGCCTGCCCTGTGGGGATGCTACGAATTGAGCAAGATAAAGTCGCCCTGAGTATCGAACACGCGGAGTGCGATTTTTGTGGTGCCTGTACGCAAGCTTGCGAGAGTGGGGCGCTGGATATTTCCTTACCAGGGGATACAGGATTGAGACCTGTTATCCTGCCGCAATGTCTGGGACGCATAGATGACCTGTGCCGGATGTGCGAAATTGGGTGTCCGCGCACGGCAATATTTTTTAATCAACAGAATCAGCCCTCTGTCGATACGGAAAAATGCGATGGTTGCGGAAAATGTAAACTCGTTTGTTATCATGGCGATATCCGCTTGTCATTAAAGCTTCATGATTCCTAATCGCAGCGCTTGATTAACGATTTCAATCATCGTCATCCAGATTGTGCTCAGGCCTCCTTTCGCCAGATTGACTTTTATTGCGCCGGTGGCATGATGCGCGCAATTTCTTCGTCTTTGTGGTCGTCAACGCCCTATGTCCGCCTATTCCCGTCCCGTTTTTCTGCTGCTGTGCGGACTCCTTCTGCTGACGATTTCTATCGCCGTCTTAAACACGCTGGTCCCATTATGGCTCAGCCATGAGCAGCTGCCGACATGGCAGGTGGGCCTTGTCAGTTCATCGTATTTCACCGGTAATTTACTGGGGACGCTGATTGCTGGCGGCCTGATAAAACGGTTCGGTTTTAATCGCAGCTACTATTTCTCGTGCTTCCTGTTTGCGGTTGCGACAGCGGGTCTGGCGCTTTCCATGAGTTTCTGGAGCTGGATCGGGGCGCGTTTTGTAGCCGGTGTAGGCTGTGCGCTCATTTGGGTGGTCGTGGAAAGTGCGCTGATGCGCAGCGGAACGGTGAAGAACCGTGGGCAACTGCTGGCGGCATATATGATCATGTATTACATCGGTACCGTCGTCGGGCAGTTATTGGTCGGAACAGTACCAACGTCGTTATTCAGTGTATTGCCGTGGGTTACCTCGCTTATCGTGATCGCCATGCTGCCATTGCTGTTTGCACATCTTGAAAATCAGGACAGCGAAGAGCCGCGTCATTCGGTTCTGCCGATGTTCCGCCGCCGTAATGCGCGCCTTGGGATCAATGGCTGCATTATTTCCGGCATCGTGCTCGGCTCGTTGTATGGCCTGATGCCGTTGTTTTTGGCGCATCAGGGTATGAGCGATGCGGATGTGGGTTACTGGATGGCGTTGCTGGTCAGCGCCGGGATCATCGGGCAATGGCCGGTCGGCCGTCTGGCAGACCGCTATGGTCGCCTGATGGTGTTGCGCATTCAGATTTTTTGCGTGATCCTCGGCAGCATTGCTATGCTCAGTGGTTATGCGATGGCACCGACGTTATTCATTCTTGGGTGCGCTGGTTTCACGCTGTATCCGGTCGCGATGTCATGGGCCTGTGAAAAGGTCAGTTCAGAAGAGCTGGTTGCCATGAATCAGGCGCTGCTGATGAGCTACACACTCGGCAGCCTTGCCGGGCCAACCATGACGGCAATGCTCATGCAGAGCTATTCTGACCGCCTGCTGTTTGTGATGATTGCCGTCGTTTCACTGGTGTATCTGGTGATGCTGATGCGTAAAGCCGACAAGAGTCACAATCCGGTGGCAGCCGCGTAATCTTAAGGTTCTCCGCCGCTCCCAATAAAAAAGACGCCGTAAATGGCGTCTTTTTTTGCATTGCATTGGGCATCAGTAAATAACTTTATGCCCGTAACTGGCAAGGATGTTTTTCACTCTGTCCATGATTTCTGTGGTGGGCGGGTTTACACCGTCCAGACCATACTTCTCACCCATCGCGGTCCATTTGTGCTTACCCAGTTCGTGATAAGGCAGCAGTTCAATTTTCTCGATGTTGGTCATGTCTTTGGTGAATTCACCGAGTTTATGTGCCGACTCATCATCATCAGACCATCCCGGCACCACGACGTAACGGATCCACGTGCGCTGATTACGTTTCGCCAGATAACGGGCAAAATCCAGCGTGCGGTGGTTCGAGACGCCGACCAGATTCTGGTGAATGTCATCGTTCATCTGTTTCAGGTCGAGCATGACCAGATCGGACGCATCAAGCAATTCATCGATTACCGGGTCGTAACGGCGGACAAAACCGTTGGTATCCAGGCAAGTATTGATTCCTTCTTTCTGGCAGGCACGGAACCAGTCACGCACGAACTCAGCCTGAAGGATGGCTTCCCCGCCAGAGGCAGTAACACCGCCGCCGGATGCATTCATAAAGTGGCGATAGGTCACCACTTCTTTCATTAAATCTTCGACATTGATTTCTTTGCCGCCGTGGGTGTCCCAGGTATCGCGGTTATGGCAATACATGCAACGCATCAGGCAACCCTGGAAGAAAACAATGAATCGGATACCTGGGCCGTCTACGGTGCCACAGGACTCATATGAGTGGATTCGACCTTGAACTGACATTGCGGGTTATTCTCCATATTGACCAATGAATAGCAGTCTAAAAGTGCGGATGCTGGCCTGGCAGAGATAAACTGGGTTCTATCTGTTTATGATACCAGACAATCAATAAGGTTGATTGCCAGCGATGGCCGGAACTGCTTTGCCAGAGGTCCACAATTATAGCGCTCTGGCAAAACAGACTGTCGGGCAGACAGTAAAGGATAGGGCGGATGAAACAAAGGCTCCACAGTGTGGAGCCTTTTTTATCAACTAAACCAGAGTTTTAGCTATTACAGGGACTTGGTGAAAGTACGGGTAATAACGTCTTGCTGCTGTTCTTTAGTCAGTGAGTTGAAACGTACAGCGTAACCAGAAACGCGGATGGTCAGCTGAGGATAGTTCTCAGGGTGTTCCATCGCATCTAACAGCATTTCACGGTTCATTACGTTCACGTTCAGATGTTGGCCACCTTCGATGGACGCTTCGTGGTGGAAGTAACCATCCATCAAACCCGCGAGGTTCGCTTTACGAACATCATCATCTTTACCCAGCGCATTTGGAACGATGGAGAAGGTATAAGAAATACCATCTTTAGCGTAAGCAAACGGCAGTTTAGCAACGGAGGTCAGGGAGGCAACGGCACCTTTCTGATCACGACCGTGCATTGGGTTAGCACCTGGACCGAATGGAGCACCAGCACGACGACCGTCTGGAGTGTTACCGGTTTTCTTACCATAAACCACGTTAGAGGTGATGGTCAGAACAGACTGAGTTGCTACAGCGCCACGGTAGGTACGCAGTTTCTGAATTTTCTTCATGAAACGTTCTACCAGGTCACAAGCGATATCATCTACGCGAGAATCGTTGTTACCGAACTGTGGATATTCGCCTTCAATTTTGAAGTCGATAGCCAGGCCGTCTTCGTCACGGATGGTGCTAACTTTGGCGTATTTGATTGCAGACAGGGAGTCAGCAGCAACGGACAGACCTGCGATACCACACGCCATAGTGCGATAAACATCACGGTCATGCAGTGCCATCAATGCAGCTTCGTAGCTGTATTTGTCATGCATAAAGTGAATGATGTTCAGGGCAGTCACGTACTGTTTAGCCAACCAGTCCATGAAGTGATCCATGCGATCCATGACTTTGTCATAGTCCAGCACGGTATCCATCATTGGCTCTTCTTTCGGGCCAACCTGGATTTTCATTTTTTCATCAACGCCGCCGTTGATTGCGTACAACATGGTTTTTGCCAGGTTTGCACGTGCGCCGAAGAACTGCATTTGTTTACCCACAACCATCGGGCTCACGCAACAAGCGATAGCATAGTCATCGTTGTTGAAGTCAGGACGCATCAGGTCATCGTTCTCATACTGTACAGATGAGGTATCGATAGACACTTTCGCTGCGTACTTTTTGAAGTTCATTGGCAGCTTTTCAGACCACAGGATGGTCATGTTCGGCTCTGGTGAAGGCCCCATGGTGTATAGGGTATTCAGGAAGCGGTAGCTGTTTTTAGTGACCAGAGTACGACCATCAACACCCATACCTGCCAGGGATTCAGTCGCCCAGATTGGGTCACCAGAGAACAATTCATCATACTCAGGCGTACGCAGGAAACGTACCATACGCAGTTTCATGACCAGGTGGTCAATCAGTTCCTGAGCTTGTTCTTCGTTCAGTTTACCTGCTTTGATATCACGATCGATGAACACGTCAAGGAAGGTAGATACACGACCGAAGGACATTGCAGCGCCGTTCTGAGATTTCACCGCAGCCAGATAGCCAAAGTAAGTCCACTGAACTGCTTCCTGTGCGTTAGTCGCAGGACCAGAGATGTCGTAGCCGTATTTCGCAGCCATTTCTTTAATCTGACCCAGAGCACGGTGTTGTTCTGAGATTTCTTCACGCAGCTGGATGGTCATTTCCAGATTCACGCCGTTTTCCAGATCGTTTTGCAGAGACTGGAACTGTGCGAATTTGTCAGCCATCAGGAAGTCGATACCGTACAGCGCAACGCGACGGTAGTCACCGATGATACGGCCACGGCCATACGCATCTGGCAGACCAGTCAGAACACCGGATTTACGGCAGTTCAGAATGTCTTTGGTGTAAACGTCGAACACACCCTGGTTATGCGTTTTGCGGTAATCGGTGAAGATTTTTTTCAGTGCTGGATCCAGTTCACGGCCATAAACTTTACATGAACCTTCTACCATTTTGATGCCGCCGAATGGGATCAGGGCACGTTTCAATGGCGCGTCAGTTTGCAGACCAACGATGGTTTCCAGAGATTTGTTGATGTAGCCAGCGTCATGAGAAGTGATGGTAGCCGCAACGTCAGTATCGAAGTCAACAGGAGCTTTGGTGCTGTTCTCCAGTTTGATACCTTCCATTACTTTATCCCACAGGGTGGTTGTCGCTTGTGTCGCGCCAGCCAGGAAGGACTCATCACCTTCATACGGGGTGTAGTTCTTCTGAATGAAGTCACGGACGTTTACGCCATCCTGCCATTCACCAGCACTAAAGCCTTGCCATGCGTTGGTCAATTTTTCATTGAGCTTGGACATCTTGCACCTACCTTCTAATTTGGATTTCTTTAAAAATCGCGTGTAAAACTGTCGTAACGAGAATTCACGTTGAATCAGTGATTTTTCTCATCGCGAAGATATATGACCCAGTACGTTAACCCTACCAGCAAACCGCCACCAATGATGTTACCTATGGTCACAGGGATGAGGTTATCGATGATAAAGTTAGTGACGTTCAGTTCTGCAAATTGTGCCGGCGTAGTACCGACTGCTTGCCAAAATTCGGGTGTTGCAAAGTTCTTAATGACGATACCTAACGGGATCATGAACATGTTGGCAATACTGTGTTCGAAGCCGCTGGCGACAAACATGGCCACCGGCAGAATCATCGCAAACATTTTATCCATCAGGCTGCGGCCGGAGTAACTCATCCAGACAGCCAGGCAAACCATCAGGTTAGCCAAAATCCCAAGACATACCGCTTCCACAAAGGTGTGATGCATCTTATGGTCGGCTGTTTGCAGAACGTTGAGCCCCCACAAACCGTTATCGACCATGTACTCACCGGAGAACCAAATCAGGGCGACAAAGAACAGTGCGCCGATCAGGTTGCCAATATAGACATTGGCCCAGTTGCGTGCCAGTTGTCCCCAGGTGATACGCCCGCTGGCTTTAGCAATAACAATCAGCACAGTGGAAGTGAACAGGTCTGCACCACACACGACGACCAGCATCAAACCCAGTGAGAAGCAGATGCCCCCGACCAATTTTGCCAGACCAAAAGGAACGGTCCCGGTGCCGGTGGTTGAAGTGATATAAAAAGCAAAGGCAATAGAAATAAAGACGCCAGCAGTAATGGCTAAAAAGAACGTTTTTAACGGCTGTTTGGTGGCTTTATAAACGCCGGCATCTTCAGCAACTTTAGCTGTAGCGGCGGGTAATATAAGATCGAAGGGGTTGTCAGCTTTCACATTAACTCTCTTATTCAGGGCTATGCACTGCGCAACGAGATACTAGCAAAGCAGTATAACGTAAAAATTGACGTGGATCATAAGGGGAGGATTTTGGTGGTTTGAAGTCTACTACTGAATGGGTGCTTTTTATGCTAACTGACTGAAAGTAAAGGTGTAAAAACATTTTAATTTTTACAAATAAAGTTGATGGATGCAAAAAATATTCTTATCCATTAGTGAAACTTAATGATTAGCTGTTAATTATTGTCACTAAATGGGCTTTTGTTCTTTCACAAATACTTAACTTTAATTCCTTCGGAATTTATTTATTCTTCAAAAAACGAATCAGCCGTTATTTCGCGCGAAATTACACGCCATTTCCCCCGCGGAGTCAAACCTTAGATGGCAAATAAGAGCGCCGGGCGTGAAACGGAGACAAAAAAACGGCAGATTTCTCTGCCGTTTCAGGTTCAGTCAGCGCGCTGAGTCAATCAGGCTTTAGACCAGTGGCGACGCTTAGCCACCTGCAGCTTTTCGTACGCACCCAGAAGCGCCTGATGAGCAGGCAGCGCTTTAAGATCCGGGTCAATGGCAAACAGGCTGTGGAAACGCACTTCGCCGCTTATCGCCGCAGAAGCATCTTCCACTGCTTTCTGACCGTACATTTTCACGAAGGCATTGTAGTACTGAGCCGGTTCGCGATCTTCTTCCAACGAAAGCTGAAGCAGGGTTTGCAGACAACGATAGTAGTTGTTGCGTTCGTCGCTGTAGACCGATGAGTTGAACTCATGCGCCCATTCCGCCCAGGTCAGTGCCTGATCGAAATCGCCGCCCGCCAGTGCCAGCATTGATTTCAGCTCGCCCACGCGCAAAGTGTACCAGCCGTTATCCTTTCCGCTGGCGATACCCAACAGCTCGCGCACGCGGGTGAAGTCATCCAAACCTTCATCGTCTAGCTGAGTTATCATCTCGAGATAGGCTTCTTTCGGCAAATCGCTGTCAGGCAGTGCCAGCAACTGTTCGCGCAGATGTGCGCCCATGCTGTTATTGGCCAGCAATAAATCTTCCGCCGGATAAATATCAGACATGCCAGGAACGATGATGCGGCAAGCGTAAACGTCCAGATGCTCGTAATCAGCGATGTATACTTCAGCATCTTCTTTATCAAAGATGGCCATCAGCGTAGCGAACTCTTCTTCGGTCGATCCGCTGAAACTCCAGTCAGCAAACGGATAGTCTGCGTCTTGTTTAAACATATCCCACGAAATCAAACCGCTTGAATCGATGAAGTGCGTTTCGAGGTTAGCGTGTTCAGCAACTTCTTCGTCATCGAAAGTCGGCGGCGTGAACACATCCAGATCTTTCAGGCTACGGCCCTGCAGTAATTCGGTCACGGTACGTTCAAATGCCACACCGAAATCAGGGTGCGCGCCAAATGAGGCGAAACAGGTGCCGTTAGCCGGGTTGAACAGAACCACGCAAATGACCGGATAGTTGCCGCCCAGTGAGGCGTCATAAGAGAGGATCGGGAAACCTTCTTCTTCCAGTTTCGCAATAGCTTCCACCACACCCGGATAACGCGCCAGCACGTCGGCAGGAATTTCAGGCAGGCTGATGGATTCAGCAATGATGCGGTTTTTAACGTAACGCTCGAAGACTTCTGAAAGACCCTGCACACGTGCCTCGTTGGCAGTGTTACCGGCCGACATCCCGTTGGACACATACAGGTTGCCGATGATGTTCATCGGAATGTACACAGTTTGCAGATCAGACTGACGGGTGAACGGCAGGGCGCAGATCCCGCGATCGGGATTGCCCGATTGCAGATCGATAAGATCGCTCGCCACCAGCTCTTTGTCCGCATCGTAAAACTCATGCAGGCGCTCATCCAGAATGCCTTCCGGCAGCGTGTTATCTTCGGCAATCGGGAACCATTTTTCGTTCGGATAATGAACGAAATCACCATTGGCAATTTCTTTACCCAGATAGAAATCAGCGAAGAAATAGTTTGTCGACAGACGCTCAAAATATTCACCCAGCGCAGACGCCAGAGCGGCTTTCTTGCTCGCACCTTTACCGTTGGTGAAACACAGCGGACAGTCGCGATCGCGGATATGCACGGACCAGACGTGCGGAACCGGGTTCAGCCAGGAAGCTTCTTCGATGTTAAAACCGAGATCGGTGAGTTTTTGTTGGAAGCGGGAAATGGAGTCTTCCAGCGCCGCGTCTTTACCAGGAATAAAAGTTTGCGTCATTGAGTTCACTTTTGAGCGTGCTAAAAACGCGCAATGATACGGGGTTTTGCGACGCACCTCCATGTATTCGTGTTAAGAATGTAATCGCGTTGTAACGCGCTAAGCTTGTCTGTAAGAAGGCATTCGATAAGCGGCTGTTTTTCCACTCATGAGGTCTCTATGCAGGCGTTTGATGTTAAGCGTATGGCGTTGGATAAGTTCCCGCTCGAATATCTTGGCGAAGTCACCTTTCGGTGTTTCTTCATCTTTGTTGTGGTCTTCCTATTTCTGAAACTGACCGGGAGACGCGGGGTTAATCAGCTTTCTTTGTTTGAAGTCGTGATTATCCTGACGCTCGGATCGGCGGCGGGTGATGTGACTTTTTATGATGACGTCCCGCTTTTGCCGGTTTTTGCCGTATTCTTCTCGATTCTGCTGTTCTACCGTTTCTCCACCTGGCTGATGGGGCGCAGTCACCATTTCCAGAACTGGATGGAGGGAAAGCCGCTGATCATCATTCGCGACGGCATGTTCGAATGGGAAACGATGGATCGGGAAAACATCACTAAAGGTGAATTTTACATGGAGTTGCGACAAAAAGGCGTGGAGCATCTGGGACAGGTGCGTCTGGCGATACTGGAAACCAACGGCGGCCTGAGCGTGTACTTCCGTCTGGATGAGGATATCCAGCCCGGTCTGCCGGTGTTGCCAGAGGATTATATTGATATCGAAACACTGATGATGACCAGCGGGTGGTACGCCTGCCATCAGTGCAGCCTGGTGAAAGAGCTCAGGGTGGGTGAAAAGGCGGTCTGTCCGCGTTGTCAGAATCTTACGTGGGTCAGGGCGCTGAACACGGTGCGCGCGTGAACAGATAATCCTGTTAAATCAGCTTTCCAGGGAGGAAAGAACCTTGTGACCCAGATCTCATCGTTGATTATCAGGTCGTCATCAATAACCGTTGCAGACTGCTTGTCTCGGATGATAAAACCGGTAAATTAATGGTTACTATGTGGCTGTCTCAGAGAAGTGGTGAGGGGAAATGACTCAGGTTTATAATTTTAGTGCAGGCCCGGCAATGATCCCGGCAGAAGTATTGCGTCGCGCGGAACAGGAACTTTGTAACTGGCACGGACTGGGTACCTCGGTGATGGAAATCAGTCACCGCAGTAAGGAATTTATCCAGGTGGCCGAGGAATCCGAAAAGGATATTCGTGACCTGCTGAACATTCCCTCCAACTATAAAGTTCTCTTCTGCCATGGCGGCGCGCGTGCGCAGTTCGCCGCAGTGCCGATGAATCTGCTGGGTGAGAAATCGACCGCGGACTACATCGATGGCGGTTACTGGGCGCACAGCGCAGTGAAAGAAGCCCTAAAATACTGTACGCCAAACGTGATTGACGTCACCACCACGATTGACGGCAAGCGCGGCATTCTACCCATGAGCGAATGGAAGCTGAGCGCAGATTCTGCCTATGTCCATTACTGCCCGAATGAGACTATCGATGGCGTGGCTATCAATGAAATGCCTGATTTCGGTGACAAAATTGTGGTTGCTGATTACTCCTCCTGCATCCTGTCCCGCCCGATCGATGTCAGCCGCTTTGGTGTGATTTACGCCGGCGCGCAGAAAAATATCGGTCCTGCCGGCCTGACGCTGGTTATCGTCCGTGAAGATCTGCTGGGTAAAGCACGCACTGAATTGCCTTCCATCCTTGATTACACCGTGCTGGCCGAGAACGATTCCATGTTCAACACCCCGCCGACGTTTGCATGGTATCTGTCAGGTATGGTCTTCAAATGGCTGAAAGAGCAGGGCGGCCTGCGTGAAATGGAAAAACGTAATCAGGCAAAGGCCGAATTACTGTACGGCGCCATCGACCGCACCGGTTTCTACCGTAACCCGGTCGCTGCGACTAACCGTTCGTGGATGAACGTGCCATTCCAGATGGCGGATGCTTCTCTGGATAATTTATTCCTGGAGCAGGCGCAGGCAGCCGGCCTGCATGCACTGAAAGGCCACCGTGTGGCTGGCGGTATGCGCGCATCTATTTATAATGCTATGCCTCTCGAAGGCGTGAAGGCTCTGACCGACTTTATGGCGGAGTTCGAAAAACGCCACGGCTAAGCGGTCTGGCTTTCGGGCTGGCACAATGCTTTTGTAGGAAGCCTTAAAAATGACCCCGGTTTACACTCCGGGGTCATTTTATGAAATGAAGAATTGGAGAAAGAGTGGAATCCCTGACATTACAACCCGTTGCATTGGTTAACGGCAGCATCAACTTACCCGGCTCAAAGAGTGTTTCTAACCGTGCGCTTTTACTGGCTGCTTTTGCACAGGGCACTACCCGCCTGACTAACCTGCTCGACAGCGACGATGTGCGCCATATGCTGAATGCGCTGACGCAACTCGGTGTTACGCACCGCCTGTCTGCCTCCCGCACTGAGTGTGAAATCGACGGTCTGGGCACGGCTTTTTCCAATGCTAAAGGGCTGGAATTGTTCCTCGGAAATGCGGGCACTGCGATGCGCCCTCTGGCTGCAGCATTATGTCTGGGGGAGCAGAACGTCGTACTTACCGGCGAACCGCGTATGAAAGAGCGTCCGATTGGCCATCTGGTTGATGCCCTCCGTCAGGGCGGCGCGCAAATCGATTATCTCGAGCAGGAAGATTATCCGCCGCTGCGCCTGCGCGGTGGTTTTACCGGCGGCGATGTCAGCGTGGATGGCAGCGTGTCCAGCCAGTTCCTGACCGCTTTGCTGATGACAGCTCCTCTGGCTGAAAATGACACCACAATTCAGATTAAGGGCGATCTGGTTTCCAAACCTTACATCGACATTACGCTGAATCTGATGAAGACCTTTGGTATTGACGTTGAAAATCACCAGTACCAGCAGTTCCGCATCACCGGTAAACAGCAGTACGTTTCGCCGGGCGCTTATCTGGTGGAAGGCGATGCTTCCTCCGCGTCCTACTTCCTGGCCGCTGCCGCTATCAAGGGCGGAACGGTTCGTGTAACCGGTATTGGTAAAAACAGCATGCAGGGTGATATCCGTTTTGCGGACGTGCTGGAGAAAATGGGCGCAAAAATTCACTGGGCGGATGATTACATCGAATGCACCCGTGGTGAGCTTAAAGGCATTGATATGGACATGAACCATATCCCGGATGCTGCCATGACTATCGCCACGGCGGCGCTGTTCGCACAAGGTCCGACTACGCTTCGCAATATTTATAACTGGCGTGTGAAAGAAACTGATCGTCTGGCAGCGATGGCGACGGAACTGCGTAAAGTTGGGGCGACGGTGGAAGAGGGCGAAGATTACATTCGCGTAGAACCGCCGCAATCCCTTAAATTTGCAGAGATTGGCACGTATAACGATCATCGCATGGCGATGTGTTTCTCGCTGGTTGCGCTATCCGATACGCCGGTTACCATCCTTGATCCGAAATGTACGGCGAAGACGTTCCCTGATTATTTCGAACGTCTCGCAGCAATAAGTACGCTGGCATAGTCTATAACTATGTGGGTCATGCAGCGGACATCCTTGATGTCCGTTTTTTTTGCTTATTTTCTTTGAGAACCGTCCGCTTTTTAGACAACTGGTCAATGTGGGGTAACAGTTGCCGCAAAGGCAGCGTATAATGCCGCTCCTGAATTAGTCCTCTGAGACTAATGAAGCGGGTATCACCCACCGAAAGGAGACAAAAATGACGGCTTTAGCCCCGGTAATCACCGTTGATGGGCCAAGTGGTGCAGGTAAAGGTACGTTATGTAAAGCGTTGGCCGAAGCTTTTAACTGGCATTTGCTGGATTCCGGTGCCATTTACCGCGTTTTAGCGCTGGCGGCACTGCATCATCAGGTTGATATTGTCTCAGAAGAGGCGTTAGTTCCGCTGGCCGCACATCTCGACGTGCGTTTTGTCGCTCAGGATGGGCAGTTACAAGTAATTTTAGAAGGTGAGGATGTCAGCAATGAAATCCGCACCGAAACGGTAGGTAATACCGCGTCGCAGGCGGCCGCTTTCCCCCGTGTTCGCGAAGCGTTACTGCGTCGTCAGCGCGCATTTCGTGAAGCGCCGGGCCTGATTGCAGACGGACGAGATATGGGCACGGTGGTATTCCCCGATGCGCCGGTGAAAATATTTCTCGACGCCAGCTCCGAAGAGCGTGCAAACAGAAGAATGCTACAGTTGCAGGAAAAGGGCTTTAGTGTTAACTTTGAACGGCTTTTAGCCGAGATCAAAGAACGTGATGATCGGGATCGTAATCGATCCATTGCGCCTTTAGTGGCTGCTTCCGATGCGTTATTACTGGATTCAACCAGTATGTCCATCGATGAAGTCATCGAAAAAGCGTTGGCTTATGCCACAGAAATTCTAGGGTTACCGCAAAAACAAACCCGGTAATCGAGCCTTAATCTGGTGCTGGAGTCCATTCAGTGCCAGTTTTGGCTATAGTTTTTTTTAACCTCGCCGCAAGGACCTGTAGCGGGGCATTTGAAACAACCCCATCCAGCAGGACGCCAGATGGACGTTAAACTTAAGAACCTAAAGATTAACAACATGACTGAATCTTTTGCTCAACTCTTTGAAGAATCCTTAAAAACAATCGAAACCCGTCCTGGTTCCATCGTTCGTGGTGTTGTTGTGTCAATCGACAAAGATATCGTACTGGTTGACGCCGGTCTGAAATCTGAGTCTGCAATCCCGGCAGAACAATTCAAAAACGCACAGGGCGAACTGGAAATCCAGGTTGGCGACGAAGTTGATGTTGCGCTGGACGCTGTCGAAGACGGCTTCGGTGAAACTCTGCTGTCCCGTGAAAAAGCTAAACGTCATGAAGCTTGGATCACGCTGGAAAAAGCTTACGAAGAATCTGCAACTGTTACCGGTGTTATCAACGGTAAAGTTAAAGGCGGTTTCACTGTTGAGCTGAACGGTATCCGTGCGTTCCTGCCAGGTTCTCTGGTAGACGTTCGTCCTGTTCGCGACACGCTGCATCTCGAAGGCAAAGATCTTGAGTTCAAAGTCATCAAACTGGACCAGAAACGCAACAACGTTGTTGTTTCTCGCCGTGCAGTAATT
>Ga0209901_1000125_pt1 | contig 50595 bp, 50 predicted proteins | sample OrgsoiDNA_201058_FD_185806 | JGI IMG/M metagenome (GOLD analysis project Ga0209901, IMG submission 185806) | Permafrost soil microbial communities from the Arctic, to analyse light accelerated degradation of dissolved organic matter (DOM) -... | ecosystem: Environmental > Terrestrial > Soil >...
TGGCCATGGTCACCAGCGAGGTACCCATGCCAAAACCGATTTCCAGCACGACAGGAGCTGCGCGGCCAAACAGCGCGTCGATATCCAGCGGCTGTGCCTCATATTCAACGCCCATCACCGGCCAGAGAGTGTCGAGCGCATGTTGCTGACCTTTGGTCAGGCGGCCCTGACGGCGAACAAAACTGCGGATACGGCGCATAACGCGACCGCTCTCATCGAACTCCGGGGAAACGACGTCGTTTTTCATAGGGCTTTCACTCTATAGGGCAATGCTGTTCTCAGCAGTGCGCGGTTGGGCAGTAGCGGTTAGGCAACAAATCAGCGAATGGCGCATTATCCAAACCTCTGCCCGATAAGCAAGCCTTGCGGCTATAAACAGGTCGGAAACTTCCGGTTTACACCCTCCGGCGTCTGTGATGTGATCCCGCCCTGACTTTTCACCCTGCCGGATTTGCCACTCACCTATGATACAGAACTTCGCGCCTCTGGTGCTGGACTGGTACCAACGCTATGGCCGTAAAACGCTGCCGTGGCAGCTCGAAAAAACGCCCTACAAAGTATGGCTCTCTGAGGTGATGTTGCAACAAACGCAGGTTGCGACCGTCATTCCCTATTTTGAACGCTTTATGGCACGTTTTCCTACCGTCAATGACCTGGCCGTCGCCCCGCAGGATGAAGTCCTGCATCTGTGGACCGGGCTCGGTTATTACGCCCGCGCGCGTAATCTGCATAAAGCCGCGCAAACCATTGCCACCGAGCATAACGGTATATTCCCGACAGATTTCGAGGCGGTTAACGCCCTGCCCGGCATTGGCCGTTCTACCGCCGGTGCGGTGCTGTCGCTCTCTTTAGGCCAGCATCACCCGATTCTCGATGGCAACGTAAAACGCGTGCTGTCTCGCTGCTATGCAGTTGAAGGCTGGCCGGGCGAGAAAAAGGTCGAGAATCGCCTGTGGCACATCGCCGAAGAAGTGACGCCAGCCAAGGGCGTAGAGCAGTTTAATCAGGCGATGATGGATCTGGGGGCGATGGTCTGTACCCGCTCGAAACCCAAATGTGAGCTTTGTCCGCTGAAAACAATTTGCCAGGCTTACGCGCATAACAGCTGGGCGAAATATCCGGGTAAAAAGCCGAAGAAAACCCTGCCCGAAAGAACTGCCTTTATGCTGATGATCCAGCGGGACGACGGCGTCTGGCTGGAGCAACGTCCGCCGGTCGGGCTGTGGGGCGGCTTATTCTGCTTCCCGCAGTTTGCAAGCGTTGAAGAGCTGGACAGCGGCGTCACAAAATATGGCGTTACCCTTGATCAGTTGCAACAGCAGACCGCTTTTCGTCACACTTTCAGCCATTTCCATCTGGATATCGTTCCAATGTGGCTAAATCTGCGCTCAGTGCCGGGTTGCATGGATGAAGGTGCGGGTCTCTGGTATAACTTAGCGCAACCACAATCCGTCGGGCTGGCCGCGCCGGTTGAACGTTTACTTACTCAACTGGCGAAAGAGCACTCCAGCCAGCTAGCTAAATAAGGAATCAGTATGAGCAGAACGATTTTTTGCACTTTTTTAAAACGTGATGCGGAAGGTCAGGACTTCCAGCTTTACCCGGGCGAGATTGGCAAACGTATTTTCAACGAGATTTCGAAAGAAGCCTGGTCACAGTGGATGAGCAAACAAACCATGCTGATCAACGAGAAAAAACTGAGCATGATGAATCCGGATGACCGCAAGTTGCTGGAGCAGGAGATGGTGAATTTCCTGTTTGAAGGTCAGGACGTGCACATCGAAGGCTATACCCCGCCTTCCAGCTAATTATCTCTCAGCACTCCTCAGAATACACATTAAAGGCAGGCGCTTTCGGGTGCCTGCTTCTTTCACCAGAAATGGTTTAAAGATGAAGAAAATTTTAGCTTTGCTGGTTATCGCGCCGATGTTGATCTCCTGCTCCGGCAGTAAGAAAGACTCGTTTAATGAAGCTTACGTCAAGGACACCAACGGCTTCGATATTCTGATGGGACAGTTTGCCCACAATATCGAAAACATCTGGGGGCTGAATGAAGTCCTGATCGCCGGGCCTAAAGACTACGTAAAATACAGCGATCAATACTATACCCGCAGCCATATCAATTTTGATGCGGGTACTATCACCATCGAAACTATAGCCGGTACCGATCCGGCGGCGAACCTGCGTCAGGCCATCATCAGCACCTTGCTGGTCGGTGAAGATCCGGGCAACGTTGACCTCTACTCAGACGCCAATGATATTCAGATCAGTAAAGAGCCGATGCTCTACGGCCAGGTACTGGACAACACCGGACAACCTATCCGCTGGCAGGGCCGTGCCGCCAGCTTCGCGGATTATCTGGTACAGAATAAACTGCAGCGCCGTCAGTCGGGGCTGCATATCATCTATTCCGTTACGATTCAGATGGTGCCAAACCACCTGAACAAACGTGCGCATAAATACCTGCCAATGGTGCGTGAAGCTTCCGCTAAATACGGCGTCGACCAGTCACTGATACTGGCGATTATGCAGACCGAATCCGCCTTTAACCCGTATGCGGTGAGTAATGCTGACGCATTGGGTCTGATGCAGGTTGTGCAGCATACCGCCGGCGTGGACGTGTTTAAATCTGAAGGAAAATGGGGTAAACCTAGCCGCAGCTATCTGTTTGATCCACAGAACAATATCAACACCGGCACCGCGTATCTGGCCATGTTGCAGAACGTTTATCTCGCGAATATCAACAACCCGACCTCTAAACGTTATGCGGTGATCACCGCTTATAACGGCGGCGCAGGCAGCGTGTTACGCGTGTTCAACAGCAATAAAACCCAGGCATTCAACATCATCAATAATATGGCGCCAGGTGATGTTTACACTACGCTGACCACCAAACACCCGTCTGGTGAATCGCGCCGTTATCTGTATAAAGTCAACAATACGCAGAAAAGCTATCGCCGCATCGACTAACCCAGAACAGGGTTGCAGCAATAAAAACGGAGGCCCCATGGCCTCCGTTTTTTATCCATCTTGCAGAAAAACCGCCGGGTTACTGCGCGATCACATAACCCATAATACGTTTCCAGCCGACCGCTTTCTTCTCAACGTAAACGCCCTGTAACTCCGGTGAGAAACCTGGCAACAGGTTAATGCCCTCTTCCAGCGCCATAAAGTAGCGCTGAACCGCTCCGCCCCATATTTCACCGGGAACCACGCACAATACGCCCGGCGGGTAAGGCAGTGCGCCTTCGGCAGCGATACGCCCTTCGGCTTCACCAATGGCGACCAGTTCGACGTTATCGCGAATAAATTCGCTGTGGGCATCCTGCGCGTTCATCGCCACCTGCGGGAAGCTCTTCTCGCGGAACATCTCTTTTTGCAACTCTTTGACGTCAAAGCTGACGTAAAGGTTATGCATTTCCTGGCACAGCTGGCGGATGGTGTAGTTGCGATATCTGTCCTCATTTTTACGATACACCGTCGGCAAGACTTCACTGAGCGGCGCATCTTCTTCGATATAACGCTCAAAGCGGGCGATCTCTTCAATCAGCAACTGCATCTTCGCCGGCGTTTCTGCCGGTGTCAGCAGGAACAGTATGGAGTTGAGGTCGCACTTCTCAGGCACAATGCCGTTCTCACGCAGGAAATTGGCAAGAATGGCAGCCGGGATGCCGAACTCCGTATATTTTCCGCTCGTTGCATCAATGCCTGGCGTCGTCAGCAGCAATTTGCAGGGATCGACGAAATACTGCTTCTCGGCATAACCTTCAAAGGCATGCCAGCGCTGGCCTGGCACAAAGTCGAAAAAGCGCACATCATTGGCCATTTTTTCCGTATCGTGATTCTGCCACGGTATTCCATCCACCAACGGCGGCACAAACGGCAGGATCATTGAACACTGCTCAAGCAACATTTTGCGCGCTTCAATGCCGAGCTTCACGCACTCCATCCACATATGCTTGCCGCTTCCCCCGGCATGAATACGCGCATTGACGTCCAGAGCGGCAAACAGCGGGTAAAATGGGCTGGTCGAGGCGTGCATCATAAAGGCATTATTCAACTTTTTATGACTGCAATGACGCTTCTGACCTTTGATATGGTTATCTTTTTTGTGAATTTGTGAGGTCTGGGAGAACCCGGCCTGCTGCTTGTGCACCGACTGGGTCACAATAATGCCCGGATCGTTTTCGTTCAGATCCAGCAACAGCGGCGAGCACTGCTGCATCATCGTAATAAACTGCTCGTAGCCGACCCACGCAGAGTCGAACAGAATGTAGTCACACAGGTGGCCGATTTTATCCACCACCTGACGGGCGTTATAGACGGTGCCGTCATAAGTCCCAAGCTGAATAATCGCCAGCCGGAACGGGCGCTTTTCGCCAGCGCGTTGCGGCGCAACCTGTTTGATCTGCTCGCGCAGAGAGCCTTCCTCGAAACAACCCGCATCAATACCGCCGATAAACCCAAACGGATTACGCGCGGTTTGCAGATAAACCGGCGTCGCGCCCGCCTGCAACAGCGCACCGTGATGGTTAGATTTGTGGTTGTTACGGTCAAACAACACCAGGTCGTCGCGGGTTAATAGCGCGTTTGTCACCACTTTATTCGCGGCAGAAGTGCCATTAAGCACGAAATAGGTTTTGTCAGCGTTGAACACTTTCGCCGCGTATTTCTGTGCGTCTTTCGCCGAGCCCTCGTGGATCAGTAAATCCCCCAGCTTGACGTCGGCATTACACATGTCGGAGCGGAAAATATTCGGGCCGTAAAAGTCGTAGAACTGGCGCCCTGCCGGATGACGCCGGAAAAACTCTCCGCCCTGATGCCCTGGGCAGGCAAAAGTCGAATTCTCCATCTCGACATATTTCTTCAGCGTGTCGAAAAATGGCGGGAACAGGGCTTCTTCATAGGCCTGGGCCGCAGATTCAATTTGCGCGGCATAAAATGCCTGATTGGCATCAGACAGGGCGATCACGCCTTTCAGCACCGATAAATAATCCGGGGAAACCTGTTCGGCTCCCTGCACTGCAACAAACGCCGGAATACCAAACCCCAACGCATCTATCTCCGCCAGCCTGCCGCTGTTTAAATCACCCACCGAAATAATGATGGCCGCCACGTCGGCATAGTCAGCACGACGCAGATCCACCACGATACGGTGAGATTCAAGATAAGGCGCCACGGAGGCACTTGCTGCAATTTTTAAAAGTTTCATTCAGGCTCTCAAACAATTAAGTAAGAGGGGGTGCCAATTAGCACGGCAATGAGCAGGGTTGTACGTTGGGAAGTAAAAGCGCACAGATCCGGCCCGGCAAAGTGACGCGGGCATAAGCGTGATGTCGAGCGCGAAAGCACAATGCCAGCAGGCAAAGGGGATACGAATCGAGATTCAGGCTCAGCCACGTCTGATAGACATCAGTAAAATCAGAGACACTCTGTTTTTAATCATGCCTAACAGCGAGCAAGGTAGCCTTACCGCATAGAAGGAACTGCTAAGAGAGAAAAACAGGAAAGACAATCTTCAAAGCACCCAAAAGAGGTCATCAGCGATGTTTTACGCGTTGAGAAAGCGCGATGTGATATACCGGTCATGCCGCCACCCTCTTGAGCCGTCGTGAGAAAAGGGGATATCTCAGTCAATAAATCGCCGCAATAATGGCATCATTCTCCCCAGCGTACAAGCCTGTGAAATCGCCATTTTTCTGTCAAAATGCGACATTTTTAACCCGCTAATTTGACACTATTTTTCTGCCCTTTGCTGACGAATCCTTGTCTTCGAAGAGCCATTGCTCTGCCATTGCGTTAAAAACCACCATTCAGGCGACCTGCCCCGTGCTTACAGAAAAAAGCCATTGACGACGCACGGCCAATACGGTTTAATGCGCCCCGTTGCCCGGATAGCTCAGTCGGTAGAGCAAGGGATTGAAAATCCCTGTGTCCTTGGTTCGATTCCGAGTCCGGGCACCATATTTAAAGAAACCAGCCTAATGGCTGGTTTTTTGCTTTCTGGCGTCTGCAATCCCAAAACCCCCCTAAAAATTCCGCTTGAACAACGTCGTATTAACGTCTACTTTAACTACGACAATTTTAGTCGTAGTTAAAGTAGACGTTAATAACCAAACAAAAACGGACAAGCAAACCATGAAGATTTTACATATTGATGCGAGCTCTAAATTTCACCAGTGGTCCAATTCGCGCGCATTGGGTCGGTTCTTTTTAGAAGAATTACAAAAAGGCGGAGTAGATATCGAGGTGGATTATCTGGATGTCACCGCCGACATCCAGCCGCACGTTTCTGCCGACTTCGTGCAGGCAACTTACACGCCAGAAGATCAACGTACGGCGCAGATGCGCGAAGTATTGGCTGCTTCGGATGCCATGTGCCAACGCGTAATGGAAGCCGATGCCCTGGTCTGCGCGATGCCGATGTATAACTGGACCATCCCCTCCACCTTTAAAACCTTTATTGACACCATTATCCGCACCGGCGTGACCTACGACTTGCTGCCTGACGGCACCACCGTCGGTAAGCTCGGCGATAAAAAAGTGATCTTTATTACTACCCGTGGCGCAGATTTACGCGAGGGCTCTCCCTACAGCGCGATGGATGCCATGACCCCCGTGCTTAAAGCCTCGTTCGCGTTTATCGGCGTCGATTCTCCACAATTTGTGGATGCACAACCCCTTCAGTTTACGGCTGCCGAAGAACGCGAAGCCGCGCTGGTTCGCGCGCATGCCGAACTGTCACACCTCGCCTCACAATGGGCCATCGCATGGGACACTTCAGCGGTTCTGCTATAGAATCTGAGACGTTCAATTATCTTTGCAGAGGAAAGCAGTATGGCGTTCGTAAGTTCTGGGGTGGAATATGCATTGCATTGTCTGCTGTATATCAGCCAACCGGACGGCATCAAAGACGCCAACGTACGTGATATGGCCGACCTGCAAGGCGTTCCGGTCGACTTTCTGGCAAAGATCTTTACCAAACTGAAAAAATCAGGCCTCGTTCATTCGACCGAAGGCGCACGGGGTGGGTTCAGCCTGGCACGTCCTGCTGAATCCATCTCGGTGAAAGATGTGATTGACGCCATTGACGGGCCTAAGGGCCTGTTTGAATGCAAAGAGATCCGCGAGCGCTGCGCGGTGTTTAATCAGCAAGCCCCCAAATGGGCGACCGAAGGCACCTGCGGGATCCACAAAGTCATGCTCGAAGCCGAGCAGGCTATGCGCTCTGTTTTTGCACAATATACGCTGGCTGCCCTGGCTGCCACCTCCGCCAGTAAAGCTCCGGATGATTTCAACCGGCAGATATTGCAATGGTTCGATGCCAGACCGTCAAACCAGCGTTTTTTAGCCGAATAGTTGTTTTTCCACCACAGCGAGAACGCCTCAGGGCTTTCTTTCTTGGTCTAAAAAGCAGAAACGGCTAAGCTTAGAAAAATTTCCGATACCGAGAAAGCTTATCCCATGGTCAAGAAACCCGACGCAGCACCTTCCGTATTTGATCACCTGAAAGATGACGACAGTTTTGACCTGTGGGGCCGTTCTGGCCTCAGCACGGCCCTCAACAAAGCCAAGCCTAAAACGCCGGATAACGACGCCATGGCCGCGGCGCGTAAACTGATTCAGGGCAGTAAAGATCAGGCGAAATAACGATCACCTGTGAGTTAATTCTCTTTATCGCCCCCGGTGCTGACCTGTCTGGTTGATACCGGGGCTTTAAATTTATACCTGCCACACCTTCCCACCTCTTTCGGCTATAAGCATAGTTATTTCCAGTACTGGACATCTATACGTCCAAAACGTAATCTGAATTTCTACTGAAAATTCATTCACTCAGGTTATGTAAGGAAAGCCCCGCCCATGCGCAAACCCGTTTTTGCTTTTACCCTGCTTGCGACCACTCTGTTTTCAGCCGTTACTCACGCGGGTGCCACACTGGATCGCGTGACCAAAACCGGTGTTTTGCATAACGTCATCGTGAATGACTACCCGCCGTTTGGCTTTATTGATGACAACAACCAGCTGGCCGGTTTTGATGTTGACGTGGCGAAAGCCGTGGCACAGCGGATGGGTGTTAAGCTGGAAGTCACCGCACCGGGTTGGGAAACCATTATTGGCGGCAACTGGCGCGGTCGCTGGGATACCTGCATCTGCTCGATGACACCAAACATTGAACGCGCCAAAGTGCTGGATTTCGTGACGCCCTACTACAGCTCTCCGGCTGTACTGGTGGTGAATAAGAGTGATGATCGCATCAAGTCCGCTGCCGATCTCAGCAACAAAAAAGTAGGCATCGGTATTGGCTCAAGTTATGAAACCTACCTGCAGAAAACGCTGGTGATCCCGGGTACCAAACCTATCGACTTCCCGTTTAATAACGTGCAGGCCATTCCTAGTGATGAAGAGGTGGCCTTCCAGAATCTGGCCCTCGGCCCCGGCGTGCGTCTGGATGCCATCGTCTCTGACTTAGCCACCGCCAATGCGCGCATCAAGCGCACGCCGGTGTTTAAAATTGTCACCGAGCTGTACGCCGAACCGAACTGGGTCGCGACCGATAAGGGCGACCCGGAGTGGGATAAGAAAGTCGCAGATACCATCAAATCCCTGCGTGATGACGGTACGTTGGCGAAGATTTCTCAACACTGGCTGGGCGAAGACATCACCAAAGAGGAACAGTAACGAATGGCGCAGCTTCCTGAAATCAAAACAGTAGCACCGGATAACGGCACGCTGCCGCCTGCGGAAACCGGCCTGTTGAACAGCCCGCGCGCTTTTAGGATAAAAACGGCGTTCACCTGGCTGATTTTACTCAGCCTGCTGCTGGGTCTGTTCAGCAAAATGGGGCTGCAATGGGATCTTATCGAGCAGAAGCTGCCGTTCCTGCTGGGACTGCGCCTGTCACCTGACGGTTTTATTCAGGGCGCGGCGCTGACCATCCTGATCACCGCCTGTTCGATGTTTTTCTGCCTGTTACTCGGGCTTATCACCGCATTAGGCCGCATGTCTGATAATGCGCTGGCCTTCGGCTGCGCCACGTTTTATGCCTCGCTGTTTCGCGGTACGCCGCTGCTGGTACAGGTGCTGATTATCTATCTGGCATTACCGCAGGCGGGTATTGTGCTGGGTGCGCTGAGTTCGGGGATTATTGCGCTGTCGCTCAATTACGGTGCGTATCTGGCTGAAACCATCCGCAGCGGCGTGCTGTCGGTACCCCGCGGGCAGAAAGAGGCGGCGATGGCGCTGGGCCTCTCGTCGTGGACGGTCGCGGTGCACGTCACTGCCCCGCAGGCGCTGCGTATTATCATTCCTCCCGCCGGTTCGATGTTTATTTCCATGCTGAAGGATTCGTCGCTGGTGTCACTGATGGGTCTGTGGGAACTGAATTTTCTGGCGCAATCTTACGGGCGCAGCACCTACCGTTATATGGAAATGCTGGCCACCGCCGCGGCGATATACTGGATAATGTCCATTGTGTTGGAGCTGTTCCAAAGCCGCCTCGAACGCCGCTTTGGTCAGGGGTATCGCCGTTAATCGCTTTCTGAAGCTTTCAAAATAAGTCGCAGGTATGCCATGTCTTTTCCACAAGATTTCCGATTAATTTCTTATTTATCGAAACTGGAACACGCGGTGCGCTTCCCGCTGTCCTCTTCCTATCCGGAATCGATGAACATCAATACGCTGTTTGAACTGGCCGGCGTTGAACACCGTCAGCCGTTTATGCAGGCCATGCTCGACTACCCGCCGCTGCGCGGAACACCTGAGCTGCTGGAAGCGATTGCCGGGACTTACGACAACATGAATACCGGGCAGATCATCAGCTTTGCCGGTGCAGATGAAGCGATTTATGCCAGTTTTCATGCACTGCTGGACGCTGGCGATCACGCCGTGGTCATCACGCCTAATTATCAGTCTCTCGAAAGCGTACCAATGTCGCGCTGCGATGTCAGCGGCGTGGCGCTGGAGGCTGAAAACGGCTGGGCGCTGGACGTCGAAAAAGTCCGCGCGGCGCTGCGTCCCAACACCAAAGTGCTGGTGATTAACTTTCCGCACAACCCGACCGGCGCGCTGATAAGCCGCCAGCAGCTGGATGAACTGGTCTCAATGTGCCGCGAGCGTGGCGTGTGGATTTTTTCTGATGAAGTCTACCGGCTGACCGAATTCCACTCAGCCGACCGCCTGCCGCAGCTGGCAGATATTTACGAACGCGGCATCTCGCTGAACGTCACGTCAAAAGCCTACGGCCTGCCGGGGTTGCGCATCGGCTGGGTCGCCTGTCAGGACAGCGCCTGGCTGCTGAAACTCGAACGCATGAAGCAGTATCTGTCGATCTGCAATTCGATTCCCGGTGAGATGCTGACCACGCTGGCACTCAACGCCCGCGCACCGATTATCGAACGGGTGATGCAACGGTCGCGTAATCATTTTCAACTGCTGGCCGATTTTCTGGCGCGCTTCCCACAGACCTTCGAACTGACCGTGCCGAAAGCTGGCGTGCTGGCCTTTGTTCGCTATAAAGGTGCGGAAGGGGCTGAAGCCTTTGCCACGCGGCTGGTCGAAGAAACGGGGGTAATGGTGATCCCGTCCGTAACCTACGCGTCGGAGCTGACGCCGGTTTCAGAAGACTTTCTGCGCATCGGGTTCGGGCGCGCCAATCTGGAAGAAGCACTGGACGTATTTGCCCGCTGGCTGGACGAGCGCACACTGAAATAACGCAACGCAAAAGCCCGCCAAAATGGCGGGCCTTGATGAAGCGTTCAGACACAGGATAACGTCACCCGAGAGCGGTTACTGGCTCATCGCATCTTTTTTCATGGCATCTTTCGACATGTTGTCTTTGCTCATGTTGTCTTTTTTCATCGCGTCTTTAGACATTTTGTCTTTCGACATACAGTCTTTACCCATTGCATCTTTGCCCATCTGATCTTTACCCATGCTGTCTTTTTTCATGCAGTCATGGGACATCTTGCCCATCGCGTCTTTCGACATAGAATCCGCCGCCTGAGTCACGCCAGCGAAGCCCATCATTGCGGTAGAGAACATCATTACAGCCATCAGTTTTTTCATGGTATTTCCTTTATTTAAAGTAGGTTGCACAGTTATGCTGGTAAAAAATATCATTGAGACAGGGGCGTTATTGTTGCAGTCAGTTTGGAGACGGCCAGCGCGGAACAACCGGAGCGTACATGCAGTACGTGAGGATTGTGAGCACTGCCCGGATTCAAAATGGCAAATAAAATAGTCCCTTACTTAACTTCCGCCGAACCAGTTGTAGCCTTGATCTTCCCAATATCCCCCGGTGAACTTATTGGTAATTTCAATCACTTCGATATGCTTCGGATTCTTGTAGCCGAGCTTGGTCGGCATACGCAGTTTCATCGGGAAACCGTATTTACGCGGCAAAATTTGTCCGTCATAAGTCAGCGCCAGCAGGGTTTGCGGGTGTAACGCCGTTGCCATGTCGATGCTGGTGTAATACTCGTCAGCGCATTTAAAACTAACGTATTCCGCCGTCAGGTCGGCACCAATCAACCGCAGGAAATCACCGAATGGCACGCCGCCCCACTTACCAATCGCACTCCAGCCTTCAACACAAATATGGCGGGTGACCTGACTGATCTGCGCCATCTGATAGAGCGTCGCCAGCGACCATTCGCGCTTATCCAGCGCCAGCCCGGCGATCTTCAGGCGATAATCGTGGCCGTTGACCTCGGGTGCCTCCTCTTCGGCGTAAAACGCGTTAAACGGGAATGGCCGGGTGATCATCGATTCGGCATACACTGGCGCCAGCCGGGTAGACCCAAAAAGCCAGCCCTGCACGCGGTCGTTAAAACCGGAGATGTTCACCAGCGCCTTTTCAACGCTGTCGTTATCGCTGATATCGCAGCCAGTCAGCATCGCCATGCCGCCCAGTGTCAGCCCCTGTCGCAAAAAGCGGCGGCGTGACGCCGCGTCAAGATGGCGGGCAATCTGCTGCTGCGCCTCCTGCACAATGGCTTCACTGTCTGATGCACTGAAAATCTGACTGATACTTTTTTTAATGATGTTCTTCATGGCTGTTCCTTAGCGTCCGCGCAGCATGGCCAGCAGGGTTTTTGGCACTAATGCCACCATCGCCAGATGCAGCGCGACGAATCCGACCAGCGACCCCATGGCTAAAAAGTGCACATAGCGCGCCATGTCATAACCGCCCAATAATTCCCGCAGCAGCGGAAACTGCACCGACTTCCACAGCACCAACCCGGACATCACCAGGATGATGCCGTCGAACATGACAAAAACGTAGGCCGCGCGCTGCACCATGTTGTAATGGCGCAGATCGTTGTGGGCCAATTTGCCACGCAGCGCAGCAGCTGCATCACGCAGAATGCCGCGTGGCGTGAGCGGCCAGAATTTACGTTTCATCCGCCCGGTAACAATATTCATCAGCAGATAAAACAGGCCGTTGAAGCCAAACAGCCACATCCCGGCGAAATGCCACTGGATGCCCCCGCCCAACCAGCCGCCGAGGGTCAGGCTGCGGGAGAAACTAAAATCAAACAGCGGCGATGCGTTATAAATCTGCCAGCCGCTGGTTACCATAATCAGCACCGCCAGCGCATTCAGCCAGTGGGTCAGACGCAGCCAGAGCGGATGGACGATCTCCGGTTTAGTTTTGCTTTTTTGCGGCTCACTCTGCGGTGAGAAGTCTGTGTGTAGCGTCATGGTTATGTCTCTGCATCTGCCCTGTCGATGAAGCGAGTATTGAGCAGATTTGTTCCCCAAGACCTCACGCAAAGTTAAATAAAATGTGATAACTCTGGGTGAAGCGCTTGTGTAGACTGCAGGTAATACCGCTCCTTTTAATGCAGATGCAGGTCGTGATGGATAAGCCAAAAAAGATTTTGATCGTGGAAGATGACGGGGATATCGCTGAGTTGCTGAGCCTGCACCTGCGCGATGAAGGGTTTGAAATAACCCACGCCGGTGACGGCAATCTGGGGGTCGCACAGCTGGAAAAAGGCGGCTGGGACGCGCTGATCCTCGACCTCATGCTGCCGGGTATCGACGGTCTGGAGATCTGCCGCCGCGCACGCAACATGACGCGCTACACGCCGATCATCATCATCAGCGCCCGTTCGAGCGAAGTGCATCGTGTACTCGGCCTTGAGCTGGGAGCCGATGACTATCTGGCGAAACCCTTCTCAATGCTGGAACTGGTGGCGCGGGTTAAAGCGCTGTTCCGGCGTCAGGAAGCCATGAGCCGCAACATGAAAATGGATGCCGGCACCCTGAGCTTCGCCGGGCTGGTGATTGACCCCATCGCCCGCGAAGTGGTGCTCAATCAGCTGCCGGTCGATCTCACCCCGCGTGAATTCGATCTGCTTTATTTCTTCGCCAAAAACCCCGGCAAGGTCTTTTCGCGCCTCAGCCTGCTCAATCAGGTGTGGGGCTATCAGCACGAAGGCTATGAACATACGGTGAACACCCATATCAACCGGCTGCGCATCAAGATTGAAACCAACCCGACTGAGCCGGAGCGCATTCTGACCGTATGGGGTATGGGCTATAAATTTATGTCGTCAGCGGAAGACGCTCAGGGGTAAATGATGAATAAACTGACGCTTTCCCAACGCCTGACGCTGGTGTTTATTCTGCTGCTGGTGGCCTGCAGCCTGCTTTCCGGCTATATGCAGGTGCGATCCAGCAACCAGTACAGCCAGGCGGTGATCCAGCGGCTGTCAGCCAATCTGGCGACACAAATCGCGGCCAATAATCCGCTGCTCCGTCAAAATGAGCTGGATCCGGATGCGGTGAAAACCCTGTTCAATCACCTGATGGCGGTGAATCCGAGCGTCGAAGTTTACCTGCTCGACAGGGACGGCAATATTGTCGGTAACGCCGCACCGGCCGGCAAACTACAGCGTCAGCGTATAGATTTAGCGCCGGTGCAGGCTTTGCTGAACGGAGCACAAATGCCGGTGTATGGTGACAACCCGCGCGCGCCGAATGCGCGGCAGGTGTTCAGCGCCGCGCCGCTGAAAGCCGATGGCGTGACCAAAGGCTACGTGTATATCGTCCTGCTGGGTGATGACTACACCGCGCTGGCCAGCAAGGCGCAATACCAGTCAGCCATTTATATGGCGCTGAGATCGATGGGCATGGTGGTGTTGTTCGGGCTGCTGGCCGGGGCGCTGGCGTTCCGCTGGGTGACCCGCCCGGTGCGCAAGCTGACGGCGCAAATCGTCAACCTTGACAGCGGTGGCATAGAAGCGATTCAAGCACTGGCGAAAAGCCCGGTACCCGACGGCCAGCTGCGCGATGAAGTGGCTCAGCTGCAACAGGCGTTTGTCGGCATGGCCAAACGCATCGATCAGCAGTGGCAAAGCCTGATGGCGCAGGACCAGCAGCGCCGCGAATTTATTGCCAATATCTCCCACGATCTGCGCACTCCGCTGACTTCGCTGCACGGTTATCTGGAAACGCTGTCGATGAAAGCTGACCATCTGAGCGCCGACGAGCGGCAGCGCTATCTCAGTATCGCGCTGGCTCAGAGCCGTAAAGTTGGCCGTCTGGCGCAGGAGCTGTTCGAACTGGCACGGCTGGAATATGGCGTGGTCAAACCGCAGAAAGAGCCGTTTTCGCTGTGTGAACTGGTCAATGATGTGTTCCAGAAATTTGAGCTGGCCGCCGAAGCGCGTCATCAGAAACTGACCGCCGAGATTGCACCGGGGATCCCGCTGGTCAATGCCGATCTCGGCATGATTGAGCGGGTGCTGACCAATCTGCTGGATAACGCCATCCGCCATACGCCGGAGGGGGGAAACATCAGCATCCGCCTGTGGAAAGAACAGCATCAGGTGATGGTCGAACTCAACGACAGCGGGCCGGGCGTGGCACCGGAGCTGCGCGCCAATCTGTTTGTGCGCCCCTCTATTCTCAGCACCAACAAACACCGCGCTGGAGGACTGGGGCTGATGATTGTGCGGCGCATTTTGCAACTGCACGGCGGTGATATTCAGTTGCTGGACCATCCCGGCAAAGGGGCCCGCTTCCAGTTTTCCGTCCCCGTTTAACCCCAGACAACAATACCGTGGCAGCCCGGAAATCCCCCGGTCTGTCGCGGTTTATCCTCTTTCACCCAGTACCTGTTTTTCGGTCAGAAAATCAATAAACACCCGCACTTTGGGCAACATATGACGGCTGCTCGGCCAGACGACGGAGAACTTTCCGGTATCATCGAGATGCTCTGCCAGCACCGCCACCAGCTCTCCCGTTTTTAACGCCTCCCGCACCAGAAATTCCGGTACATACGCCAGCCCAACGCCCTGATGCACCGCCTGCAACAGCGCTTCGAGATTATTACTGCTGAGCGCCACCGACAAATTCAGCGGCTGATCGCTGCTGAAGGCCCAGGGCTGAAACTGCCCGTTAGCCGGAAAACGGTAACGCAGGCAGGCGTGACGCTCCAGCTCTACGGGCATCTGCGGTGGGGGATGATGAGCAAAATAGGCCGGGCTGCCCACAATCGCGAAGTGGAAGGGCCCGAGCCGCCGCGACATCAACTGTGACGTAGGCAGATCACCGCTGCGCACCGCCACATCAATACCTTCAGCAATCAGGTCCACCATGCGGTCGCTGAAATCCAGCTCCAGTTCGACCTGCGGATAACTGCGCATAAATTCCGCCAAATGCGGTAACAGCATGCGATAGCCAATCGCCGGCATGCTGACCCGTAATTTACCGCGTGGTTCGGACGAAACCCGTGACATCTCCTGCTCGGCCTCTTCCATCTGCGCCACTATTTGCTGACAGCGTTCGAAAAACAGCTGGCCTTCGTCGGTCAGGCTGATACGCCGGGTACTGCGGTTAAACAACCGCACGCCGAGTTTTTCCTCCAGCCGGGCCACGCTTTTACCCACCGCCGAGGCGGAGATCCCCATGCGTTCACCCGCCGCAGCAAAGCTGTGATGTTGGGCTGCACGCACAAAAGCCAGCATACCGTTGAGATTTTCCATAAGGTGTCCCCCTGTTTGCTACCCGCCATACGAGCTATTTTGTCCGTAATATCCGGACAGATAGCCTGTTTCGACCAAATTACAGACATTTTATCATCACTGCTACTTTCCTGTTTTATGGACACGACCATGACTCAACCTAAACTTCACTCTGCGTCTCATGCGGCAGGCCAGCTCAGTGTGCTGTTCACCGTCTGTCTGGCGGGGATGATTATGCCGCTGAATTTTGTCAGCGGTGCCGTCGCCACTCCGGCTATCGCCCGCGAACTCGGCGGCAGCGCGCAGGCGCTGAGCTGGATAACCAACGCCTTTATGCTCACGTTCGGCTGTTTCCTGATGGCCGCCGGTACGCTGGCCGATGAGTTTGGCCGTAAAAAAGTCTTTATCTGCGGCGTGGCGGGCTTTGGCCTGCTTTCACTGCTGCAAAGTTTCAGCACCAGCCTGCTGGCGATCGATTTATTGCGCGGCGTGCAGGGCATTCTGGCCGCCGCGGCGCTGGCAGGCGGTTCTGCGGCGCTGGCACAGGAGTTTGACGGCCCGGCGCGCACCCGCGCCTTCAGCCTGCTCGGCACCAGTTTTGGCGTCGGACTGGCGTTCGGACCCTTTGTGGCGGGCTTATTGATTGCACATTTCGGCTGGCGTTCGGTGTTTCTCTCTTCCACCGTGATTGCCCTGCTCTCTTTGCTGACCGGCGCATGGCGCATGCAGGAGTCGCGTAATCCTGATGCAGCGGGTATCGACTGGCCGGGCACCCTGAGCTTTACTGCCATGCTGGCGCTGCTGACCTGGGCGCTGATGGATATTCCGCAGTACGGCCTGCAAAGCCCGCAGGTGCTGGGGATGCTCGGCGGCGCGGCGCTGCTGCTGGCGCTGTTTATCACCGTGGAACTGCGCGTGAAGCACCCGATGCTGGATCTGTCTCTGTTCCGCTTCCCGCGCTTTATCGGCGTGCAGGCTTTGCCACTGGCGACCGGCTTCTGTTTCGTGGTGCTGTTGGTGATTTTACCGATGCAGTTTATCGGCATCGCAGGCCTGAGTGAGCAACAGGCCGGGCTGATGATGATGGCGCTGTCATTGCCGATGCTGGCGGTGCCGCTGATGGCCGCCTGGCTGACCCGCTGGCTAAGCGCGGGCGTACTTTGTACCTCGGGTTTAGTGCTGGCCGCGCTGGGTTTATGGTGGCTGAGTGTGGCGGTCAGGGCGCAAGATCTTAACCAGATGATCTTGCCGATGCTGCTGATCGGGCTGGGAACGGGCCTGCCATGGGGTCTGATGGATGGGCTGTCGGTCAGCGTGGTGCCCAAAGAGCGGGCGGGGATGGCGACCGGTATTTTCAGCACCACTCGCGTGGCAGGGGAAGGGATTTCGCTGGCCACGGTGGGGGCACTGCTGGCGGCCTTCATGCACGGTGGACTGACGGCACATTTTTCCGGCATCAACGTCGCACAGGCCAGCCAGCGTCTGGCCACCGGCGATTTACTTCAGGCCCGACGCCTGCTGCCCGACGCCAGTGTGAGCCAGTTGCAACAGATTTACGGCGCCTCGCTGCATCATCTGCTGCTGTGTCTGGTAGCAATCACGCTGGCCTCGGCGGTTGTGGTGCTGTTCGCCATGGCAGGAAAAGAGACGGCACCGGGCGCTGCGGCAGTTCAGAAAGATCTGTCACCGTGATCGGTGCTCAGTAACGGCGAAATACGGGCATAGGCTGCTTCGATTTCCGGCGGGATATCCACCGCCGCGATAAAGCCTTTTCCAAGCGGCCCGTAACCCTGCACCGTGTTACGCAGGCGCGGAATCTCCCCCAGTAACAGCGAGGCAAAACGAGGCCATGACCACAAGCTGGCGTCCGTTTCTCCACGATACGCCAGCCCGTCACCACGTTGCTCTATCTGGGGGGTGAAGGTCGGCCAGTTGATAAACTGCACTTCCGGGCGATCCTGCCACACTTTACGAAAACTGGCGTCAGTGCGCCGCTGCATCAGCGGATCCTGGGTCAGAATAATACGCGCGGCAGGTTCTCCGGCCTGTTCCAGTACCCGACGGGCCTGCACAGCATTATCACCGCAGTTGGTTGAGGCGGTTTCAAGCAGCAATTGCTCGGGCGAAATGGCAAAAAACTGCACGGCGATATCATGCAGGATCGCCGCCTCGCTACGCCCTTCGGTGGCGATCACGTGGTAATTCGCATGACCTTTCACGGCCTGATTGAGCAGATCGGTGGAGTGCCCGATGCCACCGGCAATCAGTATTTTCTCCACTGCGCCGCGTGACAGTACCGTGAACGCCCGTTCGGCCACCGGTAAAATGGCATTACCGAGCAGGATCAACAACTGCGGCTCACTGCGCGCCATCTGGTTAGGCGTCGCGCCGCCGGTCTGGTCCAGCGCCAGAAATTCGGCCAGCTGGTTGATATCAGCCAGTTGGCTGTCAGAGAAATAGGGCATCGAAAACATCGCTTTTTGGTTTTTATAAATAGAGAGGCTTAATACTCAAAACAATTCGGACTACATGAGGGCGGCAAGTGAGCAAATCCCCGGGAGCATAGATAACGATGTGACCGGGGTGAACAAGTGAAGCTAGCGCATCTGCAGTTCAAAGTATGAAGAGTATTACCATTGGCGATCCAGATCCTGCGCATAAAGGCGAATCGCGCGCTGATAACTTTGGATCTCTTTGTCAGCGCTGGTATCTGCAATCACGTCCAGCAGCAGAGACATGGCGGCGTGATGATCGGCCAGATTATAGAGCGTCATCGCCAGAAAAACGCGTAGCTCCAGGGCTTCAGGAAATGCCGCCATGCCACGTTCGAAAATCTGTTTTGACTCCTCAAACTGCCCCAGCGTGCGGTAGGTACTGCCCAGCCCCAAATAAGCCCCACGCAGATCATCTGCGGCTAAGCCGAGATCGATGGCCGCCAGATAATAAGGCACTGCCTGAGACTCGAGGCCCATGGAGTCATGAATGCATGCGGTTTCGTACTGCACCTGCGCCTGTTGCGGATATTGTGCAGCGAGGGAGATCCACTCCGCACGTGCTTGCTCGGTTTTCCCTGCCTGACGTAGCTGTTGCAAAACGGTGTTCAGATCCATTTTTCGCTCCTTGTGAACGCAGGTTGAATGGTTAATAACTCAACGCATACGTTCACTCTGTTTAGGATTTAAATGCTGCAAATAATGATTTTTAAGGTTTAAAAACCGTTAATTTGCATTTATTGGAGTTATTGAGCCTTTTGCCAAAAGTGCCAAATAGTTCTCCTTAAGTTAAATTTATTAACTTATATTTAACTATGTCTCAAAGTCTCATGATGCTGTTACTGAAGAGAAAACAGCATACCTGAAAGACTCAAACTGACAATGTCAGTGATAATTCCCCTCGGAAAGTGGGAAATAGACACAGCCTGGACCGCATTGCGTGCAATCTTTTTTATTATTTCGTCTTTTTTAGTGTGTTACCACCAGAGGATTTCCACATGCACCGTTGGTTGCATGAATAAACAGCCTTAAACGTTGTCATTGGGAGTCATCATGGACGCAAAAAAACAATCCTGTCTCGCCTTATTTTCCGCAGCTCTGCTGACGCTTTCAGCCGGGGCTCTCGCAGCAGGTACTCTGACCGGTCAGGTCGGCGTGCAGTTAACCATCAGCACAGGTTGTACTGTCGGTAACGGTACCTCTACCGGTGGCACTAACCAGTGGGGTACATTGAACTTCGGTAACTATGCCGATTTAACCAGCGTGATCAACGGCACCGTGTTTGGTGCTGATGGCACCAATGCTGTCACCATCACGTGCAGCACCGGCCTTACCCCGACGCTCTCCCTTAACGGGGGACTGGCGGCCAGCGGCGCGACCCGCACCATGACCTCCAGCGGCAACAGCATTCCTTACCGCCTTTACTCTAACGCTGCACGCACCACGGAAATTGCCATCAACACGCCAGTGGCTTTAACGACCGGCACAACGGCGCAGAATATCCCGATTTATGGTCGCGTGCTGCCTGCTGACCAGACCAGCACCACCCCCGCCGCCGGCACGTATAACGATACCGTAGTCGCCACGCTTGCCTGGTAACACCTGAATATATCAGGGCCGTTTACGGCCCTGGATTCACCATTATTCAGGAGGAGAGACCATGGATGCCAAGGCGCTGCTGCTTTTTACCGCCCTCAGTACGCTGATTGTTCTGGCTGCGGTTCCTGTCAGTCAGGCCGCCACGCTGGGGGTTACCGCGACCCTGCTGCCTGCCTGTACCGCAGGCACGACCACCTCTGGTAGCACCACGTTTGGTACCCTCAATTTCGGTAATTACGCCTCGACGACCAGCGTGATTAATGCCACCAGCACCCAGCTGGCGGGATCGATCCGCGTGAACTGCGTCAATGGCCTGAGCTATAAAATTCTGATGGATGGCGGCAGCAGCGGCAGCGTTACCGCACGCAGTATGGCCAACACCACCAATGCCACGCTGAAAATCCTTTATAACCTCTATACCAATGCGACCCGCACCACGGTCTGGGATAACACCACCGGCCTGAGCGACGTCGGTAACGGTGCCGATCAATGGCATACGGTGTATGGCCGTGTTCCGTCTCAAACCACACCGGCAGCCGGTGTTTATCAGGATACGGTGAACGTCACCGTCAGCTGGTAGTGGGGAGAGACATGATGCCTGAGCGGTACCTGATAACTCTTCTTACCCTGCCGATGCTGTTTTGCTCCGCCAGTTATGCGGGAACCGCCGTCCTGAATTTCACCGTCAGCGCCACCATCGTCAACGGATGCGCCTTTGGCAGTTCGGTCACCAGTCCGACCACCAATCTCGGCACGATCAATTTTGGCTCAATAGCTTCCGTACCCAGCAATCTCGATATGGTCAGCACCACCGGCGCAGGCAGCGTGGTGGTGACTTGTACCCCCGGCGCAACGCCGACTATCTCAATGGATTACGGCATCAATGGCGGCAGCGCCACACAGCGCTACATGGTCAACACCACGGCAGCGACACAGACGCTGGCCTATCAGCTTTATCAGGATTCAGCGCGCAGCAAAGTATGGGGAAACGGCGCGCTGGCGATGACGGTCAGCAGCTTTCCGGCCACCACACAAACCTATCCGGTTTATGCACGCTTATTTGCAGTGACCACTTTACCCTCAGCGGGAACCTATACCGACACGGTCACTGTCACCTTAACTTATTGAATCATCAGGATATGAAATATGTATCAGACTTTCTTGCGCACGGTATTACGTTTGTTATCCCTCAGCGTGTTGCTGAGTACTACACCACTCTGGGCCGCCAGTTCGGTGCTGGTCTGGCCGGTGTATCAGATTATTGAGTCAGATCAGAACGGTTCCGCCCTCTGGCTTGAAAACCGCGGGGCCGCACCGGTCTCGTTGCAGGTGCGGGTACTGGCCTGGAAACAGCAAGATTTTAACGAGCGCTATGCCGACCAGACCGACGTTGTCGCCAGCCCGCCGTTTGCCACCGTGCTCCCCGGCCAGCGTCAGTTAATCCGTCTAATCCGCAATACGCCGGTGCCCGCCCACACGGAAAAAGCCTTCCGTATCATCATCGATGAGATCCCTTCTCCCCTGACTGCCCCTCCTCAGGGACAGGATAAAGCCATGGTTGGCCTGCAGTTGCAGATGCGTTATCTGCTGCCGCTGTTTCTGGATGGCGAGGGGATCTGGACCAACGACCGCACCGATATTAAACGCGACAGCGCGACGGCCACCAAGCCAGTGCTGCACTGGAGCATTGACAGCGCAGGCGGTAAATCCTTCCTGAAGGTACGCAATACCGGCGTCGTCCATGCCCGGCTGAGCAACGTATTTTGGTCAAATACCGGCGATGCCAGAAAAGGCGTGAAGCCGATGATATCGGGCTTTATGGGTTATGTACTGCCAGGACAGGAGATGCGCTGGCCGGTTCCGGCAGGTGTGCTGCCGGGCAGCCAGCTCAATGCGCAGATTGCCGATAACACCCAACCGATTGTGATCCCCCGCGGCGAATAAAGGCAGGAGCCGCGACGCATGCAAATCCGACGTTATATCCCGGGGAGGCGCGTTCTTCTTCGAACCCGCGCCCGGGGATATCAGGGACTGATCTATGCAGGAAGTATTAGCCTGCTGGCGGTGCCGTGGCTGACGCAGGGCGCTGAGTATGGCGCACTGCCGGACGCACCGCGCGCGGCGCCGGTAGTCACCGAGGCAACCTACTATCTGTCGATTGTGGTGAATGGCCAGAGTGACAATCAGGTGGTACCTGTGGTGTATCGCAACAATGCCTACTGGGTCGAAGCCGGGGTGCTGGCGAAAAACCATGTGCATCTCAACGGCCAGCAGCAGGGGCTGGTTAACATCGCTACTCTGCCACAGGTCAAAGCTAACTACGTCGCCGCCACCCAACAGTTGATCTTACAGGTGCCGGACGACTGGCTGCCAAAACAGAATGTTAGCAGTGATAACCTCATGGGTTACACCCCGGCGCAAAGCAGCACCGGTCTGTTATTCAACTATGACTCTTACTATTCCGACCCGCACGACGGGCAGCGTTCAATCGCGACCTGGATGGAGCAACGGCTGTTCAGCAGCGTCGGTATTATGACCAACACCGGCACCTGGCGTTACAATATGGAGGGATCACCCGGTGAGGGCGACAGCACCTCACAGGATGGCTATATCCGCTATGACACCTTCTGGCGCTATACCGATGAGAAAGATCTGGTCAGTTATCAGATGGGGGATTTTGTCAGTAACTCCCTGACCTGGAGTAACTCGGCGCGCATGGGGGGGTTACGCATCAGCCGCAACTTCGGCGTGCGCCCGGACCTGGTGACTTACCCGCTGCTGCAGTACAGCGGCACTGCCGCGGTGCCCACCACGGTGGACCTGTTTCTTAACGGCTTTAAGGCCAGCACCAATAATCTGAACTCCGGGCCGTTCACCCTCACCAACGTGCCCTACATCAACGGTGCTGGCGAAGCGACGGTAGTCACCACCGATGCCCTTGGGCGGCAGGTTTCCACCAGCGTACCGTTTTATGTCTCCAACACCCTGCTGCGCCGCGGCCTGACTGACTTTGACCTGTCACTCGGCGCGGTGAGGCAAAACTACGGTATCAACAGTGCCGACTACTCTGACGCCGCGTTCAGCGGCATTTACCGCTACGGCATCACCAATTACCTGACGCTCTCCTCCCACGGCGAGGCGACGCAGGGGTTGGCGCTCGGCGGTATCGGCGCGGATATTGCCGTCGGCCACTGGGGAACCTTCAGCGTATCGGGCAGCCAGAGTCAGGCCAACCATGCGCCGGTGACCAGCGGCGAGTTTGATACTAACGGCAATAATAATAACGACATCAATCATTTTCCCAATAACCCCACCAACGGCCTGCCGGATAACAACAATCAGAATGGCATCCAGCCGGACACTGACAGCGATACCAAAGACAAAAACGGCAGCCAGTACACGGTGGGCTACTCCTACTACTCCACCCGTTTCAGCTTGTCAGCACTGCGCTCATCGCGCACGCCGGGCTATCAGGATTTAACCTCCTACACCAGCGACACCCGTCTCAGCCGCCGGGCCGATCAGGTGACCTTCAGCACGTCGCCTTTTGGCACGTCGAACGGCACCATCGGCATCGGCTATTACGATGTCGAAGCCTATGACCAGAGCCATACCCGCCTGGTGAACCTTTCCTACAGCCGCTCGCTGTGGGGCCAGAGCAGCATGTTTTTGTCGCTCAATAAAACGCTCAGTGAAGACGGCTACAGCGCGCAGCTGCAATTTATTATTCCGCTGGACGGTGGCATAAGCGTCAACGCCGGGTCGCAGCGCAACAGCGCCGGCAATTATCAGGAGCAGATTGGGGCCAGTAAAACCACCCCAACCGACGGCGGGCTGGGCTGGAATCTGGCCTATACCGGCGGCAGTGATCCGTATCAGCAGGCCGATGCCACCTGGAAATCACGTTATGCCACCCTTCAGGGCGGGGTTTATGGGCAGACCGGTGAGTACACTAATTGGGCCGATCTCAGCGGTTCAGTGGTGTTTATGGCGAATGATTTTTTCCTGTCGGACAAGATCAACGATGCCTTCATCGTGGTTGATACCGGCAACTACGCCGGGGTACCCGTAATGTATGAGAACCAGAAACTCGGCAAGACCGATAAAAACGGCCATCTGCTGATCCCGAACGTCAGCTCCTATTATCCGGCCAGGGTAGATATAGACACCCTGCCGCTGCCCGCCGACGTGGTCGCCAACCGGGTATCGGAAAGCATCTCCGTGCGCGAAGGCAGCGGCGTAGTGGTGGATTTCCCGGTCAAAAAAGTGCTTTCCGCCAGCATCCGGCTCAACGATACCCAGGGCCAGCCGCTGAAACTCGGCACGCTGGTCACCGAACAGAACAGCCAGCAGACCACGGTCGTGGGCTACGACGGACTGGTGTACTTCACTAATCTGCAACCACACAACATGTTGAGTATCCGTCAGGAGGACAATTCAGTATGCCGGATTGGCTTTGACCTGAGCAGCACTCATCACAGCATTGAGCAGATCGGCCCGCTGGTTTGCCAGCCGGGCACGGCGTCAGGAGAGAGGAAATGAAACTGTTAAAAATGGCGTCACACGGGTTAACGGCTCTGCTGCTTTGGACCGGGCTACAAGGCGCGCAGGCGGCCTGCACCAGTACGTCTGGGACGGGGAGTTTTGGCTCACTCACTTCGTTTACCGTCTCCAGTACGCCTCAACTGGTCACCGCCACCAGCGGATTCACCTGCTCAGGCAGCCTGCTTTCGTTACTGGGCACCAACACGGTCACCGCGACCATCGCCTCGACGACCAATGCCTCAGGTACCACGGCGCAGCTGTTTAATGCTGCCAATAGTGAATATCTGCCCTATATCATCTGTAAAGACAGCGCCTGCGCGACCCCGGTCAACGTAGGAGCATCCACGACCTGGAGCAGCACCACCTTGCTCGGGCTGCTCGGCCTGTTCAATGCCAGCGACGGCAGTATGCCGCTGTATCTGAAAACGTCGACGGGAGGCAATCTGAAGGCCGGGCTCTATACCGATAATATTACGATTAACTGGGCCTACCATATCTGCTTTATTGGGGTGGCCGGACTTTGCGTCTATACCGACGGCACGGCGACGACGGTGATTGCCGTCAGCCTGACGGTGACCAATTATTGTTATATCGACAGCGCACCGAACGTGAGTTTTGGTTCGGCGGCCTTCCCGAGCGGCTTTGCGTCGGTAACGTCAAATTCGCTGAGCGTGCGTTGCACCCTGGGCGCCACCTACAGCGTTAACCTGACCAGCACTAACCCCAGCACCGGGCAGTTCCGCCAAATGTCTGCCACCACGAATAGCGTGACCAGTTATTTGCAATATCAGATCTTTAAGGGAGATGCTTCGGTGTGGACCGCGGCCACGAATACCTCAATGACCGGCACCGGCACTTCGCAGTCGATTGGTTATACCGCCACGGTGAACGCCAGCCAGGCCAATCCGCCGGCCGGAAACTACAGTGATACGGTGCTGGTGACCGTGACATATTAATCGGGAAGGGAAAAACAGACCGGTGCAGCGCCGTCAGTGAAAACGGCCGCACCGGTGGGTGCGCACATTACAGCGCTTTGAGGATCTTCATTGTGGCATCAACATCAATTTCGTCTTCAGAGAAGATGAAGGTGGTGTTCTGGAAGGTGGTGACCGCCAGCTTTTTCAGCGTGCGCGTCTCCGCTTTCTTCTCTTCTTCTTCCTTCGGGCGGATGCGGTTCATCAGCAAGCCGACTGACAGTACCGCGTTCTCTTTATTGATCTGAGATTCCGCAGGCACCTCTTCGCTGTAGGCCAGGAAGGACTTGATGCTGGTGATTTTGATGCGCTCACCGGCAATGAAAATATACCGGCTTTCTGGCTCGACTTTCACCGCAAAGGCCGCAAGGCCTTTATTGTTGGTCGTCGGCTCGAAAGTCACCACGGCGTCTTTCTTGATAAGCTCTGGGTTGGCGACTTTAATCACGTGGAAATAACGGTTATCGCCGTTTTCATCTTTGATAAACCCGAAACCTTTATCTTCAAACCAGGTTGTGATTGTCCCGTTCATCGCTATTACCGCCTAATTAATCGTTCAACATGTCAAATTTTGCAGCGCGCAGTTTAATGCAGTTCGCGTCCAAAGTCCTGCGCTTTACCGCGGTTCAACCCTGACTGCCCGCCTTTCTGAATGTCAGATTAAAACGGTACTGCCCCGTCAGCGGATGCTCACCTGCTTTAAGTGGCAAAATACCGTGATAGCGCAGACGCGATGGGCCACCCCACACCACGATATCACCGTGGGTCAGCGCCACACGCTGGGTTTTATCGCTGCGATCCATGCCACCAAATTGAAATATTGCCGGCAGGCCAAGGGAGACCGACACAATCGGCGCACCGAAGTCGTGTTCGTCTTTATCCTGATGCAGCGACATCTTCGCTCCCGGCTGGTAACGGTTAATTAGACAAGCGTCAGGCTGGAAATCAGGGAAGCCCGCCTGTTCTGCGGCGTCCACCGCCAGGGCATAAAACAGTTCCGGCATCGCTGGCCAGGGTTGCTGATTCTCAGGCGACGTAGCCTGATAGCGATACCCCTGACGGTCAGTCACCCAGCCAACATCACCGCAGTTAGTCATGGCAACTGACATCGCATAACCACCCGGTGTGGCACGGTACTGAAAAGGTACCAGACCGGCAATACGGTCGATTTCGGCTAACAGCGCAGAGTCATCTTTCAATGCTCCACCGCGCAACACCACCGCGCCGGGGGCCAGCTCTTCACGCCAGTGCGGATGAAAATCAGGGTGATCGAAAAGATCCAAATTCATGTCCACCTCCTGCAGGCGTTATCCATTCAGTATAACAGCACAATTAAGGGTAGCGGTGGGCAAAGCCTTTGGCTAAGGTTGGCCTAATGCGCTTAAAACATCACGGATAAGGAAAGAGTTATGCCTAAAGAAATCAACAAAGATACTCAACTGTGCATGTCACTGTCGGGGCGTCCCGGCAACTTCGGCACCCGTTTTCACAACTATTTGTATCAGGCGTTGGATTTGAATTTCATCTACAAAGCCTTCTCCACAAAGGACATTGAAGCGGCGGTGAAAGGGGTACGAGCGTTGGGTATTCGCGGTTGCGCGGTCTCCATGCCGTTCAAAGAAGCCTGTATTCCTTTCCTCGATGAGCTGGATCCTTCTGCGACAGCCATTCAGTCGGTCAACACCATCGTGAACGACGACGGCGTTCTGCGTGCCTACAATACTGATTACATTGCCGTTGCCAAGCTGCTGGACCAGTATCAGGTTCCCCGTGATGCGGTATTCGCCCTGCGCGGCAGCGGCGGCATGGGTAAAGCGGTCGTGGCGGCCATTCGTGATGCGGGCTTTAAGAAGGGTTATATCATCGCCCGCAACGAGCAAACCGGCCGCGCGCTGGCTGCCGAATACGGCTATGAGTGGAAAAGTGACGTCGGTGATCTCGCCGTGGATATGCTGGTCAACGTGACCCCTATCGGCATGGCAGGCGGCGCGGAAGCCGACGCGCTGGCTTTCGAACCTGCAGTCATTGACCGCGCCTCCGTGGTGTTTGACGTCGTGGCGTCGGCGGGGGAAACGCCGCTGATTCGCTATGGCATCAAACAGAGCAAACAGGTGATCACCGGCTATGAAGTGGCAGCACTGCAGGCGGTTGAACAGTTCGTGTTGTATACGGGCCAGCGCCCATCGGATGAACTGATTAAGCAAGCGGCTGCTCACGCCAGCGCCTGATAAGTGACGTGACCTCCATAAAAACGGCCCGGATTTTCATCACGGGCCGTTTTTATTCGAACGTTAAAAAAGCAGAAATATTATCCTGAAGCAGCGCCGGTTTGCTCTGCACCGACTAATCCCACTTTCAGATAACCCGCTTTGCGCAGGGTATCCATTACGCTCATCAGCGTTTCATAATCCACGGACTTGTCCGCCTGGAAGAAGATGGTGCTCTGCTTATTCCCCTGCGTACGCTGGTCAAGCTGGGCAGTCAGGTTATCGCGGTTAACCACGCTGTCACCCAGATAGAGTTGCTTGTCGGCTTTTACCGTCAGGAACACCGGTTTTTCCGGGCGCGGCTGCGGTTTCGCCGTCGAGGCAGGTAAATCTACGCGCACATCCACCGTCGCCAGGGGCGCGGCCACCATAAAGATGATCAACAACACCAACATCACGTCGATAAAAGGCGTGACGTTGATGTCATGCATTTCACCACTTTCGTCGAGATCGTCGTTTAAACGTATGGCCATGATTTATTACCCTACGCGTAACTGGCGGTCAGCCTGCGGGCGCGGCGTTTCGCCTGCACTGGCAGCTAAATCCAGATCACGCCCCTGCAGCAGTAAAATCTGCGCAGCCACATCCCCCACCTGATGGCGGTAAGAGGCAATGGTACGGGCGAAAATGTTGTAAATCACGACAGCCGGGATGGCAGCAACCAGGCCCACGGCCGTGGCCAGCAAGGCTTCGGCAATACCCGGTGCGACAACGGCCAGGTTAGTGGTTTGTGTCTGCGCAATACCGATGAAGCTGTTCATGATGCCCCAGACGGTCCCGAACAGACCAACAAACGGGGAGATAGCACCGATGGTCGCGAGAATACCGTTACCACGCCCCATATGACGACCGGCGGCGCTGACGCGGCGTTCCAGACGGAACCCGGTACGGTCTTTAATGCCGCCGTTATCGGCAGACCCGGCGGAGAGTTCAAGTTCATTTTGCGCATCGCGCAGCATCTGGCTGCTGATGCTGTTGGCGTCGAAGCTTTCAGCTTGTTCAGCGGCTTCGTCCAGCGTGCGTACTGTCTCCAGCGCGGCGAACTCACGGCGCAGGCGACGTTTGCCACTCCACACTTCGGCCCCCTTGCTAAACAGCAAGGTCCAGGTGACCACCGAGGCCAGCAACAGGCCGATCATCACGGTTTTCACCACCACGTCGGCGTGGTGATACATACCGAGGACGGAGAGATCTTTAGGGATCACCGGTAACGCCGCCGTCTCTTCGGCAGGCGCTGCAGATGTACTAACCGGCGTCACTGCCGCTGGAGTGTCGTTAGTGCTGGCTGCCGGTTGGGCGGTCTGCGTGACGGCTTCTGCTGCCGGCGAAGAGGGTGCTGCGTAGGCATTACCGCCGAGACCTGCTACCAAAACCAATGGCAGCAAACATAACGCCAAGTCTTTCATCTTATTGCGAGCCGTTTTCACGCGTCGCCTCCAGCCAGAATCAATGTATACGGGGATTTAATAGCGCCAAATCATATCAAACAAAAAGCTCGAATTGATAGTGGTTCTCATTATTATTTACATTATCCCTGCTACCAGCTCTCCTGTCATTGACCCCAAACAAGCTTTTTCTGCTTTAGATGCAAATCCTGCTACCCCACACAGCTCGCATTTTTAGAAAGAAATGACACCGAAATCAATCATCTGACGGCGCCATAAAACATTAAAACATTGTTTTAAATATTAAGTAATATCATTTCAAAACTGTTTACAATTTGTGATAACGCGCAAAAAAACCGCACTCCTAATCGGGTATGTTGCTGAGGCAGGCACAGACCGGACACCGGCAGCCTGATGACATATCACTTTTTCCCTCTGATTTATTTTCCTTAATGACTGTTTTCCTTAACGTTTAAGTACCCTGGAGACAAACTGATGAAAATGCAGCAAGCACTTCTCAGCCTTTGCCTGAGTTCCGCGACCCTTCTGTTCAGCCATAATCTGCTCGCACAAACCCTCAAAGCCGCCGACGTTCACCCGCAGGGTTATCCGAACGTGGTGGCCGTGCAACACATGGGTGAAAAACTGAAACAACAAACGGACGGCAGGCTGGAGATTAAAACCTTCCCCGGCGGTGTACTGGGAGATGAAAAACAGGAGATAGAACAGGCGCAGCTGGGTGCGCTGGATATCATCCGTGTTTCCATGACGCCGGTGGCATCGATTCTGCCTGAGATCAACGTCTTCACTCTGCCCTACGTCTTTCGTGACGAAGACCATATGCACAAAGTACTGGATGGCAGCATCGGCACAGAGATTGGCGATAAGATCACTAATGATCCGAAATCCAGGTTGGTCTTCCTGGGTTGGATGGACGGCGGAACGCGTAATCTGATCACCAAACAGCCCGTGGTTAAACCGGAAGATCTCAAAGGGATGAAGATCCGCGTACAGGGCAGCCCGATTGCCCTGGCTACGCTGAAAGCCATGGGAGCCAATCCGGTGGCGATGGGCGTCAGTGAAGTGTTCAGCGGAATGCAAACCGGGGTTATCGATGGTACCGAAAACAATCCGCCGACGTTCATCGCCCACAACTACCTGCCGGTGGTAAAAAACTACACCTACAGCCGCCACTTCATCATCCCCGAGTTGTTCCTTTATTCGAAAGTGAAATGGGACAAGCTGTCAAAAGACGATCAACAGCTGATGCTGAAACTGGCAAAAGAGGCACAAGACGAGCAGCGCCAGCTGTGGAAAACCTACAACGATGAATCGCTGGCAAAAATGCAGGCTGGCGGCGTGAAGTTTTATGAAATCGACCGCGAGGTCTATTTCAAAGCCACTCAACCGGTACGCGATGAATTCGGTAAAGGTCACGAAGACCTGATGCAGCAAATTGCCGACGTTCAATAACCTGATGTGAGGCAGCCACTGCGGCAGCCTCTCTTTTCGCGCACTTTCGGGGGTTTCATGCTGCACGGTTATCAACGTCTGATGGACATACTTTATCTCTTCGCCATGTGGCTGGCAGGGATCGCCCTGTTGCTGATGGTGGGGGTGATCCCGGTTGGGATATTTGCCCGCTATGTTATGAACAGTTCGCTTTCCTGGCCGGAGCCTGTGGCCATCCTGTGCATGGTGACCTTTACCTTTGTGGGTGCCGCCGTGGCGTATCGCGCCGGTTCACACATTATGGTGGCCATGGTGACTGACCGTTTACCGCCAGCACTGAAAAAATTCTGCGCATTGCTCGCCGATTTGATGATGCTGGCAATCAGCCTGTTTATCTTCTGGTACAGCCTGCTGTTATGCAGCGAACTGTGGCAACAGCCGGTGGCCGAATTCCCGATGCTGACTGCCGGGCAGACTTACTTGCCCCTACCGCTGGGTTCTGCGCTGACCGTACTCTTTATCCTCGAGCAAATTCTTGCAGGCCCGCAGGCCCACCGTCCGGTGGTTCGGCTGGGTAATTCCGACGCCTGACGGCCCCTTTCTGGAGCACACGTGATGGATGCCTTAATTTTACTGTTAACGTTGGGAGTGATGCTTGCTATCGGCGTGCCGGTGGCGTACGCCGTTGGCCTGAGCGCCGTGGCCGGCGCATTGTGGATCGATCTGCCGCTCGAAGCGCTGATGATTCAGCTGACCAATGGCGTAAACAAGTTTTCTCTGCTGGCCATTCCGTTCTTTATTCTGGCCGGAGCCATTATGGCCGAAGGAGGGATCGCGCGCAGGCTGGTGAGTTTTGCCTATATTTTTGTCGGATTTATCCGCGGCGGTTTGTCGCTGGTAAACATCGTGGCTTCCACCTTTTTCGGCGCTATTTCCGGCTCATCGGTTGCGGATACCGCCTCAATCGGCTCGGTGATGATTCCGGAGATGGAGAAGAAAGGCTACCCGCGTGACTTTGCGGCCGCGGTGACCGCCAGCGGTTCGGTTCAGGCCATACTGACGCCGCCCAGCCATAACTCGGTGATCTATTCGCTGGCGACGGGGGGAACGGTCTCTATCGCCGCGCTGTTTATCGCCGGGATCCTGCCTGGCCTGCTGCTTAGTCTGACCTTAATGGTGATGTGCGTTGTATTTGCCCATAAACGCGGCTATCCGAAAGGCGAGCGCGTACCGTTTAAGCAGGCGCTGAAAATCTTTGTCGATACCCTGTGGGGGCTGATGACGGTCGTGATCATCATGGGTGGCATTCTCAGCGGAATCTTCACCGCCACCGAATCGGCGGCTATCGCCTGCCTGTGGTCATTCTTCGTCACCATGTTTATCTACCGCGACTACAAATGGTCAGAGCTGCCAAAACTGATGTTCCGCACGGTGAAAACCGTCAGCATCGTGATGATCCTGATTGGTTTTGCCGCCAGCTTTGGCGCGGTGATGACCTACATGCAGCTGCCGATGCGCATCACCGAGTTTTTCACCAGCATCTCCGATAACAAATACGTCATTCTTATGTGGATCAATATCATGCTGCTGATCATCGGGACGCTGATGGACATGGCGCCGATCATTTTGATCCTTACGCCGGTGCTGCTGCCGGTCATCCTCTCCCTCGGCATTGATCCCGTGCATTTCGGCATGATCATGCTGGTGAATCTGGGGATCGGATTAATCACGCCGCCGGTCGGATCCGTACTGTTTGTCGCCAGCGCAGTCAGCAAACAGAGCATTGAGAAAGTGGTGAAAGCCATGTTGCCCTTCTACTGCGTCCTGTTTGCCGTGTTGATGCTGGTTACCTATATCCCGGCGATTTCCCTCACCCTGCCCAAACTGTTTGGGGTGTATACGGGGTAGACCGCAGGGGAAAGAGCCTGAAATTTTCTCATCCACGCGCCAAAACCTGCTTCGGCCCGAATCATCATGTTAAGTTAAAGAAAAAACCCGTGCCGCAAGGCGCGGGTGCAAAAATCATTAACAGGGTGAAACGGACATCATGGCTGCAAAAAAAACACACGCCTCAACGCATATTGAAACCCGGCTTGTCAGCGCCGGACGTGACAAAAAATTCACCCTCGGCTCGGTGAATGCGGTTATTCAGCGCGCTTCTTCACTGGTATTTAACAGCGTGGCCGAGAAAAAACACGCCACCAAAAACCGCGCCAATGGCGAACTGTTTTATGGCCGTCGCGGTACGCTGACCCACTTCTCATTCCAGGAAGCGATGGTCGAGCTGGAAGGCGGTGCCGGTTGTGCCCTTTACCCCTGCGGCGCGGCAGCGGTCAGCAACGCCGTTCTGTCGTTTGTCTCCAGCGGTGATCACATTCTGGTGGCTGGCTCAGCCTATGAACCAACGCAGGATTTCGCCGAAAAGGTGCTGCGCAAGCTGGGTGTCAGCACCACCTATTTCCCGGCGTCAATCGGCCAAGATCTCGGTTCACTGATGCAGGCCAATACCAAAGTGGTGTTCCTTGAAGCGCCGGGATCCATCACCATGGAGATGCCCGACATTCCTGCGATGGTTCGGGCAGTGCGGGCGGTCAATCCTGACGTCGTCATCATTATCGACAACACCTGGGCGGCAGGCATTCTGTTTAAAGCGCTGGATTTCGACATCGATATTTCGATTCAGGCCGGCACCAAATACATCATTGGCCACTCGGACGCGATGATCGGCACCGCCGTCAGTAACGAACGCTGCTGGGAGCAGCTGCGCGAGCACTCTTATCTGATGGGCCAAATGGTCGATGCTGATACGGCCTACGTCGCCAGCCGCGGCTTACGCACGCTGGGCATCCGTCTTCGCCAACACGAAGAGAGCAGCATCCGCATTGCACAGTGGTTACAGGCGCGCCCCGAAGTGGCCGTGGTCAACCATCCGGCGCTGCCAGGCAGCAAAGGCCATGAATTCTGGAAGCGTGATTTTACCGGCAGTTGCGGTCTGTTTTCTTTCGTGCTCAAACAGCGCCTGACGCCCAACCAACTGGCGGAGTTCCTTGACCACTTTACACATTTCAGCATGGCGTACTCATGGGGCGGATTTGAATCACTGGTGTTGGCTAATCAGCCGGAAGAGATTCAGGCTATTCGCCCGGCGGAGACCGTCGATTTCAGCGGTACGCTGGTGCGCCTGCATATCGGGCTGGAAAATTGCGAGGATCTGATCGCAGATCTGGACGCTGCCTTCAACAGAGTGACAACAAACCCGTAATGATCGCGACGGAGTGCGCAGTTTTGTGCACTCTGTGTCGATATTTCGTCTGAAGAGTGTAAATAATCCGTCAGTACAAAATATAGCCTTATTGCATAGACAATCGGGTTCTTATAACAAAATAGCTGGCGTCTGCCCGGGTTCAGCGCCTCAGATCAACCCCCAAAGCGGGGATCTGCGTTACACTGAACCCGTAGCTTTTTTTCACAGCACCCTGACAGGAAAGTTTATGGCAGTACTTACCGATATTCTTCATGCGCTTTGGCAGCACGATTTTAGCGTTCTCGCCGACCCTAAAGTTCTTTGGGTGGTGTATGCCGTATTATTTATCACTTTGTTCCTCGAAAACGGTCTGCTCCCCGCCTCTTTTCTGCCCGGCGACAGCCTGCTGTTGTTGACCGGCGCACTGATTGCCAAGGGAGTGATGAGCTTTATCCCGACGCTGATCATTCTGGTGATTGCCGCCAGCCTCGGTTGCTGGCTGAGTTACATTCAGGGCCGCTGGTTAGGGCATACCAAACTGGTTAAAGGTTGGCTATTACAGCTTCCGGCGCATTACCATCAGCGCGCCCATCAGATGTTTATCCAACATGGCCTGATGGCACTGCTGGTTGGCCGTTTCCTGGCTTTTGTGCGTACGATACTGCCTACGTTGGCCGGTATCTCCGGACTGAATAATGCCCGCTTCCAGCTGTTTAACTGGCTGAGCGCGCTGTTGTGGGTAGGTGTGGTGATTTCGCTGGGCTTCGCGCTGAGTCATATCCCCATCGTCAAACGCCATGAAGATCAGGTAATGGCCGGGCTGATGATCCTGCCGGTGTTGCTGCTGGTTGTGGGATTGGCCGGGGCATTGCTGGTTATCTGGAAGAAACGTAAATGCCGGACTACGGCCTGCGCCAGTGAGATTAAAACCAAACCCGCTGAATAGCGGGTTTTTTATGACGCTACCTGATGAGCGTATCGGCAAGCGTCATCGAATGCCCTTCACGCGCCCGCGCCATCTCGTCGCTGGGTGTCACACCGAAATAGCGCTTAAATTCCCGGCTGAACTGCGAGGCGCTCTCATACCCCACCCGTAATGCCGCCGAACTGGCCTTCAGCCCGTCATACATCATCATCATGCGTGCTTTATGCAACCGGTAGGTTTTCAGGTACTGCAGCGGTGAGGTGCTGGTTACGGCCTTGAAGTTATGGTGGAACGCTGAAACGCTCATATTCACCTCACTCGCCAGCAGCTCAACGCTGAGGTTGTCGGCATACTGACTCTCAATGCGGCGCAGCGCCTTGGCAATCTGGCTAAAATGCGTGTGGCGGTTGACCAGCGCCTGCAAAGCGCCACCATTGTCGCTGGTGAGCACCAGAAACAGAATCTCACGGATGATCTGCGGCCCAAGCACTTTGGCGCGCAGCGGTCTCTCCATCACGTCCAGCAAACGTTCAGCGGCACACAGAATATCCTCATCCAGCACACCCGAACTGATGCCGGAAGATTGATCTTTCTGACCGGCGAATCCTGCCTCTTCCATATCCAGCAGCAGATCCTGCAACATGACGGTATTAATACTGATTTGAATGCCCGCCAGAGGCTGTTCGGCACTGGCAAAAGTTTCACACTCAAAAGGCAGCGGCACGGTGAGCATCAGGTAATTTTTCGGATCATAGGAGAAGGTGCGCTTCCCCAGATAGCCGATTTTACTGCCCTGAAACAGAATGACCAGACCGGGGTTATAAAGCACCGGCGTGCGCGGGTGGTGGCGGGTGGTATACATGAGCGACACCTGCGGCACGATGGAGTGGCTGAGTAACTTATCGCCGCTCAACCGCGCAACCTGCGCCGCCAGGTTGGCGCAAAGACCCTCAACATTTTCCATTCTGTACTTCCTTCGCTCTCAATAATCTGGCATTGATTCTGCCACGCGCGCGCCGTTTTCTACAGTGCCTTGCAGAAACAGGCAAGTCTTAGGCAGGAATGTGCATCATTAATCGCGAGGGATATTGCTAGTGTGGAACTCGATAAAGGGCATGGTAGAAATCGGCAGTAATGCTGTGAGCTGCTAGGCTTTAAAGACTCATTACGCTATTGGAGAGATTGTATGTCTACACCAACCGCTGCAGAAAATACCTTTAATGCCTGGGCCGCTGCTGGCCCGCATCAGCCTCTGGAGCCCTTTCCTTTTGACGCGGGTCCGATAGGCGATGAGGAAATTGAAGTCGCCATTGATTACTGCGGCGTCTGCCATTCTGACTTATCCATGCTCGATAATGACTGGGGTATTACCCAGTATCCTTTCGTTCCCGGCCACGAAGTGGTGGGGAAAATCGTAAAAATTGGTGACCACGCGCGCAATAAAGGGCTGAAAGTTGGCCAGACCGTGGGGGTAGGCTGGAACCGGGGCAGCTGCATGCACTGTCACCCCTGCATCTCCGGCGATCAGCACCTGTGTCATGAGGTTGAAGCGACGATCGTAGGCCGTCACGGCGGCTTCGCGGATAAAATCCGCAGCCACTGGGCGTGGGCGATCCCCCTCCCTGAGGGCGTAGACAGCACCAGCGCTGGACCACTGTTCTGCGGCGGCATCACGGTATTTAATCCGTTACTGCAATTTGGCGTATTGCCAACCCATCGCGTTGGCGTGGTGGGCATCGGCGGACTTGGCCACATGGCTGTTCGTTTCCTCAATGCCTGGGGCTGCGAAGTCACGGCGTTCACCTCCTCCGAGGCCAAGCGCGACGAAGCACTGTCTCTGGGAGCACACCGCGTGGTAGCTACCCGTGACAGTAAAGATCTGAAAAAAATCGCCGGACAGCTCGACTTCATTATGGTGACCGCTAATGCCTCGCTGGACTGGGATGCCATAATCGGCGCACTGGCCCCCAAAGGCCGCCTGCACTTTGTGGGTGTAGTCCCTGAAGCGGTGCCGGTCCACGTGATGGCACTTATCAGCAAACAGGCGGAAATCTCTGGGTCACCGACCGGTTCGCCGTCACGTCTGGCCGATATGCTGGCCTTCTGCGCACGCCATAAAATCACCCCACAGGTTGAGCACTTCCCGCTCAGCAAAATCAACGACGCCGTGAAACATTTGCATGACGGCAAGGCGCGCTATCGCGTGATCCTCGATATGCATGCCTGAGAAGGCACCGGAATTGAAGACTCCGCCAGCTTGGCGAAACTCGCTTTCGTTAACCCGGCGGAGAAAATAAGCGCAATTGATTGAAGGAGAAACTCATGGCAACGCAACCCATCATTAAACTTCACGATGGCAACAAGATGCCTCAGTTAGGACTCGGCGTATGGAAGGCCAGCAACGAAGAGGCTTCCAATGCTGTCACTACTGCAGTCAATACCGGCTATCGCCATATTGATACCGCCGCCATTTATAAAAATGAGGAAGGCGTAGGCGAAGCGCTGAGCGCCATCAACGTTCCGCGTGAAGAGTTGTTTATTACCACCAAGTTGTGGAATGACGACCAGCTCAATGCGCAGGAAGCGCTGGAAACCAGCCTTAAAAAGTTACGTCTCGACTACGTCGATCTTTACCTGATTCACTGGCCAAAAGCCGATCAGGGTAACTATGTCGAAGCTTGGAAGCAGCTGCAAAAATTGAAAGAGCAAGGTCTGGCGAAAAGCGTCGGCGTGTGTAATTTCCACATTCCTCATCTGCAAAAACTGAAAGATGAAACCGGGATTTTCCCGGTGGTGAACCAGATCGAGCTGCATCCGCTGTTCCAACAACGTCAGCTGCATGCCTGGAACGCCACGCATAATATTGCGACTGAATCCTGGAGCCCGCTGGCTCAAGGCGGTGAAGGGGTCTTTGATCAGCCACTGATCAAAAAATTGGCCGAAAAATATGGCAAGAGCCCGGCGCAGGTGGTGATCCGCTGGCATCTGGACAGCGGCCTGATTGTGATCCCGAAGTCCGTCACGCCAAAACGTATTCGCGAAAACTTCGAGGTGTTTGATTTTAAACTGGAGAAGGAAGAGCTGGCGGAAATCGCAAAACTGGATGCCGGTAAACGTTTAGGGCCGGATCCCGAAACATTCTAATTGCATACCGTTTCCTGTTCCTGCTGAAAACAAAAACCCGCCAGAGGCGGGTTTTTTAATGTCTGATATCGGGTAACTGAGATTACATCGATGGCGTAACAACCATCTGCCCGGTAGAACCCCGGTCAGCCATCTCCAGTGCCCCGCTGTAGTAGAGAAACGGGAAATGCTCGTAGGACGGCTGGTTAAAGTACACCAACAGTTCAACGTCACCATCAACCCACACAGTATCTTTGAAACCGGCATCTTCCACCAGCGGTGCCGCGCCATTAACGCTTTTTACCAGGAAGGAGACGCCTTGTACGTGGAACGGCTGTGGCATATCAGCATGCACGTTCCAGCGCTCCCAGGAGCCCTGTTGAGCCGTGAAATCGATGCGGCTGATATCCCAGAGAGAGCCATTAATGCCCGGCTGGCTGTCGCCAAGGCGGAATTCGCGGGTACGGGAGACGCTGCCGCTGAGAATTTGATCAGCCAGCAGACGCATCGGCAGATTGTCTGTCACCAGCGGCAAAAGACCGGTTGGTTTAAGCGTCAGCACCAGCGTGGACACCAGAATGCTCGAAGGTTCGAACAGGCCGCGAATACGGTCCATTACTCCGGCCGCTTCACCGGCGGTGATCGATACTTCATCACCCTGGGACATGTCGATCAGCACGTCGCGACGCTCACCCGGCGCCAGCGATAACCGCTGCACGGTCAGCGGCGCAGGCAGGAAGCCAAGATCGGACCCAACCACGTGGAAAGCGCGGCCATCACTGAGGCTGAGCTGATAGCGACGGGCGTTGGACGCATTAAGCAGACGCAGGCGCACCCAGCCACGGGACACTTCGACAAACGGACCCTGTACGCCGTTGACCAGCATAGTGTCACCAAAGAAGCCGCCGGACGCCGGCGTGTCATACTGCGGCACGCCAAAGTTGTCGAGACGTTTGTCCTGAATGATTACCGGGAAGTCATCCACGCCGTAGTGGTTAGGCAGTGGCAGATTTTTACTGACTGCATCTTCTATCAGCCACATGCCCGCCAGACCGTTATAGACATGCGGCCCCATACGGTTTGGGGTATTGGCATGGTACCAGCATGTGGCCGCTGGCTGGCGAATGGGCAATACAGGTGACCAGTCAACGCCAGGGGAAATCATGCGTGCGCCCCCTCCGGTCAGCGTGCCCGGAACCTGCAGGCCACTGACGGTCATTGAGACCGGTTCAGACAGGCGGTTACTGTAAATCAGTTTGACGTCATCGCCGCTGTAAACCCGCACCGTGGGCCCAAGATACATACCGTTAAATCCCCATACCGGCGCTTTATTGCCCCCCAGGAACGACCAGTGCGCTGACTGCATGGTCAGGAATAATGGCTGACCGCGGCGGGATTCAATTAATGGCGGAACGGGCAATGCCGGTTGCGATCCACTCGCTTGTGCCCTCAGTGGCAATGCACCTACGGCCAGAGCCAGGCCGGATGCTTGCAGGAATGAGCGACGACTGAGTGACATATTTTCTCCATGAAAACAAAATCAAAGCTGTGTTAATTGCCCATTGCCATCATTGGCGGCGGGCGAAAAGGAAAACTATTTTTTGGCTTTCGCGGCGGCTTCGCGTTCTGCGACTTCGGCATCCAGCTCTGCAATCTTGTCAGCCATAAGCTGGTGGCAGTGATTGGACAGCTCACGTAACCGCTCTTTGCCATACTGCGAGACATCGATCGGTGGCAGCATTTCAATGATCACCAGTCCATTAGACCAGCGGTTGAGTTTTATTTTACCGTTAGTATTGGACACGCATATCGGCACAATCGGCACGCCAGCGGAGATCGCCGCGTGGAAGGCCCCAGTTTTAAACGGCATCAGACCGCGCCCCCGGCTACGTGTGCCTTCCGGGAACATCCAGATGGAGATGTTTTTCTTCTTAATATGATTAACCACCTGAGAAATGGTGCTGTGTGCTTTAGCACGGTTCTCACGGTCAATCAGCAGGTTGCCGGTCAGCCAGTAGAGCTGGCCAAAGAACGGGATCCACGCCAGGCTTTTTTTGCCGACGGTCACGGTTCTTGGCTGCACGACGGCAGAAACAGTGACCATATCGTAGTTATTTTGATGGTTAGCAATATAGATACAGTTGCCATAGTGCGCCGCTTCAGACGGAATACGCTTTTCTACGGTAATGCCAAGTACCGGTGCCAGACGTGCGAACAGATGGCCGAACGTCGCCACGTGCCTTGGGTTTCGCGGGCTGAACAGGCAGTAAATGCAGCCCAAAAAGGACAACAGGATCGAATAGATAACGACGATGATCAGACGCAAAATAAATAACATAACATCCTCTTAAGCATACCGCCGGAGCCAGCAGGAAACCTTGCCGTTCCCTTCCCTCCGCGCTGGGCTATTCTCAGGCCTCAGCCAGCGCTACACAACGGTTTTGTTTATACATTTGTAAAATCTTTGCGCTATGCAACAACTCCGGAATGGCGTCATTTTTACAAAGCATTCAGGGCACGAATGTGCCCTGAATTATCCGGTCGGGACCGCTTAACCTGCGGGCTTACTCTTCACTGTCGCCCGCTGATTTACGCTGCGGTGACTCAACTTCAACGCGGTCAATGCGCTGCAAGCCACGTGGCAACAGGGTTCCTTTACGGCCGCGTTCTGCACGGAATTTTTGTAACTCTTCCGGGCGCAGCGTCAGTTTGCGTTTGCCGACGTACAGGGTCAGAGACGTCTGCGGTGGCAACACCAGCAGCCAGACCAGCTTATCTTCACCGCTGGCTGCCTGCGCCGCAGGAATTGAAACAATTTTGTTACCTTTCCCTTTCGACAGCTGCGGTAAATCAGCCACCGGGAACAGCAACATGCGGCCTGCTGCGGTGATGGACAACAGCATGTCATCCTCACCATGCAGCTCGATTGGCGGCAGGGCCTTGGCGTTGTCTGGCAGGGTGATCATCGCTTTACCGGCCCGGTTACGCGCCACTAAATCGTTGAAGGTACAGACAAAGCCGTAACCGGCATCTGATGCCATCAGCAGTTTTTGATCGTCCGGTGCCATCAGCACCTGTTCAATCGTAGCACCCGGCGGTGGCGTCAGTTTACCCGTCAGTGGCTCGCCCTGCCCGCGCGCCGATGGCAACGTCATCGGATCCAGCGCGTAGCTGCGCCCGGTGGAGTCAATAAAGACCACCGGCTGGTTGCTCTTGCCTTTAGCCGCAGCACGGAAGCTGTCACCGGCTTTATAACTCAGGCCCGAGGCATCAATATCGTGGCCTTTGGCGCTGCGCACCCATCCCATTTCAGACAGAACGATGGTCACCGGCTCAGACGGCACAAAATCGTGCTCGCTCATGGCCTTAGCTTCTTCACGTTCAGTGATAGGAGACCGGCGGTCATCGCCATAGGCTTCAACATCCGCCTGAATCTCTTTGCGAATTAACGTACTGAGTTTACGTTCTGAACCCAGCAGTGCCTGTAGCTGATCGCGCTCTTTGGCCAGTTCGTCTTGCTCAGCGCGGATTTTCACCTCTTCGAGTTTGGCCAAATGGCGTAATTTCAACTCGAGGATGGCTTCAGCCTGGGTTTCGCTCAGATCAAAACGCGCCATCAGAACCGGTTTCGGTTCGTCCTCGGTACGGATGATATGAATAACGTCGTCGATATTCAGAAAGGCAATCAGTAGACCTTCAAGAATATGCAGGCGTTTCAACACCTTATCCAGGCGAAAATTCAGACGACGGCGCACGGTCTCACGACGGTAAACCAGCCATTCGGTCAGAATTTCCACCAGCCCTTTCACCGACGGACGGTTATCCAGACCAATCATATTCATGTTGATGCGGTAGCTGCGTTCCAGATCGGTAGTCACAAACAGGTGGTTCATTACCTGATCGAGATCGACACGGTTAGAACGTGGAACGACGACCAGGCGAGTTGGGTTCTCGTGATCGGACTCATCGCGTAAATCCTCCACCATCGGCAACTTTTTATTGCGCATCTGGCTGGCGATCTGCTCCAGCACTTTGGCACCAGACACCTGATGCGGTAACGCGGTGATCACCGCGCTGCCATCCTCTTTGTGCCACACAGCGCGCATGCGCACCGAACCTTTACCCGACTCGTAAATTTTACGAATTTCGTTACGCGGAGTAATGATTTCGGCTTCGGTCGGGAAATCCGGGCCCTGTACGAATTCCAGCAAATCTTCCAGCGTGCTGCCCGGCTTCTCCAGCAGCGCAATAGCGGCGTTAGCCACTTCGCGGATATTGTGCGGCGGAATATCCGTCGCCATCCCCACCGCAATACCGGTAGTACCGTTCAGCAAAATATTCGGCAGGCGCGCGGGCAGGGTTTTGGGTTCCTGCATGGTGCCATCGAAGTTCGGCACGTAATTGACCGTACCTTGGCCCAGTTCGCGCAGCAGCACGTCCGCGTATTTTGATAAACGCGATTCGGTATAACGCATGGCCGCGAAGGATTTCGGGTCATCCGGCGCCCCCCAGTTTCCCTGACCGTCTACCAGCGGGTAACGGTAGGAGAACGGCTGGGCCATCAGCACCATAGCTTCATAACAGGCGCTGTCACCGTGCGGATGATATTTACCCAACACGTCACCCACGGTACGGGCGGATTTTTTGAATTTGGCGTTATTACTCAGGCCGAGTTCGGACATCGCATAGATAATGCGGCGTTGCACAGGCTTTAGCCCGTCACCGATAAACGGCAGCGCGCGGTCCATGATCACATACATGGAATAGTTGAGATAGGCGTTCTCAGTAAACGTGTGCAGCGCTAAACGCTCTGTTCCGTCATGAGTTATTTCGCTCATTGATTAATCCTCAGACCCGTGGCGTTATCGTTTTGGAAAATAAGGAGGCTCACACTTGCAGGGGCGCAACAATGCCCGCAACGAGGCGATGATGCCCGCGATAGTACATCATCTGCCGCATTCCTGTCACAGTTGCTGTGTTGCTGCCCGCTACCACCGTGGTCATTTGTTTAAAAAGTGGCTTAAAATTGCTCACTAAGCGCACCTAACCGGCGCTTTATTGCATTTTAGTCCATAGTCTTGTGCGCAATATCACATTTTTCTGCAAAGCTGTTTTGAGTAAACTGTTGGACAACAGTTTATCAACGAGGCCCTACCGCATGAGCAACATTCTCATTATTAACGCAGGAAAACCCTTCGCCCACTCAAAAGGGGCACTGAACAACAGCCTGACGGAAGTCGCTTCCAGCTTCCTGCGCGACGCCGGTCACGACGTGCGCGTCACCGTGCTTGAAGAGGGTTACGATGTTCAGACCGAAATTGAAAGTTATCTGTGGGCAGATGCCATCATTTATCAGCAACCGGGCTGGTGGATGGGCATGCCATGGACGCTGAAAAAATATATTGATGAAGTCTTTACCGAAGGCCATGGCAAACTGTACGCCAGCGATGGCCGTACCCGTTCAGACGCTTCGCAGAAATATGGATCAGGCGGCCTGCTGCAGGGTAAGAGCTACATGCTCTCGGTAACCTGGAATGCGCCACTTGAAGCCTTTGAAGATAAAGATCAATTCTTCCATGGCGTGGGCGTTGACGGTGTATATCTGCCACAGCATAAAGCGAATCAGTTCCTTGGTTTGGATACATTGCCTACCTTTATGTGTAACGATGTCATTAAGCAACCGGATGTCGAAGGTGACTTTGCCCGCTACCGCGCACACCTTGAATATGTGTTTGGCCAGGCTTAAGTTTACTCTTCGGATCGACGTTTTTCCGACAGGCACAAAGAGGATTTTATGATCACTGTTATTGCCGAAATCAAAGTCAAACCGGGCCGCCGCGACGCGGTACTGGAAAAAATCATCGCGCTGCTGCCAAGCGTTCTCGCCGAGAAAGGCTGTCACCGCTATGAACCCTACGTTGATTTCAACGGTCAGATCCCATGGCGTAAAACCGTACCGGACTCCATTTTCATGGTGGAAGACTGGGAGAGCCTGGCGCATCTTGAAGCCCACCAGCAGGCTGCACATATGGATAAACACCGCGAAAACATCAAAGCTGACGTGCTGGATGTGGTGATCCATATTATTGAGAAAGCGTGATTTTGGGGATGTGAAATTAAGACACGCAGGGCGTTCACCCTAAAATCTGACATCGTTTAAAACAAAAATGCCGGCGCTGCAAAGCATCCGGCATTTTTTTATTATGGACCCGCCTGAGGGATCAGACGTCCAGTTCGGCGGTGTCGCCTTTTTCCTGCAACCAGTTACGGCGGTCTTCAGAACGTTTCTTCGCCAGCAGCATGTCCATCATGCTCAGGGTCTGATCGATGTTCTCTTCTTCGATGGTCAACTGCACCAGACGGCGGGTATTGGGATCCAGTGTGGTTTCACGCAGTTGCAGCGGATTCATCTCACCCAAACCTTTGAAGCGCTGAACGTTCGGTTTACCCTTTTTGCGTTTCAGCTGATCCAGTACACCCTCTTTTTCTTGCTCATCCAGCGCGTAAAACACTTCTTTGCCCAGATCGATACGGTACAACGGCGGCATGGCCACGTAAACGTGTCCACCGCGCACCAAGGATCGGAAGTGACGGACAAACAGCGCGCACAGCAGCGTAGCAATGTGTAAACCGTCGGAGTCCGCATCCGCAAGGATACAGATCTTGCCGTAGCGCAGTTGGGTCAGATCTTCGCTGTCCGGATCGATACCGATCGCCACCGAAATATCGTGCACCTCCTGCGAGGCCAGAACTTCGTCCGAAGAGACTTCCCAGGTATTTAAGATCTTGCCCTTGAGCGGCATGATCGCCTGATATTCACGATCGCGCGCCTGTTTGGCGGAGCCGCCTGCCGAGTCCCCTTCCACCAGGAAGAGTTCGGTCATGTTCAGATCCTGCGAGGTGCAGTCAGCCAGTTTGCCGGGCAACGCCGGGCCGCTGGTCAGTTTTTTTCGCACCACTTTTTTGGCGGCACGCAAACGACGCTGAGCACTTGAAATACACAGTTCAGCCAGCTGTTCAGCAGCCTGCACGTTCTGGTTCAGCCACAGGCTGAAGGCATCTTTCACGACGCCGGAGACAAACGCGGCGCACTGACGCGAGGAGAGACGCTCTTTGGTCTGACCGGCAAATTGCGGATCCTGCATTTTTACTGACAGCACGTAGGCACAGCGCTCCCAGATATCTTCCGCTGACAGCTTTACACCGCGTGGCAAAATATTGCGGAACTCGCAGAATTCACGCATCGCATCCAGCAACCCTTGACGCAGACCGTTGACGTGAGTGCCACCCTGCATGGTTGGGATCAGGTTAACGTAGCTTTCGGTCAATAGTTCGCCGCCTTCTGGCAGCCACAGCAGCGCCCAGTCAACCGCTTCAATATCACCGGCAAAGGCACCGACAAAGGCTTTTTCTGGCAGGGTAATCAGACCGTTGACCGCTTCCATCAGGTAGTCAGTCAGGCCATCTTCATAACACCAGCGCTGCTCGGTGTTGTTCACTTTGTCTTTGAAAATGATCTCAACGCCCGGACACAGAACCGCTTTGGCTTTCAGCAGATGGCTAAGGCGGCTAACGGAAAAGCGCGGGCTGTCGAAGAAGCTGACGTCCGGCCAGAAATGGACGCTGGTGCCGGTGTTACGCTTACCGCAAGTGCCGGTAACGTGCAGATCCTGCACCTTGTCGCCGTTCTCAAACGCCATTTCATACACTTCGCCGCCGCGTTTCACCGCCACTTCAACACGGGTTGAGAGCGCGTTGACTACGGAGATCCCCACGCCGTGCAGGCCGCCGGAGAACTGGTAGTTTTTGTTGGAGAATTTGCCGCCCGCATGCAGGCGACAGAAGATCAGTTCAACGGCAGGCACACCCTCTTCCGGGTGAACATCCACGGGCATGCCGCGACCGTCATCGATAACTTCCAGAGACTGATCGGCGTGCAGGATCACTTCGATGCGTTTTGCATGACCGGCTAATGCCTCATCGACGCTGTTGTCGATCACTTCCTGACCGAGGTGGTTTGGCCGCGTGGTGTCGGTATACATACCGGGGCGACGACGCACCGGTTCAAGACCGCTGAGGACCTCTATGGAATCCGCGTTATAAGTTGATTGGCTCATCGTTGAATATTCGTGGCTCATAGGTTGGGAAACATTCGTTGGGCGGGGGCTGCGCAGTCGTTGGAGCGGCTTTCATCCGGGGCGTACTCACCCTGACGATTCAGTCCGCTGCCAGACCCAGGAAATCAATAATCGACGAAAAATGGCGCTCGAAGCCGACAAAAGTATGATTTCCCCCGGGTTCGACCGTCTGCCTGCACGTGGTGTAATACGCCACGGCCTGACGGTAATCGAGGATTTCATCGCCCGTTTGCTGAAGCAACCACAGTAAATCCGGTGACTCCAGCGGTTCGACCTGCATGACTTTCAGGTCGTAAACGTGGCGTGACTCTAACACATATTGCTGCCCGGTGTAGGGGTTCTCGTTCTGCCCCAGGTAGTCTATAAGTAGCTCAAAAGGCCGTACGGCTGGGTTAACGACCACGGCAGGTACCATAAAGCACTGAGACAGCCAGGTGGCGTAATAGCCGCCCAGTGAGGAACCCACAATACCCAGTTTGCGACCGGACTTTTGCATTACCAGAGATTCAAGCTGCTCAGCCGCATCAGAGGGAAATGGCGGCAACTGCGGCACGACCATTTCAATGTGCGGGTGGTTTTCCGCCAGCCAGTTTTTTAGCAGCGTGGCTTTAGCCGACTGCGGTGAACTGTTGAAACCGTGCAGATACAGTAAGGTGCTCATTCGTAACCGTCCGAATCGGTATCCGGGCTGAACTCATCGGTGTCCAGCCGGAACACCTGCGTCTCCACCCGACCATCAGGGCACAGGGTAAGATAGCGCCAGCCGGGTGCGGCCGTATCAATGGTGAAATTTGTACAATGTGGCTTGAACTGCACGCAGGTTGAAGGGGTGGCATACAGACGTTTGCCATACCAGTCGAGATCCAATTCTTGATGAATATGCCCACACAATAACGTGTTGGCACGCGGATAACGCGTAAGCACGCTGGCCAGCATGTGCGCATTACGCAAACTGTGCTGATCCAGCCACGTACAACCTGACGGCAAAGGGTGGTGATGCAACATGATCAGGGAGAAACGGTCGGGATATTCATCCAGACAGCGTTCCATCCATTCCAGCTGATATTCGCTGACGTGGCCGTGTGGTACGCCAAACACCTGAGTGTCGAGCAGCAACACCTGCCAGTTCTCGCCAAGTAATACCTGCTTGGAAGGGTGAATACCTGCCTCTTGCAGGGCATCGACCATGGCAGGCTGGAAATCGTGATTCCCCGGCAACCAAACACAAGGCGCGGGCAGTTCATTGATGCCTTGGGCAAAGTGACGATAGGCTTCGAGGGATTGATCCTGAGCCAAATCGCCGGTCGCTGCGATGATATCGATCTCACGGTTCTGCGCTTTTATTGCGTCCAGCACAGCGCGATAGCTGCGAAAGGTGTTCACCCCCAGCAACGTTTCATTCTCACCGGCGAAAAGATGAGTATCGGTAATTTGCAGAATTCTGACGTTGGCCCCATTCACCAATGACAGTTTAAACAGGCTTTCCAAGTAGTGTCCTTTGTTATTGAAGTCTGTCTAACAAACCGGAACGGCCATCGCTCCATGCGCCAGGCAATAACGTAACCAGTCCGCGAGGAACTGGTTAATTTGATGCTTTTCATCACGCTGATGCAACTTTTTATTAGGATAATCATAGCGCGCTTTAAAGCGAAAGATCTGCTGACTTGCACACACTTCGGCAACCATTGCATCGTGATAAAGCCGCACGGTCAATGAAGGCAGGCTCCAGTAGCTGACAGCAGGTGCAGTCTGCTTTATTTCAACCAGGGTGGTATAGCGCGTAGACTCAATAATCGTCAATCGGTACGTGGCGCTACTCACCTGATAAGTTGCCGTTTCGCCTACTTCGTCATTACGCGGCATTAAACGACGCAGTTGTGCGAAATTGGTTTCACACAATCTCATCATTTCAGGGAAATCAGGGGTATAGCGCTTAATCATCAGTGGGACCACTCTTTTCTCAGGGATTCATGGTGCAGGGCCAGCCACTGCAAAGCAATAACTGACGCGGCATTATCGATTACTCCTTCCTCCACCCAGCGGTAAGCCTGTTCCCGGCTCACCACATGCACGCGGATGTCCTCATTTTCAGCCGCCAGGCCGTGAATTCCCTGTGCCGTTGTCGCGTCAACTTCACCCACCATAATCGACAGGCGTTCGCTGGTACCGCCCGGACTGGCGAGGTAGCTCAGCGCGGGTTTGCAGCGCCCAACAACGATATTAGCTTCTTCCTGCGCTTCGCGCCGGGCGACGTCTTCTACCGTTTCGCCCTCTTCAATGATACCGGCGACCATTTCCAGAAGCCATGGGGTATCACTGGAATCAATAGCTGGAATGCGGATTTGTTCTATTAATACCACTTCATCGCGTTGCGGATCATAGGGTAATAGCACAGCCGCATGGCCACGCTCAAAGACCTCTCGCACCACTTCTCCGCTCATTTCTCCGCTAAACAGGCGATGGCGAAACCGGTAGGCAATAATCGAAAAAAAACCTTTATAACGTGTTTCACGTGCAATAATTTCTACATCATCCTGACCGAAAGTAACGGGTGAACCCTTAAACGTAGACATCTTGCCTCCTCCCTTATTTCCTCACACAGACAGATTATTGTCATTTGAGGTCAATTTGATGAAAATGCGCTAATAATAATCAAGCACGTTTGTGGTAGATTGAAACTAATTTAGGCGGTAAGGCACGTTAAGCCACTCAGTCCTTGCGCCAGTCTCTGATAGAATCCGCGTCTATTAGTATTTTGACAGCGTCACCATAACAACATTGCTGCACAACAAGGAATGCAAATGAAGAAACTGCTCCCCCTTCTAATCGGACTGAGCCTGGGCGGCTTTAGTGCGATGAGCCAGGCTGAAAACCTGATGCAGGTCTACCAGCAAGCCAGGGAAAGTAACCCGGATCTGCGCAAGTCTGCCGCCGACCGTGATGCCGCATTCGAAAAAATTAACGAAGCACGCAGCCCTTTATTACCGCAGCTCGGATTGGGTGCGGATTACGATTATACCAACGGCTACCGTGATGCGAATGGTGTTAACAGCAATGTGACCAGTGCGTCCCTGCAATTAACCCAGACCATTTTTGATATGTCGAAATGGCGTGCCCTGACTTTGCAGGAAAAAACTGCCGGTATTCAGGACGTCACTTTCCAGACGGCTCAACAATCTTTGATCCTGAATTCGGCGACAGCCTATTTCAACGTGTTAAGCGCGATTGATTCCCTGTCCTACACCGAAGCTCAGAAACAGGCGATCTACCGTCAGTTAGACCAGACAACTCAGCGTTTTAACGTGGGCCTGGTTGCAATCACAGATGTACAAAACGCCCGTTCACAATACGACACTGTATTGGCTAACGAAGTGACCGCGCGTAATAACCTCGACAATGCGCTCGAATCTTTGCGTCAGATCACCGGGGTTTACTACCCGCAGCTCTCTTCGTTAAATATTGACACTTTCAACACGCAGCGTCCGCAGCCGGTTGCCAGCCTGTTGAAAGAGGCAGAGAGCCGCAACCTGAGCTTACTGTCTGCACGTCTGTCTCAGGATTTAGCCCGTGAGCAGATCCGTTACTACCAGACCGGCCATATGCCGACGGTAGACCTGACGGCATCGACAGGGTTGAGCAATACCAAATACAACGGTTCGAACACCGGCTCTGGTAGCTACCAGGACAGTGATGCGGGCCAGAATAAAGTCGGTATCAGCTTCTCCCTGCCACTCTATACTGGCGGCTCGGTAAACTCCCAGGTCCAACAGGCGCAATACAACTTTGTTGGCGCCAGTGAGCAGTTGGAAAGCGCGCACCGTTCTGTCGTGCAGACCGTGCGTTCTTCCTTCAACAACATTTCTGCGTCTATCAGCAGCATCAATGCGTATAAACAAGCCGTTGTTTCTGCGCAAAGTTCTTTAGACGCAATGGAAGCCGGTTACCAGGTGGGTACCCGTACTATTGTTGATGTGTTGGATGCAACCACGACCCTGTACAACGCCAAACAACAGCTGTCAGCAGCTCGTTACAACTACCTGATTAACCAGTTAAATATCAAATCTGCATTGGGTACGCTGAACGAAAATGATCTGATGGCGCTGAACGGTGCACTGGGTAAATCCATCCCAACTGCACCTGATGCCGTCGCACCGGAAAACCCACAGCAGGACGCTTCGGCAGACGGCTACGGCAATAACCCGACTGCAGCGCCGGCACAAAAAAGCGTTAAGGCTGAAAAAGTCAGCTCGCCGGTGGTAAACCGAACTCCGGCAACCACCAACAGCAAGACGATCAGTACGAAGCAAAGCGGGAATCCATTCCAGAATTAATCTGGTTATACCGGTAATTCGCTATTTTCGACCTAAGCAGCCTGAAAGGCTAATGCTGGTCACTTAAGGTGACCAGCATTGTTTTTTAAAGGATATTTCGACCTTTTTTCTCTCACTTCCCTTGCATATTCACGCTCACGCCTCGA
>Ga0209901_1000134_pt1 | contig 46966 bp, 46 predicted proteins | sample OrgsoiDNA_201058_FD_185806 | JGI IMG/M metagenome (GOLD analysis project Ga0209901, IMG submission 185806) | Permafrost soil microbial communities from the Arctic, to analyse light accelerated degradation of dissolved organic matter (DOM) -... | ecosystem: Environmental > Terrestrial > Soil >...
GATTCTGGCATCGGCGGCAGCCAGAGCGGCAGCGCTGAAGATTTTATCTACTTGTTCTTGGGTGAAGTTAGCATATTCGCGCTGTGCTTTTCTGACTCGTGCTACGAGTGCGTTCAATTCAGCGACATTTGTTACAGCCATAATGCTCTCCTGATAAAGTTAAACTCTTTTAGTAAATAATCCGCCAGAAACTAGTATAGCTGTGCTACCACATACTGTGAAAAACTTATTAATATCATTGTTCTCAGTGTGTTGTCGCTGGCTCTTTATTTGCTCAAACAGCTTTCAATTGGAAAGAACATCCTGTAAGTAGATAAGTTGTTAAATCTGCCTGGGAGTATGGTTTTATCCTGATTGCCCTACTCACTGACGATGGATAAAGCTTACCTACTAATGGCTAGGGCAATTTTGATCTGGATCACATAACACCGCCGCTGACACCTTTCAGCTTGGCTTAAATGAGAATGGATATCATTAATTTTAATCTGCTTCAAAAGAATAACGTATTAAGAACGATCTAAGTCGATATTTTTTAACAATGGCGATTTACACTGCTTTATCTTGTCTATCTGGTGCTAAATACTTTGAAACGGCATGGCGTCTGCACGGCAATTCCAGTACATTAGCGCCCAATCTCGACCACCCTTTAATGGCATATTGTGCGGAGTTCTGCGTGAGCCAATCTTTGTTAGATTTTTCAGGCTATATCAAATTTTTCGTGGGACTTTTTGCCCTGGTTAACCCGGTTGGGATTTTACCGGTGTTTATCAGCATGACCAGCTATCAGGCTGCGGCAGGCAGAAACAGAACCAATATGACCGCTAACCTTTCGGTGGCGATCATATTGTGGACAGCGCTGTTTTTGGGTGATGCGATCCTACATGTCTTTGGCATCTCGATTGATTCATTCCGAATTGCTGGTGGTATTCTTGTCGTCACCATCGCTATGTCGATGATCAGCGGTAAACTCGGCGAAGATAAGCAGAATAAGCAGGAGAAATCGGAAACGGCTATACGCGAAAACGTCGGTGTAGTTCCGTTGGCTCTCCCTTTAATGGCCGGGCCGGGTGCCATCAGTTCAACAATTGTTTGGAGTTCGCGTTTTAGCGGCTGGCAAAATTTACTGGGTTTGACGGTCGCTATTGCCTTCTTTGCTTTCTGCTGCTGGTTACTCTTTCGTGCAGCCCCGCTGCTGGTAAGGTTGTTGGGACAGACCGGGATTAACGTCATTACCCGTATAATGGGACTTCTGCTAATGTCGCTCGGTATCGAATTCATTGTGACCGGCATTAAAGCTATTTTCCCTGGTTTACTATAACTCTCTTCTTTCTCTCGTAGATCCCCATTTATCTCAGTATTAGTGACGTTAATTATTAACGTCACTAATAATCGAGCGCATTAAAATAGTGCAACTTATGGCGTATTAATGAGCATCTGCACTCAAATGTAGCGCAAATTCACTTCCTGAACATATTTGTAGCTCAAGCTGTTATTTCTATTAGTTTACTAACACAAATATCCTTGTTATTAGCCCTTTCTTTGCCCGTTTCGGTGTTAATTTAATCACATCATTCTGTAGGGCTTGTGCAGGATGTATCGAGATGTTATTAGTGTTTACCTCACTCCAAATAGGTGTTTATTCTTAAAAGTCACAGAATGTTAACTTATTATATCAGTGGATTTTTTAGACAATGTGGTGTGTGGGTTTAAAGCTTTTTTTGATATTATTTTCTTTTAAATTAGGATGTTAAGTTGGATTTTCTTGCTGTTGTAAAACGTGGTGCAGAACACTTCATAACAGATAAAGGAGAAATGCTTAACATTTTCGCAAAATTTATTGGCGCAGTTAACGGGCTTCTGATAATTTTCGGGACGTCTCCACAAATGGAAAGTTGTTTCGGGTTAATACCGAAGTGAGATTGGATCTCGCAAAGAGAATAAAAATTAGCACTTTCATTTGTTTTTGGAGCATGACGTGGTCGAAACTATGCACGTAAAGGGAAACAAGCATCCTTTGTGTTTCAGCATCCTTCAGGCAATGTGTTTGGCATCTTTCATGCATAACGTTGCGGCGACCAACAATTCTGCGATTAATTTTCCATTGTCTCTGCATCCTCATGCTGCTTAATAGCGCGGTGCGACCGGTGCCACCTGAATCTGGATAGTTTAGACATATAAAGCATTAGCGTGCTGTGTTCTAAAAAGGTATTACGTCCTCAGCCGTAATATTTTGGAACAGGGCAGATAAAAGGAGGGGGGCTTCCTTAAACGATCTCTGAAATTGAAAGACGATTAACAGCCTTAGATTTCATCTATTAGTAATAGGTAGTAGGGGTTAGCCAGCTTCCTCGCATGGCTAAAGCATCGGGTTTTTCTATAGGGTAATTCGTTCCTGCCCATGATCAACCGAAAACCCAGCAGGGGTTTATCTTGCTCCATAGTGCGCAAGTTCATAATAAAAACTGGAGTTGAATGACATGACCAACATCACAAAAAAAACTATCCTCGCCGCCTGCATCATGGCCGCCATGGGCGTAGCTACAGCAGGCAGCGCATTAGCCGCGGAGGTTCCGGCTGGTGTCAAATTGGCTGATAAGCAAGAGCTGGTACGTAACAACGGTTCTGAAGTGCAGTCACTGGACCCCCATAAAGTAGAAGGTGTGCCGGAATCAAACGTGATCCGTGATCTTCTTGAAGGCTTGGTTAATACATCAAATGCGGATGGCCACGTTATCCCTGGTGTTGCTGAGACCTGGGAAAATAAAGATTTTAAAGTCTGGACTTTCCATCTGCGTAAAGATGCGAAATGGTCAAATGGCGATCCGGTTACCGCCGAAGATTTCGTTTACAGCTGGCAACGCCTGGCTGACCCGAAGACAGCATCTCCTTACGAAAGCTACCTGCAATACGGCCATATCGAAAACATCGATGACATTATCAGCGGGAAGAAAAGTCCGGATACTCTGGGTGTGAAAGCGCTTGATGACCATACTTTGCAGGTGACTCTGACTGAGCCTGTTCCTTATTTCGTTAAAATGCTGTCTCACACCGCGATGAAACCGGTGAATAAAAAAGTCGTTGAGAAGTTTGGCGACAAATGGACCCAGCCAGCTAACTATGTCAGCAACGGTGCTTACAAGCTGAAAGCTTGGACCGTCAACGAACGTATCGTACTGGAACGTAACCCTGAGTACTGGAACAACGCCAAGACTGTGATCAATCAGGTAACTTACCTGCCAATCTCTTCAGAAGTGACAGACGTTAACCGCTACCGCAGCGGTGAAATTGACATGACCTATAACAACATGCCGATCGAGCTGTTCCAGAAACTGAAAAAAGAGATCCCAACAGAAGTTCATGTTGACCCGTATCTATGTACTTATTATTACGAAATCAACAACCAGAAAGCCCCATTCACCGATGCGCGCGTTCGTACCGCACTGAAACTGGGCTTGGATCGCGACATCATTGTTGATAAAGTCAAAGCGCAGGGCGACCTGCCAGCCTACGGTTATACCCCGCCTTACACTGATGGTGCCAAACTGACCCCACCGGCCTGGTTCAAAGAAACCCAAGACCAACGTAACGCCGAAGCGAAAAAATTGCTGGCTGACGCAGGTTACACCACGGCTAAACCTCTGACCTTCGAACTGCTGTATAACACCTCAGATCTGCATAAGAAATTGGCTATCGCAGCCGCAGCAATCTGGAAGAAAAACCTGGGCGTAGACGTGAAACTGGTCAACCAGGAGTGGAAAACCTTCCTCGACAGCCGTCATCAGGGTAACTTCGACGTAGCACGTGCTGGCTGGTGTTCTGACTACAACGAACCTTCCTCATTCCTTAATACCATGCTCTCTGACAGCAGCAACAACACTGCACATTATAAGAGCGCCGACTTTGATAAAGCGATTGCTGATACTCTGAATGCGAAGACTGATGACGAGCGCGCAGCGCTTTATCAGAAAGCTGAAACCCAGCTGGATAAAGATTCTGCCATCGTGCCTGTTTATTACTACGTGAATGCCCGTCTGGTGAAACCTTACGTGGGCGGCTACACCGGTAAAGATCCACAGGACAACGTCTACGTTAAAGATCTGTACATTATCCAACATTAATCCGTGACTGAGCAGGACATCCCCGAGCTGTCCTGCTCGTATATTGGATAACGATAATGTTCTTGGTACTGACGTTGTCAGTGCTAAAGCAAAGAGCCACCGCTACGGCAATTTTTTTGCCGTAGCGATCAAGCCAAAACTATCAAGCTGTAGTGCAGGCTTAGAAACAGGTACGGGCAATGTTAAAGTTTATTTTACGCCGCTGTCTGGAAGCGATTCCGACGCTATTCATCCTGATCACCATCTCGTTTTTTATGATGCGTCTCGCGCCGGGAAGCCCATTTACGGGTGAGCGTAATCTTCCGCCAGAAGTTATGGCAAACATTGAGGCCAAATATCACCTCAATGACCCCATCTATAAACAGTACTTCAATTATTTAGGACAACTGGCAACAGGTGATTTCGGCCCGTCGTTCAAATATAAGGACTACACCGTTAATAATCTGGTTGCGGCCTCGTTCCCGGTTTCTGCGAAACTCGGACTGGCGGCATTCATTATGGCGATTGTCTTTGGTGTGACTGCCGGTGTTATCGCCGCGCTTAATCAGAACACCAAATGGGACTACACGGTAATGGGGGTAGCCATGACCGGTGTCGTTATCCCGAGCTTCGTGGTGGCGCCGCTTCTGGTGCTCATATTCTCCATTACGCTGAAATGGTTACCGGGCGGCGGTTGGAACGGCGGTGGGGTGAAGTATATGATCCTGCCGATGGTAGCCCTGTCACTGGCTTATATTGCCAGTATCGCGCGTATCACCCGCGGTTCGATGATTGAGATCCTGCACTCTAACTTTATCCGCACTGCGCGCGCGAAAGGTTTACCGCTGCACCGCATCATTTTGCGCCACGCGCTGAAACCTGCTCTGCTGCCGGTACTCTCCTATATGGGACCTGCATTTGTCGGCATTATTACCGGCTCAATGGTTATCGAAAGCATCTTCGGATTGCCGGGTATTGGCCAGCTGTTTGTTAACGGGGCGTTGAACCGTGACTACTCTCTGGTACTGAGCCTGACGATTCTGGTAGGCGCGCTGACCATTCTGTTCAACGCGATCGTCGATGTGCTTTACGCCGTGATCGATCCGAAAATCCGTTATTAATGCTGGAGCTTGTCAATGATGCTAAGTAAGAAAAAAAGCGACGCTCTGGAAGACTTCAGCGAAAAGCTGGAAGTTGAAGGCCGCAGTTTATGGCAGGATGCACGTCGCCGCTTTATGGGTAACCGCGCTGCTGTTACCAGTTTAGTCGTCCTCGCGTTCATCGCCCTGTTCGTGACTTTCGCGCCAATACTGTCGCAATTTGCCTATGCGGACACCGACTGGAACATGATGTCGGCCGCACCTGATTTTGCCTCCCATCACTACTTCGGTACCGACTCCTCTGGACGTGATCTGCTGGTGCGTGTTGCTATTGGTGGTCGTATCTCTCTGATGGTCGGCGTCGCTGCGGCGTTTGTGGCGGTGATCCTCGGTACCTTGTACGGGTCTCTGTCCGGTTATCTGGGCGGAAAGATCGATTCCGCGATGATGCGTTTACTCGAGATCCTCAATTCTTTCCCGTTCATGTTCTTTGTTATCCTGCTGGTCACCTTCTTCGGGCAGAATATTTTGCTGATTTTTGTGGCGATTGGCATGGTGTCCTGGTTGGACATGGCGCGTATCGTTCGCGGCCAGACCCTTAGCCTGAAACGTAAAGAGTTTATTGAAGCGGCCTTAGTGAGTGGGGTCTCAACACGTAATATCGTGTTGCGTCATATTGTGCCAAACGTGCTCGGTGTGGTGGTGGTATACGCTTCCCTGTTGGTACCCAGCATGATCCTGTTTGAATCCTTCCTCAGCTTCCTCGGGCTGGGTACGCAAGAGCCGTTAAGCAGTTGGGGCGCGTTATTAAGTGACGGCGCCAACTCAATGGAAGTTTCACCGTGGTTACTGCTGTTCCCAGCAGGCTTCCTGGTTGTGACTCTGTTTTGTTTCAACTTTATCGGCGATGGCTTGCGTGATGCCCTCGACCCGAAAGATCGTTAAGGAGTGCGACCATGAGCACCATTGAACATTCCACTTTTGCTGCCCCTGCGGCTGTTGACGGCCAGATACCGCCAATCCTGCTTGACGTTAAAGATCTGCGCGTGACTTTTGAAACGCCGGACGGTGATGTTACCGCCGTTAATGATCTCAACTTTGACCTGCGCGCGGGTGAAACACTGGGTATCGTCGGTGAGTCCGGCTCCGGTAAATCGCAAACCGCCTTTGCCCTGATGGGGCTGCTGGCCAGCAATGGCCGCATTGGGGGCTCAGCTAAATTCAACGGACGTGAAATTCTTAACCTGCCGCCAAAACAGCTGAACAAACTGCGTGCCGAGCAGATTTCGATGATTTTCCAGGACCCAATGACCTCGCTTAACCCTTACATGCGTGTGGGCGAGCAGTTGATGGAAGTACTGATGCTGCATAAGCACATGAGTAAAAGAGAGGCTTTCGACGAATCCGTGCGGATGCTGGATGCGGTAAAAATGCCAGAAGCACGTAAACGTATGAAGATGTTTCCGCACGAATTCTCAGGCGGCATGCGTCAGCGTGTGATGATTGCGATGGCATTGCTGTGCCGCCCTAAATTACTGATTGCTGATGAACCGACCACCGCGCTGGACGTCACCGTGCAGGCGCAGATCATGACGTTGCTCAATGAGCTGAAAGCGGAATTTAACACCGCCATCATTATGATCACGCACGACCTTGGGGTTGTAGCCGGAATTTGTGACAAAGTACTGGTGATGTATGCCGGACGTACCATGGAATACGGTCAGGCCCGCGATGTGTTTTATGACCCGTGCCATCCCTATTCTATTGGCCTGCTCAATGCCGTTCCCCGCCTGGATGCCGAAGGCGGCATGATGACCACCATTGCAGGTAACCCGCCAAACTTGCTGCGTTTACCGAAAGGCTGTCCTTTCCAGCCACGCTGCCAGTACGCGATGGAAATCTGTAATACCGCGCCTCCGCTGGAGCGCTTCGGTGAGGGTCGTTTACGTGCCTGCTTTAAGCCGGTCGAGGAGTTGGTATGACAGATCATACAGTTATGCATAGCCCGTCCATGAATGAGGCGCCACCGAACAAAAAAGTACTGCTCGAAGTTGCCGATTTGAAAGTTCACTTTGACATCAAAGATGGCAAGCAGTGGTTCTGGCAGCCATCAAAAACGCTCAAAGCCGTCGACGGCGTGACGCTGCGTCTTTATGAAGGCGAAACGCTGGGGGTTGTGGGGGAGTCCGGTTGCGGTAAATCGACCTTTGCTCGTGCCATCATTGGGCTGGTGAAAGCGACCGAGGGGAAAGTGGCCTGGCTGGGCAAAGACTTGCTGAACATGTCTGATGCCGAATGGCGCCATACCCGCAGCGATATTCAGATGATTTTCCAGGATCCACTGGCCTCGCTTAATCCGCGAATGACCATCGGTGAGATCATTGCCGAACCGCTGAAAACTTATAACCCGAAAATGTCGAAGTTGCAGGTGAAGGAGAAAGTGAAAGCGATGATGCTCAAGGTGGGCCTGTTGCCAAACCTGATCAACCGCTATCCGCATGAATTCTCCGGTGGCCAGTGCCAGCGTATCGGTATTGCGCGTGCCCTGATCCTCGAGCCAAAACTGATTATCTGTGACGAGCCTGTTTCCGCGCTCGACGTATCGATTCAGGCACAGGTTGTTAACCTGTTACAGCAATTGCAGCGCGAAATGGGACTGTCATTGATCTTTATTGCCCACGATCTGGCGGTGGTAAAACACATATCCGATCGCGTGCTGGTGATGTATCTGGGCCATGCGGTAGAGCTCGGCACCTATGACGAGGTTTATCACAATCCTCAACATCCTTATACCCGCGCGCTGATGTCAGCGGTGCCTGTACCGGACCCGGACAAAGAACGTAATAAGGTGATTCAGTTGCTGGAAGGGGACTTGCCTTCGCCAATCAATCCGCCTTCAGGCTGCGTGTTCCGTACCCGCTGCCCGATTGCCGGGCCGGAATGTGCGATCACGCGTCCATTGCTGGAAGGCAGCTTCCGCCACGCGGTTTCCTGCCTGAAAGTGGATCCGCTCTGATTCACTAACATCAGTTTGGAAGTATAAAAAAACCTGCCAATGGCAGGTTTTTTCTTTAGAAGGCTGAAATTATTCTTTCCAGAGGATATGACACAGCTTGTTATCTTTTTCACGACACATCAGCACACGGGCGAAAATATCGTTGATAGGCTGGTCTTCGGCATCTGCCAGACCAATCACTACTTCGGCGAAAAAGTCCGGGTTAAGGTCATAATCTACGTGCTCTACCCAATCTTCGGCCGGGTCATACAGTTCCGCACCGCCGCGTTCTTCGAACTGAAGGTTGAAGATCAGGATATCAGCAGGATCGAGGTTGTCGCCCGCCAGTTCCAGAAAGATGTCGTAGGCTTGTTCAAGGGTTTCGTCTTCGGTCAGGCGATTATTCAGATCCATAACGTTCTCATCAGTAAAAGTGGTGTATTGCTGGGCTTATTAAAACATTCCCGCCGCTGCTTTTACAGCAGTGGGCTGAAAAAGTAGAACAACCGTTCGATGATCCGGTGCCAGAATGGCCGTTTCAGCCAGGCTTCAACGTCCAGTAAGTGGGAGCGGGCGATATAATCTTCTTGTACCTGAGCCAGCTCATTACCAAAGCCTGCATCATCGATAACCAGGGTGATTTCAAAATTCAACCACAGACTGCGCATGTCCAGATTCACCGTACCCACCAGGCTTAGCTGCCCATCCACTAAAATACTCTTGGTGTGCAGCAGGCCATCTTCAAACTGGTAAATTTTAACCCCCGCCTCTAACAGCTCATTGAAGAAAGCGCGGCTGGCCCAGCCGACCATCATAGAGTCATTTTTCATTGGCATAACGATACTGACATCCACGCCGCGTTGCGCAGCGGTACAGATGGCGTGCAGCAGGTCATCGCTCGGTACGAAGTAAGGCGTGGTCATCACCAGCTGTTCTCGGGCGGAATAGGCGGCGGTGAGCAGCGCCTGATGGATCATATCCTCCGGGAAACCCGGACCCGATGCGATCACCTGAATGGTGTGGCCACTTTCTTGCTCAAACGGCATCTGGTTGACGTCAGGTTCAGGTGGCAGAATACGTTTGCCGGTTTCGATTTCCCAGTCACATGAATAGACGATCCCCATGGTCGTTGCCACCGGTCCTTCCATTCGCGCCATCAAGTCAATCCACTGGCCCACGCCCGCATCTTGTTTAAAGAAACGCGGATCGACCATGTTCATGCTGCCGGTGTAGGCCACATAGTTATCGATTAAAATAATTTTACGGTGCTGGCGTAAATCCATCCGGCGCAGGAAAACACGGAAAAGATTCACCTTCAGCGCTTCGACCACTTCAATACCGGCATTACGCATCATTGCAGGATAAGGGCTGCGGAAGAAGGCGACGCTGCCGGCTGAGTCAAGCATCAGGCGGCAGTGAATTCCGCGACGTGACGCCGCCATCAGCGATTCCGCCACCTGATCGACCAGGCCACCGGGTTGCCAGATGTAAAACACCATCTCGATATTATTTCGCGCCAGGCCAATATCCCGCATGATGGCGTGCAGCGTGTCATCGCTGGTGGTCAGCAGTTGAAGCTGATTGCCTTTGACGCCCGCAATGCCCTGACGTCGTTCACACAGCTGGAAAAGAGAGCTGGCGATTTCGCTGTTTTCTGTCGCAAAGATCCGGTGACAGCCTTTGAGGTCATTCAGCCAGCGCGCCGTTGAGGGCCACATGGCCTTGGCGCGTTCTGCCCGGCGTTTACCAAGGTGCAACTCACCAAAAGAGAGATAGGCGATAATGCCCACCAGCGGAATGATATAAATAATCAGCAACCATGCCATGGCAGAAGGTACCGCGCGTCGCTTCATTAAAATGCGCAGCGTCACACCGGCGATCAGTAACCAGTAGCCGAAAATCAAAAGCCAGCTAATTACCGCATAAAAAGTTGTCATAAGGGCGAAGAGTCCTGTTCGCAAGCCATGAGGATGGAGGTATGCAGTGTCAGTGAAAAGGGGAATGTTATAAAGAATTTACACCCTTCAATCAATCAGCTACCTCTGAAAACGGATCTGGTCATAAAAACCTTCACCAGATTGTCATCAAGGGTAGCTGATAACTGACAGATTAGGGTGAAACAAGGCTTGGATCACAACATCATCGGCCTATAATGTGCCCGCCGCCTGTGTAGAAGAAACACAGCAACGTCGTTAACGGGAACAGTTTGCATGAAACGCAGCAGAAATGAAGTCGGGCGCTGGCGCATGTTACGCCAGTCTCAGCGCCGCAGAAGCCGCTGGCTGGAAGGTCAGTCCAGACGTTATCGTCATATCTACCGTATCCGGCAGATCCACCATCAGCAACATCAGCGTCTTTCGCTTTACGCAGTGGCGTACGAATGGAGTTCTTGATCAACCTTTAGGTTGGAAAAGTGCACCACATTTAGGGCAAACCAGCGTTGAGTTTTTGCGAACTTTTGAACTAATCTGTTCGGTAACTGCTTTGCATTCCGGGCAAGTCACTTTGGTTTTTTGGCTGGAAAGAAACTTCAATCCGTCGAAGAATGACATAAGAGCGTACCTCTGGGGTAGGGTGACGCATTCTACCATAGAAGCTCTGGGTTGATTGTGATTGCTTTAACAGTCGCAACCTGTTCTGAATGCACCTCGCAACAGGGTCGCTCTTGGGCGGCCCTGTTGCGTTGAGGCAACGTTTCACTGCTTTTGTGTCGGTATTGGTGCTTAGAAAACGCGTTTGAACGGTTTTACGCTGACGCTTTTATAGACCCCAGCTTCCACATACGGGTCAGCATCGGCCCAGATTTTTGCCTCTTCCAGCGTCTCAAACTCCATAATCAGCACAGAACCACTCATACCGGCATCGCCTGGGTCGGCGCTGTCGATAGCCGGCGTTGGGCCACCAATCAAAACGCGGCCCTGTTCATGCATCTTTTGCAAACGTTCAATGTGTGCCGGGCGTGCAACGCGGCGTTTTTCCAGCGAGTCAGCCACATCTTCTGAGTAAATTACATAAAGCATGGATCACCTTTATTATCATAAGGTTTATCAGGGAATAGCGCTAAGCGGCCCGTCGTTGGACCGTATGAGTCACCATATCGAAACCTGAGGCGTGAAGAAAGTGCTTTGCGCTAGATCAATGAGAGTCTTATTTGAGAATAGTTGTCATCTCGGAGTTGAATATGATTGCTATTTGCATTTAAACTTGCGGCTTCACGGGGAAAATGAATCATTATGCCGCTAAAAAAGTTTGGATTTATTCGTATTACTTTGCCGTTTATTATCGCCGTCGGCATTCATGTCGCGGTCATTGGCGCTTTACTGTATGTGACGATGACGGAAACCATTAAACTGCCAAAGCAGGAACAGCGGGTAATGAGTGTGACGATGGTGAATCCGGCGGATTTCGCACCACCGCCGAAGCCTCAGGTTGCACCAGAACCGGAACCCGAGCCGGAAGTGAAGCCAGAACCGCCGCCGCCAGAAGCGGTGCCGCTCCCTGAGCCTAAACCGAAGCCGAAGGCTAAGCCGGTTGAGAAACCGGTTGAGAGAGCAGAAAAGCCCAAATTGACAGATGACGCTTCGCTGTTTAACAACAACAAGCCTGATGTCAAACCCGCGGCCAAACCTTCTGTACCCGCCACCACGGGCGCGAGTAGCGGGCCAAGGCCGCTTGATCGTTCTAAGCCGCAATATCCGGCCAGAGCCTTTGCGCTGCGTCTGGAAGGGCGTGTGCGGGTGCAGTTTGATGTCGACAGCGAAGGGCACGTCGATAACGTGCGTATCTTGTCTGCTGAGCCGCGCAATATGTTTGAGCGTGAAGTTAAACAGGCAATGCGGAAGTGGCGCTATGAACCGAAGGCGGCGAACGATTTGGTCGTCAATCTGGTGTTCAAAATCAATGGCGGTACGTCGGTGGAATAGCGCCGAAATGCGGTCTCGTTGAGCAAAAACTAAAAAGGTCGCCACAGTGGCGACCTTTTTAGTGAGTACCGGTCAACTGAGCGGCAAGCTGGCAATCAGTCTTGTGACATGCCGTCAGAGTCGACGCTGAAGTTGCTTCTGCCATCGGGCAGGGTGCGTGATTTGCCTTCCCCGTCCACCGCAACATAGGTAAATACGGCTTCAGTCGCTCTGTAACGTTGCCCAATCGGCTCGGAAGAGACTTTCTTCACCCAGACTTCCACATTAATGGTGATAGAGCTGTTGCCGGTACGGATACAGCGTGCATAGCAGCACACCACATCGCCAACGGCGACAGGTTTGAGGAACGTCATTCCATCGACCCGCACCGTGACTACGCGACCTTTGGCAATTTCCTTAGCCTGAATCGCGCCGCCCATATCCATCTGGGACATCAGCCATCCGCCAAAAATATCGCCATTGGCATTGGTATCTGCAGGCATCGCCAGCGTGCGCAATACCATTTCACCATTAGGTAAGCTCTGTTTTTCATTCATGTCGGTTTGCTTCGCACAGTTCAATGATCTTTAAAAATTAAGGCCTTTCAGTGAAAGGCCCATGCAGGAGAATGCTTATTTTTTTTCTTCATCCGGCATATGCCGGTAAATGTAAACACCACTCAGCAGGGTAAACACCAGCGTGAGGACGGTCAGGCCGAACACTTTGAAATTAACCCAGACTTCCTGCGGTAGCCAGAAAGCGACATAAATATTTGCCAGCCCACAAACCAGAAAGAAAATTGCCCAGCTCAGGTTGAGGTTATTCCATACGTGATCAGGCAGCGTCAGCTCTTTGCCCAACATACGCTGGATCAGCGGTTTCTTCAGAACCAGCTGGCTCACCAGCAGGGCCCCGGAGAACAGCACGTAAATCACGGTCACTTTCCATTTAATGAATTCATCATTATGGAAAACCAGCGTCAGGGTGCCGAAAATGGCCACCATGGCGAAAGTGATCAGCGTCATCTTTTCGACTTTACGGTATTTAATCCAGGTGAAAATCAGCGCAAGTGCCGTCGCGGCAATCAGCGCGCCGGAGGCGACAAAAATGTCGTACATCTTATAAAAAACGAAAAATACGACAAGGGGCAGAAAATCGAGGAGCTGCTTCATACTTCATTCCATGTTTATTGTATGGTTTGACTATACCGGAATCATTTCACAGACAAAAGAAAAGGGCGCCAGAGCACCCTTTCAAAGACTGTTCGTGATATTCAGACGCGCAGTTTGGAGTAGAGACGGAACAGGTAAATCAGCAGCAGGGCTGAAATCAGATTGCTCAGCGTACTCAACACCACGGTTGCGGCCATGGCAGGTAAAAAGGACAGGTGGCTTACCGCCAGCAGAACTAACATTTTGGCAGCCAGCCAGAACATGATCGCCGGGAAAACCAGGCGGGCATTGGCAAAGGCCAGTTTACTGCTGACTTTAATCGACTTAAAAACGCCCATTTTTTCAGTGCAACTGATGACCGGAGACAGTGACACTGCCACGGCAATCAGTACACCAGGAACGATAAACAGCGTCAGTCCCAACTGCACCATCAAAGTACAAATCAGCATCAGCCCAAGCAGACGAGGCAGAACCGGTGCGGAGGCTCCAATCGAGCGTAGTGCACTGGTGTTGATGCCGTTAGACACCATTTGAATCAGCGTCAGCATCCCACCAACCAGCAAAACATTGCCGACCAGTGCAGAGAAGGTTGCTGCACCTGACACTTTGAGCAGCACCATTTGCTGTTCAGGTGACATATTTTGAATAAGTTCCTGCAAGCTCATGCCTGTCGTGCCAGACAGGTCATCACCGGTTGCGCTGAGCAGGCTCAGTTGGTCGCTACCAGGAATGAAGAGTTGATTCAAAATGACGGTAATAAATGCAGTTAACAACGCCAGCAGCAAGATGCTGGTCAGCTGGTTACGCATAAAGTTGAAACTGTCACGGTATAACGCGCTGGCCGTGATAGGCATGAACGCTCCTTGGCAAAATAATCAAAATACAATCAGGCGGGGATTGTACCCTGTAATGTTGCACGGTGGCACCCCGGCAATGATATCTGACTGATTTCTTATCGTTCGGCCTGATTAACCGCCGTGAATATTGACAGCGGGATCTTCAGGTCCAGGGGGAGCAGGCCATATTGCGCTCGTGCGCGGTCACAGGCCTCATTGCTTACGCCGTTTAACCCTGACTGATCGAACTCATGGCAAGGCGTTGGGCGGTTAAGGTAAATGGAGCAGGAAACGGACTGGCCAATCTCGCCTTCCAGTGCAATACACCGCGGTGCTTTGTTGTTGGTACCCTGCATGCAACTAAGGAAAGGCGTGACCTGTTCGGTTAAAGACTGAGGAACAACCCCGCTCGCGTCGTCTGATTCAGCCCAATAAAATGAAACCCGAAAATAGGCGCAGCACGCGCCACAGGAAATACAGGGATTAACAATTTCGCTCATCCTGGGAAGTCACCCTCTCCTTTACTGCACCGAACCAAACATTGATCCTGCACGCTACGCGCAGCACGTGATTAAGCAATCACTATTTGTGCACTTTGCGAACCGAGATGAAACGGCTGTTTTTGATGCAGATCAATTCCTTCTTTTTTAATACTTTAGAGCAGTTTGCTGAAGATGCATTTTCTTAAAAAATCATTTAAAGATGTGATCCCGCACGGATCAAGACCTACCCAAGAGTAGGTATATTCATGCAGGTTATAAATCCACATAAAGGAAAGGGATAATGAAAGCAGCGTATTGGGCATTACTTGCAGCGGCAGCATTGCCGACCATCGCCAGTGCTAATCAGGCAGGGGATATTATTTTTCGCGTAGGGACTGCGACGGTGCGGCCAACGGCAGGGTCGGATAACGTTTTGGGGTTGGGATCATTTAATATTGATAACAATACACAGATGGGGTTGACGCTGGGGTATATGTTTACCGACAACATCGGTATGGAATTACTGGGCGCAACGCCATTCAAACATAAAGTCGGGCTGAACAGCACCGGCACCATTGCAGAAGTAAAACAGTTGCCGCCTTCTCTGATGGCGCAATACTACTTCGGCGATCGTCAGGATAAGCTGCGTCCGTATGTCGGTCTCGGGATTAACTACACCACCTTCTTTGACGCTAATTTCAACCAAACCGGACGCGATGCCGGGCTGTCTGATTTGAGCCTCAAAGACTCCTGGGGCGTGGCAACCCAGGCCGGTCTTGATTACAATCTCAATGATAACTGGCTGCTGAACATGTCGGTCTGGTGGATGGACATCGACACGGATGTGAAATTCAAAGCCGGTGGCGAAGAGCAAACCATCAGCACGCGTATCGACCCGTGGGTATTTATGTTTGCTGTTGGCTACCGCTTCTAAATGCGTTTCAAGGCTATCAATCAGGCAAAAAAAAGAGGCGCTATTAGCGCCTCTCCACTTTTCGACGTTACAACAACGTCTTATTTAAGACGCATATCGTTCTCGATGGATTTCACGCCAGCCACGCCACGGGTGACTTCAACTGCACGGTTTGCATCGGCCGTTGAGGTGACAAAACCGCTCAGCTGTACGCGACCTTTAAAGGTTTCGACACTGATCTCACGGGACGCGATAGTTTTATCAGCCAGCAAAGCAGACTTCACTTTGGTGGTCACTACGGTGTCATCAATATAACCGCCCGTGCCTTCTGATTTTTTGGTTGGCGCACAAGCCGCTACCGCCATGACGACAACAGCTGCCATGCAAAATGCCGACAATGTCTTGAATAGCTTCATAAATAACTCTCCATGCCAGGTTTGAAACTCGCCATCTAATAATAAGTAACGCGCATTTCCCGCGCGGCAGCCATAAAAATAAAATGGATCCTGCGGGTAAGATAAGTGTGGTGTATGGAGGAAGGATATACAAATGGGAAACGGTAAAAAAAAATTAACTCACCCAAATAAACAACGCCTTATCTGCATCAGCAAGTAAGGCGTTATGAAGGGATGCAGAATCAGGCGCGGGTGGCGGCTTTCATCTCACTGACGAAGCGTGAAAGCTGTGCCAGCATTTCTGACGGCTGATGCAGATTATTTTCGATAATCCGTACGGTCGCCGAGCCGGAAATGGCACCTGCCGCACCGGCTGCCAGCGTCTCTTTCACCTGCGAAGGTTCCGAAATACCGAAACCTTGCAACGGTGGCGCCGCATTATATTCACGCAACTTATTAACCAGATGCGTCAGCGGCGTCAGTGCGCGTTTTTCCGTCCCGGTCACCCCGGCACGTGACAACAGATAGGTATAACCACGGCCATGGGAGGAAATTTCCCGCAATAACTCATCGCTGGCATTGGGCGGGCAAATGAAGATCGGCGCGATACCGTGACGCATGGCCGCGGCGCGGAACGGCGCGGACTCTTCATAAGGCACGTCAGCCACCAGCACGGAATCTACCCCCACTTCGGCGCAACGCTGATAGAAGGCGTCAATACCGTTATGGAACACCAGATTGGCATACATCAGCAGGCCAATTGGAATGTCCGGGTGTTTCTCACGAATGCGCGCCAGCATGTTGAAGCACTGTGTCGGCGAGACACCGGCCGCGAACGCACGCAGGTTGGCGCTCTGAATGGTCGGGCCATCGGCCAGCGGGTCAGAGAAAGGAATACCCAACTCCAGTGCATCGGCACCGGCTTCAATCAGGGTGTCAATAATAGACAGAGACAGCTCAACACCCGGATCGCCCAATGTGACGAAAGGAACGAATGCGCCTTCTTTTTTGCTCGCCAGACGCGTGAATAATTGCTGATAACGTTCCATTAAATTTCTCCCCGGGCAGTCAGGATGTCATGTACGGTGAAAATGTCTTTGTCGCCGCGACCGGAAAGGTTGACCACCAGAATTTGCTCTTTCTCCGGCGTCTCCTTGATCAGTTTCAGCGCATAGGCCAGTGCGTGCGAGGATTCCAGCGCAGGAATAATCCCTTCATGACGGGACAACTCTTTAAAAGCTTCCAGTGCTTCGTCATCGGTTATCGACACATATTCCGCACGGCCAATACTGTTGAGATAGGCGTGCTGCGGGCCGACGGATGGGAAATCCAGACCGGCAGAGATAGAGTAAGACTCTTCAATCTGGCCTTCAGAGGTTTGCATCATCGGCGATTTCATGCCGAAATAAATGCCCACGTGGCCGTGTTTCAGCGGTGCGCCGTGCTGACCGGTTTCAATCCCCAAACCACCCGGTTCAACGCCAATCAGTTTCACGCTGCTGTCGTCGATAAAGTCAGCGAACATGCCGATGGCGTTGGAGCCGCCGCCGACGCAGGCGATCACCGCATCAGGCAGGCAGCCTTCGCGCTCCTGCATTTGTACTTTGGTCTCTTCGCCAATCATGCGTTGGAATTCACGCACGATAGTCGGGTACGGATGCGGACCTGCGGCGGTGCCGAGCATATAATGCGCGGTTTCATAGCTGCCGGACCAGTCGCGCAGCGCTTCATTACAGGCATCTTTCAGCGTGGAAGAACCGCTGTGTACCGGGATCACTTCTGCACCCATCAGACGCATACGGAACACGTTGGGCGACTGGCGCTCAATGTCTTTGGCACCCATATAAATGCGGCACTTCAGGCCGAGCAGGGCACAGGCGAGAGCCGATGCCACGCCGTGCTGACCGGCACCAGTTTCAGCAATGATTTCAGTTTTACCCATGCGTTTCGCCAGTAATGCCTGACCTAACACCTGGTTAGTTTTGTGCGCGCCGCCGTGCAACAGATCTTCACGCTTGAGGTACAACTTCGTTTTGGTACCTGCGGTCAGATTTCTGCACAGTGTCAGCGCGGTCGGACGGCCCGCGTAGTTTTTCAGTAAATCGATAAATTCAGCCTGGAACTCAGGGTCGCGCTGCGCGCTGACAAAGGCTTCTTCCAGTTGCACCAGTGCAGGCATCAGAATTTGCGGAACGTACTGGCCGCCAAATTCACCAAAGTAGGGATTAAGTAAAGTCATGTGATTCCATCCTGTCTGTCAATTTTTGCGTCATTGCGGGGATCAATAAGCCCGCAACGTCTGGAATACGGCCGTAATTTTATCGGCATCTTTAATGCCCGGTTCACGTTCAACGCCGGAGTTAAAATCCAGCCCTGCGCAACCAAGCTGTGCGGCATCGACGCTGTTATCAGCCCCCAGGCCACCGGCAAGCAATACATTGCTCAAATCCTGCCCGGCCAGTTTGCTCCAGTCGAAACGCTGGCCGGTTCCGCCTTTGCCGTTATCGAGCACGTAGCGATCAACCTGATTGAGGTTGCGGGCGGGCATGACGTCTTTAACGCTCAGGGCTTTCCAGATCTGGCACTGTTCTGGCAGCAGCGGACGCAGGGTGTCGATATAAGCCTGATCTTCGTCGCCATGCAGTTGAACGGCGCAGAGCTGCAAAGTTTGGGCGATTTCGGCGACGCGGGTGGGCGTCTCATCGCGGAATACGCCGACGTATTTCAGCGGCGCACCGGCCTGAACCTGGCGGGCGGTTTCCACGCTGATATACCGTGGTGAAGACCCGACAAAAATCAGCCCGCCGTAAATTGCCCCAGCCTGCTGGGCAACAGAGGCATCCTGCGGACGAGTCAGTCCGCAGACTTTATTATCGCCAAGCGTGACGCGGCGTACCGCGCTGGCCAGGTTCTGTTCTGACATCAGTGCGCTGCCAATCAAAAAACCGTTGGCGAAACGGCTCAGTTCGCGGATCTGGCCGTACGTATTGATACCAGACTCGCTAATCACCGTCACGCCGTGCGGCACGCGCGGGGCGAGTTGGCGGGTGCGGTCTAAGTCGATAGACAAATCGCGCAAATCGCGGTTATTAATGCCGACCACTTTGGCTTTCAACTCGACGGCGCGTTCCAACTCCTGTTCATTACTGGCTTCGGTCAGCACACCCATGTTCAGGCTGTGAGCGACGGCGGCCAACTGAACATATTGTTCATCATTAAGCACCGACAGCATCAGCAAAATGGCATCGGCCTGATAAAAACGGGCCAGGTGGATCTGGTACGGATCGATAATAAAATCTTTGCACAGCACCGGCTGTGTGACGGTATTGCTCACCAGCGGCAGAAAATCAAAACTGCCCTGGAAGTATTTTTCGTCGGTTAAAACGGAAATGGCAGAGGCGTAATCTTTATAGACGCTGGCGATTTCCACCGGGTCGAAGTTATCGCGAATAGTGCCTTTAGACGGTGACGCTTTTTTGCATTCAAGAATGAAGACAGTTTTTGTCCCTTTCAGGGCGTCGTAGAAGTTGCGCTGGCTGGGTTTGATATCGTTTTGAAAACTGGCCAGGGGTTGCTGTTCTTTACGTGCCGCGACCCAAACTGCTTTATCGCGGACAATTTTGTGGAGCACGGTTTCCTGCTGCATCACTTATCCTCTTGCTGCCAATGCTGTAACACGCTGGTAAGCAGCGCCGCTGCGTATTACGTCCAAAGCTTGTTGTGCATTTTGTTTTAAATTTTCCTGACCGAAAAGGCGCAATAACATCGCCACATTGGCGGCCACTGCGGCTTCATGGGCCGGATCTCCTTTACCTTGTAATAAGCGTGCCAGAATGTCACGGTTTTCTTCCGGCTCTCCGCCGAGCAACGCTTCGATAGGATAGTTATCCAGTCCGAAGTCCTGTGGCGTCAATTCATACGTAGAAATTTCACCCTTTTTCAGCTCCGCTATCTGGGTCGGCGCGTGGATCGCTACTTCGTCCATGCCACCGCCGTGAACCACGGCGGCGCGTTCATAACCCAGGGTGCGCAGCGTTTCGGCAATCGGTTTGACCAGATCCGGGCTGTAAACCCCAATCAGTGCCAGCGGCGGGCGTGCGGGGTTAATCAGTGGGCCGAGCACGTTGAACAGGGTGCGGGTTTTCAGCGCTTTACGTACCGGCATCGCGTGGCGAAAACCGGTGTGATACTGCGGCGCGAACAGAAAACAGACGCCTAAATCGTCCAGCGCCGCGCGGGACTCTTGCGCTGGCATATCCAGGCGGATGCCAAACGCGGCCAGTAAATCTGATGAACCTGACCGGCTCGACACGCTGCGGTTGCCATGCTTGGCCACGTGCACACCGCAGGCCGCGGCGACAAAGGCACTGGCGGTGGAAATATTGATGCTGTTGGTGCCGTCACCGCCGGTGCCGACGATATCGGCAAAAGCGTAATCCGGGCGCGGGAAAGGTTGTGCGTGGGCCAGCAGCGCCTGTGCTGCACCGGCGATCTCCGCCGGCTGCTCTCCGCGCACCTTCATGCTGATCAGCGCCGCCGCCAACTGGGCCGGTTCAAGTTCGCCATTCACGATGGCGGTAAATAACTGCTGGCTCTCTTCCTGCGTCATGGCCTGAGCGCGATACAGGTTTTCGAGGATGCCGGAAATCGTTTGAATTTGCATAGTCAGCTCCTCGCCTTATGCCAAAGCCCAGGCCAGCGTCTGCTCTAACAGACGTGCGCCCTGAGACGTTAAAATGGATTCTGGATGGAACTGGAAACCGCAAACGCGATCTTTATCGTGACGTACGGCCATCACCATCTCGCCATAGCGGGCGTTAACCGTCAGCCCGTCAGGGATCTGGCTACCGACCAGCGAGTGGTAACGCGCCACCGGCAGCGGGTTATTCATCCCGGCGAACATGCCTTCATTATCATGCGTAATAGAGGAGGCCTTGCCATGCAGGATCTCACCGGCCTGTCCGACATACCCGCCGTAGGTTTCAACAATCGCCTGATGGCCCAGACAAATGCCGATGATAGGCAACTGGCCGCGCAGGCGTTTCAGCAGTTCCGGCATACAGCCCGCTTCGGATGGCGTGCCCGGACCGGGGGAGAGCATCAGCACCGGTTTTTCCAGCTGGCTGAGTTTTTCGAGGATCACGTCGGCCGGGATCTGGTTACGGTAAATCACCACGTTGTGACCGCTGGAGCGCAGTTGGTCGACCAGGTTGTAGGTGAACGAATCCACGTTATCAATCAGTAAAATATCGGCCATCTTAAAACACCTCTTTGGCATTGTGGGCAGTGGCGATGGCACGCAGCACGGCACGGGCTTTATTGCGGGTTTCGTCAGCTTCGGCCTGTGGAACGGAGTCCAGTACCACGCCGCCGCCAGCCTGAACGGTCGCAATACCGTCTTCGACATAGGCGGAACGAATAACGATGCAGGTATCCAGATCACCCTGTGCCGTGAAGTAACCCACCGCACCACCGTAGCTGCCGCGACGGCTTTTCTCGGAACCGGCAATCAGCTGCATGGCGCGCACTTTCGGTGCGCCGGTCAGCGTGCCCATATTCATCACCGCCTGATAGGCGTGCAGCACGTCCAGATCCGCACGCAGCGTTCCGACCACGCGGGACACCAGATGCATCACGAACGAGTAACGGTCAACTTTGGTCAGGTCAGCGACATAGCGGCTGCCGGGTTCACAAATGCGCGCCAGATCGTTACGCGCTAGGTCAACCAGCATCAGATGCTCGGCCAGCTCTTTGTGGTCGGTACGCATTTCCAGTTCGATGCGGCTGTCGAGATCGCGGTCAAGCGTTCCGTCAGCGCGGCGGCCACGTGGGCGGGTACCGGCGATCGGGTAGATCTCAATCTGGCGGTTGGTGGCGTCATATTTCAGCGCGCTTTCCGGCGATGCGCCGAACAGGGTGAAATCGTTGTCCTGCATGAAGAACATGTACGGGCTTGGGTTGTTATTTTTCAGCGTTTCGTAAGCCGCCAGCGGAGCAGGGCAAGGCAGGGAGAAACGGCGCGAAGGCACCACCTGGAAAATCTCACCGGCGCGGATGCCTTCTTTCATCTGTTCAACCACGGCACCGAACTCTTCGTCACTCTGGTTGACGCTGAGCTTCATGTCGGTCACGTCCTGATGCGGAATGGCGTGCGGTGGCAATTGCAACTGATGCTGAAGCTGTTCGAGGCGCGCCTGCAGACGTCGTTTCTCCTCGCCGTCTGGCGTGAACAGGCTGGCTTGTAAACGGCTGCTGCGGTTCTGGTGATCGAGAACCAGAAGGGTTTCGCAAAGGTAGAAGCAGAAATCCGGGCAACGTTGGTCGGCGCGCAGTTGCGGTAAATCTTCAAACCCGGCGACTAAATCGTAGGCAAACAGACCGCCCAGCAGCATGGCTTCGCGCTCTTCCTCCGGTGTTTCCACCAGATCCAGAATGCTGCGCAGCGCATCAAATACGGAACGTGACCGCAGGCGGGCATCCTCTTCCTGCATCTGGTCGATGGCCGGGAAAGTCAGCTCGCGGCCGTTAGGGCGCACGTCGTTTTGTACATCGCCTGGCAGTGCGGCATCCATCAGCGGCAGCAGCGATGCACCGTTGGTGGTGAGCGCCTGAACGGAAACTTTATTGCCAAGCGCGGTAATACGCAGCGCACTGTCTATCACCAGCAGGCTTTTCAGATTCTGTTTGCTGGTAATTTCCGCGGACTCCAGCAACAACGTTGCCGGGCGTGCGCCGCAAAGCTGGTGGAAGATGGCCGTCGGGTCACCACGGTAACTTCCCTGTGCGGTCAGCAATTCTAAACGAGGTCTTTGAGTAGTCATGGTGCTTCCTGAATTTTTTCTACCAAATGGATGAGAAGACGGCCACAAAAAAGCCCGCAATCAGCGGGCTTCGGGTATCTGCATGTCTGTTAACAGCTATGCGTGATCACACCGCCCGCGAAGGGAAGTGGCGCCACCAGCTGAGTACAGAAATCATTGAAATGTTCATCATCAGATACCCTTTGTCGTTACATTAATGGTTATCACGCTGTTCCGTGAACTTGCGTACTAGTAAACTAGTTCGCGAGGCGATAGTCAACCCTCTTTTATATCTTTCTTAATGATACGGCAGATTAAAGCACCTGCGATTTTCCATTAAGCCAGTGACATACATGTGCCGTCAGGTCAGATAGGGGTAACCTGCATGGGGTTAACGAGTTATGATAAACGCCGCTTTCAGCAACAGGTTTAATCACGATTACTTTATGACTTCAATCGCCACCGATATTCCAGAACTCAGTTCCGCTTTTACCCTCTATGATTTGCACAGCCACACGACGGCCTCTGACGGATATTTATCGCCTGAAGCGCTGGTCGCCCGTGCAGTAGCAATGCGGGTGGGGGTGTTGGCCATTACTGACCATGACACGACTGACGGACTGGCTCGTGCGGCGCAGGCTATTGTCGAACAGGCTCTCCCTCTGCAACTGATCAGCGGCGTTGAAATCTCGACGCTGTGGGAAAATCACGAAATACATATCGTGGGGTTAAGGATCGATCCTGCCCACCCGGCGATGCAGGCCTTACTGGCCTCGCAAGCAGCATTACGCGTGGAACGCGCGCAGGAGATCGGTCGCAGACTGGAAAAGGCTCAGGTACCCGGTGCCTGGGAAGGCGCCTTACGTCTGGCGCAGGGCGGTGCTGTGACCCGTGCGCACTTTGCGCGCTATCTGGTGGAGATCGGGAAATGTGCCGGTATCGCGCAGGTGTTCAAAAAGTACCTCGCCAAGGGCAAGACCGGCTACGTGCCGCCTCACTGGTGTACAATAGAACAGGCCGTTGAGGCCATTCATCAGTCAGGCGGACAGGCGGTTATTGCCCATCCGGGACGTTATGGCCTGTCAACGAAATGGTTAAAGCGTCTATTCGCTTATTTCGCCGAACAGGGCGGAGACGCCATGGAAGTGGCCCAGTGTCAGCAGGCACCGAATGAACGCAGCCAACTCGCCGCCTTCGCAAGAGACTATAATTTACTGGCATCGCAGGGATCTGATTTTCATCAACCCTGCTCCTGGATAGAACTGGGACGCAAACTGTGGCTTCCCTCCGGGGTAGAACCGGTGTGGAAAGCGTGGGCGGAACCCACACGCATTGCCCCCATTACAGAATGAGTTAAGAAGGGAATTATGAGTCAATTTTTCTATATTCACCCCGAGAACCCGCAGCCGCGTCTGATCAATCAGTCCGTAGATATTTTGCGTAAAGGTGCTGTGATTGTGTACCCGACGGATTCCGGTTACGCGCTGGGCTGCCGTCTGGAAGATAAAAATGCCATGGAGCGCATTTGCCGCATTCGTCAGTTGGATGGCAATCACAACTTCACGCTGGTGTGTCGCGATCTGTCTGAGCTTTCGACTTATGCTTACGTCGATAACACGGCGTTTCGTCTGATCAAAAACAACACGCCGGGCAATTACACCTTCATTCTGAAAGCGACCAAAGAAGTACCGCGCCGCCTGATGAGTGAAAAACGTAAAACCATCGGCCTGCGTGTGCCCTCCAACCCGATTGCGCTGGCGCTGCTCGATGTGCTCGGCGAACCGCTGATGTCCACCACGCTGATGCTGCCTGGTAATGATTTTGCCGAATCTGACCCCGATGACATTAAAGATCATTTGGGCAAACTGGTGGATTTAATCATTCACGGCGGCACGATAGGCCAGCAACCGACCACTGTGGTGGATTTGACCGAATCCACGCCAGAAGTGGTGCGTGAAGGCGCGGGTGACCCAACGCCGTTCCTATAAAGCGTGTGAATTTTAATCAATTCACGCATGTGCAGATAGATACAAAAATATCGAAATTGTGTATAATGGCGGGCTGACTTTTTGTAAGTCATTGTATTAATAAGTAATGCTGTTCTTGCGACGTGATTTACCGCCTATATTGCATAGGACTTCCGCAACAGCCGCTGACTTATTTATTGATATTCCATACTAATTCTGGCGGGCAGATGATGGGTCACATCGTCTGTCGGCTCTCCCCGACGCCTGTGAAGGCGACAAATGAGGCTGCTCAATGAGCGAGAAGTATAATTCCCAGAAGCATACAAGCGACAGATCCAAACCGGGCCGGTCGGCCACTGACAAACCTAAAAGCGGTAGAAACTCTGGCGCAGCTAAAGGCCGCCCTGAGCCAACGCGTGCTGAAAAACGCGGCGAAAAACCTCAGGCAGATAAAGCGCGTACCGATAAGTCTCGTACGGATAAGTCACGTACCGACAAATCACGGACCGACAAATCGCGTACTGATAAGGCTCGTCCTGACGCTGCACGCGGTGATTCCAGGATTGAAAAATCCCGTATAGAAAAACCACGCAGTGGCAAAGCCCGTCCTGAAGGTGCGCGTCCTGAGCGTAACGAGAGAGCCCGTCCTGACAGCGCCCGCAGCGATAAACCGCGTGGCGATAAATCCCACAGCGCCAAGCCGAAAGCCGTGTCTGTGGTGCTGAACGATGATATCGATGCGCCGGAAGACGACGAGCCAAAATACGAAAAACCAAAGAACGCCCTCGACAGCACCGAAGGTCAGAGCGAAAAGCTGCAAAAAATTCTGGCCCGCGCCGGTCATGGCTCCCGTCGTGAAGTGGAAGCCATGTTGCAGGCTGGCCGTATCAGCGTTGACGGTAAGATTGCTGCGCTCGGTGACCGTATAGAAATGGTTGCCGGGACGAAAATTCGTCTCGACGGGCACGTCCTGTCGATCATCGAATCGCAGGACACTGTCTGCCGCGTGCTGGCGTACTACAAGCCGGAAGGCGAGTTGTGTACCCGCAGTGACCCGGAAGGCCGTCCGACTGTATTCGACCGTCTGCCAAAAATGCGCGGTTCGCGTTGGGTTGCTGTAGGTCGTCTTGACGTCAACACTTCAGGTCTGCTGTTGTTCACCACCGACGGTGAACTGGCCAACCGTCTGATGCACCCAAGCCGTGAAGTTGAGCGCGAATATGCTGTACGCGTATTCGGTCAAATTGATGACGAAAAAATCAAACAACTGAGCCGTGGTGTGCAGCTGGAAGACGGCCCTGCCGCTTTCCGCAGCATCAAGTATCAGGGCGGTGAAGGTCTGAACCAGTGGTATAACGTCACGCTAACCGAAGGCCGTAACCGTGAAGTGCGCCGGTTGTGGGAAGCGGTAGGTGTGCAGGTTAGCCGCCTGATCCGCGTTCGTTACGGTGATTTGACCCTGCCTAAAGGCTTGCCTCGCGGTGGTTATAAAGAGCTGGATCTGCCGGAAACCAACTACCTGCGTACACTGGTGGAAATGCCAGAAGAAACCGTCAGCAAACTGCCGGTTGAGCGTGATCGTCGTCGCGTGAAGGCCAACCAGATCCGCCGCGCAGTGAAGCGTCACACTCAGGTTGCGCCGGTACGCCGTAGCGGTACGCCGTCTAAGCGCAACGGATAACCTGACCAGTGAAGTGCTGTTCTGATCAACCGCAGTCTGTGACTGCGGTTTTTTTTACACTGAATTCCGTTCCTGACCAGGTCATGTCACTCAACACGGCCGAAGAGAGTAAAGTCAATGATCCTGATAACCGGCGGTGCCCGTAGCGGTAAAAGCTGTCTGGCCGAGCAACGGGCGCTCAGTAATGGCGGCCCGGTGATGTATATCGCCACCTCACTGGCCATTGACGACGAAATGCGTGAGCGCATCACATTGCACCAGCAGCAGCGCCCCGCGGAATGGGTGACGGTAGAAGCCTGGCAGGATCTTGCACAGGTGGTGGCCGGGGCAGGTGAAACCTTTACCACCATCATCATCGAATGTATCACCACGCTGGTCACTAATCTGATGTTCGACGTTATGCCTGGTTTAGATGCCACCGTGATGGACATCGGTGTTACCGAGCAGCACGTCAATCAACACATCAGCGCACTGATTGCGGCCAGTCAGTGCAGTCAGGCAGAGGTGGTCATTGTCACCAACGAACTCGGCATGGGCATCGTGCCGGATAACCTGCTGGCCCGGCAGTTTCGTGATATTGCCGGTCGGGTAAATCAGCAACTGGCGGCGGCAGCCAGCGAGGTTTTTCTGGTGGTTTCCGGTATCCCTATCCAAATTAAATCCACATGAAAAGAGGCGACAGTCAGGGATGAAATCACTGCGTTTATTCCTTGCAACACTCCAGTTCCTGACGCGCATTCCGGTGCCGCAACGCTGGTGTGACAACGTCACGTTGGACGATTATCCGCGAGGCATTATCTTCTTCCCGCTGGCTGGCGTGGTTATTGGTGGGCTCTGCGCGCTGCTCTACAGCCTGCTCCTCAGCCATCTCGGGCCGCTGTTAACCGCGGTGGCGGTAGTCCTCACTCACATTATGCTCACCGGGGCACTGCACCTCGACGGGCTGGCCGACAGCTGCGACGGGCTATTTTCGGTACGCAGCCGTGAACGTATGCTTGAAATCATGCGCGACAGCCGCATCGGCACCAACGGCGCGCTGGCACTGATTGTGGCGATTGTGCTGCGCTGTGCGCTGGTGTATCAGCTCAGCCTGACTACGTTGCCTGCCGTTGCCATCCTCATTATGGTACCTGTCGTGGGGCGTGGCCTGATGTCAGTCTGTATGCATCGCCAGTGCTATGCCCGTGAGAGCGGTATGGGCAATATTTTCATCGGTAAAATTACTGAAGGGCGCTTTTACGCCACGCTTGCTATCACCGCAGGCATATTGCTACTGCTTGACGGTTCAGCCGCCATGCCGGCTTTGCTGATCACACTGCTGTTTGCTTTCGGTTTCCGACGCTGGGTTGCAAAACGGATTGGCGGGCAGACCGGCGATACGCTCGGCGCAGGTTGCGAACTTTTTGAACTTATCTTCTTCGTAGTGCTTTTATGGAAGTGATGCTGATGGAAACGACATGAGGTTATATTTGGTCCGACACGGTCAAACAGAGGCGAATGTGAATGGCGTGTTTTGTGGCAGCAGCGACGTAGCGCTGACGGCGCTCGGCGTCAGCCAGGCCCAGCATGTGGCCCGGCAGCTTGCTTCAGTTGCGCTCGATGCCATTATTCATACCAATCTGGTGCGCAGCCGCGTCACCGCAGAAGTCATCGCGCACGGGCGTGACACGGAACTGCAACAACAGCCGCTGTTGCAGGAAATGGGTTTTGGCGACTGGGAGCTGCGCCATCACACCGAATTGCAGGCCTCCCAGGCTGAGGGCTATGATTTATGGTGTCAGGACTGGCAGGTGGCGCAGGTGCCGCAAGGGGAATCTTTTACCGCCTTTACGCAGCGTATCCGTCTGGCGATGCGCCAGCTCTACCTGATGCCACCGGAAAGCCGGCTGGCGATCGTTGCCCACCAGGGGTCATTAAGCCTGATGTTGGCGATGATGTTTAAACTGGCCCCCGCCGATATGTGGCGCTTTCCCTTCAAACAGGGCTGCGTCTGCGAAATTGAACTGACCAACGGCTCCTGTGTTATTCAGCGGCTAAATGACAGCGGTATTCTCTGAGTTACCCTTTCACAAGGAAACATGATGGCAACGCTCGCCCAGATTATCAGGCAAATTCCCGTTCCCGATGCCAGGGCCGCTGCGCGCGCCGCTATGCGCATTGACGGGCTGGTCAAACCCATCGGCAGCCTTGGGCGGCTGGAGCAACTGGCTATCCAGCTAGCGGCCATCGTGGGTGAACGCCCTCTGGCATTTCCCAGCAAAGAGGTGATGGTGATGGCCGCTGACCACGGCGTCTGGCAGGAGGGTGTGACGCCATCACCACAAATTATCACCGCGATTCAGGCGGTGAACATTATTCAGGGCAAGTCCGGTGTATCCGTGCTGGCCCGCAGCGCCGGTGCGCAGGTCACGCTGATTGACTGCGGCGTGATGGGCGGTGAAATACCCGGTGCCATCAGCCACAAAATGGGCCAGGGCAGCGGCAATATTGCCACCGGCCCGGCAATGAGCCGCCAGCAGGCCGAGTCGTTAATGATCTGGTGTGCAGAGCGGGTGATCGCTAAAGCAGAAAGCGGGCTGTCACTGCTGGCCGTTGGTGAATTAGGCATGGCAAATACCACGCCCGCGGCAGCGATGATCGCCGTGCTGGCGGGTTCGTCGCCAGAGCAGATCGTAGGGCTGGGTGCAAATCTGCCGGTTGAGCGCCTGGCGCATAAAGTGGCGGTGGTGACGCGGGCGATAGCCGTCAACCAGCCGGACGCCAACGATGCGCTGGACGTGATGACTAAAGTCGGTGGATTTGAATTGGTGGCGATGGCCGGGGCCATGATTGGCGCAGCGGCGGCGGGAATTCCGGTGGTGCTGGATGGCTTTCTGTCCTACGCGTCGGCGCTGGCGGCGTGCCAGTTGGCTCCGGAGATAAAACCCTACCTGATCCCGTCACATCTTTCGGCTGAACAGGGTGCACAAATCGCACTGCGTGCCCTCGGATTAGTGCCTTACTTTGACCTGAATTTACGGCTTGGCGAAGGCAGCGGGGCCGCGCTGGCCCTGCCGTTGATTGATGCCGCCTGCGCCATCCACAATCAAATGGCGACGCTGGCGGAGTGTCAGATAGAACTCTGATGGTGTGTGGCGCAGTCGGCTGTTACCAGTCAATTCCCTGCTGCGCCATAATACCTGCGTCAAACGCATGTTTTACCGGGCGCAGCTCGCTTACTGTGTCAGCCATTTCCAGCAGATCGCGGTGGCAGCCGCGTCCGGTAATGATCACTGTCTGATGGGCAGGGCGTGCTTTCAGCGCGTCGATCACTTCCTGCAAGTCGAGATAACCAAAACTGACCATATACGTCAGCTCATCCAGTACCACCAGATCCAGCGAGGTATCGGCCAGCATGCGTTTACCATGCTGCCATACGCCCTGACAAGCCGCGGTATCGGTCTCTTTGTTCTGGGTTTCCCAGGTAAACCCGGTGGCCATCACCTGAAATTCCACGCCATGCGGTTCCAGCAGATTTTTTTCACCATTCGGCCATTCGCCTTTGATGAACTGAATAACACCTCCGCGCTGACCGTGGCCGACGGCGCGGGTCACGGTGCCGAATGCTGCCGTGGTTTTGCCTTTACCGTTACCTGTAAAAACAATCAAGATGCCACGGCGTTCCTGCGCGGCTTCAATGCGGGCATCCACCTGCTCTTTAAGCCGCTGCTGACGCTGTTTATGCCGATCATTACTGATATTTTCATCGCTCATTTTACGTCTCTTATTCTGCAGGCCCGGCCTTGCGGCCTGGTTGGGCATCAAAACTGGTGCCGGTTTTACGCCGGCTGTCATCACCCATTAAATACAGATACAGCGGCATGATATCTGCCGGGGTTTTGAGCTTATTACTGTTTTCATCAGGAAACGCAGATGCCCGCATACTGGTGCGTGTTCCCCCAGGATTGATGCAGTTCACCCGTAAGTGGGACTGTTTATACTCGTCGGCCAGTACCTGCATCATGCCTTCAGTGGCGAATTTGGATACCGCATAGGCCCCCCAGCCGCTGCGGCCTTCGCGACCCACACTTGAGGTAGTAAAGACCAGCGAAGAGCTGGGGGATTTCAGCAGCAATGGCAGCAATGCCTGTGTGAGCATAAAGGTCGCGTTGACGTTGACCTGCATCACATTGTTCCAATCTTCGAGTTTGATGTCCGCCATGGGCGTTATCTCAGTCAACAGGCCGGCGTTATGCAACACACCGTCCAGATGCGGCACCCATTGTGCAATTTGTTCTGCCACACGCTGGCAATCCTGCTGGCTGGCAGTGAGCAAATCCAGTGTATAAATCTGTGCAGGATGATAACCACGCTGGGCGATTTCTTGCTGAACCTGTGCCAGTTTGTTTTCCGTGCGCCCCAGTAAAATAAGCTGTGCGCCGAAGCGTGCGTAAGTCAGCGCAGCTTCACGACCAATGCCGTCGCCAGCGCCAGTGACCAGAATAATACGGTGGTTGAGAAGGTCTGATTTTGGATGATAGTGCACAGGATGTCCTCTTGCCTGATTCGGGATGTGACGCACAATAGTGTCTTACATCGTGGCAAAGCGCCGCTGGCAGGAGCAATTGAAATGAAAACAGCTGGCTCTACCGCCGGAGGGCACTTTGTCTAAAAATAGGTCATCACGCGGATGAATACTCGGGTTATATGCCTGAAATGCACATCTGTTTCAACGATTAACCTGTATTCTGTAGATTCTTTTGTAACAAAAATGGAACAACACTGCACCCCTTTTTGCCTGCCGTCAGGACCGGCCCAGAGAAACGTGCCATCCATCCTGCTGCTGAAACACATTCGAACAAGACGACCCGACGGCGATTGTCTAGAATAAGCAGCATCTTATTACCACAGTGTAAAAGGCGGTATGTGTGGATTTATTATCTCTTTATGGTCTGTTTCTGGCCAAGGTTGTCACCGTGGTTATCGCCATTGGGGCGTTAGTGGTGCTGGTGGTTGGCCTGAGGCAGCGTAAGTCGCAGGGCAAAGGTGAACTTCATCTGGTAGACCTGGGTGAGCAGTACCGTGAAATGCAGCGTGAAATGCGCACCGCACGGCTCAACCCAAGCGAACAAAAACTGAGTAACAAAGCCTTTAAAAAGCAGGAAAAGGCCGAAGCGAAACAGAAAAAATCGCAGGCTAAAATCGGCGTAGCCAAAAGCAAGCCCTGCCTGTATGTGCTGGATTTCAAAGGCAGTATGGATGCCCATGAAGTCACGTCTCTGCGCGAAGAGATCTCTGCGGTGCTGGCCGTTGCGACACCAGAGGATGAGGTTTTACTGCGTCTGGAAAGCCCTGGTGGCGTGGTTCACGGTTACGGCCTGGCGTCTTCCCAACTGGCGCGCTTGCGTCAGGGCGGAGTCCGTCTGACCGTCGCGGTAGACAAAGTCGCCGCCAGCGGTGGTTACATGATGGCCTGCGTGGCTGATAGGATCGTGGCGGCACCGTTCGCCATCATCGGTTCTATTGGCGTTGTGGCGCAGATCCCTAACTTCAGCCGTTTACTGAAAAAGAATGACATTGATGTTGAGCTGCATACCGCCGGTGAGTTTAAGCGCACCTTGACATTGTTCGGGGAAAATACCGAAGAAGGTCGCGAAAAATTCCGTGAAGACTTAAACGAAACACACGTGCTGTTCAAAGAATTTGTGCATCAGCATCGTCCTTCGCTGGATATCGACAGCGTCGCCACCGGCGAACACTGGTTTGGTACGCAGGCGCGTGAGAAAGGGCTGATTGATGCCATCGGCACCAGCGACGATTTACTGATTGCCGAAATGAAAAACCACGAAGTGATCGCGGTGCGTTATAGCCGCCGTAAACGCATGATGGACCGGTTTACCGGCAGCGCAGCAGAAAGCGCGGATCGCCTGTTCCTGCGCTGGCTGCAACGGAGTCAAAAACCGCTACTCTGAGCCTGCTCTATAAATGAAAAAAGGGACGTTTGTCCTGAGGGCTCCCCATAAATAAAGACAGGCATAGAAGGTTGTGATCTACTTAGTATTCCACCAAAAAGTAAGGTCTCCCCTCTGTGCCTGCTTCTCAAGTTTGCCACAGATTCTTTTGGTTTCCCGCCTGACTCACCGTCTTCCGTTTTGTGTCATTGCAGTTGACTGGAGTGGTTATCTCGGCTTTCATGCGCCCTGAAAAATGGCAGAATGCCAGGCGAGGAAGCCTTAGTTTTCCAGATGGTATTTTTCTGAAAACAGATGGGCCAAATGTTTGAACATATTAAAGACAGCGGTGGTTTTCAGCGTTGGTAATCCATTCTCATCGAGAAAAAAGTCCCCACCAAAAACCAACACATTTCCTTTCTGTTCAACACCGGTGGCGACCATTCCGTGAAGATAATCGCCATGCTCGCGAATGACTTTATTCGCTTCGACCAGTAAAGCTTCCCGGCTAATTGCCGATGTATTTCCGTGCATGTTATTTACTCCCCACTATAATTGCTGCGTTATTGTAGTCCGGTCGTGGATAAAACCGCAAATCCGCTAAGGTTATGCAAAATCATAATTGTGTGTATTTTGTACATATTGGCGAAAAGCACATTAACGTGCTAATTAAGTTGCGTGGCAATTTTTATCAGGTAGAGTGTGGGATTTTGTGGCTTTGGGTGGAATGTTTTGTTTACGCTTGGTCACTTTTCATCATCCTGAAATGAATTATGCTGTGTCAGTTATCCATCTAAACTTCCGTAAAATCAGTAAATTGTGCCTCTGGAAGTCAGTTTGAGTGACGTTTTAAAAAAAAGTGTTGACCTCCTGACTCACTGCCGCAATATAAAAAAAGACGTTACATTGTGCCGCGGCATAACAAGTTAAAATCTTCTTCAGCAGAAGAATAAATTAGGTAAAAGGTAATTATGGGCAAAGCTCTCGTAATAGTTGAGTCCCCGGCAAAAGCCAAAACGATTAATAAGTATTTAGGAAATGACTATGTGGTTAAGTCCAGCGTCGGTCATATCCGTGATTTACCAACCAGTGGTTCCGCCGCTAAAAAAACCGCCAGCTCAACCGAAGAAAAGCCAAAGAAAAAAGTAAAAAAGGATGAGAAAACTGCGCTGGTTAACCGTATGGGCGTTGACCCTTACCACGGTTGGGAAGCGCAATACGAAATACTCCCTGGTAAAGAAAAAGTTGTTGCTGAGTTAAAAGCGTTAGCTGAAAAAGCCGACCACATCTACCTCGCAACCGACCTTGACCGCGAAGGAGAGGCGATAGCCTGGCATTTGCGGGAAGTGATTGGTGGTGATGAAAAACGCTTTAGCCGCGTGGTGTTTAACGAAATCACCAAGAACGCGATTCAGAACGCGTTTAAACAGCCTGGCGAACTGAATATCGATCGCGTGAATGCTCAGCAGGCGCGTCGCTTTATGGACCGCGTGGTGGGTTATATGGTTTCCCCGCTGCTGTGGAAGAAAATTGCACGCGGTCTTTCCGCTGGCCGCGTTCAATCCGTGGCAGTGCGCCTGGTGGTTGAGCGCGAAAAAGAGATCAAAGCGTTTGTCCCAGAAGAGTACTGGGAGCTGCATGCAGATTTGCTGGCGAACAAAGATATCTCGCTGCAAATGGAAGTCACCCATCATCTCGAAAAACCGTTCAAACCGGTTAATAAAGAACAAACCCATGCGGCCGTTTCGTTGCTTGAGAAAGCGCGTTACACCGTGGTGGACCGCGAAGATAAACCGACCAGCAGCAAACCGGGTGCACCATTTATTACGTCCACGTTGCAACAGGCCGCCAGTACGCGTCTCAGCTTCGGCGTGAAGAAAACCATGATGATGGCTCAGCGTCTGTATGAAGCCGGTCATATCACCTACATGCGTACCGACTCCACCAACCTGAGTCAGGATGCAGTGGAGATGGTGCGCGGTTATATCGGTGAAAACTTTGGTGATAAATACCTGCCAAAGGCGCCGTTGCAATACAGTAACAAAGAGAATTCTCAGGAAGCGCACGAAGCGATTCGTCCTTCTGACGTGGCCGTGGTTTCCGAGCAACTCAAAGACATGGAAGCCGATGCGCAGCGTCTGTATCAGCTGATCTGGCGTCAGTTTGTTGCCTGCCAGATGACACCGGCGCAGTACGATTCCACCACGTTGACCGTGAAAGCCGCAGACTACTCGCTGCGTGCTAAAGGCCGCACCTTACGTTTTGACGGCTGGACCAAAGTCATGCCTGCGCTGCGTAAAGGCGATGAAGATCGCGTGCTGCCGGTGATTGAAGTCGGTACAGAACTGAACCTGCAACAGTTGCTGCCTACTCAACACTTCACCAAGCCGCCTGCGCGTTTCAGCGAAGCGTCACTGGTAAAAGAGCTGGAAAAACGGGGCATTGGCCGTCCGTCTACCTATGCGTCGATCATTTCGACCATTCAAGACCGTGGCTATGTGCGCGTTGAAAACCGTCGTTTCTACGCAGAAAAAATGGGCGAGATCGTCACCGACCGTCTGGAAGATAATTTCCGCGAACTAATGAACTACGATTTTACCGCTCGTATGGAAGATGGCCTCGACCAGGTTGCTAACAACAAGGCGGAATGGAAAGGCGTGCTGGATGAGTTCTTCACCCAGTTCAGCCATCAACTGGAAATTGCCGAGAAAGATCCTGAAGAGGGCGGTATGCGTCCGAATCAGATGGTACTGACCAGCATTGAGTGTCCGACCTGTGGCCGTCCGATGGGTATCCGTACCGCGAGTACCGGTGTGTTCCTCGGTTGTTCTGGTTATGCATTGCCGCCGAAAGAGCGCTGCAAAACCACCATTAACCTGATCGCCGATGCGGAAATTCTGAACATCCTGGAAGGCGACGAAGCCGAAACCAACGCATTGCGTGCCAAGCGCCGCTGCGTGAAATGCGGTACGGCGATGGACAGCTACCTGATCGACAACCAGCGTAAATTGCACGTCTGTGGTAACAACCCTGAGTGTGATGGCTACGAAATCGAGCAGGGTGAATTCCGCATCAAAGGCTATGACGGCCCGATCGTTGAGTGCGAAAAATGTGGTTCTGAAATGCACCTGAAAATGGGCCGTTTCGGGAAGTACATGGGTTGTACCAACGAAGAATGTAAGAATACCCGCAAGATTTTACGCAACGGCGATGTGGCACCACCGAAAGAAGATCCGGTGCCGTTACCTGAATTGCAGTGTGAAAAATCTGACGCGTACTTTGTTCTGCGCGATGGCGCGGCTGGCGTCTTCCTGGCGGCGAATACGTTCCCTAAATCGCGAGAAACCCGCGCGCCGTTAGTGGCCGAGTTGGCCCGCTTTAAAGACCGTTTGCCGGAAAAACTCAGCTACTTGGCTGATGCCCCGGCCGCCGATCCTGAAGGCAACAAGTCGATGGTCCGCTTTAGTCGCAAGACCAAGCAGCAGTACGTCTCTTCTGAGAAAGACGGCAAAGCCACCGGCTGGTCAGCGTTCTTTGTTGACGGAAAATGGGTCGAAGGCAAAAAGTAATCAGGCTGTTTTAGGCAGGCTGTGAGGTGTAAAAAACCAGCTCCATGAGCTGGTTTTTTTGTATCGATAAGATCTATTATCCCATGCTTTGCACGCCATTCTATGCTCTACACCCTTTTGGGTGTTTTATTCACCAGGTCTGTAGACGCTCAAGTGACTATACAACGTGTCAATAATTGATATAATTGTTATATAAAATCTCTTTTTATGCTTAAAAATTATTAATAGCCTCACCTGTGAAGTATTACGGGCAGGGTGCTATGTTGCATAGCGGAGAAAAAACAATCTATTTCCAGACCTCTCAGCCGCAGGGCGAACAGGAATGGCTGGCAGGGTTTGAAAACTAGGATGGTATGAGATATGAAATTGCAGCAACTGCGCTATATCGTAGAGGTGGTTAATCATAATCTGAACGTCTCCTCGACGGCAGAAGGCCTGTACACTTCGCAGCCTGGGATCAGTAAGCAAGTGCGTATGCTGGAAGATGAGCTGGGCATCCAGATTTTTGCCCGCAGCGGTAAACATCTGACCCAGGTGACTCCCGCCGGGCAGGAAATTATCCGTATCGCCCGCGAAGTGCTGTCAAAAGTGGATGCCATCAAAGCGGTTGCCGGTGAACATACTTATCCCGACAAAGGCTCGCTGTATGTGGCGACCACCCATACCCAGGCGCGTTATGCCCTGCCAAACGTCATTAAAGGCTTCATAGAGCGTTATCCACGGGTATCCCTGCACATGCATCAGGGTTCACCGACGCAAATCGCTGAGGCGGTTTCAAAAGGCAATGCGGACTTCGCCATCGCGACCGAAGCCCTGCACCTCTATGATGATCTGATCATGCTGCCTTGCTATCACTGGAACCGTGCTGTGGTGGTCCAGCCGGATCACCCGCTGGCGGGTAAAGACAAAGTCATCATTGAAGAGCTGGCGGCTTACCCGATTGTGACCTACACCTTCGGCTTCACTGGCCGCTCAGAGCTGGATACCGCCTTTAACCGCGCTGGTCTGACGCCTCATATCGTCTTTACCGCGACTGATGCCGATGTGATCAAAACCTATGTTCGCCTTGGTTTGGGTGTCGGGGTGATTGCCAGTATGGCAGTGGACCCGATACAAGATCCGGATCTGGTCACCGTCGACGCCCGCGATATCTTCACCTACAGCACCACCAAGATTGGTTTCCGCCGCAGCACATTCCTGCGCAGCTACATGTATGACTTCATCCAGCGTTTCGCACCGCATCTGACCCGCGATGTAGTGGATACCGCGATTGCTTTGCGCTCAAACGAAGATATTGAAGCGATGTTCAAGGACATCAAGCTGCCGGTGAAATGATGTAACGGTAAAAATAACCGCATCCGGTTCTGCCTACAGTGAAATCCCGAGCGCCCATCATGGCGGTTGGGATTTTTTTTTGCCGGTCTGTTACCCGCTTTTAACGGGGCGGCGCAATAGCATGAACACTTCGTGTTGTTATCAAAATGTTAATCACATTTTGTGTTATGTTTAAGAGTGGACTTATACCCTGTCAGGTTATTGCACGTGACCTGTATGGGGGTTCAACCCATTGAAATATAAGTAGTCTGAAAGATAAGCGTGATAATAAGGAGTAGCTATGTCGTCCGATCTTCGAAAGAATAGTCAGGATAAGCTGGCAGCCCTCGATAAGGAATATCACTACTACAGCCTGCCGAAAGCGGCACAAAAGCTGGGTGACATTCAACGCCTGCCTAAATCCCTCAAAGTCCTGCTCGAAAATTTGTTGCGTAATATCGATGGTGACACTGTCACTGAAGATGATTTGCGTGCGCTGGTCGAGTGGCAAAAAACCGGCCATGCCGATCGCGAAATTGCCTACCGCCCGGCCCGTGTTCTGATGCAGGATTTCACCGGCGTTCCGGCCGTTGTCGACCTTGCCGCCATGCGCCAGGCCGTGAAGCGTCTGGGCGGTAATGTCGAACAGGTTAATCCGCTGACGCCCGTTGATTTGGTGATCGACCACTCGGTCACCGTGGATGAATATGGTGATGACAAAGCCTTTGACGAAAACGTCCGGCTGGAAATGGAGCGCAACCACGAACGCTATATTTTCCTGCGCTGGGGGCAAAAAGCCTTTAACCGTTTCCGCGTAGTGCCGCCGGGCACCGGCATCTGCCATCAAGTCAACCTTGAATACCTGGGGCAGACGGTATGGCATGAAGAGATTGACGGCAAAACCGTGGCCTATCCCGATACCTTAGTCGGTACTGACTCCCATACCACCATGATCAACGGCCTCGGCATTCTGGGCTGGGGCGTGGGCGGTATCGAAGCCGAAGCCGCTATGCTGGGGCAGCCCGTATCAATGCTGATCCCGGATGTGGTCGGTTTCAAACTGACCGGAAAACTCGGCGAAGGTATTACCGCCACGGATCTGGTGCTGACCGTCACCCAAATGCTGCGTAAACATGGCGTGGTGGGTAAATTCGTCGAATTCTACGGTGACGGCCTGGCGGATTTACCGCTGGCTGACCGCGCGACTATCGCCAACATGTCACCGGAATTTGGTGCAACCTGCGGCTTTTTCCCGGTCGATGAAGTGACGCTGAGCTATATGAAACTCAGTGGCCGCAGCGATGAACAGATCGCGCTGGTAGAAGCCTACAGCCGGGCGCAGGGTTTGTGGCGTGAAGAGGGTGACGAGCCGGTGTTTACCAGCTCGCTGGAACTGAATATGGCGTTGGTTGAATCCAGTCTGGCCGGACCCAAACGCCCGCAGGACCGGGTGGCGCTGCCGAATGTACCCCAGGCCTTTAATGCTGCCACCGAGCTGGAAATTGGCAATGCCAATGGGAAACAGACCCAGTTTGAAAGCTTTACGCTCAATGGTCAGCATCATCAACTGACCACCGGCGCGGTGGTCATCGCCGCGATCACCTCCTGTACCAACACCTCCAACCCGAGCGTGCTGATGGCGGCCGGTTTACTGGCGAAGAACGCCGTAGAAAAAGGGCTGACCAGTCAACCCTGGGTGAAGACTTCGCTGGCGCCGGGCTCGAAAGTGGTGACCGAGTATCTCAATGCCGCCGGGCTGATGCCCTATCTCGAAAAACTGGGTTTTAATCTGGTGGGCTATGGCTGTACTACCTGTATTGGTAACTCAGGCCCGCTGGCTGACCCCATCGAAGCGGCGATAAAAGAGGGTGACCTCACCGTGGGTGCGGTGCTGTCGGGTAACCGTAACTTCGAAGGGCGTATTCATCCACTGATCAAAACCAACTGGCTGGCCTCGCCGCCGCTGGTGGTGGCCTATGCGTTGGCAGGTAATATGAAAGTGAACCTGACCAAGGATCCGCTAGGTGAAGATCAGCACGGAAAACCGGTCTTTCTAAAAGATATCTGGCCGTCGTCAAACGACATTGCCAAAGCCGTGGAACAGGTGAAAACAGACATGTTCCACCGGGAGTATGCCGAAGTCTTCAACGGCGACGCCAACTGGCAGGCCATCAAGGTCGACGGCACGCCGACCTATACCTGGCAGGAGGATTCCACCTACATTCGTCATCCGCCATTTTTTAGCAACATGAAAGCTGAACCTGACGCGATTGAGGATATCCACGATGCGCGGATCCTGGCGATCCTGGCCGACTCCGTGACCACTGACCACATCTCTCCGGCGGGTAATATCAAAGCGGACAGCCCCGCCGGTCGCTACCTGACGCAGCATGGCGTGGAGCCGAAGGCGTTTAACTCTTATGGTTCACGTCGTGGTAATCATGAAGTGATGATGCGCGGGACCTTCGCCAACATCCGTATTCGCAACGAAATGGTGCCGGGCGTGGAAGGCGGCTTTACCCGCCATATCCCGTCGCAGGAACAGCTGGCCATCTATGACGCCGCCATGCGCTATCAGCATGAGAGCGTGCCGACGGCGGTGATTGCCGGTAAAGAGTACGGCTCAGGTTCCAGTCGTGACTGGGCGGCGAAAGGCCCCCGTCTGCTGGGCGTTAGGGTGGTTATTGCCGAGTCTTTCGAACGTATCCACCGTTCAAACCTGATTGGCATGGGGATCTTACCGCTGGAATTTCCTCAGGGTGTGACACGCAAAACGCTCAAACTGACGGGTGACGAAACCATTAGCGTCAGCGGCATGCAGACGTTGAAACCGGGCCAAATTGTGCCGGTGTACATCACTTTTGCCGATGGGCATACCGAGGTCGTCAATGCGCGCTGCCGAATTGATACCGGCAATGAACTGACGTACTTTGAAAACGGGGGGATCTTGCATTATGTGATCCGCAAAATGCTGTGATCTTGCGTTAACCGCGCAGAGGCTAAGCATAAAAAAGGCACCGGTAAGGTGCCTTTCGTCTTTATCGGGAAGCTTACTGGTCGAGCATATGGCCCATCTTGGCAGCCTTGGTTGCCAGATAGCGCTCATTTTTCGGGTTCTTGCCGACGATCAGCGGAACGCGTTCGACGATGTTAATCCCGGCTTCGCTCAGGATCTCCACCTTCTTCGGATTATTGGTCAGCAACCGTACGGCGGGCACACCCAGCAACTTAAACATATCGGCACACAGCGTGAAGTCGCGCTCATCAGCGGCGAAACCGAGCTGATGGTTGGCTTCAACCGTGTCGTAACCTTTATCCTGCAGGGCATAGGCGCGAATTTTATTCAGTAGCCCGATATTACGGCCTTCCTGACGGTGGTACATCAAAATACCACGGCCTTCTTCAGCAATGTGATTGAGGGCCGCTTCCAGTTGAAAACCGCAATCGCAACGCAGGCTGAATAATGCATCACCCGTCAAACACTCGGAATGCACGCGCGAAAGGACCGGTGTCTCACCCGTGATATCACCGAAAACCAATGCCAGATGATCATGACCTGTTGCAAGTTCTTCAAAACCCACCATCAGGAAATCACCCCATGGTGTGGGCAGTTTGGCTTCTGCCACTCGTTTCAGCTGCATTTTATGCTCCAAATACTCTTCATCATTCACGTTGTTGCTGCGTTAGTGACACGTCGGCATGGCTTGAGTGACGTTGAGTATAGTGTTTATTAACGTTCAGTATTTTATTCGTTGCTGCGCATCCTACTTTCCGATGCACCGCTTGACCAGCAGAAATCCACAAGGATAAGTGTTTGCAACAATCTGGAGAACATTCTGCCACAAATCAGTCTGCGCTTAAGCGGAAATATTTGAACGATTACGTCATAACTTATGAATTATCCTTTCGGCCTGAAACACCAGTAATTTCGGGTGGTTAACCGTTCCTTAAACGAGGTTCGGTTAGTGGATGTGAAGCACTGACAAGATTGCTACACTGTGGTTCTTTGACTTTTTTTGAGGGCGTCCATGTATCTCATTGTCAGGCGTGTCATTGTCGGCACACTCATTTTACTCGTGATGCCCGCTGCTGTGTGGGCCAGTGGCTGGTTGTGGGCCCCTGGTCTGAGTCCGTCGATTTTACGCCCGCTGTTTTGGATCACTGAAACGGTCAGCGAGCCCTGGGGTATTCTTACCACGTTACTTTTATGTGGCTGGTTCCTGTGGTGTCTGCGCTTTCGACTCAAAGAAGCCGCCGTCCTGGTGGTCATCTTGGTGGCGGCCATTGTGGTCGGCCAGTACGTAAAAGATGTCATTAAAAGCCAGGTAAAAGAGCCAAGACCCTACGTGGCGTGGCTTGGGACCTCACATGAAATGGATGTGCTCCAGTTTTATGCCATGAAGGGCAAAGAGCGCGCTAACGAAGTCAAAACCTTGTTGGGCGATGACGCAGCGCTTCCACACTGGCTGAAGAAAAGCTGGCAAAGCGACACCGGCTATGCGTTCCCGTCGGGTCACACTATGTTTGCCGCGACCTGGGCGCTGTTGGCGCTGGCTATTCTTTGGCCACGACGTCATTACAAAACGGTGATCTTGATGATGAGCTGGGCCGTTATTGTGATGGGCAGTCGGCTTATGCTGGGTATGCACTGGCCGCGCGATTTAATGGCGTCGGTCGGAATAAGCGCCATACTGGTGATGCTCGCCTGCTGGCTGACCGAACGTTTCGTTGGTACGTTAACGCCCCCACCGGCAGAACAGCAAGAAATTGCCCAGCGTGAGGCTGACGGGATAAAATAATGGATCGAGGGGGCCGGTTGCCGCCGTGTACGTAGCCGGGCACCCGTTTAAATCCTGATAATCGCCCCCATATCTTTAAGATAGTCTGTTCATTCAGACTCCCGGTGATGGACAGAGACCAGCATGATGATCTCTTTCGGAAGGTTATCCGATGTGCGCTTTATCCGTGGCGGGCAATTCCATGCTTTGTGTGGAAATGCTAACTTATAAGGTCAGGACGTAAGTTTGGGCATAATTCATCCGGTACATCCGGCATTACAGGAATGAATGTGAAATATTTGCTGATTTTTTTGCTCGTGCTGGTCGTCGTGGTGATCTCCATCACCCTCGGCGCTCATAACGATCAGGTAGTAACGTTTAATTATTTGCTGGCGCAGGGCGATTACCGTGTTTCCACGCTGCTTGCTGTGCTGTTCGCTACCGGCTTTGTACTGGGGTGGGTCATTTGTGGTTTGTTCTATTTGCGTGTCCGCCTGTCGCTTGGACGTGCCCAGCGTAAAATTAAGCGTCTGGAACAACAGATCGCACCCGTACCGGTGGTCACTCCCCCCGTTGCGCCTTCCGCTGTCAGCAAGGAATAAGCCTTTATGTTAGAGCTGCTGTTTCTGTTGTTGCCCGTTGCGGCCGCCTATGGCTGGTACATGGGGCGCAGAAGTTCTCAGCAGGATAAACAGGAAAACGCCAACCGCCTGTCACGTGAATACGTGACGGGCGTTAACTTTTTGCTGTCCAACCAACAGGATAAAGCCGTCGATCTGTTCCTTGAAATGCTTAAAGAGGACAGCAGTACCGTCGAGGCTCACCTGACGCTGGGCAACCTGTTCCGTTCCCGTGGTGAAGTTGATCGTGCCATCCGTATCCATCAGTCATTGATGGAGAGTGCCTCGCTGACGTTCGAGCAGCGTCTGCTGGCTGTTCAGCAACTGGGCCGTGACTACATGGCCGCCGGGTTATATGACCGCGCTGAAGACATGTTCAACCAACTGGTGAAAGAGCAGGATTACCAGCTGTTCGCGCTGGAACAACTGCTGGTCATCCATCAGGCGACCAGCGACTGGCAAAATGCGATTGATGTTGCCGAACGCCTGGTTAAACTCGGCAAAGACAACCGTCGCAAAGAGATTGCCCATTTCTGGTGTGAACTGGCATTGCAGGCGATGGCCACCGATGACCTGGACAAAGCGACCGGTTTACTGAAAAAAGCCGCGTCGGCAGACAAACTCTGCGCCCGCGTGTCGATCATGCAGGGCCGAATTCTGATGGCTCAGAATGACTATTCCAAAGCCGCTGACGCACTTAAACGCGTGCTTGAGCAGGACAAAGAAATTGTCAGCGAAACCCTGCCGATGCTGCAGGAGTGCTACCAGCATATCAATGAGCAACAGCCGTGGGCTGATTTCCTCAAACGTTGCGTGGATGAAAATACCGGTGCCAGCGCTGAGCTGATGCTGGCGGAAATCATCCACCAGGAAGAGGGGCGTGAAGTCGCGCAGCTGTATATGAACCGCCAACTGCAGCGCCACCCGACCATGCGCGTATTTCACCACCTGATGGACTATCATCTGGTGGATGCGGAAGAAGGGCGTGCGAAAGAGAGTTTGATGCTGTTGCGCGACATGGTCGGTGAGCAAATTCGCACCAAACCGCGCTATCGTTGTCACAAATGTGGCTTTACTGCGCACTCACTTTACTGGCATTGCCCATCCTGCCGGGCATGGGCGACGGTCAAGCCTATCCGCGGCCTGGACGGCCAATAAAAATCCTCGTCGTTCTTTGAATTGTTCTGTATTGGCTGCCTTTGCTCACCCCAGTCACTGACTTAATGTCAGCGCCTGGGGATCTCGCTCTTACCCGCCTTGATACACTCCCAATAACGTAGAGAATTTCAAGGCCACGTTAAACTGCCTTTCAACGACTCAAATGATTTAGAGAAAATGACTAAGACGTTCTGGTCGAAATAAGGTCAAATTCAAAGTATTACTTCTTTTTGCTGATGGTTTTGCGCACAGAAACGAGCAGGGTACGCAGTTTCTTGAGCTCTTTTTGCGTCAGCGCCGGTTCGGCATTTTCGCTGGTGTGCTGGTTGTCGATATCATGTTCGCTGGCTTTGGCGCTTTTCTTCTCTTTATGACTAAAACTCTCCTCCAGACGTGCGCAGACTTCAACGCTCAGGGAATGTTCTGCCTCAGCGGCGGCGGCGCGGATTTGTTCTTTTAATTCCACAGGGATTTTGATGGTCAGGGTGGATATCTCGCTCATTTTGCTCTATTTCCTTCAGCCGAAAACCCCACGCTATGCCACACGTGTGACGCCGTCTAGGGGGTAATAAAAAATTCACGAAAATGTAACATTCAATGTGGCTGGGATTTGTGGTGGATGAAAGGTAAAATGCGGGCGGCAGAAAATGCCGGACGGTAATATTCCCTGATCACTGACAAAAGGCTGACGACATGAAGTCTGAAAATAACATCTATAACAATGAGTTGAACTCATCACCGATTGTTGTCGCACTCGACTACGCCGATAAGTCCGCTGCCCTGGCTTTTGCCGACCGCATCGATCCGCGTGACTGCCGTCTAAAAGTCGGCAAAGAGATGTTTACTCACTTTGGCCCGCAAATTGTCAAAGATCTGCAAGTGCGTGGTTTTGACGTGTTTCTGGATCTGAAATTCCATGATATTCCCAATACCACGGCGCATGCCGTGGCAGCGGCAGCGGAACTGGGCGTATGGATGGTCAACGTCCACGCCAGCGGCGGGGCACGCATGATGACGGCGGCCAAAGACGCGCTGGTCTCTTTCGGTAGCGATGCCCCTCTGCTGATTGCCGTCACCGTACTGACCAGCATGGAAGGCAGTGATCTGGCGGATTTAGGCATTCAGCTCTCTCCGGCCGATTATGCCGAGCGTCTGGCGCGCCTGACCCGTGACTGCGGCCTTGATGGCGTGGTCTGCTCTGCGCAGGAAGCGACCCGCTTCAAAACAGCGTTGGGGCAAGCGTTTAAGCTGGTGACCCCAGGTATTCGCCCCGCAGGCAGTCAGGCCGACGATCAACGCCGCGTGATGACACCTCAAGAAGCGCTGACCGCCGGGGTGGACTACATGGTGATTGGCCGCCCGATCACCCAGTCAGCCGATCCGGCGCAAACCCTGCGTGATATTCGCGCCTCCCTGCGTTAAGACAAGCTCACATGAAAAACGACAGCAACAGCCGGCTGGTGTACTCCACCGATTCCGGCAGAATTGAAGAACCCAAAGCCAAAGCAGAACGCCCGAAAGGGGATGGCATTGTGCGCATTCAGCGTCAGACCAGTGGCCGAAAAGGCAAGGGTGTTTGCCTGATCTCCGGGCTGAGTCTGGATGATACGGCACTGGATAAACTGGCCGCCGAGCTTAAAAAGAAATGTGGCTGTGGCGGTGCGGTCAAAGAGGGCGTGATTGAAATTCAGGGCGACAAGCGGGATTTGCTGAAACAACTTTTAGAAGAGAAAGGCCATAAAGTTAAGCTTGCGGGCGGCTGATACCGGGCGCAGTGCAAATAATATTGAGTATGGCCTTTGATAAAAATGCTGCTTCCTCATCGAAGCAGCATTTTTTAATAACCGGTTTGTCGTCTCAGAGGATGACAAATAAAAGAAGACCTGAAAGTCGTACAAATAAACTGTTTTTTAGTTTTTAACCTTTATTCAATTTCATACTTATTCAGTCATTATTTACTGACCTGGTGACCGACAATCCCACCGACTGCTGCACCACCCAAAGTCCCCAACGTACTGCCGTCAGTCAGAACTGCACCACCCAAAGCACCCGCACCCGCACCAATCGCGGTGTTACGGTCGCGTTTAGACCAATTGCCACATGCGCTGACAGACATCGCCAGAGTCAGAACCAGTGCAACACTGGCGATACGTTTAGTTGTACAACTTGATAATGTCATCATGGTAACTCTCCTTAATAATGATCAACTGTCAGACTCGTTCAATAAGTATAGGTGATGACCGTTAATTCACATTTTCCCCCGGGCGCAACGTTCACCCAGTGAGTTAAAAATAATGAAATCTGCACTCATTCACTAGGTGAATAGTCTGAATTCACCTTTACGGCCCCGCCTAAAGGCACAATAACCTCATCCGGGACGTCCTCTCTCCAGTCGCAGACCGCTCCAGCCTGCAAACTTGCGGTTGCAGCAGAACCTTACGCACTCTTTAGCCATTTGCCCCATACCTGCCAGCCAGTTCCGACCAGAGAATAAAGGAAACTTCGGCCATTAAGGGATATCCGATGCTCAAGCAACTTAAAGAACAGGTTCTGCATGCCAATCTGGCGCTGCCCAAACACCATCTGGTGACCTTTACCTGGGGGAATGTCAGCGCCGTTGACCGCCAGCAGGGGCTGATGGTGATTAAACCGTCGGGCGTGGAATATGAAAATATGCAGCCTGATGACATGGTCGTGGTCGAACTGGAGACAGGAAAAGTGGTGGAGGGCAGCAAAAAGCCGTCATCAGATACCGACACCCACCGCGTGCTGTATCTCAATTTCCCTGACGCGGGCGGCATTGTGCATACCCACTCGCGACACGCCACTATCTGGGCGCAGGCAGGCAAGGACATTCCAGCCTGGGGGACGACCCACGCCGATTACTTCTACGGCAACATTCCCTGCACGCGCAAAATGACCGAGGCGGAGATCGCCGGGCGTTATGAGTGGGAAACAGGGGAAGTGATTGTCAAAACCTTCGCAGAACGTCTGCTTTCCCCCCGCGACCTGCCCGCCGTCTTGGTGCACTCGCATGGTCCGTTTGCCTGGGGAAAAGATGCAGAGACGGCAGTGCATAACGCGGTGGTGCTGGAAGAGGTGGCTTACATGGGGATATTCTCCCTCCAATTGACGCCGAATCTTAGCGACATGCAGCCACAACTGCTGGACAAACACTTCCTGCGTAAGCACGGAAAAAATGCCTATTACGGCCAGTAAACGTCTACCGCTGAAGAGGGCTACTGGCAGACCGCGTT
>Ga0209901_1000137_pt1 | contig 45665 bp, 41 predicted proteins | sample OrgsoiDNA_201058_FD_185806 | JGI IMG/M metagenome (GOLD analysis project Ga0209901, IMG submission 185806) | Permafrost soil microbial communities from the Arctic, to analyse light accelerated degradation of dissolved organic matter (DOM) -... | ecosystem: Environmental > Terrestrial > Soil >...
TGTGATGGTGAAAAAGAGTACAAAACAGGCTGATGAAATAAAAGTCGCGAGAAAAGAGGAAATGGCATAAGGCGCCGCAATACTTGCTAACTGAATGTCATAATTACCTTAAGTGACAGTCACTTAATGAATATACTCGCCGCGTGTGATTTGTTATTGAGAATGACCGCCGGCGAGTTTATACTCAACCTAACCTTGTAAAATAACATTTATACAAAGTATTTATTACAACTAACTTTCTGGCGCGGGCACTGCGTCACGTTTTATAAAAAGGATTTTTTCACCCCATACCACTTCGGTTACGGGTGTTCTTCTAATTTCCTCTGTTCATAGTCGCATATCAGACAAGGCGGATTAACCGTCTGTTCTCATAATGACCTGCATAAATTGCCTTGGCTTTTCCCAGCAGGTTAATAAGTCAGAAGAGAAAGTGATGGAGAAGCTATGAGTTCATCGTGTATAGAAGATGTAAGTATTCAGGACAATCAGTGGTATCGCATCGTCACTGAAATGTTGGGAATGGCCGATGTCCAGATCAACGGTAGCCGCCCTTTCGACATCAAAGTAAAAAACCCTGATTTCTTTAAACGTGTTTTGCAGGAAGGCTCCCTGGGCCTCGGTGAAAGTTACATGGACGGCTGGTGGGAATGTGAACGACTGGATATTTTCTTCCAGCGCGTTCTCAATGCCGGTCTCGAAAGCAAGCTCCCGCGACATTTTAAAGACACACTCCGCATTGCCGCCGCACGGCTGACCAATCTACAATCCAAAAAGCGCGCCTGGATTGTGGGCAAAGAGCATTATGACTTAGGCAATGATCTGTTCAGTCTGATGCTTGACCCTTATATGCAATATTCCTGCGGTTACTGGAAAGAGGCCACCACGCTCGAGCAGGCTCAGGAAGCAAAATTAAAAATGATTTGCGATAAGCTGCAATTAAAACCCGGTCTGCGTTTGCTGGATATCGGTTGCGGCTGGGGGGGCCTGTCAGAGTATGCCGCGAAATATTACGGCGTGAGCGTCGTCGGTGTGACGATTTCAGCTGAACAGCAGAAAATGGCACAGGAACGCTGTAAAGATCTCGACGTGACCATTTTGCTCAAAGATTATCGCGATCTGAATGACCAGTTCGACCGTATTGTCTCGGTTGGGATGTTCGAACATGTGGGTCCGAAGAACTATCAGACTTACTTTGATGTGGTTAAACGCAATATCAAACCGGATGGATTATTCCTCCTGCACACTATTGGCTCGAATAAATCTGACCTGAGTGTCGATCCCTGGATTGATAAATACATTTTCCCGAATGGCTGTTTACCTTCCATTAAGCAGATAGCGCAGACCACAGAGTTACTGTTTGTCATGGAAGACTGGCATAATATTGGGGCAGACTACGACCGCACCCTGATGGCCTGGCTGGAGCGATTCTTGCAGGCATGGCCGTCGCTGGCGGATAAGTACTCCGATCGTTTCGAACGTATGTTTACTTACTATTTGAATGCCTGTGCCGGCGCTTTCCGGGCACGTGATATTCAACTGTGGCAGGTTCTGCTGAGTCCGCAGGGTGTTGAAGGGGGAATTCGCGTACCGCGTTAATCCTTCCAGGCCCCCACCATTAAAAAAGCCGGACAGTCACCTGCCCGGCTTTTTGTCTTCTATTTTTGGTGAGTGCCTTGCTGCTCAACCATCGCTTGCGCTGTGGCTATAACCGCTTCACGGCTGGCTAATACGCGCTCGACCGTATCGACAATGGCCTGCGTCTGCGGGTCAATTTCAATATTAATTTTATCACCTAAACGTTTAGCACCTAGTGTTGTGCGCTGTAACGTTTCAGGAATTAAATGCACACAGAAACGGGTTTTTGTTACTTCACCGACCGTCAGGCTAATTCCGTCGATTCCAATGAAACCTTTATGTAATACATATTTCATTAAATCTTCATGCGGCATACGGAACCAGATCTGACGGTTATTCTCGGAGGTGAGAATTTTCGCCACTTCCGCCGTACAGATGATATGGCCTGACATTAAATGGCCGCCAATTTCGTCATCGAAACGGGCGGCACGCTCCAAATTCACCTGGGAACCGGGCAGTAAATCGCCCAGATTGGTCAGACGAAGGGTCTCTTTCACCAGATCGAAACTGACTAAATCACCGTTCACCTCGGTGACTGTCAGACAGCATCCGTTGTGCGCCACCGAGGCGCCGAGCGCCAGGTTATCCAGCATGTGCGCTGGCATCTGCACAACGTGGGTACGAAAATTAGGTTTCTCATCAATGGACACTAACGTTCCTGTGCCCTGAACAATACCGGTAAACATAGGCCAAGCCTCATTAATTTTTATGCAGTTAAATCATCGGCAATACATTGCGTTTCTGCCTGCCAGTTTGCCGCAGATTTGATAGAAAGCCAAATCAATGAGGGCAAAATATCAACAACTGAAAACAAGCCAATATGTAACTCGTCGTTAACAGCTTTGATTGCTTATAACGTCTGACGATGTACAATCTTCGGGTTATTTTCCGCTATTTTAGCGTCACGCTTTGCGTGGCGTTTTTTATTCAAAACAAAAAAGGTGTGTGCGTGCAGAAGTACCTTACAGAAGCGCGTGTGTTATTAGCTCTCGCGATCCCCGTTATCCTTGCTCAAATTGCGCAAACCTCAATGGGCGTGGTCGATACGATTATGGCAGGCAGCGTCAGTGCCACAGACATGGCGGCTGTAGCCGTTGGAACCTCAATTTGGTTACCAGCCATCTTGTTTGGGCACGGACTTTTGTTGGCTCTGACCCCCACGGTGGCGCAGCTTAACGGCGCTGGCCGGCGTGACAAAATCGCCCATCAAATCCAGCAGGGTTTCTGGCTGGCTTCCGGCGTTTCAGTCATTATTATTGTCGTGCTGTATCACTGCGACCAAATTATCGGGCTGATGCACAATATTGACCCGCTGCTTAAAGCCAAAGCGATCGGATATCTGCATGCCATCATGTGGGGTGCTCCCGGCTATCTGTTCTTCCAGGTTTTACGTGTCCAGTGTGAGGGCTTGTCTAAAACCAAACCGGGTATGGTGTTTGGCTTTATCGGCCTGCTGGTGAACATTCCGGTTAACTATATCTTCATCTACGGCAAGTTTGGCGCACCTGCGCTGGGAGGCGTAGGGTGCGGGGTCGCCACTGGCACAGTTTATTGGGTAATGTTCCTGATGATGCGTTTCTATGTGAAACGTGCTTACTTTATGAAAGACATCATTGCACCCACCCGATTTGCCAAACCCGACTGGGTGACGTTAAAACGCTTGACCAGTTTAGGTCTACCTATCGGTCTGGCACTGTTTTTCGAAGTCACACTGTTTGCAATCGTTGCGCTCTTGGTTTCGCCTTTAGGCATTGTGGCGGTTGCCAGTCATCAGATAGCCTTAAGCCTCGGTTCGATAATGTTTGTGATCCCATTGTCATTAGGAATGGCAAGCACCATTCGTGTTGGTTCACGCCTTGGTGAGTCGTCAATCGAAGGCGCCAAAGTTGCAGCGTATACCAGTATTTTTACCGGTATCGTTATCGCCTGCATCAGTGCATCGCTTTCCGTTACATTCCGCGCGCAAATTGCAGGGTTATATAATGACAGCCCTGAAGTTATCACGCTGGCTTCAAGCCTGATGTTACTGGCCGCGGTTTACCAAATTTCCGACGCCATACAAGTGGTTGGCACCGGGGTATTACGTGGATATAAAGATACGCGTTCCATCTTCTATATTACGTTTGTGGCTTATTGGGTCCTGGGTTTACCGGTAGGTTATACATTGGGGCTAACCGATTATATTGTGCCGGCGATGGGCCCAAGCGGTTTCTGGTGGGGCTTTATTCTTGGTCTGACCTTTGCAGCAGCGATGGTGACTCTGCGTATACGGTGGATCCAGAAGCAACCTTCGTTCACGATTTTGGATAACGCAGGCCGTTAATCTCGCTATTCGCCGTCAGAACTCTTTATCTGGCGGCGGACGACTCAAGCATTAATGTTCAAAAAATCAACGCAGTGAACATTCACGCACCACTCAGTCACAATTTAATGACGAAATGTTTATTTTCCCTTGCCAGCCATCGGGTAGGTCGCTAATATTCGTCCCCGCTGCCGCACTGGCAGGCAGAAAAAGATGCGTCCGTAGCTCAGTTGGTTAGAGCACCACCTTGACATGGTGGGGGTCGATGGTTCGAGTCCATTCGGACGCACCAAGCTTCTGCACCCGATTTACCGAGTACATTTCATCCGATGTGCGTCCGTAGCTCAGTTGGTTAGAGCACCACCTTGACATGGTGGGGGTCGATGGTTCGAGTCCATTCGGACGCACCAGATGAAACAGACCAACACTCCTACATTTTTCCACACCAAACGCCCCTGATTTCAAACTTCTTCGTACTCTGTCCATTTTCAGTGCTCAACGCCTGTTGTTTAGATATTCATCTACCCTCTTTAACATCGCTTACGTCGTGACTGCCCATTTTGGTCATTTGCGCAACGAACACCGGGCAGATGCCATAAGCTTGCGCAGCATCATGTTTTTTATTTTGTTTCCCGCCGCTTAGCCCTTATAATACGCATCGTCTCTTCGATTGAATGGTCTCAGCCCCTTGATCTGTCGATATCGCCTTATAAAAGCATTACCTCACCCGAAACGATTAACCATCGGACAGATCGCCACGTCTTGGCTGAACTTTACACACCATTTATTCTCCAGTCGCCTACGCTTAATAGTGATTTGTAACAATCCAGAAGCAACCAAATTCCTCGCGGGCAGCAGCGCTGTCAGTCGAACTCATTTCCAATCCATCACAACTTGTAGATAAAATCGTCATGAAAAAGACCAAAATTGTTTGTACCATCGGACCGAAAACTGAATCCGAAGAAATGCTGACCAAACTGCTTGATGCAGGCATGAACGTAATGCGTTTGAACTTCTCTCACGGCGATTACGAAGAACACGGCCAGCGCATCAAGAATATCCGTAATGTCATGGCTAAAACCGGTCATAAAGCAGGCATCCTGCTGGACACCAAAGGCCCTGAAATTCGCACCATGAAACTGGAAGGCGGCGTAGACGCTTCTCTCGTTGCTGGCCAAAATTATACTTTCACCACCGACCAGTCAGTTATTGGTAACACTCAACGTGTTGCTGTGACCTATGCTGGCTTCGCTGCCGATCTGAAAATTGGCAACACCATTCTGGTTGATGACGGCCTGATTGGGATGGAAGTTATCGAAGTTTCAGAAACTGAAGTTACCTGTAAAGTTCTGAACAACGGTGACCTCGGCGAAAACAAAGGCGTTAACCTGCCTGGCGTGTCTATCGCTCTGCCAGCGCTGGCTGAAAAAGATAAACGTGACCTGATCTTCGGTTGTGAACAAGGCGTTGACTTCGTTGCGGCGTCCTTCATCCGTAAACGTTCTGACGTACTGGAAATCCGTGAGCATCTGAAAGCACACGGCGGCGAACATATTCAGATCATCTCTAAAATTGAGAACCAGGAAGGCCTGAATAACTTCGATGAAATCCTCGAAGCTTCTGACGGCATCATGGTTGCCCGTGGTGACTTAGGCGTTGAGATCCCGGTTGAAGAAGTGATCTTCGCGCAGAAGATGATGATCGAGAAATGTAACCGTGCACGTAAAGTCGTGATTACTGCGACCCAAATGCTCGATTCCATGATCAAAAACCCACGCCCTACCCGTGCTGAAGCTGGTGACGTTGCTAACGCCATCATCGATGGTACTGACGCCGTCATGCTGTCAGGCGAAAGTGCTAAAGGTAAATATCCGCTGGAAGCGGTGACCATCATGGCCACCATCTGTGCGCGTACTGACCGTGTTATGCAAAGCCGTATCGATGGCCAGAATGACAACCGTAAACTGCGCATCACTGAAGCTGTGTGTCGCGGTGCTGTAGAAACTGCTGAGAAACTGGATGCTCCACTGATTGTGGTTGCGACCAGCGGTGGTAAATCAGCCAAAGCCGTACGTAAATACTTCCCACATGCCACCATTCTGGCTCTGACCACCAACGAAGTGACCGCGCGTCAGTTGATCCTGACTAAAGGCGTGATCACTCAGTTGGTCAAAGAAATCGCGTCTACCGACGACTTCTACCGCATTGGTAAAGAAGCTGCTCTGGAGAGTGGTTTAGCCCAAAAAGGCGACGTTGTGGTGATGGTTTCTGGTGCTCTGGTACAAAGCGGCACGACTAATACTGCATCGGTACACGTTGTTTAATTAAAACGTGACATCGTTTAAAGACAAAACGCCGCGCTATGCGGCGTTTTTTATGGTCGCGTTTTGAAAAATTTCGAAATAACAAGCAGAATTGCTAACAAATAAATGGGACAAGTCTCATGGAATCCAGCTGTTTTCGAAGCATTTTTTAACTTTTTCGCAAAAAAAGATGCTTCTTTGAGCGAACGATCAAAATAAAGCGATTGCGAGCAAAAATTTATTCTCATTAGAAAAAGGTTTGTGTAATACTTGTAACGCTACATGGAGATTAACTTAATCTAGAGGGTTTTATAATGAATCGCACTAAACTGGTACTGGGCGCTGTGATCCTGGCTTCAACTATGCTGGCTGGTTGTTCAAGCAATGCTAAAATCGACCAACTGTCTTCAGACGTTTCTACTCTGAACACTAAAGTTGACCAACTGAGCAACGACGTGAACGCAATTCGTTCTGACGTTCAGGCAGCTAAAGACGACGCAGCACGCGCTAACCAACGTCTTGACAACCAAGCACACGCTTACAAGAAGTAATATTACTTCTATAGCTAAATGGCGCACTCAGTGCGCCATTTTTTTTGCCTCCGATTTGTCCCCAGCCTCCTTTATTTACACTTCCCGACGTCCTTCGGCATACAACAGCCTATAGCGCTGTCTCTGATGCACAAACGTAAAAAAGGAGCGGTAGCCGCTCCTCATTGTTAAACCCTGCTGTCGCCCGCTGAGCGCCCTTACTGATTATTCACCGTTTCATAAGGTTTCGCGGTCAAGACTGAGGCCGTCTGTGGCACGGCCACCGCTGGCGGTGCATCTGTCGCTTCGACACCTTTGCTGACCACAACTGGCATACCTGAACGGCGCTCGATAGCCTGTTTTACAACATCATCATCCGTCTCTTTGCTCTTGACGAACTTCTTCGCTGCCGCCGAGAGTGCAATAGGCTTAGTCTGCGGGTCGTCTTTCTCGGTGTGGGACAGCGGCTGGTGCACTTCGATATAGCGTTTCCCATCAGGCTCAACGTCAAATTTAATCGGCTGATTGACGATCTGAACACGCGTCCCCTTTGGCACCATGTTGAACAAGGCTTCAATATCATCCGGGCGCAGGCGAATACAGCCAGAACTTACGCGCATACCGATACCAAAATTGGCATTGGTACCGTGAATCAGATATTGCCCGGTACCCGCAGAGAGGCGCATCGCGAACAGCCCCATTGGGTTCTCAGGGCCGGCCGGCACCATTCCTGGCAGCTTAACGCCATCTTTCAAATACGCTTTACGGATGTTGGCTGTTGGGGTCCAGGTCGGGTTGGGGATTTTCTGGCTGACTGAGGTGACCATTTCCGGGGTGTTTCGCCCTAGCTGACCAATACCTATCGGCAGAACAATCACCTTATTCTCACCTTTCGGATAGTAATAGAGACGCAGTTCCGCCAGGTTCACCACAATACCTTCACGCTTGGTATCCGGCAGCAGCATTTGCGAAGGGATGGTCAGCACTGTGCCAGGTTTAGGCAGATAAGGATCGGTCCCGGGATTTGCTTCCAGCATACCAATCAAACCAATCTGGTATTTCGCCGCTACGGCTTCCAGTGGCAATCCATCATTAGGAACGACGTACGTGGTGTTCTCACCAATCAGACGGCTGTTATCCGGCGGGAGTGGATATTCTGCTGCACTTGCGGTCATGGAGTGCGTTGCCATCATAGTGCCAACTAACATCGCCAGAAGGGGTAATGTACGTCTCATACTCAGTCCTTTTTCGGCCTGCCCTCAGACAATCTGAGGAAAGACAATAATCGTGTCTGTTAATACTAGCAGCACAGAATTTTGTGGCAATCAAACCACAGAAAATCAGAAAGTTACCTGACTGAATTGCCAGTAAAATACGTGAAGATAGTAAGTTGAAAAATCAGGAGTAAACAGCAAACAGGTGGGAGAAAGAGGAGAAATTGCATTGCTCATTAGCAGAACATTCCTAATGAGCAACGGAGAGATTTACGCGGATTTAGCTCAGCTTCTGAGCATTGGCGCGAATTGCGCGGATCATCGCTTCCAGCCCCTGCGAACGGGATGGGGTCAGATGTTGGCTCAGTTCCAGTTGAGTGAAGAACGGACGGACGTCCAACGCCACCACATCCTGAGGCGTCAACCCCTGATAGAGACTGAAAACAATCGCCAGCAAACCTTTCACAATCGCAGCATCGCTGTCACCGTCAAAACTCAACTGTCCGTTCTCACCGGCCTGCATGACAATCCATACCTGGCTTTGACAACCTGAGATCAGGTATTTGTCCTGGCGGAATGCATCGGTAAGCGGCGCCAGCTGCCCACCCAATTCGATCACGTAAAGGTATTTTTCTTCCCAGTTCGGGCACCGGGAAAAATTTTTCACTAATTTATCTTTATCTGGCAAAGCCATAAAAACAGGTCCTGATAATGGCGTATCGGTTAACCCAACAGCCGGTGAATACGTTGCAGCCCTGCGACCAGACGGTCGACTTCTTCACGGGTATTGTACATCGCCAGCGACGCGCGGCACATGGCTGGTACACCGTAGAATGACATCAGCGGCATGGCACAGTGGTGGCCGGTACGGATTGCGATACCATATTGGTCGAGGAAACTGCCCACATCATAGGCATGATGCTTGCCGAGATTAAAAGCAATGACGCCGGAACGCATGGCCGGACCGTAGATCACGATGTCAGGAACCTGAGCCATGGCTTCGAGCGCATAACTCATCAGCGCCTGCTCATAATCATGGATCTGTGGGATCCCAAGGTCGGTGACATAACTCATCGCCGCGCCAAGACCCATGATACCGGCGGTGTTCGGCGTACCCGCTTCGAAACGCCATGGCGGCGCGGCAAAAGTGGTACCTTCGGTCAGGCTCACGTGTTTGATCATCGAGCCGCCGCCTTCCCAGGGCGGCATCTGGTCCAGTAAGGCTTTTTTACCGTACAGAATACCAATACCCGATGGCCCGTAGAGCTTGTGCCCGGACCAGACGTAAAAATCACAGTCCAGCGCCTGAACATCCACACTGTAGTGCATCACGGCCTGCGCGCCATCCACCAGCACCGTCAGCCCTGCGGCTTTCGCCTGAGGTATGATTTTTTCGAGCGGATTGACTGTACCGAGTACGTTGGAAACATGCGTCAACGCCAGCAGCTTGGTACGTGGCGTGATCAGCGTTTCCAGCTCTGAGAGATCCAATTCACCGTTTGGCGTCAAATGCCAGACGTCGATATGCAAATCACGCTCTTTCGCCAGCATCTGCCAGGGAACGATGTTCGCATGGTGCTCCATTTCGGTGATGATGATGCGATCACCCGCGTGAAGTGCAGTTCGCCCAAATGTATTAGCGACCAGATTGATGGCTTCAGTCGAGCCCTTAACAAACACGATCTCTTCGACAGAGGAAGCATTGATAAATTGCGCGGCTTGCGTGCGGACATTTTCCATCTGCTCGGTGGCTTCTGCGCTCAAAGTATGGATGCCGCGGTGAACCGCAGCATAACCATGCTCATAAAACTCAAGCTCACGCGCAATGACCTGGCGGGGCTTCTGTGCGCTGGCCGCGCTGTCAAGGTAGGCCAGCGGCTGGCCGTTTACTTCACGGCTCAGCAGTGGGAAATCGCTACGAACTCTTTCCAGAGGAAAACTCATTACTCACCTCGATTTAGTCGGCCAGCAATACGGGCAATGACTACATCGCGCAGGGTTTCATTTTTAATCGCTTCAGTCAGCTCAGCCGCAAAAGCAAAAATAATCATGTGCTGTGCATCCTGACCGCTGATGCCACGTGCGCGCAGGTAGAAAAGTTGTTCGTCATCAATACGGCCAACCGTTGCACCGTGACTACATTTCACGTCATCAGCATAGATTTCCAGCTGCGGCTTGGTGTCCACTTCAGCCAGCTTGCTTAACAACAGGTTGTTATTGGTCATCTTACCGTCAGTTTTCAATGCGTGTTTAGCCACTTTAATCATGCCGTTAAACACGGCTTTGGCACGGTCACGCACGATCACTTTATGCAGCTGGTTGCTGTTGCAGTAACCCTTATTGTGCTCAAGGTAGGTGCGGGTATCCGCAATTTCTGCATCAACCGGCAGCACCAGACTATTAATATTCAGGTTACTGTTTTCGCCGTTAAGCTGCGCACTGGTGTTATTACGGGTCAGGCCCGCGCCCAGCAGAAAACTGTGGCTGGCAACACGTGCATCGCGGCCAATCACCAAATCATTATGCGAAAAATGGAAGCTCGCCTGGCTTTCGAAGGCCAGTTTGTAGTGGGTAAAATCAGCGTTATCGCCCACGTTTACCGTCAGGCGTGCGCCGGTAAAATGCCCTTTATCACCGAGCGTGACGTAATGCTCAATCACTTCTGCATTCGCGCCGCTTTCAATGTTCAGATGGTAGCGATGGTGAACGGTATTGATTTCACGCGCCTGCTCGCGGCCACGGCTGATGTGCAGCAAATAAAGCGGTTTCTCAGCCTGTTTACCCGCCGGTAAGCGGATGGACAAACCGTCTTGCGCCAGACTTTCGGTCAGGTGCAGGAAAATTTCGGACTCAATCGGTTCTGGCAGCGTTTGCTGCACTGAAGGGCTGAGATTCTCAATTTCAAATGCGCCCGTCTGACTGTCGCTGAGATCAGCGTCGTAGCGACCATCCACAAATACCAGGCGATAAGCCTCAACCGGCAGCGCGACAGCGTTCAGTTGGTCAATGGACAGTGCATGCGGCTGTGGTGCAAAGAATTGATTACCGAGCAAAGAGGAGACCGGCGTGTATTTCCAGTTTTCCAGTTTGGCATTCGGGAAACCGATACGCAGAACCTGCTGCCAGTGGGCATGCGCATGGGCTGACTGCTCGCCGCCTGCGCTTTCGAACAGGCGGTACAGTTGCTGCATGGCGTGCGAACTGCCCGCCGCAGGTACGTTACTCTTGGTCTGTAAGCCAGCCATAACCTTGCTCCTCTAACTGTTTAACCAAGGTGAAATCGCCGGATTTAACAATGCGGCCCTGCCACAAAACGTGCACGTAGTCAGGCTTGATGTAGTCGAGGATACGCTGGTAGTGGGTCACGATAATGAATGAACGTTTGCCGTCACGTAAGGAATTCACGCCATCGGAAACGATTTTCAGCGCATCAATGTCCAGACCTGAGTCGGTTTCATCAAGGATGCACAGATTAGGCTCGAGGGCCGCCATTTGCAGAATATCGTTACGCTTTTTCTCACCGCCGGAGAAGCCGACGTTGACAGAACGGGTCAGCAAATCGGCCGGCATTTTGAGCATAGCGATTTTTTCTTCGATGAAATCAGCGAAGTCAAAACGATCCATCGGTGCCTGACCACGGTATTTACGCACCGCATTTACCGCAGTTTGCAGGAAGAAATGGTTGGTAACGCCAGGGATTTCCACCGGATACTGGAAGGCCATGAATACGCCCTCGCCTGCCCGGTCTTCCGGAGCGAGATCCAGTAAATCTTTACCGTTGAACTCCACGGTACCTTCGGTAACTTCGTAGTCCTCGCGTCCAGCCAGCGTCGCGGAAAGCGTACTTTTACCCGAGCCGTTCGGGCCCATAATGGCGTGCACTTCCCCAGGCTTGATCTCCAGATCAAGCCCTTTAAGAATTTCCTTTTCTTCGACACGGACCTTTAAATTCTTGATGCTTAACATACGTATCCTTGAGTTTGCGCCTGCGCGCTCATAATTCTGTGGTTCTTACTGTGTCTGTTCTTCAAGACTCTTGCTTACGCCCGGCTTTCTTACGGGAAAGAAACGGGTGGGCGCGCAAGAAAAGGCGTCAGATGTTTTTGAAAAAATTATCCGACGCTGTGCTCAAGGCTGATGGCCAGAAGTTTTTGTGCTTCAACAGCGAACTCCAGCGGCAGCTCGGAAAAGACATCTTTACAGAAACCGTTAACAATCATCGAGATGGCATCATCTTCGCTTATCCCGCGCTGCAAGCAGTAGAACAGCTGATCGTCGCCGATTTTCGACGTAGTGGCTTCATGCTCCAACTGGGCAGTGTTGTTCCGCACTTCCACATACGGGAAAGTATGCGCCGCGCTGTCCGGGCCGATAAGCATTGAGTCACACTGGGTAAAGTTGCGGGCGTTTTCCGCAGACGGCAGGATTTTCACCAGGCCGCGATAACTGTTCTGACTATGTCCTGCAGAAATACCTTTGGAAATGATGGTCGACTTGGTGTTTTTACCAATGTGGATCATTTTCGTACCGGTGTCCGCCTGCTGTTTACCGCTGGTCAGCGCCACGGAGAAGAATTCACCGATCGAGTTATCCCCTTTGAGGATCACGCTTGGATATTTCCAGGTGATCGCAGAACCGGTTTCAGACTGCGTCCAGGACATTTTCGAACCCGCACCTTCGCAAAGTGCACGTTTGGTCACGAAGTTCAGGATCCCGCCGGTACTGTCTTTGCTGCCGGAGAACCAGTTCTGCACGGTGGAATACTTCACTTCAGCATCTTTATGCAAAATGACTTCAACCACTGCGGCATGCAGTTGGTAGGTGTCGCGCACCGGGGCCGAGCAGCCTTCGATGTAGCTGACATAACTGCCTTCGTCAGCAATCAGAATGGTACGTTCGAACTGGCCGGTTTTCGCCGCATTGATACGGAAATAGGTCGACAGTTCCATCGGGCAGCGCACGCCTTTAGGCACGTAAACGAAGGTGCCGTCAGAGGCGACAGCTGCGTTCAGCGCCGCAAAGAAATTATCCTGAGCAGGCACAACGGTGCCGAGATACTTGCGTACCAGATCCGGGTATTCATGAATAGCTTCACCGAAGGAGCAGAAAATAACACCCGACTCAGCCAACTTCTCACGGTACGTGGTGGAAACAGACACCGAGTCGAAAATGGCATCGACTGCCACTTCTTTGCCTTCACGTACTGGAACACCCAACTGCTCAAAGGCTTTTTCCACTTCGCTGGTCAGGTAGTTCTTACCGTCGAGCGCAGGAATACCATGAGCGTTAGCTGGCGACTCTTGCGTTGCACCCGGCTGTGAGCCACAGGTGTCATCACAGCTGCCGCAAGAAGGTGCGGAATAGTAGCTGTAATCCTGATAGTCGAGCGGCGTGTAGTACGCTTTTAACCAATGTGGCTCTTCCATTTTCAGCCAAGCATGGTAAGCCTGCAGACGGAACTCCAGCATCCACTCAGGCTCATTGCGCTTCGCGGAAATGGCACGCACCACATCTTCATTGATGCCAGATGCTAATTCATCGGTTGCCAGCTGGGTGAAGAACCCTTCCTTGTATTTCGTCTCCTCGCCGACCCAAGACTGCACATCGTCTGGAATTTCTACGTTGCTTCGTGACATATTGGTTACATCGCTTCGTTTACAATAATGTTAGACACCAAAGCTTTCGCCACACCCGCAGGCATGCTGAGCTTTAGGATTATTGAATTTAAATATTTGATTCAGCCCTTCACGGACAAAATCCACCTCAGTACCATCGATGAAAGGCATGGCTTTCAACGGAATAAATAACTTCGCACCATCATGCTCAAACACCAGATCATCGCTGGCTGGTTGCTTGGTCAGGTCCAGTACATAGGCAAAACCGGCACAGCCGGACTGCTTCACAGAGAGCTGTAGCCCTCTCACCTCAGGATCCTGAGTGATCAACGTTTTGACCTGCTTTGCCGCAGAGTTAGTTAACGTGACACCTTGCCAAACATTCTCATCTAAAGAAAATGTACCGACAGTTTCAGTTTGCATCTGTCCTACCTCATCGTTTCAGGGTCATAGACAAGACCTAATGTGCCTATTCTAGTGATAACATCTATCACTTCAACCTCTTGTTTTAAGAGGGTATAGCGATTTCGCGTGAGGAGAGTCACTCAACGCCTGCGCTTTCTCAGGCTGGCCGCTGGCGGGTCTTCGACACCGCAGCCATCAACACATTGAATAAGTTGTCAATTTTTTGTTAAAAAAAGTTAATTACCCACGGAGACCGCAGAATAAATAGTGTTCCTGATAACTATTATAAAACATTCATCGGAAATACCTATTTATGAATTCGTTCATTTATAGTCAGGAAATGCCTTTTTTAACGCTATTTCCACACTAAATTAAGGGCTATTTAGCTGATTAAGCCTGCCGAAAATAAAGTCAGTGTCGTGATTGATCCGCCGCTCATTTATCAATATGATGCATTTTCAAATTGATAATGGTTATCATTCAAAAAATCGGACTGAAGCGAATGGCTCAATCTGTTAATGCGTGGCTACAAAATAAAATCGACGAATACAAATTTAGTGTCCGCGATGCCACGGTAGACTTTTATCTAACGGAAGCCGCGCTGTGCCGTGAAGACGCCGACATCAGCCAGCTAAAACGCTTCAATACACATTGTCTCGACATGGCCAATCTCTGCCTGCAAAACGGCGATGATCACAGTTACCTGCACGCCCTGTGCAAACTCCATAACCGCCTTATTGTTGAGATCAACACGCCACACCGCAGCGAGCTTTTCCGTGTGCAGAGTTACCACTTCGCACGCCATACGCTCAAACTCATCTGTCACTATTATGCCATGATGGGCATCTGGGACAAAGCAACGGCCTTCCAGACTGACTTCGTTAAGCGCGTGCCTTTCCAGCTTTAACTTAATTTCAACAAATTAGCCTCAACCCATTGGGCAAATAAAAAAGCGGAAGCATCAAAAATGCCTCCGCTCTGCCCATTGAGATCCTGACCTGAAGCTAATAACAGGTTTAAATATCAATCACCATCGTGGTTAGCCGCGAAATACAGCACAGCTTGTCGTGCTCATCGAAGATCTCAATCTGCCAGACCTGATTGCGTCGGCCTACGTGCAAAGGACGGCAAATCCCCTTTACGTATCCTTGAGTCGCGGCACGAAGATGATTAGCGTTAATTTCCACGCCGACGACCTGTTGTTCGCCCCGTGTACACAGATACCCAGCCATTGAGCCCATCGACTCCGCCAACACCACCGACGCGCCGCCGTGTAACAGGCCAAAAGGCTGCGTGGTCCGCGAGTCAACGGGCATAGTTGCTTCAAGGTGGTCGTCACCCAACAAGGTGAACTCAATCCCAACATGCCCGACCATACAGCCCTGGCTGTGATGATTGAGCGCATCAAGGGTGGTCTCTCTTTTCCATAATGCCATGTTCTGCTCCTGCAACCTTTAAGGGATCAACTCGAGTAATGCCTGTAAGGGATGGCGCAGGCCATTACCTTCAATACGTTTTACCTGACTGCGGCATGAGTAGCCGGTTGCCAGACAGCGCTGACGCGGCAGACGCTGCAAGGACTGATGCCATGACAGTTCATAAATGCCCAGCGAGTTTTGGATATTGTTGCTCTCATGGCCGTAAGTTCCCGCCATGCCGCAGCAGCCAACGCTGATGTTTTCGAGTTTGGCTCCGTAGCGGGCAAAAATATCGCTCCATTGCTTACTGCTGCCCGGCAATGCCGTGCTTTCGGTGCAATGGCCGAACAAATACCAAGACTCGCCACTTTGTTGCTGTTCAGGGAGTGCATTCAGCAATTTATCCAACCATTCATGCACCAGTTGAACTTCAAACGAACCGCGTGTTTCACCCAAAATTTCTTTGTATTCGTCGCGATAACAAAGCACCAGCGCAGGATCAACCCCCACCAGCGGCATCCCAAGCTGGGCAACGCGGTTGAGGAAAACTGAAGTCTTTTTCGCTGTTTTGGCAAAACGTTGCAAGAACCCTTTAATATGCTGCGCTTTTCCATTAGGGGAAAATGGCAGCAGCACGGGTTTCAGCCCCAGTTTCTCCACCAACCGAACGAAATCAGCCACGACCTGAGCATCGTAATAGCTTGTGAAAGGATCTTGCACAATCAGTACATAATTGCTGCGCTGTGCGGGACTGATTTTTTCCAGCTGCTCTAGCGTCATCTTGATTGCGCTATGGCCTAGCAGTTGCTGACGCAGCGTCGGTGATGAAAGCAATGGCAGGTCTACCATGCCGATACTTTTGCGGCTCATCTCTCTGACCCAAGGCTGGCTAAAGAAAAAGTTGAATACCTTCGGCGCCTTCGCCATCAGCGGCGTATAGCTTTCAACCCCGGCGACCAGATAGTCACGCGCCGGACGCAGATATCGGGTGTGATAAAGCTGCAAGAAGCGCGAGCGGAAACCGGGCACATCAATTTTAATCGGGCACTGCGTCGAACAAGCTTTACACGCCAGACAACCAGACATCGCCTCTTTCACTTCATGGGAGAAGTCGTACTCGCCCTTATTGGCATACCAGGTATTGCGCGTACGGTCGATCAATACGCGGAAACTCATTTTTTTCTGCGGCAACGCATTTTCCAGGGCAAGCGGGTCGACCCCTTGCTCGGAGAGTAAACGTAGCCATTCCCGCACCAGACCAGCACGGCCTTTTGGCGAATGAATGCGGCTGCCGGTGATTTTCATCGACGGACACATCGGACTTTTCACATCAAAGTTAAAGCAAAGGCCGTTCCCATTACACTCCATCGCGCCACGAAATGACTGTCGCACTTCCAGCGGAATACGGCGGTCCAGTGTGCCGCGCTTTTCAGCGTCCACCTTCATCATCGGTTCATCGCAATCAAGCGGCGCACAAATCTTGCCGGGATTTAGCCGGTTGTCCGGGTCAAACACCGCCTTAATGCGGCGAAGTTCTGTGAACAGCGTTTCACCAAAGAAAGCCGGGCTGTATTCAGCACGAAAACCTTTACCATGTTCGCCCCACAAAAGGCCGCCATATTTGGCGGTCAGCGCCACCACCTGGTCAGAAATTTGTTTGAGTAAAACTTCCTGCTGCGGATCACACATATCCAGCGCGGGGCGCACGTGCAGCACCCCGGCATCAACATGGCCGAACATGCCATAACTGAGATGGTGGCTGTCGAGCAATGCGCGGAATTCTACAATATAGTCAGCCAGCGATTCAGGCGGCACACAGGTATCTTCAGCAAAAGGCAAAGGCTTGGCCTGCCCTTTTGCATTGCCGAGCAGGCCTACGGCTTTTTTACGCATATTATAAATGCGCTCAATACCCGGCAGATCGGCACATATTTGATAACCGATGACGCCACCTTCACTGTCGCTGATCAGGCCATCCAGGCGTTCACACAACGCTTCCAGTTGGCGTTCAATCAGTTCGCCATCATCTCCAGCAAACTCAACGATATTCAGACCCTGCATATCCTTGCCCGGAATATCAGTAATGTAGTCACGCACGGTATGCCAGACGATATCTTCACGGGCCAGATTCAGCACTTTCGAGTCAACCGTTTCCACCGACAACGCTTTCGCTTCAACCATAAACGGCGCATTGCGCAGGGCGGAGTTGAATGAATCGTACTTAATATTGACCAGACGTCGCACTTTGGGAATTGGCGTGATATTGAGCCGGGCTTCGGTGATAAAAGCCAATGAGCCCTCTGAACCGGTGAGAATGCGGGTCAGGTTAAAGGTTTGCAGATCATCGCTCAGTACGTGGCGCAAATCATAACCGGTGAGGAAGCGGTTAAGTTTAGGGAATTTTTCGATCACCAGCGCGCGATTGTCACGGCAGCTGTCGAGTACGGTACGGTAAATGCGGCCAATGACTGAGTCTTCTTCACCCAGTTTATCCGCCAGCTCCGTCGGTATAGCTGTGGTGTCGAGCATATCGCCGCCAATAACAATGGCGCGCAACCCCAGCACATGGTCGGAGGTTTTACCGTAGACCAGCGATCCCTGACCCGAGGCATCGGTATTGATCATGCCACCGAGCGTCGCCCGGTTGCTGGTGGAGAGTTCAGGAGAGAAGAAATAACCGAGCGGTCGCAGATAATCATTGAGCTGGTCTTTAATCACGCCCGCTTCAACTTTTACCCATCCTTGTTCGACGTTAACGTCTAGAATACGGTTCATATGTCGGGACATATCCACCACAATTCCTCGATTCAGTGACTGTCCGTTAGTACCCGTACCCCCGCCGCGTGGCGTGAAGACCAGCGTTCGGAAACGTTCCTGTCCGGCAAGCCGCGCCAGCAAAGCAACGTCCGATGTGGCTTTCGGAAACAGTACCGCATCAGGCAAGAGCTGATACACACTGTTATCCGTCGCCATAGTAAGCCGGTCGGCATAGGTTGTCGTGACGTCACCCGTAAATCCGTCTTTCTTTAACGCTTCCAAAAAATCGAGCACCAGCTGAATGATGCCAGGCGCCTGTGAAATCTGTGGGATCATTTATTTTGACTCTGTCTTTGTTGTTGTTTGCCGGGCCCTGTTCTTTACCCAATATAAAAACTAACATACTTCGTTTTCCAGCGCTTCGTCTGAGTGTGGCCAGTTAGCCGCAAGGCAGCATCCTCCGGTGAAAAAGCCGCACATGCAGAGAACAAAAAATGCAGCATGCTGTCCAAAAGCGGCGTAATGCACCATGCTTATCAACGTGACAGTCTGCAGTAATTGAAAGCGCTATTCAGGCAAATTGCCCTGTTTTTACTATGAGAACGAAGAATGAATCTCCCGATTAAACGTTATGATTTACCTCAAATTATGTTTGGGGTTTTATTTATTGCCCTGATGACGGTGGCCAGCATTTGGATCGTCCAGCCTTTTATTTTAGGCTTTGCCTGGGCGGGAATGGTGGTTATTGCCACATGGCCTTTAATGATTAAACTGCAAAGATTGCTCTGGGGTAAACGTTTCCTGGCGGTGATCGTCATGACATTGTTACTGATTCTGTTATTTGTTCTGCCTATTGCGTTGCTGGTGACCAGCGCGATTGAAAACGGCACACCGTTGGTCCAACTGGCGAGTAACCCGTCCAGCTTGCACATGCCTGATTTCAATTGGCTCCGCGCGATCCCTCTCGTGGGCAATAAGTTGTACAGCGGCTGGCACTCACTTATTAACGGCGGCGGCAATGTACTAATGACTAAAGTGCAGCCTTATGTCGGGCAAACCGCGGCATGGTTCCTGACGCAAGCCGGTCATCTGGGACGCTTTATCGTTCACTGTTCGCTGATGCTGTTATTCAGCGCCCTGCTCTACAGCCGGGGTGAACAAGTGGGTATGGGTATCCGTCACTTCGCCATTCGACTGGCCGCAGAGCGCGGCGACGCGGCGGTTATTCTGGCGGGTCAAGCAATTCGCGCCGTCGCGCTGGGTGTGGTTGTGACCGCGATTGTGCAGTCAGTCCTCGGCGGTATCGGTTTAGCGATTGCCGGTATTCCCTACGCCACGGTTCTGACGGTGTTGATGTTTGTTTGCTGCGTTGCGCAAATCGGACCGCTGCTGGTACTGATACCCGCCATCCTCTGGCTCTACTGGACCGGTGACAATACCTGGGCCACGGTATTGCTGGTGTGGAGTTGCGTGGTTGGCTCGCTCGATAGCGTGTTGCGCCCGGTACTCATCCGCATGGGTGCAGATTTGCCAATGTTGTTGATTCTTTCCGGGGTTATCGGCGGTTTGTTTGCCTTTGGGATGATCGGCCTGTTTATTGGTCCGGTGGTTCTAGCGGTGTCGTATCGTCTGATCTCGCTGTGGGTCAATGAGGCGCCTGAGCCTGAACATAGTATTCATAGCGTGGTAAAATCCCTTGAGGAATAACCTCTAGCCCTGCGCTCTTTCGCTGCCTGAGTCGCGAACTCTGGTTCCTGATGATACAGGCAGCGTAATTTGCATTTTTCACACTGCCCCTCTGCATTTCCCTTCTGTCTCGCTGTTTTACTCTTTCTATAAACGTCATTAATTAGTTAGCTATAGAAATAGTTGCTATTAAGACAAATCTTACAGACGAAAACGCTGCATAACCCTAGTATTGTTAACAGTTCGGATTTCAACCCCATGATTTATATGCAAGCTTTCCCCTGAGTCTGCATAAACAAAATTGCTGTGTGTAGTCTTTGCCTATCTCCTATGATGGGCTTTTTTTTGTCCTGCATTTGACTTTCTGCCACTAAAACCGCCATCCAGTCACCTGCTTAAATTTCCCAAATTCCCTTTAAGCCATCCACGGACGCGTTGTGCTATACACAACATAAAAAAGCCGTGGTTCATAAACCACGGCTTTGATGATTGTTGCGTAAGTCTTGTGTTACGACACTTTCTCACCCAGAGCCAACCAGGTCTGTACGACGGTGTCAGGATTGAGAGATAAACTGTCGATACCCTCGTCCATCAACCATTGTGCGAAATCCTGATGGTCAGAAGGCCCCTGACCGCAAATGCCAACATATTTGCCCTGTTTTTTGGCCGCTTTGATAGCCATCGACAGCAATATTTTTACCGACTCATTACGTTCATCGAACAGCTCAGATACCACGCCAGAATCGCGGTCCAGGCCAAGCGTCAGCTGAGTCATGTCATTTGAGCCAATGGAGAAACCGTCAAAATGGTCGAGGAACTGCTCAGCCTGCAATGCATTGGACGGGATCTCGCACATCATGATCACTTTGAGTCCGTTCTCACCGCGCTTGAGGCCCTGACGGGCCAACTCGGCCACGACAGCCTCAGCTTGCGCCACCGTGCGCACGAAGGGGATCATAACTTCAACGTTGGTCAGATCCATATCATTGCGCACCCGTTTCATGGCTTCACACTCGAGTGCGAAACAATCACGGAAATTGTCTGAAACGTAACGACCCGCACCACGGAAGCCCAGCATCGGGTTCTCTTCATGCGGTTCGTACTTCTCACCGCCGACAAGATTGGCGTACTCATTCGATTTAAAATCTGACAACCGCACAATGACCCGTTTGGGCCAGAACGCGGCACCGAGGGTAGCGATGCCTTCGGTCAACCGCGCCACATAGTATTCTCGCGGGCTATCGTACCCCTGAATTAGCTTGCTGATCTCTTCCTGCAAGGCCGGTTCCTGCTTGTCAAACTCGAGCAAGGCTTTCGGATGAACGCCAATCATACGGTTGATGATGAATTCAAGGCGGGCTAACCCAACGCCTTCATTTGGCAGGCAGGCAAAATCAAAAGCCCGGTCCGGGTTACCAATGTTCATCATGATTTTCAGTGGCAGTTCTGGCAGCTCATTGACCTCGGAGCTTTGCACACTAAAATCCAATTCGTCCTGATAGACATAACCCGTGTCGCCCTCAGAGCAGGAGACTGTGACCTTCTGGTTTTCTTTCAATTTCTCAGTGGCATCACCACAACCCACGACAGCAGGAATGCCCAGCTCACGGGCAATAATCGCCGCATGGCAAGTACGTCCGCCACGGTTAGTGACAATGGCCGAGGCCCTTTTCATGATCGGTTCCCAGTCAGGGTCGGTCATATCGGTAACTAAAACGTCACCGGCCTTAACGCGATGCATTTCACTGATGTCGTGAATAATTTTGACTGGCCCGGCACCGATGCGATGGCCTATAGCCCGCCCCTCCACCAGCACTTTACTGCTGCCATTTAACTGGTAGCGCTCCATAACCTGGCCGTTAGAACGTACGGTCTCCGGGCGCGCCTGTACGATGTATAATTTATCGTTATGCCCATCTTTGGCCCACTCGATGTCCATCGGTCGGCCATAATGTTTTTCAATCAGCAATGCCTGACGAGCCAGCGCCTGAATTTCGTCGTCAGTCAGTGAGAAACGTTCGCTGAGCTCAGCGGGAACATCTTCGATTTGTACTTGTTTGCCGTGCTCCTGACTGTCTGCATAGACCATACGAATTTTTTTCGAGCCCATGGTGCGCCGCACAATGGCCGGTCTGTTTTTCGCCAATGTCGGTTTATGCACATAGAATTCGTCTGGGTTGACAGCGCCCTGTACCACCATTTCGCCCAGTCCATAAGCGGAAGTGATGAAGACTACCTGATCAAAACCGGATTCAGTATCAATGGTGAACATCACCCCGGCGGCGGCTAAGTCGGAGCGCACCATACGCTGAACACCCGCAGACAAAGCGACTCCGCGATGGTCGTACCCCTGATGTACGCGATAAGAGATGGCGCGATCATTGAACAGGGAAGCATAGACGTGCTTAACCGCTGTCAGCACGGCATCAAAACCCTGCACGTTCAGGAACGTTTCCTGCTGCCCGGCAAATGAGGCATCCGGCATGTCTTCTGCCGTTGCCGAGGACCGCACGGCAAAAGAGGCCTCTCTCTCGCCATCAGAGATCTGCTGATAGGCTTCGCGGATGTCCTTTTCCAGCGCGGGTTGGAAAGGTGTTTCCACAATCCACTGACGAATTTGCGTACCCGCTTTTGTCAGTTGATTAATGTCATCAACATCAACGGTGTCGAGCAAATCATGAATTCGTGTGTTTACACCGCTTTGATCGAGAAAATCGTTAAATGCCTGAGAGGTAGTAGCAAAGCCGTTCGGCACGGAAACACCGAGATCGGACAGATTAGTTATCATTTCTCCCAGGGAGGCATTCTTACCCCCGACCTTGTCAACGTCGTTCATACCTAGCTGGTTGTACCAGATAACATTGCGTAAATCGGGTTCGAGATTGGCCATGAAACAATCCTTTATTAATTTCAGTAGACTACTTTATTAATCAAGCAGGCTAATAGTTGAGGTAAGTAATTTGGCTTTTTACTGAGTGGGTCAGTTATTTTAGCCTAGCATAATGATCCCTCACTCTTGGATAGGTGAATCGATCCAGCTAATTAAACTATTTCTGTTTAAGAAAATTCTAACCTTTCCATTCTTACCTGTAGCCCAAAATATCAGTAATTGTTTACAAATCATGTAGAGACACCCTACATAACGCTTTATGTAGGTACATTACCAGTACAGCTGAACATGTGCTGAAACAAATCAAAATGATGCGAGAAGTCTCTGAATAAATAAAATGTCATTTCATTTTTCTCAGGGGATTTGCGCAATATCTCGCAGAGTTTGCGCAATAAAACTTTTATGCTTTTTATTTATCTGCAATACGGCTATTACTGTTTATCTGACAGAAAAGTTAAATGAAAATGCTGACCGTGTAGGTCAGCAGTATTAATGAAATTCAGGAGTTTGATATGGATAGATGCGTATTTTACATTTCAGACGGTACCGCCATCACGGCAGAAGTGTTGGGCCATGCCGTGCTGTCGCAGTTTCCGGTGAATGCCACCACGTTTTCGCTGCCTTTTGTCGAAAATGAGGGGCGAGCAAAAGCTGTTTGCCTGCAAATCAATGAAATCTATGAGAAGACCGGGGCGCGCCCGTTAGTATTTTACTCGATTATATCGCGGGAAGTTCGGGACATCATTGTCAGCAGTGAAGGCTTCTGTCAGGACATCGTTCAAGCTTTGGTGGCCCCTCTGCAGAATGAGCTGGGCGTAGATCCGACGCCGGTTGCCAACCGTACTCACGGATTAACCGCGAGTAATATCAGTAAATACGATGCACGCATCGCGGCCATTGACTACACGCTGGCACACGATGACGGTATCTCGTTGCGCAATCTCGATCAGGCGCAGGTGATTTTGCTCGGCGTATCGCGCTGCGGCAAAACACCTACAAGTCTCTATCTGGCGTTACAATTTGGTATTCGTGCGGCGAACTACCCCTTTACCGCCGATGACATGGATAACATTCAACTTCCCCCGGCACTTAAGCCGCATATGCATAAGCTGTTTGGCTTAACGATTGACCCGGAGCGGTTATCGGCGATACGCCAGGAAAGAGTGGAAAACAGCCGCTACGCGTCGATGCGCCAATGCCGGATGGAAGTGTCTGAAGTCGAGGCGTTATTTCGTAAGAATCAAATTCGCTATCTCAACAGTACAAACTATTCCGTGGAAGAGATCTCAGCAAAAATCATGGACAGTTTTGGTATGAGCCGACGTATGTTTTGACAGCTTTTACTGACCCAGATTGCATAACCCGACGTCTGTGGTTGAAAACATCTAATTTTGCGTTATTGTGATCGCCATCACTTCCCGGTATTCCTGCCGTAGCGAAGACAAAAATTTAGAGAATCACATGTCACAGACAGATGAACTGCGTACGACGCGCATCGATAGCCTGATCACACCTCAGGCGCTGGCAGAAAAACTACCAGTTTCCCCGTCGGTTGCACAAAACGTGACAGCGTCACGTAAGCGAATTGAGAAGATTATCAGCGGTGAAGACTCGCGTCTTCTGGTCGTTGTAGGGCCCTGCTCCATCCATGATATCGAAGCGGCAATAGATTACGCCACGAAACTGAACGTTCTGCGTGAACGTTATCAGGATCGCCTTGAAATCGTGATGCGTACCTATTTTGAAAAACCGCGCACCGTCGTGGGCTGGAAAGGGTTAATTTCTGATCCAGAGCTTAACGGTTCGTATCGCGTTAACTATGGCATCGAACTGGCGCGTAAAGTATTGCTCGCTATTAACGAGCTGGGGATGCCAACCGCCACCGAATTCCTGGATATGGTGATCGGCCAGTATATCGCTGACCTGATTAGCTGGGGTGCGATTGGTGCGCGTACCACCGAAAGTCAGATCCACCGCGAGATGGCCTCGGCCCTGTCGTGTCCGGTTGGTTTCAAAAATGGTACTGATGGCAATACCCGCATCGCCATTGACGCGATCCGCGCCGCACGTGCCAGCCATATGTTCCTTTCACCGGATAAAACCGGTCAGATGACCATCTACCGCACTGCGGGCAACCCTTATGGTCACGTGATCATGCGGGGCGGTAAAAAACCCAATTACCATGCTGATGATTTACAGGAAGCCTGTCGTAATCTGTCTGAATTCAATCTGCCACAGCGTCTGGTTGTTGACTTCAGCCACGGCAACTGTCAAAAGCAGCACCGCCTGCAACTTCAGGTGGGAGAAGATATTTGCCAGCAAATCCGCAGTGGCTCTACCGCCATTGCTGGAATCATGGCTGAAAGTTTCCTGGAAGAAGGCGCTCAGCCGATTGTTGCCGGAAAATCGCTGACCTACGGTAAGTCCATTACAGACCCCTGCCTGAGCTGGGCTGATACTGAGACATTGCTGGCGAAGTTAGCTGAAGCGACTGATAGCCGTTTCTGAATACATTCCAGGTCATATCTTATCCACCCAAAGGGGCAACATCATGTTGCCCCTTTTTTCATGCAGTAAATCTATTAACGCACTTTTTCACATACCGCACAGCTGCTGATTTCCCTCATGGTTTTGACTTTCTCCCGAAAAAAATTGTGGTTAAACATCGAATTACTGACGATTTAGCGTCAAATTCCACTTGATGTGCCATGGTAATAATTTGATAATGATTATCACAATGATATTAATTACCATTAACATTTATGGCGTTAAATGACCAATCTGAATACATCACGCCTTCAGATGCCAGTGGTAACGAGTTAACGCCACCCTCTTCATCGCCCGGACGCCACGCCGGACGTTAGTCATGTAATATCCACGAGGACAGCGCAATGAGTTCAGTAAGCTATGAAAATTATCTGCAAGCGAAACAATCCCACCCTGAAAAATATGCACGTGATCTGGCTGAGGTCTTCAACATCACTGAAGCTGAGCTGACCCATTTACGGGTTTCCCATGACACTCGTCGTCTGGATGTGGATGCTCGCACCTTGCTGACGGCGCTGGAAAACGTGGGAGGCGTAAAGTCCATAACACGCAATGCCTATGCGGTGCATGAACAGCAGGGGCGTTATGAAAACCAGCACCTGAACGGCCATGCGGGGCTTATCCTTAACCCCAGGGCGCTGGACCTTCGGTTATTCTTGCAGCACTGGCTGCATATTTTCTGCATGACAGAAAACCATCCGAATGGCGATCGTCATAGCATTCAGTTCTTCGATGCTGCAGGCAATGCGGTGCACAAAGTCTATGCTACCGATGAAACCGATCTGGCGGCATGGCAAACGCTGGTTGATCAATATCGCAGTGAAACTAACCCCCCGTTGGATATTACTCCGACGCAAACAACATCAGAGACTGCCCGGTCAGAGATAACTGATATCGATGCCGAATGGCGTGCGATAACTGATATCCATCAGTTCTTCCCGTTGCTACGACGCCACAATCTCAGCCGCCAGCAGGCATTTCGCGCCGTCGGCAATGATCTGGCGTATCGCGTGGATAACGCTTCGCTGGCACAAATTTTGGCCGCGGCAAACGTTCAGCATAATGAAATCATGATTTTTGTTGGTAATCCGGGCTGTGTGCAAATTTTCACCGGTAAAATTGAAAACCTCCGACCACAGGGTGAATGGATCAATATCTTTAATTCTCGTTTTACTCTGCACCTGATCGAGAGCGCAATTGCAGAAAGTTGGGTCACGCGTAAACCGACTAAAGACGGGTTCGTTACCAGCCTGGAATTGTTCGCCTCTGATGGTACGCAAATAGCCCAGCTCTTTGGCCAACGTACTGAAGGTCAGCCAGAACAACGCCTGTGGCGTGAGCAAATTTCTGCTCTGCGTAACGAGGAAATTGCCGCATGAATCATCGCATAAATGCAGTGTTGTTCGTGCTGGTTGGTTATTTGACACCGCTGTCGCACGCAGCAGAACGTGTTATCAGTATTGGCGGCGATGTGACTGAAATCGTCTATGCGCTGGGTTCCGGTGATGAGGTGGTGGCCCGTGACAGTACCAGCACACATCCTGAGAAGGTCGAAAAATTGCCGGACGTAGGCTATATGCGCCAGCTGAATGCCGAAGGTATTTTGGCCATGAAACCGACGTTGGTACTGACCAGCGAACTGGCCGAACCTTCGCTGATTTTGCAGCAAGTGGCACAAAACGGGGTAAAAGTGGTGCGAGTACCGGGCAATGCTTCGCTCGATACCGTGCCGCTAAAGATTGAAGTGATCGCAGACGCCCTCAACCGGCAGCAAGAAGGCGAAAAACTGATTGCCACCTATCGTCAACAACTGGCGGCCGTGAAAAAGGGACTTTTACCGGTCAAAGTCCTGTTTGTGATGAATCACGGCGGCACTACTGCACTGGCCGCAGGGCAGAACACGGCGGCGGACGCGATGATAACGGCAGCAGGCGCGCAAAATGCCATGCAAGGATTCACGCGCTACCGGCCGTTATCGCAGGAAGGTATTATCGCCAGCGCACCGGATTTATTGTTAATAACCACTGATGGTGTTCGCACGCTGGGCGGATTGGATCAGGTATGGAAACTGCCGGGGTTGGCCCTGACTCCCGCGGGTAGAAATCATCGTGTACTGGTACTTGATGACATGTCTTTATTAGGCTTTGGCCTTGAGACACCCACCGTGCTGGCCACTCTGCGCCAGGCTGCGGAACAGATTAAATAATGCGCTCGCTGGCCACCTTCGCGCCCAAGCGGTTGCATGCACCGGTTAGCGTACTTATCGGGCTGACGGTCATATTGTTAGTTCTGGCGATCATTGCCGTTAATTCTGGGGCCATGTCGCTACCTTTTCGCACGCTGATAAGTCGCCCGCTTGATGACGGCATGTGGCAAATCTGGCTGACTATTCGCCTGCCGCGGGTACTGCTCGCCATCGTAGTAGGCTGTGCCCTCGCCTGTTCAGGTGCGGTCATGCAGGGACTGTTTCGCAACCCGCTGGCTGACCCAGGCCTGCTCGGAATTAGCAGCGGAGCCGCGCTATTTGTCGCACTGATGATTGTCATGCCACTTTCGCTCCCGCCGTGGCTCGCCCTTTATGGGCATATGTTTGCAGCTTTTGCCGGTAGCCTGGTCATTTCCCTGATCGTATTCACCTTGAGCCGCTTTGGTCACGGCAATTTATCACGCCTGTTACTGGCAGGGATTGCCATTAATGCGCTTTGTGGCGCAGCGGTCGGGGTACTGAGTTACGTCAGCGACGATCAGCAGTTACGCCAGTTTTCATTATGGAGCATGGGAAGTTTAGGGCAGGCACAGTGGTCAACGCTGCTAGTGGCGACAACATTGATTTTACCCGCCAGCGTTGCAACATTCCTCTTATCCCGCCGCCTGAACCTGTTACAGCTGGGTGATGAAGACGCCCACTATCTCGGCGTTAATGTCCGCCGGACTCAGCTGCAATTATTGCTGCTGAGCGCGCTGCTGGTAGGCGTGGCGGTAGCCGTGACGGGTGTTATCGGATTTATCGGGCTGGTTATTCCGCATCTGTTGCGTATGCGCGTCGGGGCAGATCACCGCTGGTTACTGCCCGGTTCAGCATTGGGGGGTGCTGGTTTATTGCTTCTGGCCGATACGCTTTCAAGAACGCTGGTGGCACCCGCCGAAATGCCGGTTGGGCTGCTGACCAGCCTGCTGGGTGGGCCTTATTTTCTATGGTTGATTTTACGTCCGGGAACCCGCCGATGACCCCCTCTTGTTCCGCATTGCTGGCGGAAGGCCTACAGTTTTCTGTCGGCCATCGCCGTCTGATTGACGATGTTTCCCTCAAACTAAACAGCGGCGAAGTGGTCGCGCTAATTGGCCCGAACGGCGCAGGAAAATCCACTCTGCTACGCCTGCTAACCGGTTATTTGCAACCCGATCAGGGACGATGTGAATTACTGGGGAAGGCGCTCAGTGACTGGCCACCGCAGGAGTTGGCCCGCACCCGCGCAGTGATGAGACAAAGCAGCGAGCTGGCTTTCGGTTTCAGTGTGCGCCAGATCATTACCCTTGGCCGCGCACCCCATGGTAAAACGTATAACGCCGAGGCGCTGCAACAGGTAATGGCACAAACCGACTGCCTCACTCTGGCCGACCGCGACTATCGCCAACTTTCTGGCGGTGAGCAGCAGCGGGTACAACTGGCTCGGGTGCTGAATCAGCTGTGGCAGCCGCAACCGTCGCCGCGTTGGCTGTTCCTTGATGAGCCCACGTCTGCGCTGGATCTCTATCATCAGCAGCATACGCTGCGCCTGCTTCGACATCTTACTCGTGAAAGTCCGCTGTCAGTCTGTTGTGTACTGCATGACCTAAATCTGGCCGCACTGTATGCCGACAAGATTGTGCTGCTGCATGAAGGAAAAGTGGTGGCGTCCGGCAACCCGGATAACGTGCTGACAGCGGAGATTTTGGCGCGTTGGTATCAGGCCGACTTAGGTGTAAACCGACACCCCGAACATGCCGTGCCGCAGGTGTTCCTGCGGCAGTAGTGGTGCAGTGTCAGCTTGAGCAGGACACTTCCAGATGTTTACCCCAATCAGGTGGTAGCGCAGCCATGGCATCATATTGAGGCGCGTCACTGTAGGGATCACGTAACGCCTGATGTAACTGGGTGAGTACGCTGATGTCATCTTGCTCTGCGCGTTCAATGGCCTGCTGAGCAAGATAGTTGCGCAAAATAATGCGCGGGTTGGAAAGCTTCATCGCTTGTTGTCGGGTGACATCATCCTGACCATCATGCTGCAAACGCTGGCGATATTGCTGATACCAGTGGTCAAAGGCAGCACGATCTATGAATTCGTCCCGCAGAGGCGAAGCCGGATTCTGTTGTTCAACCTCACTAAGCAGACGGAAGGTACGGGTGTGATCACGGCCTTCTTTAGCCATCAAGCTCAGCAAGCCGGTCAGCAAATCATTATCCTGTTTATCTTCGGTGAAGAAGCCAAGTTTACCGCGCATCAGTTTGCCATACGCCGCCATCAGCGCCGGTTCGTAAGCATCAACCGCAGCCTGCAACTGCTCCGCCCCCACCAGACCGGAGAGTGTCTGTGCCAAACGATGCAGGTTCCAGTAGGCGACGGCCGGCTGGTTTTCAAAGCTGTAACGCCCTTGGTGATCAGAATGATTACAAATATAGCCGGGTTGGTAGTCGTCGAGAAAACCGTAAGGGCCGAAGTCGATAGTCAGGCCGAGGATCGACATATTATCGGTATTCATCACGCCGTGCGCAAAACCGACACTTTGCCACTGGGCGATCAGGCGGGCGGTTCGTTCAACGACATCCTGCAGCCACAGGGCATAGCGTCGGGCAGGAGAGGTTTCACTTTCCAGTAAATGTGGCCAGTGATGGGCAATAACGTAATCAGCCAGCTGTTTTACCTGCTCCGGCTGCTTACGGTAAAAAAAATGCTCGAAGTGGCCAAAACGGATATGACTTTCTGCCACCCGCATCAGCATTGCGCCGCGCTCAGGCTGTTCGCGAAATACCGGCTCATCGCTGGTGACAATAGTCAGTGCGCGGGTGGTGGGTATTGATAAATGATGCAGCGCTTCTGACGCGAGGAATTCACGCACTACAGAACGCAGCACTGCACGTCCATCGCCCATACGCGAATAAGGTGTGAGCCCGGCCCCTTTAAGATGCCAGTCATAACGTTGACCGTTAGGCAGCACTTGCTCACCGAGTAAAATCCCTCGCCCATCCCCCAGTTGCCCGGCCCAGACACCAAATTGGTGGCCGCTGTAGACCTGCGCAAGAGGTTTCATTCCGGGGAAAAAGGCTTCGCCGCACCAGTATTCACGGTATGCGGCATCAAACAGGCTCGCATCCAGGCCCAGCTCCTGCGCCAACGGCTCGCTGTGGTAAAGCAGCTTCGCGCCTTTGAGTGGAGTGGGCTTGAGCGCGGTGTAGAAACCACCGAGCTGGTCGGCGTAGTGATGTTCAAATTGTGGCATAAATCCCCCTTTCTTTCAGTGTAGAACCGCAGGGCATGGATTAACACGGAGGAAAAACAGGGAGATTATCGTCGGGGGCTTAATCTCCCATAAAAACTGCACAGCCAGAGCATTTTCCCTGGAACCTTGTGGGCTGAACCAGCGTGTGACGGGGAACTCAGTGATATTGGGGAGGCCTGCGTAGCAAAGCATCCAGTTGGGACGGTTCAACACCCGGCCATAGCTGCCCTTTCATGCCCTGCACTTCACTCTTATTCAGGGCATCGAAATGTTCTGTATTGTCCAGACCGTCAATCACGATATTGTGGCAGAATCGGTTAATGTTTCTTATCAATGACGGCAGCACAATAGTGAAATTTTCTCCCTGATAAAGTTCCCAGAAAAGGCCACGGTCAAGCTTCACCCCGCTGAAAATATGATCAAATACCGGTACCATATTAACATTGCCGGAGCCAAAACCGTCTAGCCATAGAGTGAAATGACTTTTCAAGGCCATTAATTGGGAGTTACGCTTTCCTTGCGAAAGTTGCGGAAAGGATTCACTGAGACTGAGATGAATAAAAGAACAAGCTTTGAGCTCATCACGTATGTCGATATTTTCAATAATAATCTTGGCGAGTTTTTCCTCGATAGAAATATTGAGGATGACTTGGTTTGCTTCAAACCAAACGGCATGCTTCTGAGCCCAGGCCGATTGTTCGGCTAGAAAGTGGGATAATTGCTGAGTGTCTAATAAATTCAAAACCAGCTCTGTCGGCATAATTAGTTTGTTGTCAATGCTTGCAAAGCGGCATATTAATTCAACCGCTAATAATTTCCCTTTACCGGAATATATAGGTTGGCAAAGGTAGTTGCTGTTAAAAGCCGTATCGAATTGTATTTTCATTTTTTTCCAAAACATCAACGGCGCTACGCAATGATTAATAACTCTGATGTGTATCAATAAAAATTAGGACGGTAACCGGGTGCCGAGGCATACCCAATGCAATCCTGTTACTGATACCAAAAAAGTGCCTATCTGGGGTTAAGCATGCTGCACAGATTTCCTAAAAAGAAGCGAAATCAATATTTTCAGAATACCTCCCCCTCCTTTGTTGCTCTCTCTTTTCAGGGGCATAAAAGGGGAAATCGGGTGTTATCTTTCAATCTTATCGTTAGCCGCACCTTCGTGCAACTGAGTAAATTCTTGCGCGTTTCATGAAAAAAAACACGCTGCAAATGTCGCTCACAACAGCAGTTGCTGGAACTCGATTTTTCTTATTGCACGCAACTGACCAGCCAATCTCGTAACTCACTGAGTTCAGCGCGCTGCTGCGGATACTGCGCAATTATATTCAGGCATACCGTCGCTATTTCAGAAGGCCGATATAACGTATCCACCAGTTGTGCTGCCAGCGCATTCAATGGCAAAGGGTTGAGACTGTCGGTAAAAAGCTGCGTGCGACTGATCCGGCCTTTTAAAATATCAAAATGAATATCCACGCCGCCCCAGACAAAACGCTCATTCAGTAAATGGCTGAATGCTGGCGCTTTACCGAAATTCCACTCCCAACTGCTTTGTTTGGTGAATTGTTCAGCAAAACCAGGTAAATCGGGGAATACGTCAGGGGAGATGATTTCTGGCTCAACCCGTAAGCCATACCAATCAAAGAAGGATGTGATGATCGCATCGCATATTTGTGGATGATCAATACCAGGAATGAGTTCACAGAGATTAGCTACGCGCGAACGCACAGAGGTGATGCCCTTGGCTTGTAATTTTTTCGGATCAGGATTTAGATAGTCTGCCAGCCGGCTGAGGTCAGCATTGAGCAATAAAGTACCGTGATGGAAGCCACGATCCTGCGTTTCTTTATAGGCAGAACCGGAAATTTTACGTTCGCCATCGACAGTATTCGCCACCAAATCATTACGCCCCGAGGCACTGGCGTTGATACCCAACGATGTCAGCGCATTAAGAATAATGGCCGTTGAGACGCTTTTATCATATTCCGGCTTGCCCGCCATAAAGGTAAAGCAGGTATTACCCAAATCATGAAATACCGCCCCGCCGCCGCTGCTGCGTCTGGCAAGGCGGATACCGTCCTGCTCCATGCGACGGGTATTGCACTCTTTCCACGGGTTCTGCGCTTGCCCAATAACCACGGTTTCAGCATTGCGCCACAGGAATAATACGCGCTGGGTGGTCATCTGGCGGAAGATACACTCTTCCACCGCAAGGTTAAACCAAGGGTCGAAGGAGTCGGAAAGCAGTAATCTGAGAGGTTTCATCACGTTTCATCCTGAAAGAGGTCTGACGTGATGATAGCAGGTTAAAAGCGAGCTAAATACGCGGAGGCAATGGGGAATTATGCCAGGCTAAATTCTACGTGCCTGCCAGTAAACTTTGCGCCAATAGACGTTATCGAGCGAGGAACGCGTGACGCCCTGACTGGTGGAAGCATGGATAAACTGATCGCCGGTGTCGTAAATGCCCACGTGCAGGCCGTTTTCACCGCTGCCGGTTTTGAAAAAGACCAGATCGCCCGGAAGCAGTTCGTCGCGGGATACTTTATTGCCAATTTTGGTTTGAGCGGCGGTGGTGCGTGGCAAGATGACCCCAAAACGGTCACGGTAAGTGCGAAATACAAAACCGGAGCAATCAACGCCGCTTGGCTGTAAACCGCCATAGCGATATGGCGCACCATGCCACTGACTGAGTTGATCATTTAATTGTGCAACGACGGCGATGGAATCGGAGAATTTACCACTCGGCGGCGGTGCATGGCTGCTACACCCATTGAGTACCAGCGCGGCGGCTATCAGCAGGGAATATAGTGTTCCGGTCTTCCAACGCATGGCGGCCTTTCCTTCTGGATGACGGTCATAGTGAAAGGATCAAGCCAAAATCGGCTAAGACACGCCACTATGCTCTAAGATCTGGTTATTAGAGGATAAAAAGAATCTAACGCTATTTTATCCGTCATCCAATCGAAAAACGCAAATTTGTTGGAATTTATCGCTTTTAGTGAGCCTCCTGGCTCGGTTTACTGTGGATTAGCCAGACGCCAAACAGCACCAGTAATCCTCCACAGGTTTTCAGCAGATGGATATCTTCATTGAACCAGGGGAGCGAAACCGCGGCCAGATAGACCAGAGCATAGCTGAGACTCAGCAGCGTATACGCCCGATGCAACGGCAATATGCGCAGCGTGAAGTACCAGCAAACCATCGACAAGACATAACCGGTGATACCACAAGCTACCGATAATAACGCCGGCAAGTGGTTGAGTATCCAGGGTAATTGAATATCAGACAGTGAAAATGGCGGGATTTGTACCATTCCCCACTTCATCAGCAGTTGCGCGAGGGTCACCAACAATAAACTGGCACTTCCCCACGCGTAGCCTTTCATTATTTCGGTGGTTTTCATGCGTTAATACTCATCAGCGCTATCCCCAGCATGATAAAACCGACCCCTATCCAGTGGCGTCGGTCTACCTGTTCTTTGAAAATCCAGCGCGCGCTGAGGGTGATCAACACAAAGTTAAGGCTGAGCATCGGATACGCTATGCTCAGCGGCAGCTGTTGCAGCACGTGCAGCCACAACAGCATGGCAAACCCGAGCAGACATATCGCCACCGCCAACCAACGTAGAACCCGTGTGACATTGCCTTTCTCAACTTGCGAGGCTTGCTTTTGACAAAGCTGCCCCGCACAGGTCAGCATGCTGACCACTAATACCAACAGATAACCGGTCATGGCAGTTTGTTGTAGAACAACAGGGCTAAGCGATCCATTTCAACAATTTTATCCGGTACAGGAAGTTTGGAGTTATCAGCATCGATGCTCTCCTGCTTCACAGCAACCGCAACCATACCTTGCTGACGTGCATTTTGTAGCCATACAGGGAAGCGCTGAGCATCAATATAGCGATGTTGTGCATCAGGATAACTCAGGCCATATTGCACCTCCCCTTTTTCATCGTACATCAAGATATCGCTGCGTTTGAGTGTCCAGGCGAGCCCGGTTGCTATGCCAACGTTATCAGCCAAAACGTACTTGCTCTCTTTTAACAACGCGATATTGGCATCAATAAATGCCTGCGGCTGTTTGGAATCGATCACCTTTTGCGGAATAACCTGACCCACCAACAAAGCCAATACCAGCGGACAGGCGGCCGCCCAATACCAGCGATTACGCAATGAGGTCAGACTGAGTGCCCCCGCCAGTGCCCAAACCGCGAAGCACAAGATAGCAATGACGACTTTCGGGAACTCTGCGGCGGTGTAAACGGGCTTGATATGCAGCGGTAAGCGTCCGGAAATGACGACCAGCGCGATCACCGCCAGTACACCAAAGACAATGTTGATAATACCATTGGCCCTGAGGGCTTTAAGACGACCGGACAGTCGTATCTGGTCCAGATAATCCGCCATCAGCAAGGCCAGTGGCGCAAAGCACGGAAGGATGTACGTCGGCAATTTCCCTTTAGCGATGCTGAAGAAAATCAACGGCATCACCGCCCAACTAAGCAGGAAAAACAGTTCAGGACGCATCACGCGTTTGGTCCATCCACCCGCCACCGCGCCCGGCAGTAATCCCATCCACGGCAATGCACCAAGGAAGACCACCGGAATGTAGTACCAGAACGGCGCTTTGTGCTGGGCATTCTGTTCAGCGAAGCGCTGAATATGTTCGACCCAGAAGAAGTAATTCCAGAAGTCCGGCTCGCGGTGCGCAATCGCCAATACCCAGGGCAGGCTCAGCAAAACAGCACTGAGGATGGCCAGCGGCCCCCAACCAAACAGGGTTTTGAACCTTTTCTCGCGCCAGATAATCGGCAGCACGGCGATCACCGGGACGGCCAGCGCCAGAAAGCCTTTGGTCATAAAGCCCATACCACAAGCCAGGCCGAGCGCTATCCAGCTCAGTGCTTTATGCCGGGTACTGGTGACCCGCAGACAGTAATAACTGGCGACCATTGCAGCCGTCATCCACAGCGTGATCATCGGATCAAGAACGCTGTAGGTTCCGATAGTGAAAACCAGCAGGAAAGAGAGATAAATCAGTGCGGCAACACAGGCCGTCTGGCGGTTACGCCACATCAGCATCGCCAGCCAGAACACCATTATCGTACTAAGCAACGTGCAGAATACTGGACCGAAACGCACGGCAAAGTTAGTGTCACCGAAGATCATCTGGCTGAGGTTATTAAACCAGTAGCCCGCCACCGGTTTTTCAAAATAGCGCAGACCCAGCAGATGCGGCACCACCCAGTCACCCCGTTGCAGCATTTCGCGGCTGATTTCCGCATAACGGGTTTCATCAGGCTGCCATAGCAGGCGGGTATTCAGTGGGACCAGATAAACCAGGGCAAAGAACAGGAGGAGTACGGTGCTCCACACACCTTTGTACGCTTTCAACATCAGGAAAAACCTTCTTGCTGGCAACCTAACCACCCTTCCCGTCCGGGGAAGGAGGAACGAACGACACGACCGACCGGTAAACTAGACAGATCGTCAGGCAATAGTTCACCCAGTGCACAGAACTGAATGCCCTGTTGAGCTGCGCGGGTCAGTAAATCGTCAAACATGTCGGCCAGCGACATACCTTCCACTTCGGCATGAATGGTATAGACCGGCACGCCGTTGTCATGCTCGATGGCCTGCAGGATAAAGTCATTAAACGTCGCCGTGGTCACTTCATTGCCAATGACTTCGTCGTAGGTCGGCAGGGTCACAGGGATTTGTACCGTGCCTGTTTCGCCGTTTTCCAGCAGCGGTAAGAATGGCCGCTTGCCCCTGCAGTCGCTGTTGTAGCGAAAACCAAAGGTCTGTTTGACGTCAATCACCCGCTGGTCAGCGCGCCAACCGGCCACCGCAGAGCAATCCACCGCTTTGCCGATGCTGTTTTGCAGTGCTTCCAGACCGAGACGAATCTGTTTTTCCAGTTCAGGCTTAGACCATTTCGCCACTTTCGCCTGCCAGCCCTGATGATCCCAGGCGTGCAAGCCGACCTCATGACCACGCTCAGCCGCCTCTTTCATCAGTGGTGCGAAATCACGATAGATTTTTTTACCCGGCCACGCCGTACCGGCCAGCAGAATATCCAGACCGTACAGTGACGCCGCGTTAGAGCGCAGCATTTTCCACAGGAAGCGCGGACGCAAAAGGCGCCATAAATGACGCCCCATGTTGTCCGGACCTACGCTGAAGAAAAAGCTGGCAGTGATGTGATGTTTTTCAAGAACACGCAGTAACTGAGGGACACCCTTTCGGGTGCCGCTCCAGGTGTCGACATCAATTCGTAGACCGACTTTTTTCATCCACAAATTCCGTTATGCCTGATTGTTGTCTGGATTAACCGAACGCAGGAAGAAGTCGAGAGTTTTGTCGACGGTTTTATCCATCGAAACTTCAGGCGTCCAGTTCAGCAGACGTTTAGCATTTTTGATGCTAGGCGTGCGGTGCTCAACATCCTGATAGCCTTTACCGTAGTAGCTGCTGCTTTCCACAGATTTGAAACCGGCAAATGGCGGGAACTGATCGCGTAATGGGTGCGCTTCAAAGCTGCGCAACAGCATTTCGGCCAATTCACGGATGCTGGCTTCGTTAGTCGGGTTACCGATGTTCACGATCTGGCCGTCACAGCGGTTTTCTTTGTTCTCGATGATGCGGAACAGGGCTTCGATACCGTCGTTGATGTCGGTGAAGCAGCGTTTTTGCTCACCCCCGTCCACCAGTTTGATCGGAGAACCTTCTACCAGATTCAGGATCAACTGGGTAATGGCGCGTGAACTGCCGATACGTGCTGCGTCAAGGTTATCCAGACGCGGCCCCATCCAGTTGAATGGACGGAACAAGGTGAAGCGTAAGCCTTCTTTGACGCCATACGCCCAGATCACGCGGTCGAGCAGTTGTTTGGAGACGGAGTAGATCCAGCGCTGTTTGTTGATCGGGCCAACAATCAGACGTGAAGTATCTTCATCGAACTCTTTGTCGTCGCACATGCCGTACACTTCAGAGGTGGACGGGAAGATGATGCGTTTTTTGTATTTCACGCAATCACGGACAATTTTCAGGTTTTCTTCGAAATCCAGTTCGAACACGCGCAGTGGGTTGCGGGTATATTCGATTGGCGTGGCAATCGCCACCAGCGGCAGGATCACGTCACATTTCTTGATGTGATACTCGATCCATTCGGAGTGAATGCTGATGTCGCCTTCGACAAAGTGGAAATGCGGGTTATCCATGAAACGGGAAATGGCATCAGAGCTGATATCCAGACCGAAGATTTCATAGTTATCTTCGCGCAGCAGACGTTCACTCAGGTGGTTACCGATAAAGCCGTTCACACCGAGGATCAACACGCGGGTACGGCGTTTCATCGCGGACGTCGGTAATGAGCTGAGTTTTACATCAGGCATGATCCCCAGTTCCAGTGACAGGCGCGAACCCTGTACATAAAGGCCTGACTCACTCTGACCCGCCTGAATTTCCAGTGCACCTTCAGCACAAGCAACGACCAGCGGGTCGCTCGACAACACGGTTCCCGGTTGTTTGTCATGAGCAATCACCAGCGGACGTGAACGCCAGATGGTCATTTTACGCTGGCCGAGGTAGGTGAATGCCCCCGGATAAGGTTCGGTCACAGCACGGACCAGGTTATTAATTTCGGTTGCCGGTTTGTGCCAGTGAATTTCACCATCAGCCGCAGTACGGCGACCAAAATAGCTGGCCTGAGATTCATCTTGTGGTGTCAGGGTGATCTGACCCTGCTTCATTTTAGGCAATACGTCGGCCAGCAGAACCTGCGCAGCATCGCGAACTTTAGCATGCAGGGTCAGCGCAATGTCATCAGCGCTGATTGGCACGGCGCGTTGTGCAACAATGTCGCCCGCATCGGGACGGCTAACCATTTTATGCAGAGTCACACCCGTTTCATTTTCGCCTTTCAACAGCGCCCAGTTAACTGGCGCCCGCCCGCGGTAGCGTGGCAATAATGAACCGTGCAGATTGAAGCCGCCTTTTGGCGCCAGAGACAACACGTCATCGCTGATCATGTTGCGATAGTAGAAGGAGAAAATAACATCCGGCTGCAATTCACGGATACGGTCAACCCACAGCGGATGATTCACATCCTCAGGCGCATAAACCGGCAGATTTAAACCGGCACCCAAGCGGGCAACGGAGGCGAAAAAGTTGTTTTCGTCTGGCGAATCGGTATGAGTAAATACCGCTTGTACGTCATAACCTGCGTCAACTAAGGCCTGTAGCCCAACGCAACCAATATCATGGTACGCAAATACAATCGCTTTCATCACTCTTCTTCCTGGCTGTTTTCGTCAGAACGCATTCCAACGACTTTTTGAACAAAATAGCGGGGACGTGCACGAACATCGTTATAGATTCGCCCGATGTACTCACCGAGTAATCCCATGCCCACAAACTGCGCACCGATAAACATAAATAGCAGGGCAAACAGGGTGAAGACCCCATCTGCGGCCCATGCAGGCCCGTTGATTAAACGCATCAAAATCAAAAATACCGCGAGTACGAAACCAAACAGGGCAATGAGACTACCCACCACACTGAGCAAACGCAGCGGTGTAGTTGTCAGGCAGGTGATCAGATCGTACATCAGGTTAATAAGTTTCATCAGGCTGTACTTTGAGTCGCCAAATTCGCGTTCCGAATGCTGCACCGGAATCTCTGCGGTTTTGCGCGCAAAAGTATTCGCCAAAATAGGAATAAACGTGCTGCGTTCATGGCAATGCAGCATGGCTTCGATGATGTGGCGGCGATAGGCGCGCAGCATACAGCCGTAATCCCCCATGGATTTGCCTGTCGCACGCTGGATCATCATGTTGATCATTTTAGATGCAGACTTACGGAACCATGAGTCACGGCGGTTGGCGCGAACGGTGCCAACGACGTCATAGCCCTCTTCAGCTTTCGCCACCAGACGCGGGATCTCTTCCGGCGGGTTTTGTAAGTCGGCGTCCAGGGTGATCACCAGGTCGCCCGATACATGGCTGAAACCGGCCATAATCGCTGAATGCTGACCGTAGTTACGGTTAAGTAGCACAGCAATTATGCAGTTTTCCGGTTGCTCAGCAGCATGAGTTAACATCTCTGCAGAACGGTCACTGCTGCCATCGTCGATTAAAATGATCTCGTATTTTTGAGTCAATTGACCACACGCGGCCTGCGTACGGGAAAGCAGTGCCGGCAGGCTCTCTTCCTCGTTATAGACCGGGATGACGATCGAGACTTTACGAATAGGTTCAAATTGTACCACTAGTGGGCCTCCACGAGGGAAAATAAGGCCGCGACAACGCGGTCTACATCGCTGTCCTGCATATCAGGGAACAGCGGTAAACTGCACAAACGGTCGGTGTTCCATTCGCTGTGTGGCAGGCTGAGAGTGGGATAACGATCGCGGTAATACTTTTGGGTATGCGCTGCACGGAAATGTAACCCGGTGCCAATGCCGAGGGCTTTGAGGCGCTCCATCAGGACATCACGGCTGATACCACAACGCGCTTCATCAACACGAATCATAAACAGATGCCACGCATGCAGGTGCGGATATTCCGGCACCTTCATTGGCAGGAACGGCGAATCCTGGAGCTTTTGCAGATACAAATTTGCCAATTCGGTGCGACGCGCATTGATTTCAGGCAGGCGACGCAATTGAACTACTGCAATCGCTGCATGAATATCAGAAAGGTTGTATTTGAAACCCGGTTCAATCACTTCAGCCTGTGGCTTACGCCCCTGCACTTCGCGGTCAAATGCATCAACCGCCAGACCGTGGAACTTCAACGCCCGGACTTTTGCTGCCAGTTCGTCGTCATCGGTCGCCACCAGACCACCTTCGGCACAGGTCATGTTTTTAATTGCGTGGAAGGAGAATACTGCCGTCCCCTGCGCACCAATCCAGCGATCGCGGTAACGGGTGCCTGCGGCATGGGCGGCATCTTCAACAATGGCAATGCCATGTTTTTCAGCCAGCGCGTACAGCGGGTCGAGATCCAAAGGTGCACCCGCATAATGTACCGGGATAATCGCTTTGGTTTTTGGTGTGATGGCGGCAGCGACATCGTCAACGCTAATCATCAAGGTATCCGGGTCAACATCAATCATTACCGGCTCTGCACCCAGCAGAACGATCATGTTAATGGTAGAAACCCAGGTCTGAGAAGGGGTGATAACTTCATCGCCGGGGCCGATGCCCAGCGCCATCAGGGTGACGTGCATACCGCCAGTTGCCGAACTGACGGCGATGGCGTGTTTACATCCGAAGGTCGCAGCAAAATCCTGTTCAAGTTGATGCGTCTGCGGACCTGTGGTGATCCAGCCCGAGCGCAGTACATGACTCACCGCCTCAATCTCTTCCTCGCCCATGGATGGACGGGAGAAAGGCAAAAAATTTTCCATGGCACAATCCTGCTAGAGGTAATTTACTCGAATCAAACTTTAGTACGAGTTTAACGAACAATGATTAAACGCCAGACTTCAATATTTCAGGCACAGTGCCAGTTTAAGCTTAATTAAACCTTAAGGCTCGTCAAGTTAACTTGATGAAAAATAGAAAGATATGTGATTATGTCGGTGATTGAAAAACAAATCCCCATAAATATCATAGGGATGGATAATTTCTGATTATGATTATATTAAATACTCTATTAACAATACTTCAACGAACTCGAATTTATTGTTAGCGCGCAATCTATTTTCACATGGATAATTAGATTGTAAACAAGCGTGTCATCAATTATTACAACACACTATTAAAGAATATTCTCATGTCACTTTTCCGACAGAGTCGTCATCAGCCACTGTCTTCCCGCCACATTATGCATCTGGAAATTAACGCCAAACACGCGGGTCAAACAGTTTACCTGCATAACATCTTCACGTTTTCCGGCAGCTATAACCTGCCCTTTCGCCATTAACCATACTTGATGGGCGTGGTGCAACGTGTGATTAAGATCGTGATCGCTGATGATTGCCGTACGCCCACTGGCACAAAATTGGGTGATAAGCCCGTCAAGAGCTTGCTGTTGGGCTACATCGAGGCTGTTCATTGGCTCGTCCAGTAACAGCAGCGTCCCCTGAGGATTGAGTGTCGGCCAGACTTGCAAAAGTACGGCAACCAGACGCACGCGTTGCCATTCCCCACCCGATAACCGTGTCACTGGCCGGCAGAGCTTATCCTGCAAGTGCAATGCCGATGTCAGCATCGCGATTGTTTGTTCGAGTAACGCGGTGTCAACCCCCGCAGGCTGGTGCAGTGAAAGATACTGAAACACTGGCATCATCGATACGGGGAGCGATTGTTGGCAAAGATAGCCTCGCAGCCTGGCACGCTGCACGCCCGTTATCCCTTCAAGCGCCTGTCCGGCGAGGTTGATATGCCCCTCCCCGTCCAGCATTCCGGCAATACGGGCCAACAGGCTGGTTTTCCCAGCGCCGTTAGGGCCAATAATATGAACACGGCTACCGGTGCTTACGTGGGTTGTAAATGCCTGCACTCTCCCAGGCACACTCACTTTATGACATTCCAACATGGGCTATCCCTGCGCAGCAATGTGTCGTTATTTTGCCAGTGCCTGTTTGATGGCATCCAACAGCAGAGGATCTTCTGGCGTCATATCAGGCGCAAAACGCTGAATCACGGTGCCATCTCGGCCGATAAGGAATTTTTCAAAGTTCCAAAGAATATTCTCCGGGTGCAACGGCTCGCGCCCTTTACTGGCAAGACGCTGGTAGAACTCGCTGCCTTCGGGTTTGATGGCCTGCGGACAAGCAGCTATCAGGGCTTTGTACAGCGGATGTCGGTTTTCACCATTAACGTCGATTTTGCTGAACATTGGGAATTTGACACCAAAATGGGTGGTGCAGAAATGTTGAATTTCTTCTTCGGTGCCCGGCTCCTGAGCACCGAACTCATTGCATGGAAAGCCTAATACCTCAAAGCCCTGCTCGTGCCAAGCCTGATAGATGTTTTCCAAACCTTCATACTGCTTAGTCAGCCCGCATTGTGATGCGACGTTGACCACCAGCAGCACTGAGCCTTGGTAGGTACCCAGAGTCGTTGCCTCACCGTTAATTTTTTTCAGGGGAAGATCAAAAATTGCATTGCTCATCTTTTATATCCTGCGGTTATTTGCCAATGTCATTAAGGCTGAAAGGTAAACTGAAGCACAGTAAAGATAGCCCGTCTCGCGCATATCGTGCACTAATCCTGTCTGATTCAGGCGGCTTTGACCAGCAGCCAGATGAAAAGGGGTGCCCCCAGGGTTGCCGTCACCACGCCTATCGGCAGTTCCGCAGAGTAGAGTGCGATACGCGCAAGAACGTCAGCCAGCAGTAGCACAGCCCCCCCAACAAGGGCGCAGGCAGGCAATAAATGACGCTGGTCGGTAATCCCACAGAGCCGCAAAATATGAGGAATAATCAGCCCGACAAAACCGATCACGCCGGCTATCGCCACGCTCAGGCCTACGACCCACCCGACCGCCAGTACCAGAAGATTTCGCCATACGGCGATAGACACACCAAGCTGCTGCGCCTGTCCGATGCCCAGCGAGAGAAGATTCAGCGTTTTACCCTGAAAAATCATCCAGACTACCGCAGGAATTAACAATAACCCCAGCCAGCTTTGACGCCAGTCAACGCCACCGAAACCGCCCATCATCCAGTACATTAGCTGGCGCAAATCCAGGTTAGTACTGAAGTAAACCGACCAGGTCATGACTGCGCTGCAGACAATACCAATCGCAACACCCACCAGAAGCAAACGGGCGTTAGTCAGCAAACGCTGTCGGGCAAAATGCAGTAAAAAGAAGGTGATGATCAGTGCGCCGGCCACGGCTGAAAGGCTCATCAACCAGACAGGCAGCAGGCCATTTCCCAGCATGACACACAATACCAGCGCTACCCCCGCCCCATTAGCTACGCCCAGCAGGCCGGGTTCTGCCAGCGGGTTCTCAAACAGAGATTGCATCACTGCGCCGGAGACGGCCAGTCCGGCTCCCACCAGCACGACGGCAAGGGCTCGCGGCAGACGCAGTTGCCAGACAAAAAGTTGGCCCTGCTGGCCGAACCAGGCGTCCGGCCATAACCAGTTTTCACCGGCGCACAAACTAAACAGAAAAACCACGATTAGCACGCCGCCAAACAGGCACAATAAACGGCGGTCGCGGCGCTTTTGCTGCTGTTCGAGAGCGGTGAACGTGGGGATATCTTTCATCAGATCCGGCATGAGAATAGGCATCCTGACGCGTTTGCATGGCGGCAAATCAGCGAATACGGGGAGTAAGAGGATCAGTATCTTACCGATATTAAGCAGTTTTTTGCCTGATATCTCTTAAAAAATGAATAAAAAAAAGGCCAGCGCTTTCGCGCCAGCCTGAGAAATAAGAGTAAAGTTAGTGACGTTGGCCATCTGGAGGGATGGGTTGCCCGTTCCCTTGATGATCATTGTTCCCGCCCTGATGCTTATTATTCCCACCCTGATGGCCATTATTATCATGGTGCTGATCATCACGGTGACTGTTCTGATGAGGCTGCTCATGCCCGCGGTTGTGCGGGGGTCTCGGCGGCGGGGAGGGCTGCCAGCGGTCGCCGCGCCAGTACATGCCACGATCATTACGCTCGCCCACGTGATTTCCCTGATGGCCGCGCCACCACTGTGGTGGACGCCAGTCGTAACCATCCCAATAGTATCCGCGCTGATCCTGATCTCCGAGGTGAACAGAAACGCCGGGGACATTGACGTCAACGGTCACGCCTGCCTGTGCGACGACAGGCAATGCCAGTACACAACAAAGCAGTAAAAGAGATTTTTTCACAGTATTTACCTTATTAATTTTATTAACCTGTTCTTGAGGGAATTTATAACAAGCAGAAATAAGGCTGACTATGAGAGAAAAGGAGCTTTTCGGTTAACTTTCTTGCGGCTTACAATAACAATACAAATGTATCCCCGCAGAAATATAACAGCAGGGTAAAGAGTGGAAACCATTCAAATCTTATAATGCTCTTAACATATCTTAACGTAAGCCTGACAACAGCCTGACACCATTCTATTTATACTGAATGTGTTTATTCAAATGAAGGATATATTTATGCGTCGCATCTTAGCTTTCTTTAGTGTCGCTCTGGTTATCGTCAGCCTCAGTGGTTGCATCTTCCCCGGCCCTTACGGCCATGGCGGCGGTCATCATGACGGTGGACACCCGCACTACTGGCATTGATAGTTAATCTGTTAATGACTGGCTTTCATGGTTATCACTGACTGGCATCAGTAAAAACCATTATTTTCTTGGTCAAAGATATAATAAGGGGCTTCGGTCCCTTACTTTTATTTATAACGCAATGATTGCATCCATTCATAATAAATCACCCCACCGCGACTCAATTTAATCTATCAGACTATTCCTGAATACAAAACCTTCTTAACACTATATTTTCGTTTTAAGTGCGATTACTTTATATTTGTAATATCTAGCGCAACTTGAAAGGTACATTTGCGGAGAAACCTAAAAAAAAGGCCGCTTGCGCGACCTTTTTGTTCAACTCACTTATTCTTTAGGAGTGGCATTCTCAACCCGGCTTTTCAACTTCTGCCCCGGACGGAAAGTCACCACACGGCGCGCCGTGATCGGAATATCTTCGCCGGTTTTCGGGTTACGTCCCGGACGTTGGTTTTTGTCACGCAGATCGAAATTGCCAAAGCCAGACAATTTAACTTGTTCGCCATTCTCCAAAGCGCGACGCACTTCTTCGAAGAATAGTTCGACCAGGTCTTTGGCATCCCGTTTGCTAAGCCCGAGCTTTTCAAACAGGTGTTCTGACATTTCAGCTTTAGTAAGCGCCATAGGTTCAATCCCT